>Ga0163217_1033399_pt1 | contig 10920 bp, 14 predicted proteins | sample SynspAceP_FD_185933 | JGI IMG/M metagenome (GOLD analysis project Ga0163217, IMG submission 185933) | Saline lake microbial communities from Ace Lake in Antarctica - Synechococcus sp. Ace-P (PacBio error correction) | ecosystem: Environmental > Aquatic > Non-marine Saline and Alkaline > Saline ...
AGAGAGGAGATAATGGTATCGCAAGAACGAATTACCAAACGGGGTTTTGGCGGCGATCCTTGCCGGGTACCAACCGGGCGAAAGGAACGTGCGAATTCACCGAAAACGGTTCCCGTGATTTCAAAACCCCCAACGGACCGAAAATCCCGACGCCGATCCCCTCGCATCCCCGGGCCCCAACGGTTTCCCCTGCCTGCTGGTTGGCCGATAATCGAACGCGATAGTCGCGGAGTGGCTGACGCCGGGGCCCGAACCAAACCCAACGTTTTTCGCCCGCCCAGAAGCGATTGGTTGTGCCGGAGTGTGGGAAACGCCGGTTGATGGGTCAAGGTTTTGGATCACCCCCGCGACGATCTTCGCAAAAACCACACCCGGCGTCAACATCCCGAAGCTGGTCGATCGACTCTCGGTGTTCTTCGCCGAGAAACGGGTTTTCAGCTCGGCCGTTGATTCGTTTGATTTTGCGAATCATCGGCCTACCAGAGGGCGGCGACGTCCCCGGGAGCCCAGTTCTTCGGAGTCGTCCAGCCCGATTTCTACTCGCAACGCGATTCGCAAAAACGCTTTCCCGGCGGAAGTGTTTTGGCCGACCGCGAATCAGCGATGCCACGGTGTGAACCACGGCGAAGCCCGATCATCAATTGTCGTCGAGCGCGCGACCACGTCGGATCAAACTTCCAGTTTCCTCCGGCCCAATGCCACCCGGTGAAAACTGTTCTCACCGCCGTCGGTGAATGCCCTCGCGGCATCGCATCGAAACGGCCACTTTGATGAAACGGAGAGTTGTTGAACCGCTTTGCTCTCCGACCGATGCGGGGTCGACTTCAAACATGCCCTCCGAGACGAAAACCGCCCACCCGGCGATCTCGTTCCGCGATTTTTACGTGCGGGCATTGGAGTCGAATCGCCCACGGAGAATGAACTCAGCGAATTGGGTTGGCGCGGAATCGAACTCGGGCGATGCAAAACAGAAGGGAAAAGATGCAGACTTTTCCTTGGGCTCTTTTGTAATTGCCCAATGAATTTCAACGACCAATCACATTGAGCAAAGAACACATGCACCAGCAACAAATGCTTCACTCGTCCGAGACTCCTTTCGCGTTGGTGGCGTTTTTCGCTTCGGGTTGGACTGCCCAACTTGTTCGCTCGTCCGGCGAATGGCGTCGGCCCACGGCGAAGGCGAAGTCCTGCCTTTTGATTGGCTCGACGGTGGCCGCCATCATACTGGAAGTTCATTCGACCCCACCAAAACCGAGTGCCTCCCCAAAAAGAAATCCGCGTCCGTTTGGTGTCATTCCGACATCCTTGCCCTGGGAATCCAGTTGAGCGAACTGATGCCCGCGAACGCGGCGAGCATGCAGCATTCGACGATCATTCCGTTCGAGACGTCGCCGCTGGCGAGCACAAACTTTTGGGACTCATTACCTTGTTAAGCTGGGAAATACAAACCGAACGCCGGCGCTCAACTACCCCGCGATCGCTCCGGTCGTTCTCGCAACGTCCCGACAAAACCAAGGGTGCGATCCCAATCGCACGTGGCGATCCCCGACATGCGTGTGGGCGGCGGCCAATTTTGTCGTGCCGGGTTTTTGCCCGCCAGCGTGGCCTTCCGTTTGAGATCGGCGGCGACCCGTCAAACCGGATTCCGGTTTGCGAATCTGGAACACACCGTTCCCCCGGAGAATCGTCGACGAACGAATCCAGCGTCGACGGGCGTACTTGCGGGCCTTGAACGGCATCCAAGAAGCAGCCCGAAGCGAGACGCTCCGGACGACCCGGCGTTGAGGCAAGCGTATCGTTTTGAAAATGACGTCGCCGGGCGGCCAAACGTGCGTTTTAACTTGTCAGCAGAATCCGCGAAACTCGCAGCGTACCGGCGGAAGTCCGATCGGCAATGCTGCTTCTGGCCCGTCGATTGGTCGAGGCCGGTTGTTCCCTTCGTGACGGTGAACAATCGTGTTGGCACACGCACGAAGATTTGGGACCCGGTTGAAAGATGGCTACACCGGTGCAAAAGCAGCCCGTCCGGATTGATACGTCACTCGACATGGCGTACGCGGCGCTGATCACGGGATCTGCATGATCGCGGCTTGCTCGATGAAGACCCCTGGTGGTCGTGATGGGTGAATTTGGCCGACGCCGAAGCTCAACACGTGCGCGGCGGACGCCGATCCACTGGCCGCGAGTGGTTCAGTGTGATGATGGCCGCGGGCGGCAACACCGGTGCCAAATCATTGGTGCCAAGCGATGAACATGGGTGAAAGCCACACGATCGCCCCGGTGACGCCCCAGCCGGATCTCGCCGCGATCGAAATCTATCAATTGCTCGGAATCGATCCGGCTCCACGCTTGAAACGGTGACGGGCGACGCGGTGAAAGTGCAGTTCGGCCTCGAACGCCCTTGAGCGAATTGGTCGGATGAACGAACGATCATTGGTCGCTGGCATCGTTTGGTTCTTGGTGTGTTTGGCCGCGCCCGCCGCATCCGCACAGCCCCCCGTCCACGGCCCTCGCGTTCTCGCCGGCCGGGAACAGCCTCGTGAGCGGATCGCAGACGCCATCAGCGATTCGAACTTGGCGCGTCTCTTGCAAAGCCGCCCTTCACAAACGTGGAAATAGACAAACCAAGAACATTCCAGTTTTCGCCTGATGGGACGCACTGCTGTCGCGGCGCAACCCGAAGCCGAGTTCGGCGAGTGGCGAATCGTTGGTTGGCCGGACCTTCAACTTGGTGGCGTCGAGGCCGACAACACAAATGACGGTTATCCACTCGGTCGCCTGGCAATCCAACGAGCATTCGTCACCGCCGCCCGCGACCAACGAGGTCAATTCAGTGGAATGTTGATCGGCAACTAACGACCCGAGCCATCGCGTTGAACTTCGCCTCGATTGAATCGGTCACTCGAGACCACGTTTTTTTGTGTCCTCGAGGCGTTTCCCTGAAGAATGGACTGATCACGTCCGGCCGGTGTCGACCAAAAGTATCCGCGTGTGGGGCAGCTAAGAGAACGCTTCAAAACCACTTCGAATTTTAGATCAACCACCCGGGAATCGTTTCGCGACTTGGCCAGGCGACGCGGTGACCATGCATTCCCATCTTGGCCTCAGCGGGCGCCCATCGAACCGTTCGCTGTGGCAACCGACGATCGGACGGCTTGTTCGGTTCGCTCGTCTTCCCCGTCGAACCGCTGGCCCTGGCGTGGAGTGCCGATGGCAAACAACTTGGCGTGCTTGCAATTGGATGGGAAACTCCGCCATCGTCGACGCAAAGCCACCGCCAAGATCGAGCAAACTCCCTCGATGCGATCGATGGGTGGGCATACGCCTTGGTAGCATCCCGCGAGGAAGTTTTTGCGATAGCTGGTTCGATGGAGTGGCTGGAGAATCGTTCCGAAACTCGAGGTTGAAATGAAATGACAGATCAGAGCACTGAAAGACTCACATTACAATTTTCCATTCGAAGCGTCCTGATCAACCATGAAGCCTTGGAATGTGAAATCATTTGATTGTAAAGTCACCAATAGGTAATGAATACACTCGTCTGACGCTTTCTATTCATCCGTTCCGGGGCGTTATAGGTCCATTAAAATCGCAGGAAATGCAATGCGAAACACGGCGACACTCTTTTACTGTGCCTGGATGACGGGCACCACGATTGGCACAGAAATTTCGGGCCTTGGATCCGTTTTCGGAATTGCCTGATGGGGAGTGGAAGCTAGAGCAGTCGCGGTCGGACGAGAAACACAAGTCCCCGCAAATGTACCTACCCTTCGAAAAGATCAGTTCCACCGAACGATTACCAATCATGCGAATCAAAAAAACCAGGGGAATCGGCCGAGATGAACCTAAGGCCAGTTCGTAATGCCTTCCCTGTTGACTGATCGCAGACAGCCTGTATGAAGGAGTGCCAAGCGAGTTTTCGAACCGCAGACCCACGGAAACGTCCAATTGACGATTACGAATACGGGAAGTGGATTTCATGATTGCGAATTCCTCGATAAGCAAGATAGAGAGCCGTTTGGCGGTCACGAATTATCTAACACCGAAAATTCAGGTTCCAATTGGATGAATCACGGACTGATCGTCGCCCTCCTACGATAGCGAATTGGTGGTTTCTTTTCGTGCAATTCATCCACGAACATCATTTCTCCGAAGGGTATTTCAGGACGTTTACTTAAGCACATCGTCACAATTAAATTCCGCCGTAACCACGTAGCAGCGTCCTCTCTGAGACGCCTGGAAAATGCGGTCTCAGGAAGACTCGCCTACGTGAAGGTTTCTGCGAACCTTTCCCCTGATTGTGCTTAGCAGCAGCAAAGACTTTTTTCCGGTCGCCACGTCGCTTTGCTCGCCGCTTCGAATCCACGGGAACCTGCTTCGTTCAAACGCGACTTCTTTCTCCGCCCAGCATGATTACAAGGGCAAGGTGTCCGGTGGATTCGCTCGCTTATTCGACTGGAATCAATCGCTTTCACCACCAATGCGTGTCCGCTACTTCGCAAATTCCGTTCCCTAGCCATTCTTGTGGCATTTCTCTGGCTCGTCATTGCGGTCCTGGACTCGCCCTATGTCCTCACTGGCTCCTACACCGACGTGAACACTCGGCTGGGAAAATTGCCGAGTGTCGAACGATCATTGGCGGTTTACGACCATTTCCCGAAACTGTTCGCTACTATCCAACCGGCGAAGTTGATGTTTGTCACGATTCGCCTGGACCGCGAATGGTGGAGATATTCTACTGAAGAAAGGCGGGACTCGGTACGCGAAACCGAGCCGACGTGGAATCAAAGATCACCTCGGAAATGCTTTCGAGTGCGAAACTCGGACGGCGAAACGTCCACAAATAATCCGTTGCTTTGGATTGGATTTCGTCCTTCATTCCATAAGGAACGCGGAATCAATAACTGTTGTAAAGCCGAAACTCGCCAGAGTTTGGTTTTTTCACTGGGAATCCAGAAGTCTGGCGACTTCGCTACGATTAAGTTTCCCAAGTTATTGTTCCCGCGTTCCTAAGGCTGCTTCGATACGCATTCTAAGTCGGTCCGGGACAGCTAAAGAATTAGGGTTGGTTTTGTGAGCCGTTTTGGCGCTAAGCCAACGGTTGTGAACGTCATAAACCGTGGCATAGCGCCAAAACGGCTCACCCCAAAAAAATAAGTTCTTTCAGACCACAGTGTTTTCTTGTTTGAGTTCGAGGTTTGTCACGTTGCCGTTGACTTAAATCGGCAGGCTGCAACCGCCGCTCGGCGACTTGATTTTTCGATCGGTTACGGACGGTGCAAGTAGAGCGGTAGAATTCCACGGATGCCGGCATGAATGACGCGGACTTTTTCGGCTGCCGTTATTTTGGATCGCGTCTGGAAAAAATGCCGAGGGGGCGGCGCCGGTTCCTTGCACGGCATAACTTTGCTTGCCTCTCGATACAGACGTCCAATTGGAATGCTCAGTGCTTCGGTGCTGGATTGTCCGTGTTAGGTTGTCGAGCGTTGTGGATGACAACTTCGGCGGTGACCGTTTCCCCCTAGTGGCACCTGATCGTTTGCTTCGTCAGTTTTGAGTTCAATGATCTTGGGGCAGGCTAAGGTGGTGAGTGAGCGTTCCAAAGCTCTTGCAATGGTATCGATGCAGCCAATCGACTGCCCAAATCGGGAGGAACATTGCCGAACCAAGTTCCGCAGTGGCTTTCGATTTTATTCCAGTGAAAAACGCGTAGGAAACCTAAGCCAATCCCGGGTTGGGCCGAAGCACGCTCGATTGATACGCCCTCACGGTAGAAAATCCGCTTGCGAGGTCTTGTAATTCTTCCGCGCAACGAATCGATTGACGGGCGTTTCCCAGGTTCCCTGGGGGTCCCGAACTCAGTGATGAGAAATAGGGTTCCCGTCCACCGGCGGTGCGCTATCGTTTCCCTAAATGACGCGGCAACGCCGCCATAAGGAGTTGACTCAATGAGGTCTATGCTTGGGCAATGCGATGACAATCTGCTCGAACATGTCTTGACCGAGTTCCGCAATGACGTCATGGTCGGAATGCGTGGATTCGATTTCCTTACCATCGCGGCGAGTTGCTTCGATCGCTGGCACAGTTTTCGCGACTCGTTGTTGTTTCCCAATTTCCGTTACGAGTGCCCACATCAGACGGCTGGATGGTTTTTGTATTGACGTATCTGCCGGGCGGCCATCGCTGAGTTGTTTTCGCGACGGCCAGCGGTCGTCGTCACATAGTCGAATCCGTGCTGGGTATGGCCTCAACCAAATTCCGACGGTTACGCACAAGCGCTCGGTGGGCTTCGTCGAGTTGCGTTCGAGTGTCTTTTCGCCGACACCCCAGGGGTTCGGAACGAATTGCCGCCGCAATCTGCGGAGGATCTCTTGAGAGGTCCATCCCCTCCGACTCCTTGATGAAATAGGGTTCGCCCCCGCGTCGAGTTGATAGCCGTCCTCGCTTTGCAGCACACGTACGGAATCGGAATCCGTCGAGATTTTGGGCGATCGCGATGGGCGCGTTGGCCGTGATTCACGATTCAAAAGGAACGTCCGGTAGGAAGCAGGAACGATGCGTTCGCGTAAACGTGTGGCAAGCGCGGGCGAGGAACCGGTGGTTCTGTGGGGGCAGGTTCATTATTGGTTCGTATTGGAAAATTAGAAGGGATGGGGAGAAACTCGGCTGAATGATGCCCGTTCCTTAATGCCGAGCGCTCGCTGGGGAGGAGTTTTCGAGGCGGCGAAGGCGGGGAGGAAAGGCCGCCGAGGAAGCGACGACGAGTGCGATCGCGGAACGCCCTGGTAGGAATGACGGTGGATCCGATTGCGTCCCTCGATCAATCCGTTGACGGCGGCTTTGGGTTAAACCAAGCGACGAGCGCCGAATGCCGATCGCGGATGCCGATCGCGGCCGATCCCGATCGCACTGAGTAGCATCGGATTCGAGTAAGAAATCAATCGAAATGATCCGCACTCGCTGTTCCAATCCGATTCGCGCGGAGCAAGCGATTCAACAGTGCGTTCTGAATCGACCATGAACATGTGTTGAGCGCAAGCCCGATCGATCCGATGCACGAATCGCGACGGCGGACGTGAGCCATGCCATTGCGACGGCGAGCTGAATTTCGTGAGGGATTTCGGACGTGTTCGCGGTCGGGCGGAACTTTGTATTTTCCTGTTCCATCTCATTTCGAACCTGTTTCGCGATCCGAATCTAATAACGCCTTGTCGCCCAGCGTCGGTGGTGATGAACTGCTGAACCGCGGACACCCTCTCGCCTCGCGCCCATCAACGTTGCAGTTTCGGCAACGGAGCGACGAGCAAATCCGTTTTGCAGAACATTAAACTCTCGAAAGATGCCGACGATTTTGTATTTTTTCTCTTGACAATTTCTAATGTCATCGCCGACTTTTTTTGCCGCAGCTATCGGCGAGCGTGATGCCGACCATGAACGGCCCGCGATCGTCGGATTTTCAACAACGCGGCGTCCGTCGACCGTTTCCAATCGCTTTCGTAACACTTGCGTCTCGGCACCAACCACTGAAACGGGCACGGAAACGTACAACCCGGCGTCGGGGAACGAGACGACGTCGGCGAGTCCGGGGATGACAATCGATCCACGCCGTCCGACCTGGGCGATTTTTGTCACCGAGCCGATTCGTTCGAGGTGTGCTGGTGAGACGCCGAGCACTGCCGGAAAACGGACGACCAACAGATCGACACCGGCACCTTTGTAAAATCCATGAACGTGGATTTGAACCGCGGTGGCGATTCGACCAGGCAAACCGACCAGCAGACGGCGAGAAGCGAACGGCGACGAGCGTCAGGCCGCTGCGAGGGGAACGGCGCAGAAAACATTGCCGAAAACGTCATCGTGAGAAAAGTTCATGAATCAAAATCCAATCGGATTGGTGATGAGTCGGTGCTGGTTTCGAACAGTCGTGTTTGCCAAATCGGCAGCCGGTCCGAAAACGATAACTCGTGGGCGGCCCGTGAATCCATCGCAGACCCCCGAACGTCCCGACACCTTCACGACTTTAATCCAGGTTGAGGAAATAACGCGTCGCCGCGAACATTCGCATCAATGATTCGCCGCAACCGCCGGCGAGCCAGCCGATCGGTTTTGGGAATTGCAGATGCCGCAGCGGACGCTCGTCGCTGGATGACAACTCGTCGAGCGAGGCGGCGGATCAATTTCGGCGCAGTTCAACAAACGGTGACGCTCTGTGGATCGGTCAGGTAATAGATCCACGATCCGAATCATCCGATCCGTTAACCGACGACCAAAACGTTTTTCCTCGATGGGCTGCGGCGAGGATTCCGTGACGAGATCGGTGACGCTGATGTAGGAGTACCCGAAATTTCTTCGAGAGCACGATGTTTGTAATCCCGAGAACGAACGGTTTGATAGAGGGCGAGCAAATTACGAATCGCCGGGGCGAAACACGCAGGGCGGGCGGACGATGGTGATGGGGACGTGCTCGGCGAATTCGGCCAAACGTTTGTTGGCCACGCAGTTTGGTAAACGTCCCGTAGTGGCGAAATCGGTTGGCAGGGAAAATCGCGTTTCGTCGATCCCCCCGCGCGTCCGATTCCCCGCGGAGTTACGCGCCCCTCGCTGAGTCACGGGAGCGGCCCAGCGGCGGCGAGCGAGGAGACGTAACAGTGTGGGGGCGGAATCGGGCTTGCGCCGCAGCGGACGACGCCCAGGATTCGGTCCCATCGGACGTTGATGCTTTCGGACAACGTGAGGCTGAGCGGGTTTGCGACGGAGGCGCCAGGTGGATCAACGGGTCGACCGATTCATCGCCATGGCGACTTGCTCGGTGTCGCCGGATGTTTCGGCAGAAATGCGGTGCGTGTGCGTTGGCTTCGTTGTCTGCAAACCACTGACCCGACTCAGAGCGACACGTCCTTCACCCCCGCCCGCAGCAGTTCGGCGATCACGTGACGTCCGATAACCCGTTCGCGCACCGGTCCACCAGCGTTCCCCGTGGTCGATGGAGTGATTCCGAGGCGGAGATTGGGCTGAGATGCGTGGAGCATACACCATTTCCGGGGCTGGGCCTGAGCGAAGGCGATTTTTGACAATGGCGTTTTTTTCGCGGAAACGGTTTGGCGGCCCCTGTTGATTTACATCGTTTTCCGATGATTTAGCCAGACAATGATAACTCGACGCTCAGCGGAGGGACGCAACGGGTACCTCGCTAACGCGTCGCGTTTTTTGAAGTTGGGCCAAATCAACAAGGCGACTTGTGCCGCTCGCCCATTTAGAATCCGTCAGATGACTCCCCCCGCATGAAGTGTCACAGGCGATAGAATTGCGTGGAAACCGAACCAATCCCACCCTCCCCCCATAACGGGTGTGCTGATTTGCCCCTTTCTGCCTAAGTTGACTCCGCGCTTCGTCTATTTCGTAGTGCAAGCCACCGTTGGGGAAAGGTTCGCGATTTGTGGTACCCCAAAACAATTTCAACCTCAGGAATCGGTCGATTTTCTGGTTTTCCGCGGCTTTGATTTTGCATCCTCGCGTCCAGCATCGGAGCGACGCGACCGAGAGATCCAGTCTCGGTGTCGAATTTTTTCCGCATGATAGTTTTTATGAGCCACTCGCCGAGACCATCGAAAGACACATCGACGCGTCGTCGATCTGCTGCCGTGTGGGCGGCGATCCAGCCGGCGACATGCTGTATCGGTTTCTGCGATACGAGCAGACCGGCTCGGCGGCTTTCTCACGATTTCGGCCCCCGAACTGATTTGCGCAGCCGCGGAGGGATACACGTATGGCGGCATGGACGCCGAGGCCTGCTGGCGAATCGCGGTTTGGTTTGAAAACGCGTTCGAAATGCGGCGAGTTGCGTGGTGCTGGCGGTTTCCCTCCGGGACCCGAATAACCTCGCGGCGTATTTCGGGTTTGCCTTTACGCGGGCGGTGATTGGCGGTGGCCGCATGCCTATCCGCCTCGATTACAACCCAAGCGCGGAACGAAGCGGTTTGCGGGCGATCATCGCCGACCGCGGAAGTGGAGGAATCGGGTTGACATCGGCGTCGTTGGTGGCATCTGACGGTCGGCCGAACAGGGCCGAAACCGGCACACTGGGAAACCGTCCGCCCGCTATGGCCTCGACTCCGTCGGCGCCAATCGGTCTCGCCGGGGGAAAACTTTCAACAGTGGCTCGGCCCCCGGACGGTTCCCGCCACGCTCGCGTACGAAAGTATCCCACGATCGACGCACTCGCCAAACACTTTGCCGGTGAGCAAAGGAGGTGCAACGGATCACACGTCGAAACAAAACGAAACGTCATCGCGAACACTAAACGTAGGTTTTTTGTTGGACCGATCGCGAATTGTCGGATCGGATGCCGGTTCCCGTCGGCGGATTCTCCAAAATGAGTTTTTGGGATCTGCTTTCAAATCGGGGTGACGACGCGAAACCGGGCGAGTGCCCACACGCGACGGCAATTCGATGGCGATGGCGGCGAACCGGTTTCTACACCTTCGATTCCGCGCCCGAGTTTGAACGATGACACGGTCGTTGCTCCTCCTCTTCTCGTGGCGACCCATCCAAGCCGTGCGTGCTCTCGGTGCGGGCGATTGCCGATACGCGATCGCTGCCGGGTGAATCTTCATCCTGTCGACTGAACGCGACCGACTCATTCACCCAAGCGAAAGATGTTGGTCCGCCCTCGGCGTTTGCCGTGCGTTCGATGCCGGCAGCCGACGGATTCGTTCGCGGCGAAGGGGCGGGCGGTGTGTTGCGTCCGCCTCAGTGGATGCGTTTAGCCCGACGGCAATCCGGATTCTACGCCGTCCCATTCAAGGCCTCGGCGTCAACCAAGACGGGCGGAGCACGATTGACGGCGCCAGCCGGATCGCGCAGGCGCATTGATCCGCGAGGCCCCTCCGACAATGCTGCCGTCGATGCCGAAACAAGGAA
>Ga0163217_1042738_pt1 | contig 10920 bp, 6 predicted proteins | sample SynspAceP_FD_185933 | JGI IMG/M metagenome (GOLD analysis project Ga0163217, IMG submission 185933) | Saline lake microbial communities from Ace Lake in Antarctica - Synechococcus sp. Ace-P (PacBio error correction) | ecosystem: Environmental > Aquatic > Non-marine Saline and Alkaline > Saline ...
CCCCCAGAAAAAGGAGGAGAATTTGGCCAGTAGTCCGCAACCTCCAATAAATCACCCCACTTAAGCAATTCTTTTGAAGCGAGAAAAATCAAATGATCAATTGTTTTATACTTATCCCGGTTATCTATGTTTCCATATCAAGACCTATTTCTGAGATTGGGTTTAATTTTAAAATCTGTTTGCAAAGCACGCCGCATAAATTGCGGGCTCCTTTTTTTTTTTCTCCTTAAGATATAATTTTTGTAGGTTTTTTTAAATTCTACATGGGAATCTGACGTTGGTTTTCCAGTGGCCGCTTTGCTCTTCTCGAGAAGCACTTGGGTCAAATTTTTTTTTTTTTACTCGACCGGCTGAAAGCCTCGTCTGGCGAGATTGTCGCTTACCCTTGCGTTTTTTTCCTCTTGTTCTAGAGCGACGCTTTTTTCCTTGCTGGGCCCAAAATAGCGGCAAGCAGCTCACAGGTGCTTTGGTTTCCGGTGTTTGGCCTGCTTTGGTAAGTCTGTTTTACCAAACGACCGCGGCGAGGAGCCCTAAGATGAGGCGACCAGTAATTTTCTGGTGGTTTCTTCTTCTTTCGTCTCTACACTTCTGTTGTTTGCTGTATTGCTTTTCTACTGGTTTTCGGCTTCTTTTTATTTAGGTTCAAAGAAAGGCGCGACACTCTCTTCAATTTTTTTCTCGATAGTGGCTTTCCAGCTTCTACTGTGTCTTCCACTTGATCTTCCGAAAGTTTCCTACTGCTGGTTTATCTGCAATAGGGGGCTTCGGTTACTTGTGGTGTTTTCTTGCTCCACCTTTACTATTTGAGCTTTTTACTGACCTTTTAAGGGCTTTACCGTTTTCTACGGTGTTTCGCTTTTCTGTATACAACTTCTCTATTGCTTGTTTTGTGACTTCTGTTGTTGAAAACTTGTTCAGCTTTCAACAGCTTCAACAGCTTCAAACAGCTTCAACAGCTTCAACAGCTTTTCAACAGCTTCAAACAGCTTTCCAACAGCTTCAACAGCTTCAACAGCTTCAACACTCAACAGCTTCAACAGCTCAGGCTCTTTACTGATGGTGATTTTGAATGTTGTTTCTTGCTGTCTTTGTTTCAGCTATTACGGCTTCTCTGACGATTCTCAGCAAACACAATTTGTTTTTTGGTTGTCAGGCTCTGTAATTTCAATGTTTGTACGTCTATTTCCCCTGTCTTTTGTGGAGACGAGAGCACGAAGAGCGACGGTGAGCGGGCCGTTGTGGTTTTCATCGCCATTTTCATTGCTTTCCTGGCTATCGGCGTTCTGAGCAAAGCTTCTAGTAAGCAGCATTTCTTGCTGCTTGTAGTTTGTTTTGCTTCTAGTACTTCGTCCCTTTCATTTTCTCCCGTTTACGACGACGATTGGTCATTACGGTCACGCTTACGTTTCCTTTTTTACTTCAGTGAATTTCTTTTCCTTTTGTTGTTGGCGAGGTGCTTTTTACGCCGCTTCCTGCGTTTTTAACTTTAGGTTCTGGCGTCCTTTGTTTGTTTCCCATGCGATTATTAGGGCGGTTTGTTGCCTTTGGGGTTTCAGTTTCGCTTCCGCCTGTTCGCGACGCGATTGAACGGTCGAGCGATTTTGCTCGGTTTTTATTGTCGCCTCATGGATCTGAAAGTTTTGGTGTTTTACGTTACGCTTGGTTTCCTGTTTTTACATCGACTGCCCGCTGGTGTACTTGAAGCGTTTGCGTCACTGGTGCAGGTGTATTGGAAGCGGTTTTACTTGGTCTGTTTTACTTGTTTGGCTTTTGTTTTTGTCTTGGTTTTGTTGGCTCTCCAGTTATAGGCCGTCGATAATACGTTTTATGTAGCTATGGTTTTGCTTGCGTACTTTTGGTCACTTATTAAGCCGCAAGGGGTTTGGTGCGTTATGTGCTGGTGCGCGTTTATGAGTCTATGCTGTCACGGCTGCTTGTGGACGCACATTTCGTTCACGGGGCTGGGGTTCGTAGGTGTGCTTCAGGCGTCGACAATGAGTAGCTGTTTTCGTTCTGAGTTACCATGTGGCTGTCATTCACGAATACGTTCATTCGAGTTGTGGCGTTTCCATATGCTGGATTCGGAACAAGATAATTTGAACGCTGTTACGTTTTTCAAATTTTGGATATTGGTGCGCTTCTCATTGAGCAGAAGGTTGCAACGGATACCGGTAAAACAGCGAAGAATTTGAGCGGTACGTTCTTTTAGAGCATTCTTTTCGATAAGACGAAGCACAGAGAGTGCTAGAGACTCCACGTCCACGAATATAATCCTTGAACGCATTACACGCGAGGGCAAAACGTACCACTGGTTTCACCAAGCGATGGCGTAGTCCGTTGACGGGACTTTTCTAGTAAACGCAACGTGAAATGCGTCCAATTTGAACTCGGGGCACGGTCAGCTTCCTAGCGCATTCTTCATGCGCGTCTCAACTTCTTTTTGATTGCGCTACTGGTGTCATATCGATAAAGTGCGATAACCACCAAGCGCCAATGATCTTCGGTAGACGTAGCTGAACCGAGCAATTTCATCTGCGGCTTCTAAAGTTTGGTTTTGAAGTGCTGTTTTCTTCATGCTCCTACCTTTTTTTGTTGGCGCGGCAGAAGTTTATATCGTAGAAAAACCAAAGCTTCTGTTGGATCAATAACAATAGACCACTGCAGATGGCAGACGAACTTTCACGCTGAAAGGGCGGTTTCCATCTGACTTTTCGGATCTGGAATTCGATTAAATAAAGGGGTGGAGTCTGTTACATTTTAATGCGCGACTTTGAAATGCGGGCAATAAACTTGCATTACAAAAGTTTGAATCCGCATCTTTGGCTCCAGCGTCTTTTTTCATCAATCAATACTTCCGCCAATGTCTTCGCGTAGTAATCGCGAATCGCACGAATGACGATTATTTTACTTTCTTTAAATTAAGAAAGGGGCTGGCTTTTCTCTGTTGCGGCTTTTGGTAATTGAGGTCCAAGTGGTAATCAAGGTAATCCCAATCCATTGAAGCTCTTCTGTTGAGGGCGGCACAACACCGGCGCGTTTGAACAATAGTCCTCCCATTTTCTGGGTGTTTAAGGCTGACATGGCTTCTTTTAGGTGAGATCTGTCCATCCCCATCAATGCGGCGAGAAATACCACCAGCTCGTGGGTTGTTTGGCATTCAAAACCAAGTAACGGCCAGCGAGACTAACGAAAGTAGAAGGGCTCGCGCCTTTATTACCAATTCTCTTCTTTATTCTTGCAAATTACTTCCTTGACCTTCATTTAACACATCTTTGATGTTAATTTCGGCTTCGTGGTTTGATTTTTTAGAAAAATAACGTTTTTTGAATTTCTTTCAGAAGGAAGAAAACCGTGGCGATCAGCACCGAATATCGAACAAAAGCAGCTTCTAGAACTCGGCTCAGATGCGGTAATGCGGCTTTGTAAAATATTGGATCTTCTTCTGTCGCGTGAACCGGATCGTGTCTAAATTCATATAGACGTTGACGTCTACGAGGGCGACGCGCGAAACTCTTCTTGTTGAGTTGCATTTTATAAGCATTCTAATCATTGTAAATGTGAAGCTCTGTTGGCTGATGCAAAGAGTCACTGCAGTGATAGGGTAACCATTAATAAATTTGACTCAGAATTAGAGCATGTCATTCAGTCCTTTTCCTGGCAAGAGGAGTAACCTTCATTCGTTATTTTATGTTAAACGCTTTTTGTGCGGTCGCTGCCTAATGAATACTAAATAGTCTCTTTAACCGGTCTCGTTTTTTATTTGGCTTTTTACGATACAACGCGAACGCGCGGTTCGACGCAATTTAATGAGATGTCCTTCCACTGAGCGGATTTTTTTCGAATCATGGCGTTTTATATTTAAGATTTCAACTGTTACAGAGGTAAGATAGGGGCTCAAAGTGTGCCTTCGGAATTTTCATTCAATTCTTGCATCTTATCTTTCGAGGTGTTTTGTTGCCTCTTTATACTTTGCGAATGTGAATATAAACAGTAAAAACTAAGTGGGCTTTTCAATTATAAAGGAAACCAATCATTTGCTTATGTCGACTAGAACAATAATCAGTAGAGCGGCCAGTCGGGTTCTTACGTACTATTGAGAGAATAATGGAAGGGGCAAACGAGTTAGATAACTTTTTTGCTTACTTTTTGAAAGGCGTGCTAAAGGTAAAAATCTACAACCTGCTTTAGAAGGGGGAATCCGTGTAAATAAAAAAGCACGAAGCCAGATTATGCCTTCAGAATGACGATATTGTGGCGAATAGCGCCAATTGTTATTGCGCCAGACATCAGAAAAGCCCTTTTGGTGATCGACTGAAGGCCGAAATAGAGTCACGTATCGTCTACGAAGACAAAGTACTAATTGGGTCGTAAATTAACCATCTGGACTGGCTGTCCACGGTGAGTGGCCTTGAGTTTTGGTCTTATTGACAAGTAATTCGGCAATGCGTCCTCTGGAAAAGTTCACTAGCTTTTCATCGATTGGAAACCAGGATACGTCGGGTCTTATTAATGATTGGCTAAGAACGAGCAGTATTAAAAGACTTCAATAACGGCATTGGGCGTGAAAAAGAAGGCGTACAAAAAACATATCTGCTTGGTGTATGGCAGCTGGCCAAACGTAAATTTGCAAGTTTAACTGCGCCTTTGCTTAAAAATGAAGCTGAAATCTTGGTGAACGTGTTGTGGAAGGTTCATCCGAGGAAAAAGAATCTTGACACGATTCACGTTGGTAAGACAATTTGAGGGATATCGTTTGTTGAGTGCGAACCTGTTGACTGGGGTACACTCAAATTGAGTGCAACGCTCCATATGCCGGCTATCCGATTGTTGGCGATGAAAAATGATCACCGGACGATCATTAAGAAACCAAAGCATTGGCTTTTAAAACGTTTGTGTCTGCATGCCGACGCGATTAGACATTAAATGCCTCAATGGCGAGCGTATGTTGTTTGAGGCACAATAGACAAAGAGTGGCAGAAGTTTGATGAACGATAAAGTTGACGGCGGCTTTTTCCTTAAACAAGCTACTGGAATGCGTTTTAACATTGTATTTGTTTAAAAAAAGCCTACTTATGTAGGTTCTTTTTGCTGTTTCGGTCTCTGGATTTATTTTTTGTGATATGAGTCACCTCTTGTTTTACTAGTGATAGGGTAAATATAGGCGCAATGACTCCTTGCTTATTCTTGGGGAGAAATCTTCGAATTTTTAGGGTGCATAATGAAAGTCCTGATATTCGCGTTATTCCAGGGCTAATCTCCATCGGCTACGATTTTTTTTGCTTTGGTTTGTTTGTGCCTGTTCCTGATGCGTGTTCGGTCAAATGCGTGGCATTTTGCTGGCTTTTCTTTGTCGTAGTCGTCGCCATCCATTGCAAGGCCATGCAAATCGGCGCGATTGCTATTTTGGCGATTAACTTTGTTTGCGCTAACTGGCGTGAACGAATGAAATGCTCTTCAGCAGCCAATTAAAGATGCCTTAAGTGGTTTCTCTAATTCTCTTATTTGGTTTGATTGCGTATTGCCATCATTATTTCAAGAGGTTTTTGGTGAACGGGTTTGGGTAATCGCAATCGTTACAACCTTTATTTCTTTGTTTGGCAAAAAACCATTGGTAATTGGTTATGCGCTGGCGCTTTCTGAATTAGTTATCCGGCCTGTTAACGCCGAGCAATATCGCTCGTGGTGGCGGTATTATTCATCCCTTAATGAAATCCATTTTGCACAAGCTTTGGCTCTTCTCCTGAAGAAGGGCCTTCTCGCAAGATTGGCCATACCCCCTTGGCTAAATTAATTATCATATTAATCCTATTACTCTGCGAATGTTTTATTACAGCGACGGGCGCCAAAAACCTTTGATTGTTAAGTTGATTGCAGATGCACAGGTTCGCACAATCAGTATTAACTTGGGGGACTTTGGGCGCTCGCGGCGTTTTTTACTGGCATGTTATGTATTGCATGGTTCCTTTGGTTTGTTTACCGCCATTTACCCGCCAGAAATAAAAGCAGCGCCAGACGCAAAAACCTATGCAAAATCTAAGCTTGCTGAAACTGGGTGTCTGTCTTACGGCGAAAAAGTCATGGTCTTTGGTGTTTTTTGCTCTGTTGCGATTCTTTTGGCTGGTGTACGGCGATGCTACTTGGCTTCCGCTTATCCGTCAATACAACCGCGGTGCCTTTTTTTGGCTTGTCAATTTTGTTGGTGACGGGGGTGTTGATTGGGAGGATGTACTTAAAGAAAGATTGCATGGCGATACGGTGGTTTGGTTCTCCGCTTTGGTAATGATGGCAACCTTTTTAATAAGTTGGGCTTTGGTGCAGTGGTTCTCTTCTGTTTGTTGAGAGCAAATCGCAGATTTAGGCTTTGGCTTGGGGGGCTTCGGTCGTTATATTTGGTTTGCCGTGTATTTTTTTATGTACTTATTTTTTCGCAAGTACTACGGCGCATATTACAGCCATGTTCCGCTGCTTTCTTTGGCCTGTTTGGCCTCTCGGTGCGCCCACCTTTGTTTCTTGGTTTATTACTGGCTGGCGCGTCCTTCTTTGATGATGGTCAGTTAACCACTATGCGACAGGCACCTCACCGATTATTTTTTTGGCTCAGGTTATGTTTCCATGGAGGATTGGTGGATATGGGTTTTATCATGAGCCTCGTCCAATTTTAGCGGTTGGGGGTTGTCGGTGGGTGTGGTGGAAGTGTTTGGCTATTGGTAGTTATAATACAAATCCTGAAATGCCGGTTAACGGCAAAGAGCGGTTAGAAGTTCATCTAACGTAATTTGTAGGTAAATTTGTTAAACCTGGTTAAAGAATAAAGAAAAGGGCAGCAATGTTGCCCTTTTCTTTTTCAAGAGTTAAGCGCCTTACGTGGCTGAACTCTAAGTTACTGAGCCTCATAGCGCTTAAGCGCTTAAATTTAGGAATAGCTGTGATCAACAGCTACACCATCACGACCTTCATAGTTCGCACGAATGTATGAAGGCTAATACATCTATTATTTTTGCAATGCAATTTGTCATCTAAATTTTTTCGAAAACGTGATGTTATGTTGTGGTTAGCAATACGATCTGCGTGAGCTGTGTTGCAAATTAAAGTGTCAGGTAGTCACCCTTGACAAAGGCGCAAAAATAAGATTAAAATGTGGCATCTGTTTTGGGTGTTGTTCTTTATCCTTTTTGCCTTAATAGAATCGATGTCCCATTATCTTTGCCTTGCAATTACTTCTGTTTTTGTTTGAGATTGAAAACACAAACCAAGGCAGGCCTTACACTGATATAGAAGAAGAATCCGCATCGAAGAAAGTATTTCTGAAAAAGCCTGCAGTTCTCTTTAAGCCGCGATCTTGTATTGAAACACGGTGCCCGCTCGGTTTTGCGCAGGCCTAGTGTTGGTTTACGAGCAGAGGTTGTGCAAGGCAAGGGTACTTTCTGATGATATGAAAAAGTAGCTCTAAAAGGCGTTGGTGTAAAGCTTTGACCCACTGAATGCACTTTATTTAGATAATTCGCTGGGCTTATATCAAAAGCACCCCAGGCAACCGTCCCAACTCATCAGCATCAAGTCGCTTAGCTCTGGTCGAAAGAGGCGTATCAAGATGACTTTGACTGCCCTGTTGGATCAGTATGGAACATGGCAGCTTAATGTTGTAGCAGTAACGACCTGTTGCAAACAAAAAGTTAAAGGATTGGGGTTGAAGAAAGAATTGCAGGGGTTAAAAAATATGGCGCGATTCAAAAATCTGAATTCAATCCAGCATTTGGTATCACATAAATTCCTATCACAGTTTTTAAAGTTCAATGTACATTAATTTAGCGAGTCAAAATGCGTCAGCGTTCACAGGCCTCAATTATTTTGTTACGATTCGGCGGGCAGTTCGATCTTTTCGTGGTATTTGAAATGGGGCCGTTGGTGTTACGACGTCGAAGAAACGAGAATCGAGCAGCGGTTAATTTTTCATCGTGCGTATAGAAAATTTAATGTTGTATTGAAGGGCCTAGTTGCTTTATATCTCTGAGGGGTAAACTCCTGGCCTTCATATGGAAAGGTGTGAAGGGCCTGAGTGGCTGCTCACTATGTTCCAGCAAACGCGAACAGCTGTCGTTAGCGAAAAATGCGGGCGCTGGGAAAGCCTTGCTATGAATGGTTCATGCTTTCGCATCATTACTAGGTGAATAAATGTTCCACTTCGCCTCTTCAGCTTAGTTTGGCATCTAGTTAACTTTGGCCTACAGCACACTCCCAGTTCAGTAATATCAAAATCACATCCCCTTGAATGAATCTTCTAGGCGACTGTTTTTCAAGAGTATTCTACTGTCAGTCCAGACGGCGGCCGACACCAGCGAAATGTTTCAAGCGTCTCAATGTGTCGATGAAAAGCACAATCCTTCTATTACTCCAAACCAGAAGAAGATGTGCAGCTCGTGCATTTGAAGGTCCTTCGTAGAAGACAAAAAAACCATCAATCGTCGATTCTTAGTAAAAGGGTACGCGCTATTCCGAGGAAGCAAGGCAGGGCTTTATCCTCAAGGGGAGCAGCGAGAAAAATCATCAAACATTTCACAATATACTTTGGCTTAACTTGGACCGAGCCGCTGAATATAGGCTTGGCTAATCGCTTTAAGTATTTTCGATAAATTAAGGACAATAAAAACGAGGCCACTTGGACTCATCTTTTTTGTTTCAGGCATGACGTTTAATCTTCGTAGGCTGTCGACGTGGGCATTCGCAGACTAAATTACGATCACCGAGAGTTGTCTACAACGGGCAACTGGTGCCAGTATTTTACGACCTTGATCCAAGGTAATGGGTAAGCTGCGTCTTTGCGTGAGTAGCGGTGGGCCCATTCGATATAAGAAGACTGTCCCGCAGTATGTGGAGCGTTTACTAATGGGTTGTCCCTCTAGGCGGCATTCGCTCTGCTTGCACTTTGCTGATAACTTGGCGGAATCTTAATCATGGGAAGTCACAGAACGATCTAACCTCATCAAGGTTTCAGATCAGTCGGTTCGGATCAATCAGTGTGCAGCAACAGGGAAAGGAATGGTTGGCGGCGTGGAAACGAATCCATCACAACGACCTTTTGCGATGTTCTTCTTCACTGAAATGCCTGATTCTGCTTTCAGTGGGCGTATGTCGATAATACATTGTGCGCTACTGTGCCGTTTTTACCCTGTGTAAAGTACCTCTGGGTATGATTCAAGGCGCTTTTCAATGTAGTTGCCATCAAGATAGCCGTTAGGGCTGCAATCACGTAGGCCTTTTCGCATCATTCTGATTACATCCAAGTCAAATACCAGAATGCTTCCGGCTGGCCGTTAGGTTGCCTGCAGAAAACCGCAACCATGTTGTTCGTCATGCCCATTACGGGTGTGACTGCGTGACGCCGGTAAGAAAGGCGCAAGGTGAGATTTAACACCAATTGGTGCCATACTGGGCACCGCCGCCTGAGGAATACAAAATGTTTTGTGCAATAAGGTGAAGAAACGTCACCACCAAATTTGCCTGGAGGCCGCAACACCAACCAAGCGTTTAAGTTTGCACCAATCGATGTAAACTTGTCCGCGAATTTGTGGACGGATGTCACACACTACGAAATGTGTTCTTCGAATACACCGCTGAGTGGACGGGTAAGTTGCCATGATGCAGCTTAGGTGCTGCGGCATATTTTTTTCTGCTTTTTTTCAGCAAGATCGACTAATCAATGTTTGCCATTCTTCATCGCATTTCACGATAACCACTTTCATTGCCTGCTATGCGGCCTGAAGCTGGGTTAGTACCGTGAGCAGAACTTGAATCAAGGCAAATGTTTTCTGTCGTGATCGCCACAAGACTTATGGTATTTGTCATATCCGATTAAACCCGCGTATTCGCCTGTTGCCGCCCGAGTTTGGCTGCTGACCTGGTGTCGTAGCCTGGTTTGCCTTTCGAAAGCATTTAATCAAGTCCTTGCAAACAAGCATGAATAGCCCGCTGACTTGGGTTATTGGTTGCAAATGGGTGAATGCGCCAAATTCGCCACGTCACTCGGAATCATCTCAGACGCTTTGCGTTTCAGTTTCATTGTTTTGCATGAGCCAAGAGGATATACTTTGGTTCAAAGGCGATGTCTTTTACTTCTAAATTGGTGCTGTAACGCATCAAATTCCGTTTCGCTGTGATACTCATTGAAAAAAACAGGACGTCCAATAATGTGTCTTGGCGTAAGTAGGCATGTCAAAGCCGTAAGTCGATTAGAGTTGTAACATCTTCTTTAATGTCAGTGTTCACCAAAGCATTCCGCCAAATCGATTAGATCGCTTGGTGTAATGGTTTCCATTCAAGAAACAGAAACTTGGGTCCTCTGAGACCTTGTAGAAGTTCATCACACTTGGCTTACGCCTTTTCCGCCTAATTAGCGTCAGTTTTGACTGCGGAGTTAACAATAAGGTGGTCCAAAGTAGTTTTGGCGTTGGTTGGTTAAGCCTTGTTTTGTTAAACGGCTTTTAGCAAAACAATCTGTTAGAGCGGCAACGCGGTTGGCGATTTTTTTTTTCAGATCCCAACTGGGCCATGACTAGACCGCATAGAAACCCAGCCATCATGGCGAGTAAGGCTTGAAGCGGTACAAACTGTTTTGATGTCGCTTTTTCAAACGGCGGAATATGTTGGCTCTCTTCGTCTGCATGGCCCATGCGAAGTGCAGGTTTACCATGAGTCTTAGAGACGCCAATAACGCGACCTGGCAAGAGCGTTTGAATGCGTCTTTTGTTGCTAGGAATGGCGGGCGTGGTGGTCCGCCGAAACCCATTGGTACGGGCCAAAGCGTTTGGTGCCTACCGAAAACAATGTCTGCGGCCCATGTCGCCTGGAGATTTCAGCAAGGAACTAAAGAACAATAGGTCAACATGCAATACTTACCAATGCAAAACCTTGTTTCGTGTGCTT
>Ga0163217_1050482_pt1 | contig 10920 bp, 17 predicted proteins | sample SynspAceP_FD_185933 | JGI IMG/M metagenome (GOLD analysis project Ga0163217, IMG submission 185933) | Saline lake microbial communities from Ace Lake in Antarctica - Synechococcus sp. Ace-P (PacBio error correction) | ecosystem: Environmental > Aquatic > Non-marine Saline and Alkaline > Saline ...
GGTGCTGAAGGCGTCGAAGCCGCAGAAGGGGTCTATGCCGCGTTGGCCAAGGCGAAGCCCCCTCAAATCGGAGCGGTTATCCGTCCGTAGCGCGTCGCGGCAAGGGTCAGGCTGAACAGCTTGCCCCGCCAAAAGACGCGAATTGGCGCAATGGGGGTGGTTCAATGCGACGTCTTCCTTCGGCTCTTCCAGCGAATGCCCCAGCTCAAACTCTCGCTATAGGGCAGCAGCGTGCAGGCCCAGCAACCGCTGGTGTCGCGGCCCCTTGCGTTTGACCACCATCCGCGAGCTTGACACATCCCGCGTCAGGCCGATTATGTCTAGAATATCCCAGCAGGATGTCGTATTTCGGGCACTTCGACGGTTTCATCCATTTCGGGAAAAAACTGTCCATCCAGGGTCTTTGCGCGTCGATGTCAAAGCCGTGTTCAGCATAGAAGGCCGCCATAGCCGGCGCGGCTGTTTCATCTGTCCGCGCCGAAAAACCGATCGCCCTGCGACGGCCATGCGGAATTACCGTTGTCGCGTAGCCTTTCATACCGGTGACCGTTTTCCAGCCGCACCGCACCAGCGCTCTGGCGTCATGCAAGTCCCGTCCGGTAATGATCCACTGAAATCCGCAAGGTCAGCTTGTCGGGATAAGCCATCGTTCAGGCGCGCAGACCGGCCTGCACCGATTGCGCATCATCGGGCCGCAATTTGGTTGGTGGAGGATAGCAAACAATCGTATCCGGCTTCAAGCGAGCTTCCGTGATTTCGATGAGTGCTGCGGTTTCATGAGAAGGGCGCCGGTAAAAGCGATTTCCGTCACGGGCAGTTCGCTGCGTGATTTGCCCCAAGGTAATCAACGCACGTCGCGCGGCTAATATAGACCAGAGCGTCATTCGTCGGCTGATGCGATACTAGCAGTTCACAGCATTCGATGTTGGCCCCAGGGTGCCGCGTATTGAAACCACAGGGTTTGCGGGTTTTGTCAGGCTTACCGTCGCGCGGGGTATTCGCCCCTTGCCGTCAAGGCAGGGTCTTGAAACTTACCTGATATTTGGGCGTCGACAGCGTCTTTTTTCATAAGAACCGGGCTCACCTGATATAATTAACTTTTCTTTGCTATGCGAATGGTATCGCGCATAAAACCCCGTGTCATTTCGCGACAGACTTGTGAAAGCGGAACCTCTGTTATGTTTGCGCTAACATTCATTTCGGTCCCAAAAGTCGTAGCCTCGCGACAGAGGAGCAATCCACATGGTATCAACGCGTCATTCCGGTCGACCCCTTCTGCATCTGGTGTTTTCGGCGGCACAGGCGATCTGGCCCGCCGCAAGATCTGCGGGTTTTGTTTCGGCGTTTTTGTTCAGGGCAGTGCCCGAAAAGACGCCGTGCATTGGTGCAGCCCGTACGGGAAATGGACGCGCAGGCTATCCCAGATGATCCCCGAGGCGATTGCCGAATTCACGGTGACTTCGAGCACGACAGGCTCAGCTTGAGGGTTTCATGACCGTCCTTGAGTATGTTGCGATTGATGGCAGAAGGGCGAAAGACGCTGGGCCGAGCTGCAAAAGTTGATCGGCAGGAACTGAAGCGGGTAGAGGCCTATTATTTCTCCGTCTCGCCCGAGTTTGTTCGGTGATCCTGGCCGAGCGTTGTGCAACAATGGGTCGATGGCCGATGCGCCAAGCCGGATCGTGGTTGAAAAGCCGTTTCGGGCCGGCGACTTCAAGACCGGCGCAATGCGTTGAAACCGCGACGCTGGCCAAGGTATTTTGACGAAAGCCCAGATCTACCGGATCGACCATTACCTGGGCAAAGAGACGGTGCACAACCCTGAATGGCCGTGCGTTTTGGCAATAATGCTGTTTTGAACCCCCTTGTGGAACAGCCAATACGTGATCCCATCCAGATTTCACCGTGGGCCGAACCGTCGCCGTCGGGGCAGGGGTGAATACTCACGACATAGTCGGGTGTCATGCGCGACATGGTGCAAATCACCTTGATGCAACTGTTTTGTTTGATTGCGCATGGAACCCCGCGCGTTCGATCCGACCGCGGTGCGCGTGAAAGCTCAAAGTGATCCGCGCGCCGTGGACCCCGGCTACGCATCACATTGCCGTCGGACAGTAATCAGGCAGAGCGTGCAACGAGGCGAACAACCGGGGACCGTACCGCCGTTGGTGATCCGCGCTCGCGCACGAAAGCTTTGTCGCGCTGAAAACCCACATCAGAACTGGCGATGGCTGGGACGGCCTCTATCTGCGCACGGCAAAACGCAGGCCGGCGCTCGTCGAGATTACAGTCGTGTTAAGAAACGCCGCAGATTCGATTTGTTCAGCCGAAGATGCGGGGCGTCATCGTAACGTCCTGTCGATGCGACTGCAGCCGAACGAGGGCATGTTACCCTGGCGTGGACCGATCAATGGAACCGGGGCCCGGGGGCATGCGTTTGGTGGAGGTTGCCTTTGATATGACACTTTGCCGACGCACTTGGGCCCGATGGGTCCGGAACAGGTCGACGCTATGAACGTCTGATCATGGATGTCATCCGTGGCAACCAAGACCCTGTTTCAGGCGCGCGGGCCGACGAGGGGGTGGAAAGGCGCCTGGGCCCTGGGACGAACCCGATCCCCCATCCCAGGGCTGGGAAGCCACGGCATCGCTGGGTTTTTGGGGCCCCAAAAACCCTACGACAAGCCGGGTCTGATTTGGCCCCCACAGGAATGCCCGACGAACTGGATGCGGGCCGTGACCCGAGCGGCAATGGCGGGAGTATTCTGCAATGAAGTTGATTCGAAATTATGCCGACGCGAAGTCCTTGGGCGGATGGAACCTCGCCCAATTCCTGAATCGGCGGGGAGAGCTGAAAAAATGCGCTCCTGTCCCCATTGACACGGTCAGCTTTTGCCGTGCCCGGAGGGACAACACCGGGGCCATCATCTTTGACAGTCTCGCAGGGGCCAAATCTGGGATTGGGGTTTCCGCGCGGCAGGTTATGCCTGGGGGACGAACGGCTGGTCCCGCGCCGGATACCGGAGAACTGTCCAAACCCGGCCACGGCTTTTTTACGGCAAACCGTTCTTGCTTTGGGGTCCGGCGCGTCGCCGGCGCAGGGGGCTTTACGGCCGTTCTATTTGGAGCGGGCTGACTCGGCGAGCGGCAGAACGCTCGTCACCGCAAATCGGGAATCCCATCTCAAGCTGCGCCGTTTGTCGGTGCTGTTGCTCGGAATGGGCCACGATATGCACACTGCAATCGCTTTCCCCGGCCCAATGGGCTGGAAGGCCGCCGATGGCCGTGGACGCGCCAACCGGTCTGTCCCGATCAATGTGACGGGCAAGGAAATCTGCCATCACCTCTGTCGCGTCCGGGTGCTTGAGGGCGCGATGTCAAAGCATCTTTGTGATTTTCGGCGATGAAACGCGCAGCGGTGGAGCAGGCGCAAAGCCTGCCGGCCCTAGAGGCCCCATCGGCGCAGTATGACGACGGCGACAGTACATTGGCACCATGAATTCCTTGACGATTTTTGCGCCAGATGCAGGCTGGCGGTGTGCAGGACCGCTCTATCTGTCCTTGTCGACAACCCCCGACCGAGCGCGCGAGTTTAGCGCGCAGACCGGGGAACATGCTGTTTCGATTTCTCGAAAAACCAACCTCGACCGCGCCACGATGATGCGTTGCCTCAGGTTATTGATAGCCGCCGATGTGCCTGCGGCGCGTGACGCGACTGTTCGATGGTGGACAATATAAACGAGACCGAAAGACCGGTGCAGTGCTGCACACCGGCACTTCGCAATCTCGACGGCGGGGCCCGTTGGATGGTAGACGGGAAGATGTGATGCGGGCATCCATCACACCCTTCGACCGATGCGGCAATTTCGCCCGACAAAATCCGCAGCAGCAAAATCACCGATTTGGTCAATATCGGTATCGGCGGCTCTGAAATCTGGGGCCTGCGATGGTGTCAGGCGTGTCGCCCTATCATTGACGGGCCGCGCTGCCCACTTTGTATCGACGTCGATCGGGGCACATTTTCGGATACGCTGCGGGGACTTAACGCGAAAACCACGCTGGTGATCGTCGCCTCCAAGACCTTTACCACGATAAGAGACAATGACCCAACGCCCCACCGCGCGGCGCCTGGATGACGGAAAATGACGGAGACCCCGCGACACAGTTTGCAGCGCTCACACGGCGCAGGACAAAACGTCCCGATTTCGGGATCGATGCGGATCAGGTCTTTGTTTCGACTGGACCTTGGGTCGGCGGACGATACTCCTTTGTCTGGGGCCATTGGCCTCCTCGCTTAATGATCGCCATCGGGCCGCGTGCTTTAATGCGTTTCTGAGCGTGGCGGCCCAAGCGAATGATCGCCACTTTTGCGCCGCAAGCCACCGCCATGAAACATGCCGATGTTGCTGGCTTTGGTCCGGCATCTGGCACAATCCGATTTGCGGACTATCACACACGCGCGGTGCTCGCGTATGAACCACCGTCTGGGCCAAGCTGCCGACTATCTGCCAACAGCTGAAATGAATCAAACGGCAATCCACCCTCATGACGCACGGAATGCGCCCTATACACAGGACCCGTCGCTGGGGGGCAGCCGGCACAATGGGCAGCACGCTTTCTATCAACCTGTCACCAGGGCACCGCGTCGTTTCCTGCGAATTCCTGATCGCAGCCATGGCCATGAGCTGACTTACGCACGCACCACAAAGCTGTTGATCGCAATGCCGTCGCGCAATCTGAAAGCATTTGATGCGCGGCAAAGGTCCCTGCAAAAAGCGTCTGAACGATGGCTGCAAAAGGCTGACCGCGGGCCGAGCTTGACCGGCAAGCCCGACACGCCGCGTGTTCCCGGGACCGCCGTCAAACGACGCTGAGCTATCGCTGCTCGACCCTTTCACATTGGGCCAGATCATTGCGCTTTATGAAACACCGCTCTTCGTCGAGGGCAGCATTCCTGGGGGATCACTCTTCGATCAATGGGGGGTGGAACTGGGCAAGGAACTGCAACATCAGCTCCAGCCCATCGTCCATGGCGGGCACCTGCCACAGATAAAGACGGCTCAACCGCGGCACTGTCGCCTTCATTCGCAACACGCCTGGACTGACGATCACAGCTTCATTTTGCCAAATAAACTCCGGGGAGTGTGAGGGGCAGCGCCCTGCATCCCAGCAGCAGCGCATGAGCTGAATATTATCCATTAAACCTTAATGTCATAGGTCACGCCAGCCCGTGCGCGTCGCCAGCTTGTGTATAGCCGCGGCCACGATGTTGTCTTCTGCCGTATCCAACGCACGGTAACCCCACCCTTTTTGCTGCGGCCACCGCCTCTACCGCTTTGATCAGCGCTTGGGCAGCACCGGTACACGCGCCTGAGGCTGGACAAAGGTCCGTCCAGAAAAACAGTTCGTCATCCGCGCGCAGCTGACTGACACACGGCGGTAGTGGGTAAAGCCACGTGGTGCCGTCTCATCCTGCGCCAAGATGCACTGCTGCGTGGTCTGCGTCCCATCAGCCCACCATTGAAGGTCTCGCGCATCTTGGGCGGTCTGATGCGACCTTGTAAAAAGGCGGCAATATCCGGCAAAGAGGATCTTCCAAGCGGCGCGATAGCGGCTTCCATCGGGCGCGTGCGTGATGGTCATATCATGTGGCCTTGTTTTCTCGGTTTTACCGCAGCGGTTATCCCTTCGGGCGGGCGTTTTTCCGTCCTGCTCAAAATACGTTTCAAACGGTGGCAGGGGATAGCGGCCAGCGGCCGTCCCGCCTCTAGCATCACCGTATAACATTCAAATGTCGCGCGCCAGCTCGTTGCCGACCCAGCCTCTTGCGCCAAGCGCGTAAGGGTGTTGCCGCAAGCTGGTACAGCGACAGGTTACGTGTAGTTCTCACGCTCCCGCATCTCTTGCAAATACGGATCGACCCTGATCGGCACCACGCGCGGACAGGGCTATCGATCAGCCCCACTCGACCACGAACTGGCGTGGTACCGGATTCGCAACCGTTCGAACCATTCGAATAGACGGTTTGTGACGTGGTTATCCGTGTCCAAATCAGAGAACGGACCTGATCTGCCATGGCCAACGGGGGCCCCCCCCCCCGCCCCTGCGGCGTGGGCATACCGGCGGCAGCTGTTTGATTTCGAAGAAAGCGGGGTATGGTAAATGACTGGTCATAGAACCCTGCGTAAGCAGCAATGGAGGGCGCTTGCAAGCCCGGGGTGATTTTGTCCATTTTGCAGCCAACTTAACAAATGGGGAGGATGCCGCCATGCTTGGCCAAATGATGAATAACCACTGCTGATCTCGAGCTTGAATCGAACAACGCACAACGTTTCCACACGAGCAGAGATCGTTCGTCAAGACCAACCGGCGGCTAAGGCAGACCTCCGTGGGGCAGGTTGCGCGTAATTCCGTGCGCTTGCGTCGGCGCTGACCAAATCTGGGTCTGGACGCAAGCCCGTTGCGGCCCCCCCATCCGCTTGGAACAACCGTCCCACTTGAAATCTACTTTGGCGGCATCGGGCGGTGGCCTTTGTCTGTCAAACATCACCCGCCGCCTGTTCCCGAACAGCTGTCCTATATCTGCACCATCGCCGCAAGATAAGGTGCCTGTTCATGACAAGACTTCGTGCCTTGCATTGCAGCGCCATTCAAGACAGCTTGAGCATGCTCGAAACAATGTCGTTCTGATGGAAGGCACCGACGATAGAGCCGCCGCGCAGCTGCCCGCATCAAGTTCTATGACGATTTCATCGCAGCGGCGACCGATTTTAATCTGGCCCGATCTGGACGAGAACACCGCATCGAGCCTTGTGGCTCCACTCTGGTACACGGCAACCCCAAGGGCGTTCTGTATTCGCACCGATCTACCGTGCTGCACAGCTTGCTCAACTTGGCCGACAGCAATCGCGATACCGCAAAGACGTGTTCTGCCCGTTGTGCCCATGTTCCACGTCAACGCTTGGGCGCGCCCTATCCTGCCGCGATGGTCGGCCGCGCGATGTGATGCCCCGGCCGGTCTGATGGCCGTCGTGGTAAGCTGATGATTGAGAACATCGGGTAAGCTAGCGCTGTGGCGGTGCCGACCATCTGGCTGGCCTGCTGAACGAAGCAGCAGATCGGCAGCACAGCTTGAAAAAGCTGGCACGGTACGGTCGTCGGCGGCTCGGACTGTTCTCTTGCGCGAGTATGACCACCTTCCCGCGAGAAATACGGGTAGAGCCGATCCCCGCGTGGGGCAATGACAGAAATGTGCCCGTGGCAGCATCAACCAGCTGCTGCCAAACATCAGCACGCTGCCCGCAGCAGAGCAGAAACAAGCTACGCGAAAACCACAGGCCGCTCGGTTTAAACGGCGTCGATCTCGAAAATTCTTGATGACAAGGCAATCTGTCGCCAATGATGGCGTGAGCAGGGTGATCTGTCCACCAAGGGTACTGGATCCTTGATAGCTATTTCCGCAAGACACGCCAGCGAGACGTTTGAATCAAGGACGGTTGGTTCGACACGGGCGACGTGGCAAGATGGACGCTGACGGGCTACGTCACGACTCCGTGACGCGATCCAAGGATATCATCAGTCGGCGCGGGGAGTGGATCAGCTCGTCGAGCTGGAAAACATCGCGATCGCTCACCCCAGATCGCCGACGCGCTTGCGGTCATCGGAGCGCGCCACGAGAAATGGACGAACGCCCGATCCTGATTGCCCGTGAAGGCCGAAGGCCAGGACCCGAGCGAGCGGATGTCTTGTCGATTTTTTGAGGATAAGATTTGCCAAGGTGGGCAGATCCCCGATTGCGTCCCGTCTTTCACGGAATGGTTGCACGGAACGCACTGGAAAATGCTCAAACGTGATCTGCGCGAAAGCTTCGCCGACGTGCTGATGAACGGCGAATGAAGCCTACACGCGGGAGCAGGTTACTGCCCGGTGTTCAGCCATGGCCTGTCCCGTGTCCCGAATCTACGGGGCAAGCGTTTAATAGTAGGATCTTTCACGGCGCGGCAATATTCAGACGTAGGTTTGGTCCGCCTACATCGGCATCGCGTGCAGACCTTTTGCGGCATACGTCGTGCTGTCCCGCCTTTTGTGGAAAGTTAGTTGGCACGGCAACGCGCGAAGCGCCCGAACGAGCCTTCGAAATCATGTTTCACCCTGAGATGTTTTGCCAAACAACAATGGCAAAAAATTAAAATGGGTAATCGTAATATTTACTAAGTTATTCTAATATTAGCCGCAATTTAAAGGTGGCATTGTCCAGCAGGGTATTATGCTTTAGCGTTAACGGTGGCCTAACGCTTAACGCTACGTCGGGTGATAGGTTCTGTTTAGCGGCTGACCGCAGACAGAGGCTGGTACGTCCCCATATTCATATAATGAATAATGGCTTACGCTTTTAATTCATGCAGAAATTGACTTTCACCGCCGCCCATAAAAATGCGCGGAGCGGGGCACCCACTACGGCGGCATTTATGAACTAGGCACGGATTTTTTTCGCCTCCACGCGTTCACCCGCGCTCCGCGATAGGGCGGCACACCTTGGTCCGAAATCCAGATATTTTTCGGCGTTTCGCCGTCTGCCAAGAATAACATCGATAGGAATGACCGCCGCGTGGGTACCAATAGCCGCCGAGCGCAGCCAGCGCGGCGGATAGCAGCCCGACAGACGGCGCACCGATCGAGACGGTGAATCTTCGTGAAACCACTCGTGGGTTGCCGGAACGCGCCAGATTACATTTAGCGATTTGGACTCGACCAGATACTGATCCGGTACGTAGTCCGATCACCAGACTCGGCAAAGTCGGGCTGGCCGGTCAATCGGGCCAAAGCGACGTAATTCGGCGCGGCGGTTGAACGCGGACGCAATAGTCACGTCAGCTTGCGGGGTTTGAACACCTTTTCAAAGCATCGCTTCTTCAGGTGAAGCGGGAAGCTCGGTCTTCGCCAAGCTGCTGCAAATCGCTTAAAATCGTTTTTCCCATAAATTCCTCCTGTGCGGGGCAGAACCCCGCGTTTGTTGGCCCAAGAGCAATACATGTAGGCTGCGGAGAAGGCGCGGGTGACCAGGCGGTCGTTCATGTTTATCCAACGCCAAAGCAGCTTATGCCGCCAACATCTGGCTGGGATCGACGGCGACATTGGGGTCAACTCAATCGTTGCCGCGGCTTGCCAGGTGAGCGTGTAACTTGGGATAGCGTGCGGCGGCGTCGCGGGCCCAGTCCATAGTCGGGTCATCGAAGATCACGATCTTCCATCACCACTTGCCGGCGGTTTTCACAAGCAACCGATGCAACGATCGAACGCGGCCAGTCAACCGTTTCAGCACGCTCGACGGTGGTTTAGGGCTCAGCACGAGAACAATCCAAGCTGGCCACCAACGGTTTCGAAATTGAACCGCTTGGGTTCTCGCAGGCGAAACGGTAGCCCCTTTCTCATGGCCAAGGGGGGGCCCCGGGGAAAAAAAATCCAGCCCCCCGGGGGCCCAAAAAAAAGGTTTTTTTTTCCTGAATTGCGGGGATTGCCGTCGCCCGACAGCGACACGGTTACGGCGCGTCTCCACAGGCGCTGAACTTCTGCAGACCGATCAGAGGACATCGCGGCCCAATTCGTGGCGGAAACGCGGTCGACCGCATGCATACTAAATCGCACCACAGGCAAGCGATAATCACAAATCCGCCCGTGCGCACGAGACGGTGCGGCTTTCACCATGCAGCGCGCCTATCGCCCTGAATGGTGGGGGCCGAAAATTTCGGCTATGCGTAGCTGGCTCATGGCCGATATTCGGCCCAATGTTTTTGGGCCTCTCGGTGACCTTGACGGATGTGGTTTCAGGCCCAACGGCCCGCACACCATTCTACAGATGCCCGCGCCATTTTTCGCCGGTCGAAGGCCCACCCAAAATTGAGCACGTCGTTTAAGATGGCGGTGATCGAGCGTCTCGTCGATATAAGTCTTGAGCGGCCTAAAGCCTCGCCGTAGTCGCGAACAAAACCATCAAGCGTTCAGTTCTTTGGCCGAAGTTTCGACCCACACGACATAGTTTATGCCCCGTGCAGGCGGGCGAATTGATGATCCTCGGCAGATGTGGATAGCTGATGCGAGGGCGGGAAAAGTGAAACTCTTTGGTGATTGTGAACATCAGGAAGGAATCCTGCGTTTGATTGCCTCTGCCCAGAAGTCAGGGTCTTCTCTGTGTGGGGGTCGGTCACGCCTGCAAGGTCGACACGCTCCGCGCCGCTTCACGCACGTGCCGCACCGCCCGCAGTGATGTGCGCCGCCCTTATAGCAGGACCACGTCTCGGCAAAGGGATGTTGTGGCGCTGCCTTCGGTCACGATTAAACGCCTTGGTCGGTGGACGAACGGCGTGTAGAGCGACACGTCTGCCAACGCCATCCAGCGCCATATTATTGCATGAACTCAAACGCTTGGTGAAATCGGAGGCACAATCGGGGTAGATGAAGCTGGTCACCCCGTGCACAGCCGTGCGACCGATTGATTCCCCAGTCCGCGGGATCCCGTAAGCGACCGACATGCATTATCGCGTTGCGGTTCGGCACAACAGCTGACGCGCATGGTATCTTCGGGCGGTTAATGCCCGTCGGGTATCGCAATATCATCGGTCAACGACCGAGCCGTCAATGCGGCCACCAAATGCCGCGCAATGTCGAATGATATCGTGCGGAAAGCCAAGCGCGCGTTTGCACATAGTGCCGCGTAATTCCACTCTTTGCGGTGCCGCTGGCCATAGTCAAAGGACAACCCGGCCGTCCAACTTGCGTTGTGCGCCAGCCATATGAGGGCAAGCGACCAGAATCTATCGCCGGAGCAGACAACATCGTTTTCATATCTTAACCCTTGTTTTTGATACGCGGGTAGGCCTGCGACCGGGACGGCGGCTGAATAAACTGAGGTGACATAGAGCA
>Ga0163217_1107158_pt1 | contig 10920 bp, 11 predicted proteins | sample SynspAceP_FD_185933 | JGI IMG/M metagenome (GOLD analysis project Ga0163217, IMG submission 185933) | Saline lake microbial communities from Ace Lake in Antarctica - Synechococcus sp. Ace-P (PacBio error correction) | ecosystem: Environmental > Aquatic > Non-marine Saline and Alkaline > Saline ...
GCCATCCGGGTACAATTTGTTAAAAGAGTTGACCACTTGCGCGGACTGATGGGGATTTTTGAAATCATTCGGTGCGCTGTCATCCCTCGGTGCGCGCCATAGCGGCACGTGTGAGCTCATTGCTCAGATTTCTGCGTGCCGGGGTAGTTGTCTTGGAGCGGTATATACTGGCATTTGAGTTATATCCCCCACCAGTTTTTTTTGCTTTAAATAATGTCACCCTGTTTACCAGATTATGTCTATGCCCAATGGCAATTTTTAGGCAATATTTGAGACACTATTAAAATACGCTAACGTGGTTTTTGCTTTATTGGTGGCTCGTTGTTAAGCGGAAATGATATGGAACGAAAATGTGTTATTAGCTCACTCTAATATTTTCCTTGGCCACGACAGCCTATTGTAGATAGTCGTCTTTCGGTTATGGGATATGAACTTTTATATACCGTAAGAATGCACTATCCGCTATAGTGGATGTAAAAATTGATTGGCGTGGGGAGCGACCGCTCAAGTCAATTTCCCTTGCTAGTCCTTTTTGAGTTTGGTGGGAAAATTTAGTGGGCTCGCAGAACAAGGAACGTTTTGTTGAAAACTTCCTAGGCGCAATATCATTTCAATATTAGTCCTAAGTGGATCTGCGCTTATTCATAAAGAAAAAAAACCTCATTATTTTGAACCGGTGATGGAAGACGCAGGCTTTCTTGTATGCCATTTCTATACTGTCGTCTTTACGACATTGAGTTTAAGGCCGGTTGCCTCTATTGCATTAGGAATGTATTTCGGTTTTTTTTAACCAGGTGAACACCCTTAACTAAGCCTTTTTACTTGGATTCTTGTGCCGAGAAATACGTTATAAATTGGATATGTGCTACTACGTTAGGCAATGAAAAATTTTCATTCAAACAAGTTGAACCGCGCCAAGCTAAGGAGCCTCTTCAACGTCAAATTCAATATCGATTCAGAGAAGTAGGACATGGAAAAGATTATCATTTTGCCGATTGTTTGGGTTGGTGGAATACTTTCAAGGTTTCTTTTATATGAAAGGCCAGCTAAGTCATAACCAGCAAAAACTCCAAAGTAAACAGACATGACGCTCCTGCAAATTATGTCCGTCATTATTGAATACTTCCTCATTTTAGTGTGGATGAGTCTTGGAGAGAATTGTTAGTCAAGATGCTGGGCTTTGTGCATAAGCTAACTGCGTTACTCATGAATTCTTCCTTGACCGGTCTGGTTGCATCAAGTAGAGATTCAGTTCGTTTAGCCATTATGTTGAATTGGGCTTGAGCAGCTTAAATCACTGACTAATTTATTGCTAATGTCCGAAATGGTTGGTGATAGGCACGTGCTGCTTGAGCAAACTTAATGTGCGGGCTAAGCATGCAGAATTGTTTTGGCCAAAAACGAGGGTACGACAATCAAGAACAATAATTTTTTTTAGCTGGAATGTTGTCTACCGATTGATGTGTGTACACGGAAGAAGTACTGGAATAGAAATGTAAAACTTGGAGAGCTGCCTGACTCTTCTGCTCAGTGATAGTTTTATTAATGCCATTATTGTGGCCTAGTATCGCTCTGGTCGAGTGGGAATGCTCTTGAATTTGGTGGAATATTATAATAATGGTCGAATCATTATAAAACAGCCGGAGCAAGATTTTTGAAGGATCTGAATAATATACAACTAATTTGAGTGCTGTATAAATTGGGTAACGAAACAAATAGATTGAGTTTCTTGCTTTGCCGCCTATATGGAGAGCATTACCACTATCGTACTTCGGTGTGAGAGATACTTGAGTGCTTGTAAGATACTATATATAATCTCACAGCGCCTGTAAGGCTTTCTTCTCACCTGTATTGTTTTAATTGATTAAAAACGCTTTCTAAACGATAATGGGCATGCTAGTACCAAACTGCTGGGCACAAGGAGATCCTTAAATTTCTTATAGCATACATCCCATTTACACGGTTCGTTCATGGTGGCGATGGTTATCAAGCGCATTTTTTTTGCAACTTAGCAATGGGTCTGTCTTCATCACCTTCGATAACGTTTGCTTTGTCTAAGTTCCGTCAAAGCTTGAATTGGCTATCAACATGCAATAATAATAGTTTTCATCGCGTTGTAATTTAAGTTTTATCTATTTTTGATAAATAAGCAAAATATATCTCATCCTTTCTTTTGTCAATTTTGAAAAGCAGACTAAAACTGTGTAAAATTAAGCTTTATCCCCAACGCGTGTGTGATTTTCTGGATAAAAGCGCAATTGTAATATGCTGAATTAAGATCCAGTGAACGGTACTATCTAGGATCGAGAACCTTGGATGTTCGAGAACAAAGGATTGTATCAAAGCGGTATTAGCCGTGGGTCTCGATGGAAGGCACCATGTAAATCCAAGGCAAGATTTGTTTGATGCTTATCATTGAGTGACAGGCACCAACCAGTGTGTTTTACTCATCGTGGAGAGAAGTATGGCTTTAACCAAGATTTTCGAGCAAAAGTAACGGAGTGGCCAAAAGCCACCCTTTTTTTTTAGTTGTTTGATCTTACTCGATCTAACTCAGCATAATCAAAAAGCGACACATTGGTCGCTTCCTTAATACATTAAGTTTACATAAATTAACGTTCGTGAAAAATGTTCCTAGCTTGTCTTCAGACCCTATTTCCCAATGTTGCTGCATCAGGCAAGTGCGTCTTTTTTCTCTGGCAATCGTTGGGGCCATATCAAAGATAGGTCTCTGTTTAAAGTTCTACAAATACTTCTGATCTTATACCCGCGCAATTCGTCTATCCAGCACGAAGATGGCAATTTGCTGGGAACATTCATGGGTATACGCACTAGTGCACAGTCAATGTCATTTTCATCTGGATTGAGAATAGAACTAAAAATTAGGACGCCTTCGTAGTAAGCAAGTCAAAACAGGAAACAAAACTTCAATAACAAGACAGTCGGTGTATTTGCAGGCGAATGCAGTTTTATCGGTAACGAATGAAGAGCATTCGACTTCTTCCTTAATATCTGATAAAAAAGTATGTGTGCGCACTATTTTATGAGGTATAATGGCCACCAGGCCATTCCGCAATGCAAGACAACAATCGCGAAAATAACCTTAATCATTTAGCTGCTATTAGTTTATATCGACAGCAAGCTTATAATCAACTCACAAACTCGAGATTTTAGTTTGTAAAGAGCTATTAATCTGCATTTAGTTGGTTGTCTGTTATCCAAATCAAGTGCTTCACAACACCGCATTTAATTTATTATGCATTTGTTCTGCTTGGGTTCTATATACATGTCGCTTGGTTTATAGTGGCTGATATGCTCGTTTTGTTATTCTGTACTTTGGGTCGAGCGCTGACCTGGAGAGCTTGGCATAAAGTGCTCTGTGATGACCTTAACGATTTAATGCCCCAGTAACCCACTTTCCAGTTCTTTTAGTTTTTGTTGTGGCGGCTTATGACACCAAGGCGTGGTACACCGGCAAGTTGAGCAACTCTCGTCAGCCCATTATAAGATTGGCTTGCAGGGCCCTTCATGTACTTTATGAAGGAAGATGATTTCCATCCTCGTACTCTGTCGCGCGGTTAGATGAACAGTTGGCCGCATTGTTCGAGTTGTGGTCTCCGCTAAGGCTGTCCAGTTCATAAAATAATGCGTTGCAGCAGAACGTAAGCATTTTTATGTTCTTTTAGTCGGGTACTCAATCCACCGCTGGCCCAAAGCCAGAATGATAACCCATCGAATGTACTGGTGTCCCTTTTTCGAGTCCGGACTCCATCCATTTAATACCTAGCTGTCTTTTAACTGGCGTTAATTTCAAATGGTTGGCGGTTTGTCTGTCATTTCAACCAATAAAGGGTCGAGCGCTCCTACACGAGCAAGATTCGTCTGATTGATCCCTCATGTCGAGGTGGAGAGTACATACCCACAGCGGAGATCGAACAGCGCGATTTCACGGGAGAACAACACCTTGTACTGCGCTGATATAATAGTGATGAGTGGCAATCTGGCGCCAATGTAGGTTCGATTACCGCCATGTTAGGAGCCGGTAATCCATCACCAAAGAGCGTTCTTCATTGATTCAAGAATCATTGGGAAGAAAGGTTCGGAGTATGACGGCTTCCACTAACAAGGTGACGGCCACCAATGATTTTGAATGCGCCACGGTTGTGTAATTCTGGGAGACGAAATTAAATATCGGCACGTTCTGCAAAATTAATTCATCACATCAAGCGTGAGCTGAGCGCTCTTTGGCGTGTGTGTTCTGATATTCCCTTAATGTTCATTTGAGTCGATCTAATAGTAACTTCGTAAAGCTCTCTTTTGACTCTTGCGAGTAAGATTATGGACACTTTGGCTCGCTCGAGCGGCTTGTCTCCAAATATTTTCAGTTCAGGTGTCCCACCTGAAACGCATCAATTTTTTTAAGGTCTGAACGAACGAATGTATTCCACCGGTGCCTGGTCCCCTGAAGTGTAGACGACTGATTCAATGTAAATAACGCATGAACAACGGTTAAATCCGACTTTAAGTGAGCTAATACCGGTGCGAGCTTTTTCGCTGCGCTCCATTTCCGCTAAAAAATCCGTCGCATTGGTGGATAAGGATAGGAGTTCGTCCAGTTCGTCCATCGTAACCTTTTGCCGAAAATACCACATCGCGAACGCAACAGAAGGAGGATTTTCAACCAGTGCTTTGAGTCCCAAATGTTTGGTGATGTCTGGCTGAGGCGAGAAATGCGCTGGTTTAGCTCTAAGAGTCCGTTCGTTGTTGGCGCCTTCCTAATAAAATATTGATCTCAGGTATGGGCTTCGAAGAGCAAACTTAGACGCAGTAAAATCTCTAGGTCGTGCTTGAGCGTAAGGGCGACGCCGAGAAAGATACGTTCTAAATCCGCCAATTTTTTTTTCAAATGGCGTTTTAAGCGTAATCGTAAGCTTTGTTTATTTGTAATTTGGCAACACTTGTTGGCGTGATTGAAATTTTCGTTTTAGTCACGGATCGGAGTATGCAGCCAACGCTTTTAGTAAACGACTGCCCATCGTGTGGCGCATTCATCCAACACTTCAACCACGGTGTTCGTCGTGCCACCGGTTATTTAGTGTCGATTTCCATTAACGTGCGGTGGCGCCATCCTATTAATACTGAGTCATCTTTAATGCTCAACCATGATGGATTGGATATGGGGGTAACGCCGAAGCTGGAAGTGTCTTTGGCGTATTGAAGTTAATGCGCCAGCTGACGCAATGGCCGCGGTGAGGGCTTCACAAACCAAACCAGATAAAGTCTTTGGTGTTAAATTGGCTTGAATCAATTGGCGTAGCTGGATCAATAATCAAAAATGCCAAGGACCAAGCTCTGAGAACACCTTTCTCAAGTTTTAACCTATCTCGTGCAGGGAAGTCTTCAGAGACTAAAATCTCCATAGGCGTATAAACGCTGTAATTCGCTGGCAAGTGCTTCATGACCATTCGACTTCAAACAGAGGCAAAAACGAGCCGCTGGCCCTATCGAGGTAAGAGAAGCCAAAACATGGTCTTTGCGAGATTGATGAGCAAGAGAACAATAATAAGTTTTCGCGTTTTTCCTCCAGAAAGGGCTTCGTCACTAATAGTACCGGGCGTGACGACTGCGCGCAATTTTTTCTCTCAAACAGGTCCTTTGCTGGTGGCTGGGTTCGCCAGTTTTGTTCTTGCAATCACAAACCGATTCACCCATAACGAAAACGAGGGAGCAAATGTAGTTCTCGGCAGCGTGATAAGGAATGCCCGCCATTGGAATAGGTTTACCGCCAGCATGACCACCGAGAATGTTGAGTGTAAATATCAGGCATATGAGAGGCACGTTTGGCATCGTCATAGAAAATCGTCGTAGAAATCTCCCATTCTGTAAAAATAACAATTTGTTGGATGCTCAGGGATTTAAGGCGAAGTATAATGGCGCATCATCCGTGTATGGTTAGTCTTCTGTTACTCGTTGCTTCATTTTTGCGATGGCTTCGATTGTGATCCAAAAAATAGAGCCGTTATTCTACGGAATATTGGCTCAGGAATTTAAGGGAATAAAACATAAATGAATCAGATGCAAAAAAATGACACAGTCAGCCGACCAAGTTGCGAGATGTTAAAGGCAAAAGACCTTTTGTTAGTGACCGCAGAATCGTGTAACCGGTGGTCTTATCGTGCGTAATGTACCGACGTAAGAGAGGGCAGTTCCATCCATGGTTTTTTGGTGGCGAATTAGCTACGCGACATGAAGCAAAAATGCAGGGTTTATCTGTAAAAGCGGAGACTTTATCGGTCCTTTGGTGCCGTTTCAGACAAACGTGAAGGAAATGTGTGCTGGCGCTTTGCAACTAGTGTGACCTATGTTGCGGTTAGTGGTGTTTGCTGTCACCGTCGGGCGGCTCGCCAGAAAAAAGCGGTTGGCCTGTGTTTATATTGGTTGGCAGTTAACTGGGCGACCCGTCAAAGTACGCGTTAAAATTTCCCAAAATTTCCGGGAAATCGACAAGCTATCAGAGAAGCAACTGTTTTAGCGGCTCTTCAGAATAAAAGAGATGCCTTAATAAATCTTATAAAAATAATACTGTTTTTATATATCAGTAAATTTCTTGAGCTTCTCAAAAAAAAAAAACGCGCTAGAGTTACCCCAATCGAAAATTAAGCCACAAAAAGGATTCCATTGGGATGTCATCTATCGCAGACAACAAGAAAAAGCGCTGGAGCGCAGCGCTGTCTCAAATCGAGCGTCATTTGGTAAGGCGCGCCATCATGAAAGATGGGCGAAGGCGCTAAGCTCGATATTTGAAATACTGTTTCTACTGGATCAGTTAGGTCTGGATAATTGCGCCTCGGTGCTGGTGGACTTCCTTATGGGTCGTATCTGTGAAATTTAGGACCAGAATCTTCGGGTAAAAACAACATTAAACCTTCAAGTGTTATTGCAGAAGCTCAAGAAGCAAGGCAAAACCTGTGCATTTATGATGCCGGAGCACGCGCTTGACCCTACTTATGCAGAAAAGCTTGGCGTTAATATGCTGATCTACTGATCTCGCAAACCAGACACGGTGACAAGCACTTGGAAATTGTGGGAACATGTTGTCCGCTCAAACAGTGTTTGATGTGATCATCATTGACTCGGTAGCCGCGCTTGTTCCTAAAGTCAGAATGAAGGCGAATGGGTAGCTCTTCTGTGGTTTCAAGCTCGCTTGTTTATCACAAGCAACTGGCGTAAATTAACAGGTTCTATCAAGAATGCTAAAACTGTCTTGTTATCTTCAATCCAAAAAAACCCCAACTTCGGTATGCAAATTGGTGTCATGTTTTGGTTCACGCCGAAAAGCCACCACCGGTGGTATGCGGCTCTAAATTCTATTCTTCTTCGTTTGGATATTCCGTCGTATCGGATTCGGTTAAGCAAGGCGAGGAGTGATCGGTAACGAGACGCGTGTGAAAGTGGTGTAAAAACAAAATCTGCAGCCGCCTTTAAACAAGCAGAATTCCAAATTCACTGACGTGCAGGTATTTACCCCGCATGGTGAAATTAATCGACTTAGGTGTTTAAGCAGGCTTTTGTAGATAAAGCCGGTGCTTGGTAACGCTTTACTGCTGGTAATAAAATTGGTCAGGGTAAAGCCTAACGCCGCACAATATTTATCGATAATGCCAGACATGCGGAAAGAGATATTGAAGCTAAAGTACGTGAAGATCTTGCCTAAGAAAACGCAAACCCGAGGGCAAGGTAGAACGCTAAAACGCGCTGTTGTAGAAGAAGAGACTGAAGAGTCGCTCGACTTCTAAAACGAAACGTATCGTTTACGAAAAACTTTTAGTTTTTTGAAAAGCAGGTCTTGTACCTGCTTTTTTTGTTTTTGTGGTAAATGCGTTTTTAAAAATGTGGTTTGATGGTTTCTTGAGAATATATCCTTCTATCTATTGTTTATTTTTAGAGACCTTGTTGCAGTGTAATCAGCCAGCTGGGTTCTTTTCTGGTTTTTTGTGTTCAACGGAGACATTTGAGAATATGTTGATTTGGCATGGGGACTTATTGCTCAAGTGGTGCTTTTTTTAGTGATATTTTTAATATTTGTTTTTTGAGGCGGTATTTTAATCGCTAAAAAAGTCAGTTTCTGAAACTGATGATATTGGCTGATGATAAATCTAGTAAACGAAAGAGATTTAAAAAACGATCTGAAAAGATTGCTCAGCCGAAGAAAAAAAACAGTGGCTTGACTTTGCTGATCAACAGCGAAGTAATCTGTGTCAGCTTCTAAGGTTTTACCTAAGTCCTGACTTTTCAGGGGCGTGCCGCTTTGTCTTGTTGGCAATCTTTTTGTGATGTCGAAAATACATGTTATTGAGCAATTTCGGTGCCTAATTCGGACTCGTTAAGCGCTCTTGGGGCATTTAAAAAGGTATTTTGGACAAAATTGAAATCGGGCTCAGGAAGTTGAATGAATCTTTTGAAATCTCTAAAGTGAATCAAACTTTACTGCGAGAGCTAAATAAGGTTATTCAAAGAAACCTGGCGAAAAGTGGTTTTTTCCCAGGTAATGTCACATCTGAAATTGAATTTACAGCTCGAAAACAACTTCAAGGGCAACTTGCTAAAGAGGGGAGTTGGATGGGGCACTTGCCTTCTTCGGGCTGAATGGCAAGTATGTGTGAGTTTGCAGAGCGGGCTGAAACTTCACTTAGCTGAAGTTAAGGGAAGAGGGTGGATAACGCGCTTTTTAAAACGTTGAATGCTCTAGAAGCATTTTTTAAGTGATGCCGAACGAATCAGTTTTCTTACATTCGTTCGTTCTGGTTTGGACGATAAAGTGGCAGACGCCTTAAAGCAATTAGCTGCTACAAAAACCATCATTGCAGATTTAAAAGGAACATGGTCCGTAGGCTAAGTTGGATTCATGAAGGCGATGGAAAGCAACATTGGTGCCTATGACATTTATATTGCCTACAGGCTAGAAAAATTCGCTATAGAAAGTGGCCGAGTGGTTAAGGCGCTTAGAAGGCTAGCTGGAAAGCTTACAGGCGATTAAATATAACTTAAAATATTGATGTAGTTAAGCGTGATGAAGCATTGAAGGCAGAAAAAAGCTCAGCTTGAAAACAGGGTGCAGAATCTCACTCCAAGGGATGGATATATATGGTGTTTTTTGATGAAGAACGCAACACCAATGAAAAAAAATGGAGGATTTTGCTTTCATCAAGACTCATTTACTGAAGAGTCTGATGCTGTTTGCGAGTGAGCAGGCCTCAAAGCTTAGTTCATTTGCGCTTAATGGTGAATAGTCTGAGCGTTATGTAGAAATGCTGGAAATGGATTTGGAGAAGGCGCAAAGGTCTTTGCGTGAAAGTCTTGAGCATAAGTTTGCTTCAATCCCAGACTCGGTTATGGAAACCGCAAACGATGAAAGTCTTGAAATGGATGTTTTGATTAACAAAAGAACTTAGAGGAAATTGAAAATCTTCACGAGATTAATAATGAAGTTGGGAGGCTGAGCGAAGCGCCTGGGTTAAATTGTACGATGTGGCAAGTTCAATCGGAAAGACATTTAACTAAACTACAGGTAAGAATAGATGAATTGGATGGAAAAAATTTAGTCTGTTCAAAAAACTAATGTAGAAATGGAGGAAGCGCTATCTGGCGGCATTGAATGGCAAAAAGAGGATGGTTTTTAAAACTGCTCTACGCCGTACTAGCCTAATAACATCTCTGCTAATACTCTGAGCCCATTTAAAATGGCTTGGTTTCGTTTTAAAAATAATTCTTTTTTTAGTATTCATCTGATGGGAGATATGGCGTAATTTTTTATTTGTTCGAAAGTCAAAACCACGATATTGTAGGTACGTGACTGTTTGGCTTTTTCTTTGAAGTCTGTACTAGCTTCTTCCTCCAATTTTCTTTCTTTTAATTTCTTTTGCTTATTCACCCCAGTCAGCATTTGCATCTGTAATGGCTTCCTTTTGCTTCAGCCTTGTCGATGCCTTTTTGAACGAAGCCTCTTGTAGTATTCGGTTTCACCGCCAAGCGGGTTTTACTTTATTCCGCTTCTTATAAAAACTTCAGTGAAGCGCCGATCATTGAGATAATTTATGTCTTGAAGGTGTGTAATAGTCGAACTGATTTCATTTTTCTGTGTTCCCTTTTACTTTTAATTTAGTGGCCAGTCTTTTGAGCTGTGCTCTCTATGGCTTAATAGTGACAGGCTTGTCCAAGTGCTGATATTTTTTTTGTTCTTTCATGTCGTTTATTCTTTGTGTCTTTGTAATGTGGGTAAATTTTTATCCAGTGCTATGCCGTCTTTTCTTAATATTTCATTCAATTCTTAAATTTTACATTTATTTTGTTTTTTAATTCTTAATATAATGCTCTATAATAAGATGATAAAACTACAAATCTTTATTGATTATGGGTGATATGACTTTGCCATTAATTTTTGGGGTGTTTTCTAATGAAGATTGCGTGCTTGGCGCTGGTGTTGTTGGCCTTACTACTGCGTATTATTTGGTTAAAAAAAGGTTTTTTCAAGGTCACGGTCATTGATCGTCAGCTGGCGTAGCCTAGAGAATCCAGCTTCGCTAATGCTGGCAGATTTTTCTCCAGGGTATTCTGCTCCTTGGGCTGCTCCAGGTAAATCCCTCTAAAAGCATTAAATGGTTAATGCAAAAACATGCTTCATTAGGTGGAGTGCTGAGCAGAAATCAAAAAAAATAAGCTGGTGTAAAAGTGCTGGGGCAGTGTTAATAACGTGCAATACAGCGTAAATATAATCCAGAATGAGGCGTTTAGCCAGAATACAGTCCGCGGATCAAATTTATATCCTTAAGAAAAAGACATTGGAATTCAAGTATCAGGATGGGCAAGTTGGAAAACTTTGCACTTTTTCGAAAAAGAAAAGCAGGTTGATGCAGCAGAAAA
>Ga0163217_1014679_pt1 | contig 10919 bp, 6 predicted proteins | sample SynspAceP_FD_185933 | JGI IMG/M metagenome (GOLD analysis project Ga0163217, IMG submission 185933) | Saline lake microbial communities from Ace Lake in Antarctica - Synechococcus sp. Ace-P (PacBio error correction) | ecosystem: Environmental > Aquatic > Non-marine Saline and Alkaline > Saline ...
TCCCCATAGGTTAGAAAGCCAAAATTAATATTTTCCACTGATGGTGATACAACTAGCTTTTTGGCTGTGGACATCCGCCGTTAGCTGAACATCCGAACTGTTTAGAAATTTGTATAAATGCAATGAAAATACCAGCAAGCGGATTTAGGCTCAGTATCTTTCACTTAACTTTCCGCACTAACGGAAATCAAGTTATAAAGACCAAGGCAAGTTTTTAATTGGGCTCGGTCCACTTTTCTGCGAAGCAACTAAACCCAGTAACGGACTTTCTTTGGGAAAGTCTTTCCAATTTTCCCCAAAATTCCTATACCGAAAGGTGCTTGGAAAATCCTAAAGCTCTTCATGACAGTTCGTGGGCGAAAAAAATAGATCCTTTACCCAGATTCTCGGGAGCTACAGGCCACTTTTATGTCTTCGCCGGTAAAGATAAACAACTTATTTGTGTTCCGATGGGAGTTAGCTTTCTAAAATACCAAACATGAATTTCTCTTCCTTAGCCACTTCCACTGTTGGAAGAAATCTTCCACGCGGGTCTCGCAAGCAGACCTCGATCATCCTTCTATATATTCTTGCGCCCTCACCGATGGGTCAACCAACATGGAGGAATTTCTTTCAAAAAGCAATGTGGACATTGTGGAAAAAGGTTGCTCGAATCCATAGGCGAGAGGTGTTTAGTAGGAATAACAAAAATAAGGCAAAACTGCGGCTTTGGAAATAAATATCTTGAACTGAATTTTAGCTAAAATTCCGTCAGTTTTGGACCTGACGGAATTAACGTTAAATTAAGTCAAAGTCACTGACCGTAATTAAGCGCGTTAATACCGCGTTCTAGAACTCATAATTTTCGTAAAGTTTGGAGATTAATATTACATGTTTTTCCGTTATATACCATATGTAATACGAAACAAGACGAGTTGACCACAATGCAAAATAATTCAAGAAGGCTATTACCAGCATCCTAAATTCTTAAAGATAAGCTCACAGCCAAATAAAGGAGTGGTAATGCTTCTAGGTCCCCTAAGAAGGTTCCCTTGGGATGTATACTCCATTTTGGTCCACAGGAATTATTCCCTCAAACTATAAGATAGTTTCCCAGCTTCTCGCGAATCTATAAACGGAGAAGAAATACCTCCATCGAATGCAGCTTTGCGCTTCAAGGAAAGATCCGTAGCACAACCCTAATTTCCCGATTGGCTTGCGCACAAAAATCTTCTCGTGAATAGACGAAAGCTCAGCCCAATTCTCGGACATCGGCAATGAAATTCTAGAAATGAATATCGTAGTATACCCTCGATGTACATAATTACAGTCATGCGTACAAGGGTTCTATTCATATTCCTTTGAGGACAGCAATCAGACAAGTGGGAGACACCGCTGTCCGGCTGGGAGAGACGCATACAACTGATTAGTCTTTATGCCTTTAGCACAGCGTGGAAATTTTTTTGCGTAATATGAGGAAGGATTTTTCAAAAAGCTAAACAGTATGAACAAGCGTGAGAGCGTCTGATTTCTGAGTGGGATGATCCACTAGCACATCGAATATGTCATAATATGGAGGGTGCGTAACGTCGGTGCATATCAGATCAAGGAAGAACTGATCCAATTCTCTACGAGAGACTCATAAACGGACGCGAACTCGCCTCTAGAAGGATAGAAATCTCTGCGTTCAGTGTGAAGGGCACCGTATTCATGGACAGTATAATGATATTCCGCAGAGAGATCAAAACTCTCTATATGACTGATCTAACACGTCGCTTTGGATTGCACTCTTTTTGAAATAAGTAATCACAGGGAAGGAGGTCTTACACAGCTATAAAGAAGAGTGCTGAATATCTCTAACTAGGTGGAGAGTTCGATCCATAGAGATACGCGAGATAAGAGGGTACTTCTGCCTTGAGCATACTTTGTCATAGTGACTTACTTCGATCCAAAGATAACGAGATGGTTCTGAGATGGTTGTGAGTGACTACAAAATTCTGTGCTGGAGAGAGTATGTCAATGAAGCGAAAGCGACAATCAGACTTTTGCCGTTAAAGTCACCCCGCAGAATTCAAAGAAAGATCATTTCCCAATACCCTGTGAAGGAATTTGGAACTCGATAGTACAATGGGAAAGTTGACATGTTGCAGAATGAATCGGGTTTCGATTCAAGTTGGGCTTACAACCTGTTATAGCAGTGCTGTGGAGTGGCAGTTTGCTGGAGGGCGAGGTAGGAAGTGAAGTCCTGCAGCGACAAGCGATCCGGTGGCGGCGAAGAGGGCAGATTTGATCGAATTGAAATAGGAGGAATTATGCGCCATTTTGTGGATTATGCACATACCCCCCTGATGCTTTAGAGAATGTACTGAAAACTCTTAAATGGAGTGCGGACGGGCATCGAGCAAGAGAGGCGTGGGCTGGGAGGAAATCGGGATTAAGACCAAGCGGCGATATGGGAAAATTCGCGGTCCAGGAAAAGTGATAAAAGGTAAATTTTGGACTTCAGACAATCACGACTTTGAGGGAGTGGCAGAAAATAATCCTGAAGGATATGCCAAGCAGGTATCGGACCAACTGAAATCCGAAAATGCTTAAAATCTCTGATCGACAGAGAGGTAATTAAAACAAGCCTGTAATGCTTCGAAAAAGGGAGATATCATCCTTGATGTGGCTGGCAAAGCATGAAGATTATCAAGAAATAAAAGGCGTGAAGGCATCATTTTTGAATGATGCCCACGCCACGTATGTAAGTAGGAATTTCCTACAACAACTCACGCGAAAAAATATAGATGTTTATACCGCGAATTTTGTCTATTTAGACCGCGTATTTGGATATCCTCGGCAGGCGGTGTATTTCGGTACAATTTCGTTTCCGTGCAGGATATGAGATTTTCTTTGTTGATCACGCATCACTTTTGATGTCTTCTGCATTATCAATTTGTGTATTCTCTATATATATATTAGGCGATCGGTGAGACGCGTCCGTGATCTCGGATCTGGCAGGACCAGGCCTCACAGAAGTAAGGAACCCTACGGGAGGGAGGACTGATAAGACGTCGATTAGCGGCGATCCCTTAGGATTCTAACTGTTTGCTTTTTGCCAATCTGAACAACATTTAATATTATCTCTTTGCCTGGGATCAACCAGCACGTTACTTGGAGCCATTGGGGGTTCCGTGGAATTGAATTACATCAAAAGTATTCAAGAAAAAAGATAAGAGAAGGATTGAAAGATCGATTTCAAGGACGTAGGTCAAATCGGGATTGAAATCATCGGGGGTCGATCCGGACGCTACTTAATTGGTTAATCGAGGATGTAGTGATACCGAGAATTTTACCCCAATTTCCGGTATCAAACCGGATTGAATGAAGGAGTAGTTGAGACCTCGAGCAACCATTCTTTTCAGGATGTCCAAAAGTGGCTAAGACGGGCGAGACGGAATACCTTTTTACCCAAATAAATGAGGTTGACAGTTACGGAGAGCGTGCTAAGGTTTCCCTGTGGAGAGGCGATGATCCCAGTCCTTTGGTACATTTTTTTGTAAGGTGACTTTTATCATTAGCGGGGCCAGTTTCCAATGGGGCGAAACATTAGCCGATTGGAATTGACGGTTTGGCAGCAGGAACGTCGGCCATTATCGGCTTGACCATCGCCCCATTTTTGCCTACATCAGTCGGTAATGGCTATTTTCCTCGCAGTACCTATGTGATGTATATGCCCTAATTTCTTGCGGGAGCTTTGTGATTTTCGCTTCAGCGTTTATCGGCGCCTGCGTCGATTCCTTTGGTACATGGCATTTCCTGACCCAAGTTTCATGGGTGATACAGGTAGCTGATGCTGGGTGGAGTGATTGCCAGTTTTGGGCTTTGAACGCCTCCGCAAGAGTTGCTTCTACCCGCTGATGTGCGGAATCTTCCTGATAGAGACGACTCGTCATGATTGCAGGTGAGCTACTCCAAATACACAAAAAGAGTAGGTGAGGGCAAAAGAGTATTCCTGATGTAACCGGATTCTCATCATTACAAAAGAAAAATATTCCGGAGGCGAAGATTGTCAACTCGGATTTGGATGCGTAGGGATTCTTTCTTGCTGTGAATCACCTTGCGACTTAAAAACTTAGATTAATACATGAAAACTGATAGCCATTCCTTGGAAGCCGGAAGAAAGCGGAATGGGAAGCAGCAATGCTTGCCAAGGTGAAAGGCTATGCTGTTTTTGTATCTGTTTGGTCAAATTTCAGATTCGCAAATAAGCTAGTTGACCATGCAGGTAATTTTGGAGTTTGAAGAAGGCGACATTCGCCGAAAAAAATCATCCTCAATGCTGACATGATTATCAAGAGTCCCGGGAATCTCTCCTAAGATTCCGGTGTTCAAGAAAGCATTTGGAAGAAGGAACGCTGTTGTGGATGATTGGAATTTGCCTACCGATACCAGTGCTGGCGATGTGAATGCCATCACAGGACCAACGGCAAAACCACGCACACACTTTTGAACCTTACCACCTTCTCAAAGAGGCGGGTTTACGGGAATGTAGGATTCAAGCGGGAAAATGTTTGGCGAAGTTGGGGGCCGCTCAGTTGAATCGAGACGGATGCAATGAATGGTGGGTGATCGAATGCAGTAGCTATCAAGATGATGGATTCTTTTCTTCAAGCCGAGTATTTGCTGTTTGACCAATATCACACCCTGATCATTTGGATCGTTAAGATTACAAATTTCGAGAAACTATTTGAATTCGAAGCTGCGCTTTTTCAAAAACATGGCATCCAACAATTTGTTTGATTGTCAAATGCTGAATGATTGCCGAATTTCTGTTCAAGGTAATTGCCACATTAAGAAACTAGAGCTACTAAGCATTGGTTTTCGCTAAAGAGAAAAGCCAAGTGTACGGAGGCTATTCTAGAAGCTTGAATCTAGAGATCAGTGTTTAAAGAGCAAAAGCTCAGCATTCCTGTAACCGCTCTTTTCATTCTTGGGGAGCATAATTTAATGAATGCCCTTTGTGGCAATAATGGCAGCTACACCTAGCAAATGTTTCTGAGGAGAGCCTAATTAGTCATTAAAAACCTTCAAAAATGGCACCGCATCGAAATGGAGGAGGTTCTTTGAATTTGGCAGGAGATCATCTTTTTTGTCAATGATAGCAAAGGAACGAATGTGGAATCTACTGCTTGGCCTTAGCGGTGCCTAGATCCAATCACTATTATTTGTTGGGATCGCGCAGGCGGGGTAAGAATAGGGAATAAAATTACGAACTGCTTAAAAAATTATACCTTTCAGGAATTCAAAGCGTTGATTAGTGCCTAGGAAAGATAAATGCCGAAGTTGAGGCAGCATTTTGCTACTTCTATCCAGAAATGCAGAGAACAGAAATCGATTGAGAAGCAGTCAAATTGGGGTAAATTCACTTGGTGAATCTGGAGACGTGTATTAATCTCTCCGGCTGCGCGCAGCTTTGACCTTTTCAAAAACTACCAAGGAACGCGGAAATCAATTCCGAACTGTAGTTCTCAAAAACCTAAACCAAGCCATGCATGAGGCCAATTCAAATCATGGATCGATGAGCATTTCAAGGGTGATCTATCATCTGGGGCTCGTGATTCCTAACTCTCATTTATCAGTATTCTTGGTAGTGTATTCTGCGACGGGTTCACTAGCCTATAAGTAATGGCAGGAGGCAATTACGAATTGTATTCTGTTTCAAGCACTCCATGCTCATTTTCGTGCTCTTTTGGGCCCGTGATGTGGGCTTGCACACCGATATTCCTCTAGCCGAAAGTTATCAGTGTATGCTAGGTTAGGGTGTCATTGCTCAGATTCGCCTTTTGATGGTTACCTATGCTATTTTAGGCTCAGCAATATCAAATGAGGCAAATCGTGGAATCACGTACCTGTCATCAATCAAAGCTTTTCAGCCATCTGATTTGGCAAAGTTGGCCTTGGAATCGCACGCCATTGCAGGGATGCTGGCAACGTGCAAATAACGACTCAAAGGGATTTCAGAGGCACCTTTGTGGCCGATCATTATTGCGATTGGATTGATCTGTGGAAATTGATTTGCGATGGCTAATTTTTCACTGGCGAATTCTTCCTGCTGATGACATATCTTTTGATCATGTTTACTCGGTAGTTCGTTAAAAGAAAGTGGCTCGTCGGGGTTTAGGCTTTGAACCGCTGCAGGTTTTATAGAGGTCAGCGTGGGGCAACTTTGATCTCTCGAGTGGAGGCATTTAAATGGATCAAGGATGAAAAATTTCCTTTCCAGCAGAGCAAGATCAATATCATTGCAAATTGCCACAGGAGGAAGTGGACTGGCAAAGGTCCAGGAAATAGGGCGAAGCAGCGAAATTCTCTTCTCATCCCTTATTGAGATTTTATCTACGGCATCCTCAATCGAAGAGTATGGAATGGAGGTGGGGTTTGTGGAGTGCTTTTCCTATACCTCGCTTTGCTATATCGAGGATGCGTATTGTAAAAGCCAATTCCAATAAGGCATTTTGGGTGGATTGCCTTTCTGCCGGGACCTGAAGTTTCGCGCTGGTGACATTCAAGCTTGTCATATGGCTGTAGCCGTAGGCCTTGGTCCCGATTACGGGGATTGCCAACTGCCATATTGGAGTAATGGGAGAAACCGTCATTGGTATTTACGGGAATCTCCCCTGGGAATATCGCTTTCGGTAAGCCGAGGAGATATGCAAGAAGAAACATTGGGCCAATACGGCCAGAAATAAGACATAAGACTTAAAACAGCTTAATCATCGAGACGCAGCGCACATATCGCAATTTGATCAATTGGTGGAGGTACCGGAGGGCACATCTATCCGGCGATCGCTATTGCGAATGCTTGGGGTGGAAAAACATCCAGGAAGTGACGCGTGCTGTTTGTAGGGGGCTTTAAGGTAAAATGGAAATGCAGAAAGTGCCTGAGGCTGGCTAATCCAGATTAATCGGATTGCCAGTGGCAAGGAATTCAAGCGAGGTTGACATCGATAATCTATAAAGTTTTCCGATGAAACTCTTGAGAAGTTTGGAGACAAGCCTCAAGATTTGTAAGTGATTTCAAGCTCAGATGCAGGTTAGTGGGGAGTAAAGGCGGATACGCAAGTGGTGCCAGTGCTCTAGTGCCGCGCAGCGAAAAGGCATTCAACTTTGGTTCAAGAGCAAAACTCTATGCAGGAGTTGGGAACCAATAAGATCTTCCCAGAGAGCTCATAAAATCTGTTGTGGCCTTATCCGGATATGGACAAATTTGTTCTCCATCGGACCCGAATAGCTTATACCGGAAATCCTGTAAGAAAGGATATTGTTAAATCTGGATGATAAGCGTGGAAAATGGGCTTTGCCATTCAAAATTGGATTGCAAGACAAGAAGGACCTATTCTGGATATTAGGAGGAATCGTTAGCGCACGGACAGCTGGAAGTCAAAGCAGTCTTCGAAAGACATGAAGCAGCTAGACATAGCGGGCTATCAAAGTGGCTTTGGCAGTGTGGTAATTTAATTTCAGCAATGCTTGCAGGAAAGTGAAGAGGCAGCGTTGAAGGGAATCACCGTTCGGGAGTTTTGATCCGGGAAATGGATCTAGCCTATTCTGTGGCAGATGATGATTGTGTCCAGGGCAGGTGCGCTTTTCGTTAATCTGAAACTTTCGATTGTTGGTAAGGCCGGTGATTTTTATCCCTCCCCAATGTGGCAGAAGATCACCAGAACCAAGAATGCCATGACTTATGTCCAACCATCATGGGGCAGCATTGGTTGCTGAAGGAGTGGCATGATGCAGTGGGATCATTGAAATCTAAAGTAGAAATGAACTACTGCAGTGATGCACATCAAATAGGCAGAGTTGGGATTGAAAATAAAGAATTGGCAAAGCCAAATGCGGCAACCGCCATTGTAGAAGAATTAGAAATTAATCATCGGATGGAGCTTCGAAGGGATACATAAGCAGAGCATATGTTCCTGAGGCATCTGGTGGGATCGGTAAGGTGAGTTGCTATTGGCACGCTGGTTCAGCATGAGGGAAGGGCTGTGTCCGGCTATGATCGAAGCACGCATCTGCCATTGACAGATCAGACTATCACGGAGGGAATGACGGTGAATTTTGTGGATGAATTGGGATGCTAATTCCTGGAGGTCCATCAAATCTAATCCTAGACCATATCAGCTGACATGCTGGAGGCCGGCAATGCCTTGCCCGATAGTGACTCAAGTTGAAATTAATTTCGAGAAGCAAGGCTATCAGTTGAGAAAGCGATCGGAGATTTTGGGTATGCGTAACCAGCGATTTCTACACCAATAAGCGGTGGGCAGGAACTGCACGGGCAAAACCAACTAACTTCTTCTCTTTCTTGCCGCCTTTGCTGAAGGCAGCGGGAAAGCCAAGTTCCCAGCATTCCTGGGAGGAATCACCCAAAACTATCAGAGCAATCTGATTCTTGGAGTAAGAATTCGACAAGCAGCCAACACTTGTCGTAGTTGAAGCAGAATGAATTGAATCGACATCATTTTTGCGATTACATCCAAACGAAGCCATGCGTCACCAGTGTGATCCGGATCACTTGGATATTTATGGTTGGAATCTTCGATCTCCAGGGTTTTTCAGAAATTCCTCAAGCTGATTGATAAGAAGGAAAACTCTAATATCCAGAAGAAATGGCAGGCACTAAGCTGGAGGGAAGTAGGAATGCCAAAAGTTAAAGACAAAAACCTTACGGGCTGGATCTGCTGTTATTCCGCTCAGAAATTCAGGCAAAGAGGGATCATTCATTTTTTGACTATGTGACTGAAAAGCAAGACGATCACTAGATTAGAGCCTTTTTGTTCCCCGGTTTCCATAATGTGGAAAATGCCATTGGAGCTATTGCTGTTTGCCTAGATCATCAGCTGACAGAAAGACCAGATCCGAAAAAAGGTTTGGCCTCTCTTTTTAAAAGGGTAAAGCGAGATTTGAGATTCACCTCAATAACATGAGAACCTGGTCTTTATCGATGATTATGCACATCATCCGGACAGAGATCAGGGCTAGTTTGGAGCTCCGTTCGGCAATGTTCCAGCGGAGAAAAAAAATTACAGTGATTTTCAGCCGCAACTTATTTAACGCGGACGCGTGAATTTTGCAGCGGGATTTTCTGAAAGCCTGTCATTGGCAGATGAAGGTATCTTATTGGATATCTATCAGCTCGGTGACTGCCATCCTTGGAGTGGAATCAGCGATGTTATTGAAATGATATCTCGGCAACCGCAAGAAATCCTTGGTTAAAGAGGAGCTTTTTTTTTTTCAAATTTTTAAAAATTTGGAAACAATCACCTCGAGTATTGGTCACATTGGGTGCTGGGGATATTGATCGACTGGTGCGCCTTTTGGCAGAATGGACAAGGGAAGCGAGCTAACGATCTTGCACTATGAACTAAGTCATCTAAAAAGGTCAATCGCTTTTGTAGTCCTCAGCTGACCGTTGTTGGCTTTATCGATTTGTGGAGAGCAAGCTCTATTAAACCTATCAGGAGCGAGATTTCTATTGAGGATTGAGCGGGGTTCTATTTCGTAGAGGAAGCAGAAATCACCCAGATCTCAATCAGGCTTTCCCTGATTTGAAAGTCGGACTCCTCTGGAGGAAGTTCCAATGAATGAATCGAGTCTCGATCAGTGGACATCCATTTGTCAAAACGGTGCAGGCCTAATGATCGGTCAGAAAAGGTTTCTGAATCTTAGAATTCAACAGCATCAGCCGATCGCCAGAATTGCACAGCCTTATGGGGCAGATTGGCTACAATCCCCAAGCGAAGGCAAGGTGGTTTCCTACCTCTAACTCATAACAAGTCGGGTTTTTTGATTATCGAGGGGAGTTTTGCGGAGCGATTGATGGAATCAGGGGGAATGTAATGGATGAGATGCCTGAATTGATGGGGCTTATTGAATTCATCACCAAAGATAAATTTTGATGCGCAGATCACCGAAACTAGTAGTGAATGCGGCTGACGATATACAGCTTTATCGCAGGTCGGTAATCGCTAATTGACGTTTGGTGATGCGCAAAACATTGAGGATAAGTTTTGACCGAATTTTGGTCTGCTACAAATGATTTTACCCCAAGAAAGGCTTGGAATACCTATGCTAGGGTCAGTTGTAAAAATAAGGATCAAATCGTCTGTGAATAAAAAGCTTGGATATGAGAAAATATAAGTTAATTGTTAGGACTAGACATCGGAACACAAAGATCTTGTGATTGGTCGTCGCAAAAAATGAGTACTGGAAAATTGGAAGTGCTCGGCAATGGGCAGGCGGTCTCTGACGGGCGTTGATCGTGGTGTGGTCACCAATTTGACAAAACTGTCCATGCGATCGAGAAAGCAATAGAAGAAGCTCCGAAATGGCCGACGTAAAATATCGTCGACGTGATCGTAGGGATCGCCCGCGGACAGCATATTCAGAGCAAGATCCAAGTGGAAGATCATGCGTCAGCCCTCGGATTGATGAGATCACTGTCGAAGATGTACGTAGACTTTCCAGTGAAATGGAAAATATACTCGTGGCCTCCGGGAAAAACACCATTATTCACGTTATGCGTCAAGACTATACCGTACGATTACGAAGGTGGAATCAAAGATCCTTTGTGGGCATGTCAGGCACACGGCTGGAAAGCGGATTTCCATAATCATCACCGCCACAATCTACTGCCATCAATAACATCAAACCGTTGCGTACGGCGGGCAAAATTAGTTTCCAAGCAACTGATTTCTTGAGCCCATTGGCAAGTTCGCTTTCGGTCCTAAGTTGATGAACGAGAAGGAAGCGGGCCGTTTTTTGCTCTCTGTGTAGACGTATTCTGGTAGAAACGAGCACGCACAGATATTCTCAGCGATTTTTTATGATAAATAGGTCATTCGGAGCATAATCCGCGTGATTCCCGTCTTAGTGGAGGCAACATCATATACGAA
>Ga0163217_1032968_pt1 | contig 10919 bp, 8 predicted proteins | sample SynspAceP_FD_185933 | JGI IMG/M metagenome (GOLD analysis project Ga0163217, IMG submission 185933) | Saline lake microbial communities from Ace Lake in Antarctica - Synechococcus sp. Ace-P (PacBio error correction) | ecosystem: Environmental > Aquatic > Non-marine Saline and Alkaline > Saline ...
GGGGGGGGAGAGATATTTATGCGGCGTGTTGGTATGAGAGCGGTTGACGTTTGACCGGGTATGTGTAGCATGAACGCGTCTCGGCGAAATCGGCTCCAGTAGATGGCCTCCTCGAAAAAGTCAGAGGTTGGGCATCGTCCAAAGGGATTGCCTTGATAGCTTGGGTGATGAAGAAATAGTGGTTTTTTAGAATCAAAATTGGAGTAGGAATGGTGAGAGTTTGGTAAATATGAAATCCTCAGAAATTCACAATAGTCTAAACGGTCCCTTTGGAGTGCAATGGCGAATCAACCAAAGTTCGTAGAATAGGGGCCGTTTGGGGGGAAATTAAGCGAGGGGGGAGGTGGAATTAAAAAATCAGAAAGCGAATTCAGAAACTAAAAATTTCGGGGGGGGGGGCACTAATTCGGCTTTCAGAAGGCTCCCGATACATTTGGATTCGATCGATTCGCCGGATTGGTGATTTCATCAGCCCGAACACATTCCAATCCTTTGCTTTCCGACTACTGGTGTTGATCAATAAGCCCGATTAGGTATTGAGTTAGGTCAAGAGGCTTTCTTTGCCATTGACAATAGGTCTGTTGAATGCCAAAACCCCATGACTACAAACAGGGGCCTTTTTTGGTTGAGTTTCTTCCATAAAAGATCAAGGTTAAGAGAAACAATATGGAGAGGTTTATGGAATGGGCGAGTTCAGAGTTCTGCATAAATGATAATGAGGCCGGCAACTCGAAAGTTGGCTTTAATCAATAATTAATTCCTTGGTAATTCAGATTAGAAGTCGAAGTCCAACAGCCTCAATGGCTTTCCATTCGGAGTTGGAGCAGGCCTCAGACTGGTTTAGATGATTCTGTGGGTTGGGTGAATGTTCAGCAGGGAAGGGTCTAAGAAGGCGTTGTTAAGTTTTTTATCAGCCAAAATAAGCGCGATGCATTCCAACAAGGACTGTTAGCTGTCCTCGAGTGGGTCAGCCCCTGTTTCCGGGTACTTTTGTGGCTTCCGTCTTTCAAAACTTTTGAGAGGACCTCCCTGCGATAGCCCGAACTGAATTTTTGATACGTCCTCGTTTGTCTGCTAAAGCATGGATCTGGTGGATCACTAGTTGGTGGATTCAGTCATCAATTGATTTCTCCCAAGCCAAAGCCTTCCGGTAAGGTAGTGGCGAAAGATTTTTTTGGTTTACCTCTTCCAAGTACTGAGAGTTTAAGCTTGGAAGTGATGTTTTGGGCAGTTCTGTAAATGCAAGCGAGTTGCTCGACCTCCGTGCGGAGATACGGAGGCCAAAAGTCAAAATGCGGGGAGGCGCACACTGTCTGCCTGGTGCTATTGGAATCAAACATCGGCCCAGTACGGGACATGGCGAAATGTTGGTGCTCTTGTTTTCATAGACCAAAAGGTCTTGGAGGGAATTGAGTGCCAAATCAGTGTGCAGGGACGTCTCCAATTGACTAGGGCTGACAGGTAGGCATGTAAAGGCATGGCGCAAAGCTGCTTTTGATCTGAAGGCTGTTAGCCAATTAATGCGTGGGTTGATTATCGGCCTTTTGATTTTATAGGAGCATAATCTAATCCACCAAGAAGTTTGGTAGTGGAGCGCTCTCTTGTACGCGGATGCCAATTAAAGGAATAAGGGGGTAATTACTTCTTCAAGCATATGGCTGGCGCTCGACCATTGGCGAATAGCATTGAGGCCAAAGGTTTCCCATCTTACTTTTCTCATCGACAAGCAGTCTTACTAATTCCGCAGGAGCTGAAAGCTCCAATTGTCCCCAAAGGGTGTGATCTTGATGTACAGCCACTGGATTTCTAGATCGGAATCGGTGATAAACTCATTGTCCTGCTGCATTAAGTTTCGGGCCCTCCAGTGTTTCTCTAGAAAAAATCCGCTTCGGAATTTGACCTTGGTTTCAGCATATGCCGAGAAGCCATAGGTGATTGCCGCACTTATCCGCATTCTCTATTTTATCATCAATAGGCGATGACTGAAGTCAGATCGGCCGTTTGCGGTTTTGGGTAATCACCGGATAGGAGGATATCCATTACTGAAGATCGTCCTTCGGGCAAGAGGTAGCAGTAACTGTGAGCTAAGCCAGATAGTATGGAACCAATCTCAAGGAATGGGCAGAAGAAAGTGGTTGCTTCAATCTGGGCTACTGCCAGATTTGCCAGCCCAAACATCCTTAGGACAGGCGTGTCTTCCATTTTGCATGGGATGGCTGGAATCAAACCTTGAGCGATCAAAAGTAATCTTGAACGCACTCGAGAGAGCCTAAAGAAACATGCCCTTTAAAATCTCTCCTGTGGCGAGATCTCGTACACTTGCCTCCCATAGGACCAGCTCTGGTCGAGCGGATGAACCCATCTGGATTAAACATTGTATCGCAACATCCATAACAGGTCCATTCCTTCAGGAGGCGAGCTCGTACTCGTGAAACGCATCCTTAATCCAGCTGCTGTTCAATAGGCTGATTCCACCAATTCCACCTTCAATCAATGCGGGGACCTTAACTGGCTCGGGAGTTCCTCTATCTAAGATAGGTAAATGAGTTGGTTTTCGACCACTATCAGAATACCTGCACAATTAGGATTCTTATTTTACAAGACGACAAACGTCCGACGGTATTGACTACCGAAAATAGGGAGGGTGATAATCCATAATAGCTGATGCTCACCGATATCCAGCCTTCTGGATCAAAAGCTCTCGAAGTGTATGCCATTATCCGAAGCTGAATAAAAGAGGTGACGCTTGACCGGACGGGTAACGGCATCTGGCGAGGATGACAGATCTTGAGGATAGGGGCCGCCAAGTCCGCAGTGGTTCCAGTGTGAGCGTGAGTGTCCGCTTCACTGTGCGTAATTTTGGGGAAGGGAAGGGTTTGGTCATCGGATAATAAAGTCCAGAGCGGACCTATTATCCACTTGTGAAAGGTGCCTTGACGACTCTGGTGCAATTTGGCCACTGACATCGGGAGAGATCGGTTGCGGGTAAAGGATGTAGTTGCATCACAATCGGAACTGTTCCCCTGAGTTCTGAGCTACCTCAGGAACCCCAAAGAATAGATTCCACAAGAGGCACCGTTGACAGACCGCACCTCATCCGGATTGTCAGAATAGGGCTCTGAATCGTATTCTTATGAAACCAAAAAAAACTTTTGTTGCCCGTCTTTCGGAACTGGCTAGATTTCGAGTGTCGCCAAGCTGACCTGCGATCCAGACCCATATCATTCGAAGCCTACACCGGCCGATGGAGAGAATTTGAAGGGAGCGTATGAAAACTCTTCAGGCCAACTTGGAGATCTTTCTTAGATACGATTTTCCACTTTTTTCCTCATCGAGGTAGAATTGAGAACATAAGCCCTCCTTCGTAGTCCATTGTTACTGCAGAGTGCGGAAGACTTGGTGTGCCAAAGTGCGAGATGCAAGGACTAAAAAGGAGAAGCAAAAGGGTAGTAGGTAATATGCTTGTTTCATGGAATTTGTTTAGGTTTGTTTCGGAAAATAAGGGGCGGAAAAACCAGTTCCTCAAACCTAGCCATTGATGGAAAAATTACCGTGGAGCAATGGTTAAATCTAATAAGTAAAAAAAGGTGGTTCCCGTTTGAGGTGCGGGGAAAGGGAATCGGCCTGCAAGTCCTGAACTGATAGATTTCTCCGATTCTGGTATAAGGTTGGTTCTTAGAAAAGGCGAAATATCCAGTTAAATTGACTGTTGAAGCCTGGTACTGGCCAAGGTAAATAATACCCGCATACCCTGGCCGGAATTTGCAGAAGAGAAAAAAGTCCAGAAGCAACATTGTTTCGGAGGAGGGTTGTAATTGTCGATTTTCATAATCGTGCTGTGCTGTTATCAAAAGTGCGATTCTTCCAGTAAATCTTGAACTTTATTAGAGCTGTACCTGCTGGCATCCTGCAAAGAGTTCAAAATGTCGGTCCTGCACTTCCATCGAATTCTAAGGGGACCGAACTGAATATATAACACCGTGAGAGCCGAATGGTAACGAGCGCGTTTTGAGAAGCAATGTCTGAATTCGCGAGGCGATATATATCAGATCACACTTTGTTTTGTGTCTATTTGGCCTGTGGGCCAAACGGTAAAAGCCAATCCGGGTTGTGCGAGCGGCAAAGAAGGTCTGGAATGTTTCGATCCTTTTTTTCATGGTCGAATTTAGAAAAAAGTAAGGCAAGATTTTCGGTCGGGTGAATAGCTGATTCGAGTCCTAGCCATTCGGTTGACCTGACGGGCGAAGAAGGCCGAATAGGCTCGATAGCGCAGGCCAAGGAAAACGGAGAGAGGTCAAATAGGAAGTTGGACTTTCCAACTTAAGTTAGGACGAATTTGAAATTCCTCATAAAGCTCCGGCCGGGGCGTCGATTGAAGGTGGGGGCGGGTAACTCGTCCGGCAAAAGCATTTCCATAAAGAGAAGCCGTATGGGAAAGATCTCGATCGTGAATATTCAATCCAAAGAAGAGGAAAATATCTGACCTGCTGCTTAGGCTGCTGATAAAACCTAAAACTGCTCCTGTTCGCGTCGCGCCCGATTGGGACAGTGCCAACCTCTCCAAACAGGTGAAAGTTTCTCTCATTATTACTGCGAGGGGATAGGAAGGTGGGGCGTGGTCCGAATGCTGGTTTTGAGTGCCGCGAAATTCAAGATTGTGAATTGTATGGTGTAGTGTCCGTTTGCACCAGCGACGATCAAAATTGGTAGAAAGTAAATTCGCCCCCGATATGAAATTTTCCGATTACTGCCTGGGTGTGTATTGGCAAATCTGAACCTAAGCTAAGTTCTCGTGCCTGTTCTTTGTCGAAGAGTTCACTCAGAGTGCGAGGTAAGTCAGGGCTTTCAGAAAAAGGATGAAGATAATCAACTCTCCGATCTAATCAAAGCGTGTCCAAATCGATTCGTTCACTCGGCCATTGCTGTGGTGGCATAAGAAAAAAATCAGGTGTTCTGCCGAGTTTTATGGCTATAGGTAGCGTGGGGTCTAAGCCTCGTAGAAGGAAAGCCAAACTCCAACGCCGCAGTGTAAGGTGTGATTCCGAACGCTGCGGTCCGCGTTCGTACGGTGAGAAATAGTCTCGGGACCTTTACAAGAGAACCATAACCGTCCCCATAAACCAATCCTTGGAGCCAAATGAGACTTGAAAACTCTAAACTTAACGGTCTTGTTCCATTTCCCTATTTCGTATCGGGTCAAGTGGAAAGAAAGAAGAATTGAAAAGCCATAATCTAAGCATTTTTTTGTTTTTATCCAAGATGAATTGGTTCCTCCGCGGGGCATCTTATCCAGGAGTCCAATCCCAAAACGTGAACATCCCGACTGTGCTCTGAATTCGGAATCTTACGTAGAGATCATTTGGATCACCAAGGTAGCGAGAGGAGATTCCTTCCGGTTGGAGCTGGTGTGCGTGGCAGGAGAGAAGCCTTTTCTGTCTCCCAAAGTTCTCCGATGTCTTAGAAGTTAAATAAGCCTTGTTCTTACTGAGTGTACCCGTTCCCAAGAAATCCTTTAGTTTTCGTTAAGTCGCCCTCGCCCGAGTGATAAGAAAGGGATAAGGTTTATGGATCGTTTGGAGATCAAAAATCAGGGATAGCCTGAAGTTCATAAAGCGAGATGAAGGGACATTCGTTTCGAATAGCTAATAAGATTTGCGATTGGGTTGGGTTGAGAGATAGCTGGACCTGTAACTTCACATTCAGCACATTTTTTATTGAGATGGGATTTAAATAAACCTGAAGCATGAACTTCATAGATCGATCATAGTCCAATTCCTCATCTTGGATTGGAAATAGGCGCTCGATAAATTGTCCAAATCAATCTGGATTCGTGGGGGAGTCCCTGAGCGAAAAAGCTGAGTTTTAAATTGATCAATCAAGTCCAAAAGCTAACAAAAGACTAGAACCGATTCATGGATTCAAGTCGAAGGTTTAGCTGAATTGGTTTGTGCGTCCCAAGTGGATTTAACTTGTCCATATCCCAGATCTAGACCGAAACTTTTTCATAGTTCAGAACCCCAGACCAAAAAAAGGCAGCCGCGCCAGGATTAGAGTTTCACTCCGGTTTCTTAGTTCGATCCATATTCATGAAGCTCTATTCGAGTCCATTTTAAAAACTGGTTATTATCAAGAATGGGTTCTTTTTCTACTCACCAAAGAAAAGGTCAATTGCTTGCTAGGGTGGTGCTGAGTCCAAGACTAATTCCAGAGGAATTCGCTGAGGTGGAAATTCCGTCCTAGGGGTTGGCAGCGATGGAGATGTTGAGGAATAGTGCACGGTAGCGAAAAAGGTGTGGGCTTAAGTCAGCAATACACCTTATGCTGAAATGGCTGCAATTACCCCGTCCGCAAAAACCTTCCATTTGGGGTTTGACCACCATTCAAACTTACCTTCCAATACTCACGATAGGCCAAGCTGATGTTGCATAGAAACTGAACCCTCCCAAAGTCCCTGCTGGTTAAAAAAGTTGCCGCCAGAAGCCCTTGCGATTCCAAATGCCTAGCTGGTCCCTGGACCAAAGGAAATGGATCCGGCAATAATTTTTATTGTGTTGGTTCTGCTAAGCCAAAGCGATGAAATTCATACCCCGTCCTACGAGCTGTTGACCGTCATAACTTGCCTAGTGCTCCCCCGGGATTATTGAAGTGTGCAAATGCTGAATTAAAATGCAAGATCCGAATGGTTTCCCGGGCTTTGATGCCTTGCTCCAGGTAACTGCCGTGAACGGATCTGTCTGAGCCAATAAGGTCAAACGTGAGGGTTATGGGCAAAAGGAGGGCTGAGTGAAGGGAAAGTAGCTTCATAATTAGATGAAAATATGAGAGTAAGTGTAGTTAAAGAAGTTAGCTTCTAAACTAATATTTCTGGTTTTCAAACTAATTATTTATGTATTTAATCCGCGATGAATCAGTAACATGGCAAAAAAAGCGAACTTAATATATTGTAAAACACTAGGAGCAATTCACGTGGGACTTCTCGCGGTTGCTATCGGGACGTCATCGGCCCCCTGCCGGCCGCCGTGCTGCCTGCCCGCTCGGGGCCGCGTGGGTCTTCCAACCAGATAAAGCTAAGAGAAAAAAGGTCACTGGAACCTTGCGGATAGATCAGATTCATTTGAACATCCTCTCTTTAGAAGAGGGGCTTGTAAAAATTGAGAAGAAATTGCCTTCGCCGCTATGTATTTCAATGAGTATTCAAATCGAGTACGGGGGAATCGGATAGAAAATCGCCACTAAATCAATTTGCCTGTTCCCTGGATAGCCAATTATAATTAAGTATTGAAGCCAGTCCGGTGCCATTTTCTTGGATTCTAATTTCGTCAGTGACAGTGATCGCGGTGCCGAAGGATTAGCACGGCCAATACCAATCTGATCGGGATAGTGCTGAATTGGCTGCCAGTTTGAAAAAACTTCGAAACATCGAATTCCTTATCAAGGAAACTCCAACGGAAACTATTTTTACTGCACATGGAGGAGCTGCTGAACCGTGCAATAACGTTCAAGTTCATACCCTCTTAATGAAGAATCCGGTGATTAACCGATGTCCCTCCTCACTAGGACGTGTAAGGCTGCCGTCGCTGAGAAAGCCACGCAAGGTCGCAGATCCAGGGTATTGAAATTAAGAGGAGCGATTCATGTGATTGGTTTCCAATATTTATTGGCTGTTAATGCTGACTTCCACTTCGTGCTAACTCAGATTACATAAAAATCCCATACTTGGTAAGGATAGCTGTAATAAATTCGCGGCGTCTGTGGCATAGGCGACATTATCGCGCTTGTCAATGTCTAAATGTGTAAGTACTGGGGTAAAAGAATATCTAAGATTTAAAAGTACCGGGGGCCATATTTTCGAAGTAATCAGGATTTGGACTAGTATCATCAGGATCTATACTAGTAAAATTATAACCCAAAGTGAAAAAATGGAAATTATAGAAAACTTCTTCGGTAGGTGTATCTTGACAGACCGCTCCTATATTTTTGCGTAGTACTCGCTCATCTTCTGCGGTGAGAAAATACCGTAACGAAATGAAATGCTGATTGGATTGAATTGATGTTAATTTTCGTTAAATGTGAGTTGAAAAGCATAAACTCTGGTGCTTTTGCTTTTTGATCGAATATAAGGCTTCTAATATTGGAATCCAAGGATCTAGTAAAAACCTAACTGACCTGAAAATCTCAATTTTGCAGGCGACCCGGGCCACAGGTAAATGACTGGTTAGGCCCTAAGACCGAGATTGGACTCTTGAAAAATCTCTTCCCTGAATATAGGGTCCACCAGCTCGCTCAAGAATTTCGATCAGCAATAGCTTGAAAAATAAGTGTTGTTTGGGGAGGAGATGTAACCGACCGCTCTTTTACAGTAAATCAATACCTCAACTTCATTCTCAATCGATTTCGCAGTGTCGTGTTTCTACTGAGGAGTTAAGAATAAGGCGCAGATTGTAGATTTTTTTCTGATACTGCGATAAGAATTTCGACTAATGCTTCGCCAATCATAATAAAACATCAGTTGTGAAGTCCAAACTCTCTTATAATAATCTCTTTTTTAGTTTTTTTCATTTCCAAAATAAAAAATATTATTCACTTTACCTTACGTGCAGTAATCGACCGGTGCAAAGAAAGTATCAGTCTGAGCCTTTTGATTTTTGGTGAACCATTGAAAAACCCTGCCAATAGTATAGCAAAAGCAAAGGATAAAAAGATATTTTGGTGCTTAAACTTCAAAATGGAATTGGGGTAAGCCCTTTTAGGGTTTGTAAGGTTGAAGTTTAATATTTGGAATTAGATATGTTTAAAACCATCCTTAGAAGATAGCAATAAATTTCCAGTTTTTCGGTGTATCAATATAACCATTTTCGCCACTTTTCCCCTCCAAGTTGTAGATACACACCGACTTGCAGTCAATACACTAAAGAGGCAATCTTTGAAGCATGGAGTTCTCAAAGGGTGGCTTGGCTAGGAAATCAAACGTAATCCTAAGCTGTAATCCTTGGGGTGGACACGGCCACGACCCGTTCACTTAATCCAATTTAAGCTTTTGGACCTTTTTTCAAAGCCTAGGGATGAACAGAACTATTCCACCGTATTACCAAAGGTATGCTTAGTAATTGCCCCATATTGAAGGCCATTGTCTCTTCAAAATCCACGCTGAATTTTCCTTTGAGAAATTCCCATACAAAAGCAATTCCCAAAGACACTAATAAAGATAATCCAAAGTAAACCTTCCTGGTGTCCTTCCTTGTAGTGATTCCAATGGCAAATAAGATCAAGAAAATAATGAGTTAGGATATCGATTCATAGATCCTGTGTAGGATGCTTGCTTGCCAAAGGTTTTGACTGTGACGAGATAATGATCGCTTTTCTCTACAATCGTGAGATCACAGAGGTGTATCCACTCTTCTGCATAATAATTTTTAGAGGAATTGAATTGTGTCAAAGCGTATTTTAACATCTCTTCCTCAGTGTAGATTCCCAAATTGGCGAACGTCCGTAACTTCCTTTTCTCAACCTTATACGATATTCATCGGAACATTCATTTTCCTTTAGCTGTCCCCATCTCGATCAAGTAAAGGCTTATAGGCCTCAATGGAATTCCACAGGTATCTCGAAGGGGAAAGCAAGAAATTTCTTCAATATGCCCAATCCATATACGAAGCCCATTGGTCACTATTGGTTTCTTTTCCCGCCAACTCTGAATTCATCAAGTTACCAAAATCGAATTAAAAGCTCCAGTCCAAAGCGGTGACGATTACAATCCTATCTACCCACCCAGAGGTAGCTTTGTCCGGGTGTTTTTTTTAGCAATATATCCCCCATAACGCAAAGCAAAATCGATTTGCCTGCTCCATGACTAGCTAGACCAACCCTTCGCCACACTTTTAAAGTATAATCAAATTGGATTGCCAAAAGATATTTTCCTCGGGTTTATAAAATAGAACGTGTTCCAAGTCTTGCTCGCGATAATCGTGGGCCAAGACCATATCTATGTAAGCTTGTCCACTAAAATTTTTCCCATCTTGGCCCTCTTTTTTTCCGAAAAAAATAAACGCATGTACTGGCTGTGATATTTATAAAGCCTAAGGCCAAAACACAAACTGTACCACTAAGGCGCTCAAAATTGGGCAAAAACGGCCGATTCGGAATCCCAGATCTATCATAACTTAGTATAAATTCAAGCATCTTTTCTGAATTAGAGTTGGTATAATGTTCAAAGTTTCCTTCGACATAGCCCTCCAGATAGTATCGGGAATCGATACATGTTTTAGGGGTCGTAACATTGATTCCATCGAGTGAAATGAGGGTGCGAGACGTTCTCTTTTCCATTGATTCTTGGACCAAAGTTTGGTAGAATTTTTTGATATAACCTTTCAAAATTGAGGGATTCCAATTTCAGTTCATCTAAAGATCAAATAGACATCTTGTGGAGAATCGGCCGATCTTCTAAAATGGCTAATTTTTCAATTTCAGCGATACCGGAATATTGGCATTTAAAGTCTTTTTCATCTGTTTGGCTACGCTCCAGGGCCGTAGTTTCTGCACTTGGCTGGAGGGAATTAAACTAGTGCGCTAATCCGGGTTGATCTAAATTTTTCTCAGCCCATCGAGCAATGAAGAATAAAATATTTGTCCACTGCGGCTAATAAGGTGAGATGCCTTCACTCGTATCTCCGCATCCATAGTAGTATATCCAACATCCCCTTCCTTCGGTTAGAAGTAGCAAAGCAACAAGGCATTATTCAAGTGGAAGCATCCAGATAATAGGTGATCTGGTTGCGAGCCTGAATATTCTGTAGGGTGAATATCGTCTTTTCCCAAAGTCAACTTTCTCCCCGACGCCTTTTCAATTACCAGTATAAGATGCGATCTCTTTCATCAATATTCCAGGTGATAAAAAAAAGTAGCTTCCAATACTTCTGCAA
>Ga0163217_1044256_pt1 | contig 10919 bp, 15 predicted proteins | sample SynspAceP_FD_185933 | JGI IMG/M metagenome (GOLD analysis project Ga0163217, IMG submission 185933) | Saline lake microbial communities from Ace Lake in Antarctica - Synechococcus sp. Ace-P (PacBio error correction) | ecosystem: Environmental > Aquatic > Non-marine Saline and Alkaline > Saline ...
TGCGCCGCATATGGGCCCCTCGATCTTGCAAAGCGATCTTAAGCTCGCTTTGTTTGATGAAAGAATGCGCCCGTCAATTGCGGCCTGGATTTGGACGCAGGAAGGATCGCACGGACTGGACTCCGCGGCAAATCTGATATTCTTCGAAATCCTGGTCCACATGAGGGCGCGGTTTGCTAGCACTGATGGCGGATTTGCCGCCACAGAGGGGGTGTTGTTTTTGAGGGAGTTGGACGGTTTGTTGTGGCTTGCGTGTTGCTTGGAGGCTGTCATCGCCCGAACAGTCATTCTAAGCAGGGCGTCGATCATCGTACAGCGGATATGTTCTCGGTAATCGTGCTGACTCCCGCCGCACGCGGGGCGAAATAGCTGGCGGGGCAATGGGGTCACTCTGTCCGTCCTGGGTGGGAGGGTTGTTGCGGTGGTGGCTGGGCGTGTGCGTCGTCCAGTTTGGCTCAGCGCCGCTTCGACTGTGTTTGTTTTTCCGGTACGCCGGTCCGGTGGATGCCGCGTGGCCAGTTCCACCATAGAATGCTAATCCTCGATGGGCGGGCAGGACATTTGACGCACAGTTGCAGGCCACGCCATTCGAGGGTTTCGGGCTGAATCAACCGCTGACGTCCCGGTCGTTCGACATGGCCAAATGCGCGCTGGGCGACGTGGTCCTTCGCAGGCTTGCAATTTTAACAGGGCGGCCCGCACGAAGTATGCGCACATATTCCTGATCGAGTTCTTTGCCGTTGGCGACATTTGTTTCCGGTGGGTCAGGCTGGTTCGCGAGTTCGGTCACGTGGGCACCGGCGTCGGGCGGACCAGTTGATCTTGAGGGGGCGCGATCGTCATGCCGGTCTCTGTTGTCGCGCAGGGATATTCTGACACGGTTCCAGCTGATGCAGTTGTCCGTCGACGACTCTTAAAGCCATAGTCATCACGGCGGTAACAGAACCTGCACGTTCCCCCGCCCCAAGTGCGAGAAACTCTGTCCGCGTCGCGCCATGTGGTCACGCCGCCGATACCACTGATCGGCCATATCAGCCGTGGCCAGGGTCGGGCGATCTCGGCCACCATGTTCAGCGCAATGGGTTTCACCGCCGGACGCAAATAGCCGCCATGGGTGCCTTTGCCGTCGAGTTGTCGTTCGGGCGCGAAACAGGTCCCAGGATCGCGAGGGTGATAGAGTTTGATCGTGGTTTGATCAGGCTCACCGCATCCGCACCAGCGGCCCCCGCGCCCCCCGCCGCGTTTCGGCGCTCGGCGGGAATAAAGCACATGGTGGATGTTCGGCGTCAGTTTTACGATCAACCGGCATCCAGCGTTGTACATTTGCACCCGCGGGTCACCATTTCGATGTATTCCGGCACCCCTGCCCGTCAACGGCAGACCCCATGCCGCGTTCGGCATCCCGTGCGGGCAGCAAAAGGTTCAGCTCGATCCCGTCGGCACGGTGTCTTCCCACATGCGGCAGGATCGCTTTCCAAACGCCTCTTCTTTCGCCACGACCATGATCGATGGCGATCAGTCGCACGGTCGGGTAGTCGCGTTTGACCGCTTTCATCCCGCGCAGGTTCACTTCAAGCCGGACGGTCGGTGATCAGCTCGTATGTTTGTTGAGCCCCAACAGCCGCCGGTCCGCCCATAGAGGCAACCGGGTAGCGCGGGCACGTTGAACGTGACGACCGGCGGGCCCTCCATGCCGACGTTTTCCACACGAACCCCGCCTCCATCCCGTCCTCAAAAAGGCGCGGCGGACGTTGTATTCCTTCATCCCGTTGGCGGCGCAGATGCTAGCCAGAACGGGTTCGGTGCTTTTGAATGCCCACGAAGTCGCTCTTAGATCACCATTTGCGTTCTCGCTGTAGGGGCTTAGCCCATCAATACATGTTGAATTCCATCGGCCGCGTCGCGGCCTTCGGCTAAAACGGCTTGTGCACGGTCAGGTCTCGCCGCCGCTGCGCAATCCCCCCTGCCCCAGTACCCCGTCAACGCTGTTGCGTTCCGGTGCCATCGACCTTGATGCTTGCGCGCCTCAAGCATCGGCAGCGCGTCGCCTCTGCAAGGTCTGGCCGATGGCCTTGAACGACTTGAACGCAGCAAGGCCTGCAGGGTCGACGCCGTCCCTGCATCTGGCATCCACATAACCGAATTCGGATCTCGCGCAACGGCCCGTTGCCGATCACGGGCGATCCGGCGGGCGTGGGTACGGATCCCGCAACGCCCTTTTAGAGGCGGCAAGATCCTGTTCAAGACACGCTGCGTTCATGACCCGGTCCGCCCGCGGCGATAGACAGCGTCATAGATTCAACGCCCCCAACAGTTTCGCTGATGGCCGCGTCGAATCGCGGTCATTCCCCCCCAATCACCAACAACGTCGCGGCCGATTGGCACGGCGGCTACATCGCTGGCCTGACGCAGATCGGCGATGAAATCGACGGCCATCCAGGACGCCGCCTTATCCGCTCGCCCTCAGCACCCAAAAGCCGTTTGCACGACCGCCCAAGGCCCATAACCAACAGGACCACAGCGTCATTAGGTTTCCGGCCCCGCAGGTTGTCCAGCGTCATTGCGCACCGAGGGCCGCGTTATCTGACGGTGATGCCGCCGATCTTGAGCAAGGCCAGTCGCTCTGCCTGCGGCGTAACCCGTCCTGGTGTTTTGTAGTGGCGATCCCGTATTTCGTTCAGGCGCCGGGTTGGGTCGCGCGTCAAAGAACGGTGACATCATGCCCATCGAATCGCGCCGCACGGTGGCGCACCAAGAAAGCCCTGCCGGACCCGCTGCCCACAATCCGCGAACCCAATTTGCCCGTCGGTGCTGGCTGCGCGTTTAAACGGATGGCGACCCCTTGGCTTTGCAGATGGTCCGTGCAGTAGCGTTGAAGTCCGTCGAATCCTTGACCGCTTGCCCTCGGGCCCGCTTCGCGGACGCAGCCTGTTCGCACAGTTGTTCGGGTCGAACAAACGCGAAGCACACATGCCAGCCCTGTGTTCTGGCTCAGGATGGTCTTGGACGCAGCATCCGGTGTTGCCGGTTGGCGATCTGGCCCCGGATGAAACGAGCGGAATAGTCGATGTCTCGTGGGCACGCCGTGATGCACGGCGGCGTCGTGACAGAAATAGCATCGGTCCCTGCGGCTACCAGCGCCTCGTGCACATCCAGCGCTGGGTGCAAATCCGAAAACTGCGCGTGTAGGCATCAGCGTCCAGCCTTCCGGCAGCGAACCCCCGGTTCAAAGAATTTTCTGCGACATTTTTATCCCTGCTGCACTAATTTATTTCAGAAAACGCTCCACGGAAATGAATTTTTTTATCACTGGTAAAATTATTTCAGCTGTTTGTGATATTTCAGTGCGCAAACGCCCGCTGTTGTGGAAATTTGCGGGCAAAAACTCTTGATTTTGTCCCTTTTTTGGCGCCATAAATTTATCTTATAGGTGCGACCGAAGACTTTCGACCCCTCAGCCTAGGCGCTGGTGCGATCAAGTTTTCTGGACCGAGCCACGCTGTCGCATATGTGGGCAGGACAAACACAGGTGAACGGGCATGGGCGACTGGCACCGTAAAATGTTCAATATTCTTACAAAGGTGATATGGCTTTATTGCTGCGCCTGATGCGCGGCAAGGATATCTTTGTCATGCTCTCGTTGCGGGTTTGTATACGGCGCTGGCTTCTGACTCGGGCTTGCCGACCAAGCCAAAAAGGTGAACATTCGACATCGAGGCAGGCCGTGACGGCGGAAAGTTGCTGCAAATCTGCACTGGCCTGACCCGGCCCACGCCGGATCAATAATAAATTTCTGACGACGGGCGCTTCGGTGCCCGTTGTTTTTGTGCAAAGTTATCCGGTTCTCGTTGATCTGATCGATCAAGGGTCAGCACTTTTGGGCCCCAGTGCATCGACGATTCTGGTGACGCCCCTGCGCGTTCGGGTGCACAATTCCGTCCTTGCTTGGAACAAAAGCTCCGTCCTGCGGCCAGATCAGGCTGTTTGCCATTCTCCTGACAGACCGTCGAAAAAGCTGCCCCATTCAGCGCGGCGTCCATACTGCGCGGCGCCAATCGGGATAGATGCCTGTCAAAGTCCGTTTTATTACTCGGCCCGAAGTTGCCCGGTGCCGTCATGCGACCAAGCAGCACCTCGACCTCGGCGTCCCTGCGCGCCTTGAGTATCCCGTCGCAATTGGCACGGCTTGAACCGACGGATCGAATCCCGCGCAAAAGGTCTTCCCCCGCCAAGCGTCACGATCATGCATCCCTCACCTCGGCGTCATGGTCCAGGCAACACGTGAAAGCCGCCGGCGTGGTATCGCCCAAGACACGCCCGGCGTTGATTGACCCGTGCACCTCGCCGCCGTTCGATCCAGCCAGTTTTTGCAAGTTGAGCACGAACCCGTCTTCGGCAGGCAGAACGCGTATCCCTCGCGGTCAGACTGTCGCCCAATCCGGCAAGAATCAAGCGCGTCCGCCAAGTGCGGGGCTGGGCCTAATACTAAAACAAGGTGCACCCGCGTCGTAACCTACTAGCGCACCCGTGGGTCGAGGTATCATCCATATCACCAAGGGCGATTGGTAGGTAAACTGTAGTCGTGCTGATACCAGGAAGAGGTTACGCGTATTTCAAAAGGCAGCCTATGACCGACCCGGTGTTCCAGCTTCAAAGATGCATCCCTGAACTGAAATGGCAACGCCGGAAGGTCGACATCCTACATGGGATCACTCTGGACGTCGCAACAAGGCGAGACCGGTCGCCTTTACGCGCCCCGTCGGGGTCGGGCAGTCTTCGCTGCTTGATGGTGATGGGCGGGCTCGAGAGGGCCACACGCGGTTCCGTGCGGGCCTTGGGTTGAAGGACCTCAGCACGCTGTCCGAAGACCGGGCTGCCAGTTCGCCGCTGGACGGATGCATCGTGGTTCCAGTCTTTCACTTGATCCCCACAATGACCGCGCTGGAAAATGTCGCCACCCCGCTTGAACTGAAAACGCCGTGGGCTGATGCCTTTGACCGCGCCGAGGCGAATTGCAGCCGTGGGTCTGGGTCACCGGCTGAACCCCTATCCCCGCAACAGATTCGGGGCGGCGAACAGCCAGCGGTTGCACTGGCCCGCGCCTCGCCCCGCGTCCGCATCCTGTTTGGCGGATGAAACAACCGGGCAATCTCGACAGCAACCAACGGGCCGCGATTATGAGCTGTTTTTCGATCTGCTGCGAAAAAGCATGGGGACAACGCTGGTGCTGGTGACCACGCCGATATCTGGCCGCCCGCTGGATCGGTTGGTGAAAGCTGACCGACGGCGCATCGTCGGCGGGACCGGCGCATGAGCCTGCGTCTGGCCGGCCCGTTCGCCGCCGCGAGATGCGCGGGGGGCCCTCCGCGGGTTCCCGTCCTGTTTCTGGCCTGCCTCGCCCTTGGCGTCCGCGGCGATTGCCTCCGTAAGGTCTGTACGGTCCGCTATCCGAAGGGCGGGCTGCAACGCGAAGGCGCGGCCCCTGCTGGGCGCGGCAGAGGATTGATTTCACCTATCGTTTCCCACCCAAGACGAACGCGACTGTGATCGAAACCAAGCCAGCGGCCCGGTCCGAGTCGTCGAATTCCGGTCCATGCCGTCGCGGTGACGCTCCGCAGCAGACCGTGCGCTGACGCAGGTAAAGGCGGTCGATGAATCTGTAACCCGCTGTGGGCGACATGGTGCTGGAAACCCGCGATGCCGCTGGAACAGGCGCTGCATAAGGAAAACGAAGCTGTCGGTGCCGTGATGAGCGCGCGCTTGTCCGACCGTCTGGGTCCATCCCCCCGGCGATTACCTTCAAGCTGCCGTCAAGGATTCCGGCGCTGTCCCGCCCTGATCGCCCCGCACCCGGACAGCGCCGCCAGCGCTTTGCCCTTGGCCCCCGTACCCTGCTGCGGCCCGATGCGTTGGAGGGCTGCCGGCCTTGCTGGCCCGAAGGGACGCTGTTCAACCTCTAAATACCGGCTGCTGGCTCCCCCCGAAACCGATCTCGATCAGCTTACAGTCCGCCGCCGTGCGCGTCGAAAACAGCCGGATGCGCTGGACTCGATGCGCGCAATGCGCACCGGGGGTATGCGCCTTGTCGAACGGCTCACTGCGTTTTTGATCCTTGTGGGCCTGTCCGGTCTGGCTGTGCGGCGGCGTCGGCGTGTCCGGCTGCTGTAACGGTCTTATTTGACTGCAAGACAGACGTCATTCCGTGCTCCGATCCCTGGGGCAGACCGTGCGACGATCTTCCAGACATACTTTATCCAATCGGCGCGCTATCGCTTTTGGGCGTCGCATTGGCGTGGTGTTGGGGGCCGTGGCCCCGCGGTTTTGCGCCACTAATTTTCCGCGCGCTGCCGATCCTGCGGCCTTGCCATCTACCCGCACCGCTGCGCGAGGCCGGCGATCTATCGGCTGCTTCACTGGCGTTTTGCCTTCACGCTCTGGGCCCCTGCGGCGCAGCTGAGAACATCCGCGCGGCGACCCCTGTTCGTGGATGCACTGGGAACGGGTGCCCGCACGTTTTCCGCGCGCCGCGCTACGTGGAGGTCATCTGCTGATCCGTCGCGCTGCTGGTCGGGCTGGCGGGGTGGTTCTAATTGGGCATGCTGGTTGGCTGACGCTTTGGACCTGGGTGCATCGCAGGCGCGCTCGGGATACTTCCACGCTGGCTGCACTGCTGGTTGCGTTTTTCCTGTGCGCACGCGCTGCCGTTCTGGCCACGCGGACGACCGCGGCTATCGCTGGGCCTTGACTTGCCGATTGGCGGCAGTGGCGAAGGGGCCGGGTGGCCGTGGTCTTGTCCGCTCGGTCTTTGGCTAAGTCGGTAACTGGCCGCCGTGGGGCGATCGACGGCAACCTGCGGCCAGGCGATTTCCGGGGCAACCTGCCCGATGTTGCCCCGTCTATTTCTTTGTCGATATCCAGAAAGACGCAGATCGAGGGCTACACTAAACGGCTAACCGATGACCCGGCTGTGCGCCGCATCGATAGCGCACCGATGCTTCGCGGGTCGGTCACACCAGAATCAACGGCAGCCCGCCAAAGATTGGCAAGGCGATTCACTGGGGTTTGTGCGGGCGACCGCGGGGTGACCTATGCCGAGCCCCTGCATGAACGACACGTATCCCGCGGCGATGGTGGCCAAACCTGATTATGCCCGGCCGGCTGATCAAGCTTGCCGCCGAAAGAAGCCGAAAGAGATCGGGCCCTAGAGCTTGTGACACGCTGACCTCAACGGTGCTGGGGCGCGAACATCAACGGGCACCATCGCCAGCTTTCAAGAGGTCGATTTCTTCGCCGCAGGGATCGGTTTATCCTTGACCATGAACCCCGCCGCGCTGACCGGCGCACCCGCTATACCTATATCTCGACGTCTATACGACCGCCGAAGCCGAGCCCGATCCTGCCGCGATCTGGCCCGGCTTACCCCAATATCCACCGCGATCCGCGTGCGCGATGCGAATCCGACGCGTGGCGGCGCTGCTTAGCGGGTTGGGCCGCGGCGTACATCTTACGGCGCGCGGGCTACTCTTTTGACCGGCTTCCTGGTATTGATCGGGGCAAGCCGCGGCAGGGGCAGACGCCCCGTCGCTATGAAGTCCGCCTTGCTGAAAACGCTCGGAGCCTCGCGCCGCAGAGCATCCGCCCCAGCTTTCTGTTGGCGCGCCGCCCCTGTTGGGGCTTTCGCAGGGACCGTTGCGTTGCTTGGCAGGTATTTTGGGCGGTTGGGCCGTCAGCCGCTTTGTGATGGATACCAGCTTTGCCGTGGTTTGGCCCTCGGCACTGTTGATCATCACCGGCGTGCGAGCTGGTCGTCCGATCCTGCGTCGCTTGGCTTTGCCGATCAATGCCTGACGCCAGACCCGCCCCCAGGGTGCTCGCGCGCCCGCGAATAAGATGGATCCGATAGACAAAAAGGGAATCGACAAATGACGCAGACCGAACCCAGACGCCTGCCCGCCCCCCTGCCGCCGGTGCTGACGGGCAGCCCAGCATAAGCCCATGTATAAATGTCATCGCCGTGCTGCGCGGGCCGAGTTTTGCCCGCGTTTCCGCAATCTGGCACGGCTGACATTGACACCAAATCGCCCGCATGGATCTGGTCACCGCCTGCCGTCTTGCGCCGAAGCGATGATCCCCGCGCCCTTGCAAAAGGCCTATTCCCGACGCGCTGGTCATCGGCCGAGAAGCGGTATCGGCGAACCCCGGATTACTCGACAGATCGCCGAAGCCCCTCTGGCTTTATCTTGATCCCATCGACGGCACATCGAACTTCACCCACGGCTATCGACCTCGCCATGCCTTGCGGTGACACGCTCGGTAACCGGCCTTTGCGTGGATCTATGATCCGGTGAACGATGAACTGGGTGATTGCCGATGAATACCAGCACCCCGCGCTTGAAACGCGCCTTTGGGCTTTCGCTCGCGTTGCGCGTCGCATGGGCAAGCAGATCGAAGAGCTCAGCGGATTTGTGCCCGCGGGAAACTTTACAAGGAGCTTAACGGGTAAGGTTGCCGCCACCTGCGAGCTTTGCCAAGGTGAACTCCCTGCGAATGTTCGGCCCACGAATACCGCACCGTCCGCCAAGGCCATGCCGATTTCCATCCTAAGCGGCACACTGCCAACCCTTGGGACCAATGCCGCCGTGCGTTGAAATCTGCGCCCAGCCGGTGCCCACGTCCGAGATGCTGTCGGGCGGCCCCTATGACGCGACCTGCGGACGGGCATATTCTGGTGGCACCGACAAGACCACATGGCAAACCGCCTGCGCAAGTCTGCCTTCTCGCCGACAGCTAAGGCCGCCCCACCAAAACGGCCGCGAAGGTTTCCTCCGCGCCGTTTTGTCACTCATATCTCTTGAAACCTTACGCACCGCCTCTGCGTATTCCTCCCCATCGGCGGGCCAGTTTGCAGATCAGTTGCGGTCGCCCATGCCGGTCGACCGGTTGAACGGAAGGCCAGTATTTGTCCGATCGCGGCACGCACCGGGGGGAAGCAACCGTTCGCGGGTGTAGGGGCGATCCCCTTCGCCGACCAGATCCTCGACCGTGTGCGGCGCGTTTTTGGCGCGTTATTGTTCACGCGGCATGTCTCCGTTTTCGTCGTCTGCGGATCTCTTCGCGGATCGCCAGCCATCGCGTCCGTGCAGAAAACGGTCCAGCTCGGCCTTGTCTCTGAAAACTGCGGTCGGTTCCACCATCAAGGTGCCAGCGACAGGAAGCTCACGTGGCGCGGGTGGAAGCCCGCTGTCAATCAGACGTTTGGCGATGTCATCCACCGTCACGCTCGCTTTCCTCGAACGGGCGCACATCGAAAATACATTCATGCGCGACACGGCCCGTCGCCCTTTTGTAACAGACACCTCGAACGCCCTTCGAGCCGCTTTGCGATGTACGTTGGCGTTCAGGATCGCGAACGCGTGTGGCTTGCGTCAGCCCGGTCGCCGCGCCATCATCAAGCAATACGACCACGAGATCGCAGCAACGAGGCGACCGTAAGGGGCCGCTGAAACAGCGCCTTCACCACTTCGGATTGGCCGGAACATGCGCGAATGAGGTGCGATTTACACCAATCGACCCATGCCGGGGCACCGCCGCCATGCGGAATGCAGAATGTTTTTTGTGCAGGTTAGGTGGCTGACAGTCGCCGACCCACAATCGCCCGAGCGCGCCAAACCGACCAATGGCGTTCAATATTCGCCCCGTCGATATAGACCTGACCGGCCGTGATCGTGGGTATTTTGGTCACCTTCGGCACGGTTCCCGACACGCCGTGGTCGAGGGTATAGGTATCATGCAATCTCAGCAAGGTTTGCTTGTGCCTTTTCCGCCTTGGCGCGAATCCGTCAGATCGATATCGCCCGTGGGGCGGTTTTTGATCACAACAACCTCCAGCCAACCTATTTGCGCTGCGGATTGGTTGCGTGGGCCGACATGCGGATCAGGCAGATGTTGCCGATGCCTTGCCCGTGGCACGGGATAGGACGCAATCGCCAGCAGACCCGCATATTCCACACTGCCACCCGAGTTGGGCTGCATGGAAATCGCGTCATAGCCCGGATGTCACACAGCTTGGAGGACAGGGTCGTCCGATCTATATGCTTATACCCAAGCGCCTGATTTGCGGCACAAAACGGGTGGATCATCGAGAACTCGCGCCACTGACGGGCATCCATTTTCCCGCAGCCGAATCAGCTTCTGCGTGCACGACCCAGCGGGATCATCGCACGGTCCAAGGCCGATACGATCGGCCAAACGAACGCATATAGCGCATCATTTCGGGTCTCGCGCGGTTCCCTGTGGAAGATCGGGTGGGTCCAGAAAGGCGCTTTTCGGCCGCAGCATGTCCGTCGGGGAAAGCGATAATTGCGCCTCGAACTTCTCAATCTGTGGCGGCGAATACCAAAAGGCAACGGCCAGACGGCTTCGATCGTGGCAGGCAACGCTGCGCTTCGTCGAGCGCTGAAATGCGACGCGCGGTCTCACCGACGCGGCGCAGGTTGATGCCCTCGTCCACGGCAGATTTCAATTCAACAGCGCCTGCTAAAGGGGCCGACCATCAACCGCACCTGTATCAAAAAAGGATTTCCGGATCGACCTTGAAAATCGGCCTTCTTCCAGCCCGTTGGGCCAAGCGTACAGCCTTGCGGTGAATCGGCTGTGCAATCGCTTAAGAGCCCGTCGGCCCATGAAAACCGCATACATCGACGCTCATCACCGCAGCAAGCGCTGCCGCGTAACAGAACGTTCGAAACGTCGCCTTTCGCGGGATGTCTTGTTCACGCGTCCTGCGTGACAAACGTAGGCCGGTTGCCGTGGCGTCAATCGAACGCCACCAATGCGGGCGGGCATGGCGCGCTTATAGGCTCTGCCAGGCATATAGGCCGCGGCGGGCCGCCATATCCTTTCGGCACGCCAAACCGCTG
>Ga0163217_1110235_pt1 | contig 10919 bp, 17 predicted proteins | sample SynspAceP_FD_185933 | JGI IMG/M metagenome (GOLD analysis project Ga0163217, IMG submission 185933) | Saline lake microbial communities from Ace Lake in Antarctica - Synechococcus sp. Ace-P (PacBio error correction) | ecosystem: Environmental > Aquatic > Non-marine Saline and Alkaline > Saline ...
CCTCTGCATCGGCCCCCGGAAAAAAAAGCGGGGAAATAAGAAAAAAACACCAACACAAATAAAAAAAGAAGAAAAGGGGGGGATTTGAAATTAAATTTGGCCCGGCAATTGGAAAATTTCTGCGCCTTGGATTGCTTCCAAAGGCGCTTGATACCCGCTTGAAAATCTGGTTCGATCCACTGGCCTCGGAATGGCGTTGGGCCCGTTGTTCCCGAACGAACATGAAATTATTCGAACCTGCATCCAGCAGCGCTTTCAAGCGCGTTTCAAAACCGAATCGCCAAAACCCCCGTAGCGCCCCGTTCAACGCGCCAAGCCGGCCTTGTGAATTCCTTTGCAGCTTCCGGAATAAGGTCCCTTCGCTTTCTCGATGTCTTGACCCGTCCACAGGCCCACAAACAATGGCCTGCCGCTGTCGACCACCAGAAGTTTTCGATCCAATTGCGACTGGAGAAGCTTCTTGGCCCCTGCCCCATATTCGACCGCCTTCGTTGACCGTGAACCAATTTGAATTGTCATCATTCAGCCTCCTCGATTGGGCTGGACCGGTCCTCAGCAAAGCGCAGCATCCCGGTTCGGTGACAATGCCCAAACAACCGGCCATTGTCCGCGCGTCGACCGACCGGAAACCGGAAATTGATCCGGTCTGATCGCAAGCGCATCGGCCCAGTGGGTTGGTCCGGGGGAATCGTGATCGGTTTCACGACCATGCCGGATTCGAAACGCTTTGACCTTGGCTGAACCTCATTGGCTCCTGTTCGTCGGGTTTCCAATTTTTTTGCTGCCATAGACTACCGGAACCCGCCAGCCTGGCCAGCGCGATCGCCATCTCGGCTTCGGTCAACCGTTGTCCATGGCCGCCGACATGAGCGGGATGCCGAGAATCGATGCCCCGGGTCAGTTTTGTCGCCGTGTTCCGCTTTCGGAGGGCGAATGAGGGATTCTTGCCGGTTCCAGAAGACATCGTCAAAGGTCCAAGTGCGTCGAGGATTTCCATGTCAACCGAAAGCTTGCCGGATCGAGAGTTGACGCGCTTATTACACATCCGCACAAAGCGACAAGCATTCCGACAGATCGCGCAAAACCTTTGCTAATCAGCCTCCCTGAGCTGTCGCCACGTGGAAACAGTTCCACCGATCGCACGGCTGGCCTTGGCTTGAGCCGAACCTTCCGCGAATCGACCCCCTGAAAGGGCCTTGAAGAGGCTGGGCTCATCAGCCCACTGTGAACAAGTTTCGTGAACAAACACACCTCCGGGCGAGAGCACTTCACAGGCAAAATGCAAAGGCGGATTCGGCCAGTGTCATGGTTCCAGATGGTCCCGTCGACGATGTCGTGGTCGCGACGGCCATGTCGGAGAGGACACAATCGACCGTCCGCCCAATGCATAATGCAGCGAGGCCATCCGCGTCGTCCGTCTTTCGATATCACCCTGCAGCCTGCACGCCGCCCATTCGCTCCATTTCCAGGATATTCGATGCAACAATGTTCCGGTCCATGCTGCCGCGGGCTGGAGCTGGTCCACGACCACCTGCGTCCAGCCGCCCGTGCAGCCCCGATCAAAACGCGCAAATCCGGGTTGCAGAATTCCGAACCGCTCGTCGATTCTGGAGGATCTTGTAGCCCGCCCGCGAGCGATATCCGTCCTCTGCGCGCAGCTGCACATAAGGGATCATGAAGCTGGCCGCTGGAGCAGAGCGTTGAAGACAGCTTCCGGCCTCGTGCGTCTTGACCCGCTCAAGGTCATGCGCGAACCGCCCTGCTTCGCCGCGGAATTTTACGCCCGCCGGGCTTGCGTCTTCCCGCCATGGCGCAGCTAGTCCGCGGCCATGGGTGGATTTCACGGTCGCCCGAACGCAATCAGGCCGTGCAGGATACCCTTCGCGAAGCCCCCGGTCTGCACACGCAGGCGGCCCACGTCCGAGTCGCAAATCGCCCGTCGAGGATCGCACAACCCCGCAATCATCCAGATCGGCCCGTTGATTGCCGTCACACGATGGCGGCGCGTCTCTCCGTCGAAAGGCCAGCAGGGTAATCGCGCGCGCCTTCCAGCTGGCCGACTCTCAAGCTCCCAGCCATCGACGCGTGACCGGTCATAACGTGGTCAGGTTCAGGAACCGCCTGTCACGGGTTGTGACAGTGCACGAAGTGTCCGAACCATCTGAACGGCGCCCGCGTTCCCTGCTGGCCGATCCCCGTATTTCGTATCGAAGGCGCGAGATATGTCACGCACAAATCGCGACAAATCCTGAGCATAGCGCGCCGGGGGAAACATTGGCCATTCCGTCCTTCCGCCGCGCCTGAACTTCTCGCCGCCGGTGACAACACCGCACGAATGGGATGCAGCCGACGATGCGGCACCACATTCTCCACCCGGATGCCTCACGGCTTTTCCGGCCCAACCATGTGATCTGGGTGCTGCGCCCCCGATATCAAAGAGAAGCGCAAAGGTCCCTGTCCCTGTGGGTGTCATAGAGCGGGGAGGCACCGACAAGCGCCAGTTCGGCCTTCTTCTTCGGCGTGCTAATGATTCGAGTTTCTATTTCTGTCTCGTTTCGCACGCGCGCTAACGAACTGACTGGCTTTGTCGCGCGCCGACAGCTTCCGTGGCAACTGGGCGCAGCCCGGTCACCCGGTTGCTGCGGATCTTTCCGAATGGCAGACGCAGCAACGCTTCGATCGTGCGATCCTAAGGCGTGATCCGAGAGGGCATTCGTCGAAACCCAGCCCCTCACCCAGCCGGACAATCCGGAAAAGGCATCGACGGACGCCGAACCCGCTATTCGGTTCGCTTCGCAACAAGCAGACGGCAAATTGTTGGTGCCCAGATCAAGGGCGGCATAGTATGCGACCTACCGTCCTTGGCGGAGGCAAGACTTCCTGACCGTGTTTGACCAGCCGATTGGCGCGCACGGCTCTCTTCCTTTCCCGAGTTTTGAGGCAGTGCCGAAACCCCGAAATCTAACCTGGTTGAGTCGAACTCAAGGCAGCGAAAGTGTGATTGGACGGTTCATGACGTCCGCCGACGCGCTTCTCGCAGCGCGTTGTCGTCCGCCAAAACAGACCGAACAGGGCCGGATCCGGCTCGCGCGCGGCCCTCGGCATCGCAGAAAAACACCGATGTTTGATGTAGTGACCCCTTGCTCGATCCAAAGCACGCGCTCCGGCAGTCCAAAGGCGTCCTAAATCCTGGTCCGCCCCGATGACCGCTCATACGCGCCTTTCCGGGCACTGAGATACGTAGTGCGTCGGCAATTCAACAGCTGCTCATTGCTTTGGGCCATCGCGTCATTTGACCGAAGCCCCAAGCGTCGCGGGAACTTCGTCAGAACCTCGCCGCGCAATCCACCGGGATCGGACGGGCGACACGCGCGCGCCCGACTCAAAGCACAACGAGTATCCCCGTTTTCGATACTTCTAGATTGCCAGGATTCGAGCTTCGGCGTGGCCTCTTCCTGTTGTCTGCCGTAGCGTTCCTGAATGCATGCCCGACAAGCTTGTCGTGGTCGCATCCTGACCTGTTCGATTTCATTCAATCGGTGATAAGCGCCCCAACGCTGCTTGGGTTCACGTTTGATTGGTTTCACTTTTCCTCAGTTGATCGGTATTCTATCGATTCTCTTTCGCAATGGCCGTGTCTTCGACAATTGGGAAACGTGCGCAAGGAAAAGTCGTTCCGAGGCGGAATGGAGATATCTGGAATAACACGGTTTTGGGTGGTAAACACCAGGCTGCGATTGTGGTGTTAAACCAGCGCGCCGTTATCCCGTTGGGGATCGTCTTAATGGTCAGGACAGCGGACTCTGCTCCGCCAGTCTAAGGTTGATATCCTAAGTCCCCCCAGCCACTTCCCGCGCCACCGGGATAAGAACCATTTCCGTCTCAGCTGTTCAAAGACATGGTTTCGGCCAGGAGCCTTGCCTGCGTTTCTCTCTTATTTATTTCCAAATGATATAATATTGTTTTGAACCATATCGTATGAGATGTTCCCCGCAAATTCTCGGCAATCAGAGGCCTTTTATGGACGCGGGAAAACGCTTTGTCTGGCGGTACTCAGCCAGGTGCGCATCGGGCTACGAAAATCCGCAAAGCCTGCAGAGCGGGCCCTTTCGGACACATACAGTGATATCGGCCTACGTCGATCACCCGGCCCTGTCGCGGTTTGCTCGATGACGGCCTGGTTATGGTGACCGAAATATGCGCAGGAAGGCCGCCCGACAAGAAGGTTTACCGACTGACCGCAGATGGCCGCATGCGCTGCTCGGTCCCTCTCAGGAACCAACCGAGCCCGACAAAACCCCCGTTTTCGGATTTCTGTTCCGCATGTTGTTTTCCGACATCCCTGCCGCCCTCTGTGGTCGAGCAGGATGATTGATGAGCGCTCGAGGAAATCCAAACCGTCCATCAAGGCACCGAACCCGCGCACAAGGCCGGTTTTCCAGTCGCACCCGGAAACGCTTCCTGACCGGTTTGCAGCAGCCGTGCTAAACATGCGAATGGGCGATTACATCGAAGACAAATCGTTTACCAAGCTCGTCGTTCGTCGCTCGTTCCCCAACGCGCAGGCCGTCGCGAGTAGAGCGGAGAACACCATGAACAAGTCCGTCCTCACACTGGTTCTGGCGTTCTCGCTGTGGCTGGATCCTGACCGTCAGTTCGGTCCGATCGTCCCAATGCAGACGACCCGGCTGGGCCCGCCCTTTTTCCGAGCGCACGACACAGAAAATGAAGGTCCGCGTTGCGAAGATCAGTGCCATCGGCCACAAACCTGAGAACGTGAACGTGACCGGAACGGACCGAGGCCTTCCCGGAAGGTTGAGTTTGCGTGTGAAACCGAAGGACGAGGTCACCGAAATCTACAAGCAGCGCCGGCGACCGGGGAGCGAAGGCGAGGCCCACGCAAAATATCCGGCCCGATGCCCCCGTGCCCGCGCAAGCTGCGAAGCTTCCGCGTCCTGCGGCAGCGCCAAGATCGAATCACGCAGCGCGACAAACTCAACACCGAAAGCGGATTCGTCGGAGAACCCGAGAAAGCGCCGGCGCCACAGGCCGCGGCTTCGACGCTGCCCGTGCTGTGGTCCGAAAGAATGGAACCTTGATAATCGCGCGTACGACCTTCCGGGCCCCTTCGACGGCACAATCGAAGCCGGGCATGTGGAGCAAGGCAATTACGCAAGATCGGCGAGGTCACGGCATGATCCGTCCGATCTCGACCCGATACTGGTCGTTGGCAATATCCAAGCGAGCGGCAGGTCGGAACGGTCAAGGAAGGCTATGAACCGGCAAACCGTGACCCCTGATCGATGGCAGCGCCGCAACGATACCGGCATCGGGCGTTCGTGTCATCGGGCAGAGCCCTCAACGCGCACCTCCCCGGGCTGAATACCTGGAAGTGGCAAATTGGATGCTGCGCATCCGGGACGGCCTGAACGTGGCGCAAGATCAGTATTCCTGTCCAGCAACACGAATGGCGCATTTCGTGCATCCGTCGGTTCCTGACCTAACGACCGGGATCTGGCATCGTGGGCGTGTAAAACGGTTTGGCCCCTGACAACAAGGTTGCTTCCGACCCGTGACATCATCCAGCGATGAACCTGAAGGGGTCTGGCTCGGCGGCCTTACCCGATCAGATGCGCCTGAAATTACCGTTTGGGCAGGAATTCGTGATTGACGGAGAGGACGTGATCCCGGTCGAAGGCACCTGCACGGATCGCAGCAGGCGGCAATTATAAGCTCTGATGCGACGCCGACTCAACTAAGATCACGGCACCGTCCTTCGAGCGACGCTTCTGCTCCTGCTGACTCGCCGGCGCGTTTTTTCGTTCGTCGCCATTTCCGAAGAAGCCGAACCCGACGTCAACATTCCGATCATCTATGTGTCGAATGCTCACGACGGAATTTCGCCCGAGGATTCCGAGCGCCCTGCTGATCCGTCTCCCCATGGACGCCGAAATGCGGTCCATCGAGGGGCTCAAGGAAAATTCGTCCGCCACCCTCGCTATCTGGGCGGCGGGAAGTCGTGCTGGAATTTCGAAGGCCGGTTTTCAATCTCGGACACGGCCATGAGCGCTGTGCGCGTAGAAGGTTCGATCTTGTGCGCTCCCCGAACTGCCCGCCCGACAGCGGACGAGCCGACGGTCAATGAGGTCAATTCTGAGTCTCTTCCCCGATCTCTGTCATCACCTGTCGGGCGATGTGCCCGTAGCGAACCCTGATGCGCTGGCTGGCGGACCTGCAGGATTCCATTGAGGCCATCTCCGCCGGTTGAACAAAAATCGGCGGTGACAGGGATGAACTGGTCGAGATCATTTTCGAACCGGTCTGGCCTGGAAAGCTATTCGTCGATCCGCCGCGATTGCTCGAATTGCTCACAATCGATCCAACCAGCTGAATCGCTTGCAGGTCGTCCTCGACACTGGTCAGGGCCGTTTTTGCTGATCAAGGTTCCAGGGCTGATCGAGAAATTGTTGAATCGACATCCTCAACCTGCCGGTCAAGGTGAACGACAACTGCCGAACCGTGACCTTCCGGGACCTCCTCGTCAACCGCACCTTCCGCGACCGCGAGACGCGGCCCGGTGTCGATGTGGCCGACCTGCTGTTCTCTGGAGGTCTTCAAAGCGACCGGTGAGAACATTCATCGAGACAATGAGCGGGTTCGCGAAAACCGTCGATGCCGAAAAGCCAACGAGCTGGCCTGAATGCCGTGCATGGTGGATTCTCACAGACAAATCGCGGTCCGCGTATACGATGCTCCTCGACTGCAGAACATGTGCTCAGCGCGTCCTGCGTGGTCATGATCGCAGTGGTACGTGCGCTCGGCCTGCGTTCGGGAATTCTGGGTTTGCGATCGCGATTCCTCGGTGCATTCCTGACTGCCATTCTGGTCAATTCAATGCGCTTGGCCTGACGTCAATATGTCGTGCTGTTTTTCCACTGAGTCCTCGCCGTCGGCATGCTGGTGGATGGCGCAATCGTGTCACCGAATACGCCGACCCGCAACTCCCGCGAAGGCGACCGCCGAACGCGCCCTATGGCCCATGGCGGCAAAGCGGAATGGCATGGCCGATCATGCCTCGACGGCAACCACCCTGGCCGCTTCCGCGCCGCCCTGTTCTGGCCTCGGCATCGTCGGCGAGTTCTGAAGTCTCCTGCCGATTATCGCTTGGTTCCACGCAACGGCTCCGCTGGCCCATGGCAACTCATTCGTACGGTCCTGGCGCCAATTTCGCCTTCTCTTCGCGTCTGGTTGTCTACGGGGTCGCCGCCGCCGTCCCGGGGCTCTCCTGTTTTCGCGATCGAAAACCTCTGGCGACTGGTGTTCGGTGATGACGCCGGTGCGGCTGCCCGGATCATTGCCGCTTGTGCTGACCATATGCCGTCTCCGCATTGGTTTGGTGGTCGGCAGTCGATTGGTCCGGGTTGTGGATCGCATCACTGCGCGCAAATCAAGCGGACACAGACGATTCCAGACCGCGAATCCTGTGGGTGAAAATGAGTTCGATATCGCGAAGATCAAGGGCCGACCTCGGGCTCTATGTTTCGTGTGCTTGATACCGTCCTGCGGCCGACCGCGCCCATAAGCGCTTGTCCTGTGCAATTTGCGGTTTCTGGTGGGGTCGTGGATGGTACGGGTTCTGGGCAAGGGCGTTGAGTTCTTTCCCAAGGTGAACCCGAGCAGGCAGCAATACAGATTCACGCACTGCGGCAATCTGTCCGTGCTGAGAAATATGCGATTGTCGGGGAAGTCGAAGATCGCATTCCTCCAGTCAGAGGGAGCGTGGGGAATTTGATCGATCTATTCCTGTCGGGCAACCTGCCCATTCGCGACGAGATGCCGAGGCGTCATCCGCTCCGATCAACCTGGAATTCACCGAATGGGAACCAGCGGGCGTTGGCCGATGGTCATCTCGCAGATGGTGAATTTCGCGCATGCAGCGACCTCGCCGGATCTTCCGTGATAACCGTCGGAAGAAGCCGGACCGCCCGTCGGCAAACCGGTTGTTCAGGTGCAACTCAGCTTCGCGCAACCCGACATCCTCGAAGCCGAAAATCGCCCATAACTCCGCACTTTCATGAACGGAATATCCGGCTTCAAAGGATATCGAGGGACAGCCGTCCTTGCCCGAATCGATGGAAATTGCCGTCACCGGGCGAGCTCGCAAATTCGGGGCGATGTCCGCCCATGATCGGCCATATGCATCAATTCGTCAACCCAAGGAATGGAAGGTCACCGACTACCGCCCCGATGAGCCGACGAGGAAATCGATATCGTCCGCCCGTATCCGGATCAGCGATCGCACCATTGCGCAGCTGACGTAAATCCGCATCCCAGAAGCCGAAGGAATGGTGCCCGATCAGCAATTTCGTGACGCGTCCGCAAGCTGCCCAGCCGGACACTCAACGGGTTCGACTCGTCGCGTGTGAACCGTCGCGCCGATGTGCTTCCGGGCCGTTCTGGCCGACGACTGGTTCAGCCGATTCGAACTGGCTGCAGACCCGCCAACTCTCGACCTCCCGGGGTCGATGTGGAATTCGTGCGAGGAACGATAGAGCAAGAAGGCCGCGCAGCATCCTTTCTCCTGAAAAGGCTTTCGTGTGGCCCTGTTCATGATGGCGATCATTCTGGTCACCCAGTTCAACAGCTCTACTCCGCGTGTGTTGTCCTGAACTTCGTCATCATGTGATCCATTGGCGTCATGCTGGGCCTGCTGATTGTCGGCAGCCCTTCGGATCGTCATGAGCGGAACTCGGCTGATCGCGCCTTGCCGGTATCGTCGTGAACCAACAACATCGTTTCTGATCGACACTCGACCGATTGCGAAGGAGATGCGAAAGTCCGCCGACGCGGATATGCTGACCGGCGGCACAGCGTCTGCGACCCTGTCGCGCTGACGCACAATCACCACGGTGCTGGGGCTCTCCATGTTCTCTCAGATCTAACATCTGACTTTGTCAGCCCGGGAGGCAAGCCTCTGCGCCCCCTCGACCCAAATGGTGGGTTCAGCTCTCGACGGCGATCGTTGGCCGGCTGTCTTTTGCAACGGTGCTGACTGCTGCTCATGCACCCCTCTAAGCGCGCGTCATGGCCACGCGAGACATTTTTTATCACTTGGCGTGCCGCACGCTCTAATCCGGCGCAGCAAAAACTCTGGAGCCGCGGAAGCGCTCTCCGGCGAATATAACCCGAGAGATCAGATCACGCGGCTGATGAGACTAGTTGACCGATGCAGGGTAAAAACCTGCCCCGGATAAAATCAGGTCCGGGTCCGAATCTGATCCTTGTTGGCTTCAAAAATCAGCGTGGTACTGGAGAATCCTTGAACCGTTAATCGCTGGCGCGGCAAGAACGCCTACAAATGGTCGCCGGGCTGGATTGACCACAATGCCGCGAGGTGGCAAGTCACGGCAGCGGGGCAGCACCAATGAAGGGAATCTCTGTAACGCGCCACGACCTGTCCGCTGTCATCCACCGATCGACGCGCAGAATTATATGACCTCCTCGGGCCTACGTTGGCGGTCCAGTGTCAACGACGCAGCGCCCGATTCATCGCTGGTCCGTCCCGACCAAGCTCATGTCGAGATACAGGCCAACCGTCTGTTTGGGGCCTGCAATCCCGGGACAATGTGGTCTGCCTTCATCGTCATAGTCACGGCGGCCGACCCGCGACGGGGGCTCCATCCATCCCGGGCGCTGGAGCACTTCTGCAGCGCCTCACCATCCCGGGGCACGGCCACGGCAAAACTCGGCACCGTCGCGTTTCGGGAAGACCAAGTGCGATAACACGATGGCCTGACCGGATCGGCACCCTCGCACTCGGCGAACAAGGGACCACTGGCGTTTCGCCGGCAGCCAGCGGCTTCCTTCGGGCACGAGCACCCATTCTCGCCGCCGCGTCGGCCTTGACCCGACCGTTTCGACGTCACCCCTCAGCGCACCAGCAATCAGGCATGCCCGGGCGTGGCGCGTCCGCAATGACGAACATTCTCGTTCTCAGTCGACACGTGACGAATCGACGAGGGGGCAATCGTTTTCTCGGCGCGTTTCTCGGTGGAGCCCCGGTTTCGGCATCAGCCCCGAATCCGCGAGTTTTCGGCAGGCGTGCCCGAGGCCATCCGGCGCATCGGTTTGGGGAACTGTAAAAACAGTAGGCTCCCGATAATCGCTGGATTATCATACGGCGACAGCACCATAGACAAATAAGGGTTCACTAAGCCCAACCGGAAAATTCCTGTTATAAATATCAACGTATTACGGGGCATGATTCTTAGGCAATCAAATAGCCACTTGCTTGAAAAGGACGTTTCCACACGCATGCCAAATTCTCATCTCTGTGTCTATTGCGGCTGCCTCGAATGACGGGCCGGAATCCCTCGAGACATGGCCATCCGCGGCTGGTAAGCAATGATGGCGGAAACGCCCAGATCGGGCTGTTATGGCGGTGGCGGGTGTTTGGTCATTTGGCACCATCGGGATGGCGGTCCACTGCGCGCGCGGCGAACAGGGTCACCGGATCAATTCGGACTTCCTGAATGCATGCAGGAAGCGGGCCATTCCCGCGATTACAGCCTGGAAGTTCGTCGGCTCCAATGCATGACGCAAGGCCGCGCAATGGCCGAACTTTCCGATGGATTCCTGATCCTGCCGCTGGCGGTCTTGGACGCTGGAGGAGTTTCTCGAAATGCTGACTTGGCGCAAGCTGAAGCTCAGCCATAGCCCATCGTCGTCCTGATACGGACGGCTTTCTGGAACGTCCCTTGAGCGCGCTTGATATCCAGACCTGGTCGTATGCCAAATACGCCCGCAACCGCGGACCTCCGGGCCTTGCGACCTATGTTCGACAGCACGCCCCGAAGCGGCGCTCGACGCGCTGGAACACAGGCCAGCCGTCCTCGCACACCCATCGCGAGCGGAAAGCA
>Ga0163217_1016715_pt1 | contig 10918 bp, 13 predicted proteins | sample SynspAceP_FD_185933 | JGI IMG/M metagenome (GOLD analysis project Ga0163217, IMG submission 185933) | Saline lake microbial communities from Ace Lake in Antarctica - Synechococcus sp. Ace-P (PacBio error correction) | ecosystem: Environmental > Aquatic > Non-marine Saline and Alkaline > Saline ...
AAAAGGGAATGAATCCACAAGCACCGTATTTTTCCCGTGACTGGGTCCCCTGTTTGGTTTCCCTAATTTTTTGGCCGCCGCGCAAAGTGAGAAGGGGAGTGACCGAATTGCTCAGTAACTTAGCAGGGAAGGCGAGTTTATTTGCCTTGCCTGTTTTCCTCCTTGGGCCTGTTCCCCGGGGGGCTTCCAGCCCTTGTCTGGGCGACCAGTCCTTTTAATGAACCGTCTTTATATGAGCGTGCCCACGGGCCTGGGGGCAGCAGCCTGCGCCTGGTACTTGTTTTGCTCATGACGACTGCCCTCAGCAAGGTTTGATCTCTGCTGATTGCCAGTTTGGGCCGCCCAGGAACGACGAAGTTTTGTGCGCCTTTACCAGTCCAACCCGGCCCGTTTATACCAAGAATGCCCGACAATCCGTTGGCAGCAAAATGGGCGCGTGCCCGGCGTAACCCGCGGTGAGTGGGACCACAGGCCATCAATGGCTTCCTGCTGGCTCGCTCGCTGGCGCCCGCGCGGCCGATTTGCCCTGCAAGCCGCAGCTGATGACCATGAACTGACATGGGGCAGACCCCCGCGGCCATCAAGCGCGGGCGCGGGTCTGGACCGGAGCCAGGCCGCCCGCGCGCCCAGCTGGGAAGCCCGCCTGGCTCTGGTTAAATGTCCCTGATGCCCCGACGGCCCAGCAGCAAAACGCCTTCCTTGCCGAATATGATCGTGCCTGGGAAACCCTGCACCGGGCCGCCGCGAATGTATTGCGTGAATAAGCCTGTTTGCCCTGCAAGCGCGCGGCTTGCCCGTACTGGGCGCTGGGCCATGGCAGAACAGCATCCGGATTTGCTCGGCGACGAGGAGCTGCGGGACCAATGCGCCGCCGATGCGCTCGCCACAGAAACGGGTTTGCGACTGGCGGACACCTCCAGCCGGTCTTGAGTCCGAAACGTTTTGGTGAATTGCGACCGGGCCTCTCTGGTCCAGGCAAATACCATGAGAAAGAATGCGGGTCTCTGCAAGAGCGCAGGCTGACGATTCGCGTTGCGGGTTGATCGCATGGGCGCCTTGCATGCCCGCGTGGATCATGCAGGGCGTGGTCGATGAAATATACGCGCTGAAGGATATGAGGTTCCTCTACCGCCTTACGCGTTGCCGTTGGGCGGCCAGCGCAATGCTTCCTATCTGCGTCAGCCTGAGCTGGCGGTGGAAGCCTGTAACCGCGAAGTGATTGCGGCCAGCAAACGACAAGGACTCAAAGCTGGTTTGGAGTGATACACCAAGCCTCTATTACGCGCTGATTGGGGACGAAGAACTTGAAGAGGCAGATCAGCTCACAAGCAATTGGACGGCTTTCAAGCCCGCGCGGTCTCTATCCACTGGGTGTGCCTGAGGGGCGCCCAACCAACAACTGGCTCGAAGCCAGAATATGGTTGCCAACAACGCGCTCTTCGCGAACGAAAATTGCTGCAGCACAGCAATCTTTGGAAAGTCTGTCAGATGCGGGCGCCAGGCAACGTATCGCGCGCACCAGCCGTGCCCAGTGTTACGGCCGCCCGCGGCTGGCCAAGGCGTGCAGAGAACAGCCTGAAGATTGCCGAAAGCACCCGCGCCGGAAGACGGTTGAAGTTGAGGCAAGCCCAGGCGACCAACGCGCTGGCGCTGCAGGAATGGCGTCAGGTCGACGCCCTGGGCCGATGATCTAAGTCGAACGCTTCCCGGATAATCCTGCGCGCCAGCGCGTCGATCGTCTACGCCGATGTTACATCACATGGCCGAGTTTGCGTATTGCCGGCTATCGCGGCAGAAGCCCTGACGACACAAGCGGTCCCGGCAAGTGGCGATTTTGGCTTGGAGACAGTGCTCTTACCTCGCCTTTCAAAGAAGACCTGGCCGCGCCTTCGGCCGGTGCCGGTACAGGCCGCGGCCGAGTTTTCTCGAAGGTGATGCCCAGCACGAATGGTTACGTGCAGCCTTGAGTCACCGCATCCGCAACAACACCCTGGAAAGCAGAAATCTCCAGCCATGACCTTCGGCTTTGGGCGACGCCGCTGGCGGCCGTTTGCCGCGTTCACGACCGTCAACGACGTCTGGCCAATACGGTTGGGTCACCGAGTTGCGTCTGCATCCACACCCTGCGCGCGTTGAACAGCATATCGGAGACGATGCCTGTCGACCTATGGCCGCTGCGGAAAGCGAGAGCCGTGAAGTCAACCTGTCCCGATCCTGCCAAGTCATTCAGCGACGGCAACGACGCGCCTGCCGTGGTGCTGGACGGCAGTCAGCGGGTCCTTTTAACCGCGCCGCGTATGACTTTGGATGCCGGCTGGAGCGTCCACCAGCCTGCAACCAGCCAAGGGGGCGAAGGTCCGTATTTCAACCCGGAAAAGAGATGCCCAGTGTGATTTTGCGACTTTGAATCTCTCGCATATTTCTGCATCGCCGCTACGAGACAGTCTGGAGCCAGGAATAATACAGATCGCGCGGGCTATTACAAGCACAGCGTGAACTTCGGACGGTGGTGGTATGCGGCCTGCTTTGGTTTATGGCCAGCGCTGCGCAATGAATGATGTGTTTTGACAGTGGCTTCCTGCTGTCCTGCCTTGGCAGACCTACGATGGGATCGCGAGCAGGAATACCGGCTTGTCCTCGATGTCAATTTCCGATTCCAAGGGACGGTGAAATGATGTGCTAGGACGAATCTGCCGTTACTGACCTGGCTGCTCAAAGGTTGCCTGCGCCCAGCAGCACGTGCATTTTAACCGCGCCTCGGACAGGCCCGTCACTGATCGTGAAGCGCCTTGGCCAAGAACCACGTGTTGGCACGGCCTAACCACGATGTGCAGGATGCCTGACCGGATCATGGCGTTTCTTCTCCGGTTCGCACCCCTGAACCTGCTTGACCAGCTTGCCTGGTTGCGTGAAAACGCGTTATCAGCCGTGTCCAATTGCAGGCTCGGCGCGCCGCGGGCGGAGCCGGAACTGCCAGAAAGGCCATCCTGCTGAGCTTGATGATGGTTTCAGCAGCCTTCCGGGAGCGTGTTCTGCCGATATTAAGGCCCTATCAAGTGGACTGGCGGTGCTGGCAAACCAGTCGGTGCCTGATGGAAACGCCGGCCGTCAGCAGGTTGATTTTGGTGGCTTGCCGGGCCACCGTAGCCGCTTTTTGCCACCCGTGGCGAAGCAGAATTCGCGAGAAAATTTCGCAATCGGGTCTGTAGTGATTGCTGCACAACACAGACAAACCTTCACTTCGGTGCGTTGGCCCAAACGCCCAGGGCAACCAGTTTGCTTGCGGCAGCCAACCGGCTCACGATCCGGGCCACCGGACAGTACGAAACCGCCGCCGCTTTACCGTGCAACGCCTGGGTACTGATGCACAGCGCAATCAAAAGCCCAAGAAAATCCGCGATCATCACCGGACGCAGTCGCCGTGTGGGCTGGCCCTATGGCGCCGGCCAACGCATGGCGCTGGAGGTGCTGGCGACGGTTCCGTGGCTTTGACCGCTGGAAGGTGTCTGGCGACGGTAAGCCAATTTTGCCAGAATACCGGACGCTTCTGATCGTTGCGAAGATCCCTTCGACCCAGAGTTTCCGCCGCAGCATCACGGTAGCAGGATGAGCCGGCGATCCGCGTGCACACGTTAAATCTGATTACGTCTACGATCCTGATCCGTGCAGATGGAGGCCAATCTGGACTGCTGGGTCCGCAATCTCCGACTTGCGCATCAATACCCGTATTCCCAGCAGGCCTATGCCGACCTAAAGGCGACGGCAACGGTTCTCGCTTGTAAGCTTCCCCAACCGCCGACCCTGCCAAATGCGGCCGCTGATCTGTTCAACCGGGCGGCGTGGCAGCTGCGTACTCGCCGCAGGGTCGACCATCTACGCCTGGATGCCGGTCATGAGTTTGATCTTGATCGGCTTTGCCGCGGGTCCCACAGCTATGCGAGGGAGACTAGCAAACAAAGGCAGTTGATCCGGTCAGTACCAGCGGCCGGTCGCCAAATTCGATGCCCGGCGCGCCAGCAGATTGGCGAATTTATAAGATCTGGCCGCACATGCCAGCTTTCCAGGGGTCCCCCCCCCTTTGCTTGTTCCATGACGAGCGCTTGGTTATCGGACTTCGAGACCGCCGGCGGCGCTGCGCGTCCAAGGCCTACGCCGGATGCGGGGGTTTAATCCGGATATGAATGCCTATGGCGGCGCTGACCGGAACAATTGGCCTGCTGGATCGCGGTTCAAAAGCCAGTATCTGACGACTTACCCTGGAGCTGGCAGACAAGGGTTGAAAGCGATCCGCGGACCAACAAGGTCAAAACCGCAACGCAATATCTTCGCCATGCGATACTTTGAGCGCAAAGCGAAGAGTGGTTCGGCGCAGAACATGCATGACTTCCTGAATAAATACAGATTGGACCGCCATCATGGCCATGCCGTTGATGGAGGGCATCAGCAAGGCGGAAGTCCGAGGCCTGGCTGCTTCCGCCTGGTGCGCCAGGGTGAAACAGTACCCTGAACCGCAATGGACAAGACACTGTCGAGCTACAGGCACGTGATTGGCGAGTGGGGCAGAAGGCCCCGTGGACAGCGAATTGCTGTGGCGCTAGGATGCACGTCCTTGCAATGGGAAGGTGTGCGGCAACTTGGCTACTACCCCGGATGATTTCCCATACGGATAATCCGCGCCTGGGGCTGATACGCCCCGGTGCTACGTCCAATGCCTGGAGTACCGAAGCCGAATGAGAAGAACGCAACGATTGCCTTATCGTATGCTCCTGGTGCTGCTGGTCCGCCTGGCCCTGGCCCTGGCCATTACCGGCAACCTGATCTCAATTTCGTGTTTTTACCCTTGCGATGTCGCGCTGTGGATGCCGGCGGGCCTGTTCTTACTGGTTGAACTGGGAGGCAAGTGCCTGGTCCACCGTGACGGTGAATGTGGCCTGCGCCCGGAAATTGGCAAAGGCAACGCCGCTGGTCCTCCATTCGGATTTCCCCTGTTTCAACGAAGGGCCGCCGCGTGCAAGAAAACGGCGGTGCCGCCTGCTCAAAGCGCTAATCAGAAACATTGAAGTTATCGCGATCAAACGACGGCTCCAGCGACGATAACGGTGAGCTTCTGATGAGCTGGCGTTTGCAACAACCCGTTGCTGCGGGTAGTGCACCGCAAAAAAACCAGGGCAAGGCTGTTGCATGCGTATGGGCGCGTTGGCCCGCGCGCAGCGAATATCTGGTCCTGTATCGATGGCGATGCGCTGCTGGCACGAGGACGCGGTGGCTTATTGGTCGCGCCGCTGAATGCGAAAACCCGCGTGTGGGCGGCAAGTAACCGGCATCCGCGCATTCGCACACGCTCCAACGCTGATTGGACGCATTCAAGGTCGGCGAGTTTTCCTCGATCAATCGGGCTATTCAAGCGTACCCAAGCGCGTCTATGGTCGGCGTGTTCACGGTCTCTGGGGTGGTTGCCGCGTTCCGCCGTAGCGGCTCTGGGATCGGTCGAGTACTGAGCCCGGACATGACCACACGAAGATTATCGATATCAGCCTGAAGCTGCAAGCTGGATCACTGGGTCGATTTTCTATGAGCCCCGCGCCCCTGTGCCTGGATTCTCATTGCCGAAACCCTGCGTGGGTTGTGGAAACAGCGCCTGCGCTGGGGTCACGCCGGCGGGCGCAGAAGATTGGCGCCAAGAATATCGCCAGTAATCTGGAAAATGGCGCTTCCGCTACATGGCCGCTGCTGATCGAGTTCTGTCTTCCAGCCGTATGGGCCTTCACTTTCGCCCATCACCTTGTTGCTGGTGGGCGCTGGTGCTTGATCTTTGTGCTGCCGGAGAACCCTGCAGGTGGTGCGCATTGTTCCGCCAGGCTTACCGGTTTGGTGGCTGGCTTGCTGTGCCTGATGCAGTATCAGTTTGAGCCCTGTTTTATCGAGCGCGCCTAGAAGCGAAACGGGGACGCACGCTGTTCTGGGTCATCTGGTATCCCCTGGTGTTCCATGGACCATAACGCTGGTTTTTTTTCCCCCAAAACCCACCTTGGCGAGTTTTCCACGCGTCAATGCTCAGGCCGCGGCAAGAAAGCGCCCCGCTGGAACCAGCCCGGATCGTGGCATCGCAAGAGTGACACATGAACCTGATCCACACGCCGAGGCACGGTTGCCGCAAAACTGGCGACATCATTCCTTACGATTATCGCCTGGGTGGTGTTTGTCCTGGCTGATGTATAACGGATCGTCGATCGTGATCGACGCATCAACGCAGGGCCCACGTTATAGAAATGGGGCACGCAACTTCTGTCCCTGGGCTTGAATAGTTTGCTGTTGTACCTGGTCCTGAGTCCCTGATGGTTGCCGGCATCCCTGAGTTATCTGGCGGTTTACCCAGAAAGCAGGCGGAACAAGTTCGAACGCCGCAAGCGAGTGCCGGATATCAGTGATACGATACCTTGTCGAGCAGTTTTGGTGTGGGATCCGCGGTTGATGAAGTTGCTGCAGGAGCAGCAGGTCTGGACCGTGCATAATGATGATGACGGGCATTTGCTGTCGAAGAAATGCCCGAATGGAAGAGCAATTATGCAAGCGCGCAAGAAGCACAAAAAGCCGGACCTGGAGGCGAGCGCGGCTGAATTCCAAGCGACCAGGCTATGACCGGTCGCTGAGCGTATCCGAGCATAAAAAAAACGGGCCGTGGCCCGTTTTTTTTATGCCTATCCTGACCTTAACGGCCAAAACAGTGCCGGCTTCTCGCGCTGCGGGCGAATTGCCTGCTTGGCTTGCGTGGGCTGTCACTTCGCGGCGAGCTTGGCGCGGCCTTGTTGCCATGCGCCTGGTGGCCTACGTTCTCGCTGACGCTGTCCTGCGGCTCGCCTGTTGGGCGGGCGGCAACGTTGGGCCTGGCCTTGTGCGTGACGATCATTGCGTGGCTTGTCGCTACGCGGCTTATTTTCCCGAACGCGCTTGGTCCCGCTGCGGCCCTGTCCGCGCCTGCGCCAGCACCGGCCCTGCGCTGGGGCGTGACCACGGCCAAGCGCCTAGGGGCCCACGGGCTCGCTCCGGACGGTCCGCCTGTCAGTTCGCTCTCGCCTTGGTGGCTCAAAGCCTCCAGTGTGCCTCGTCGATCCTGCTGTCTTGGCCATGCGCTCGATAGCCTTGAGCAGTTCTCTCGTCCGGGCCTGACCAGTGATACTGCGCCGCCACTGAGCGCACGGCCGGTCGGCCGATACGGGTGTCGTAGTCTTCGACACCATTCGAGCTCGAAGTTGACTAAACGTGAGGTTAGTTGTCGATATCCAGGCGCGAGCGGCGATATCGGTTGCGACCAGAATGCGCAGCTTGTTTGGCGCTGAATCGGCCAGGGCTTTGGTGCGTGCGCTCTGGCTCTTGTTGCCGTGAATGCGGCAGCCCGGCAGGCACTGTCCAGATACTCGGCCAGGCGGGTTGGCGCCGTGCTGGTGCTGTTGTTTAAAGACTGCAGCACCTGTTCCAGGAGGCAGAACCCATGGTGGATCAAAGCTGAGGAGCGGCGACCGAGCGCCTTCTCCGGTGGAGCAATACCGATTTGGGTGACCGGGAACCGGTACAACGGTAGACTGTCTGTATGGAAAGCGCGATTCTACCTGTGGTAATGTCGAGCAGAAAAAGTCACACCATTGATATACGCCGACTGGATTGAGCCAGGCCATCCGACTTGTGTTTGCCGGCTCGGTGAATCTGACGTCACACCTTTGTCGAGAAGGTCGCGAGAACAGCAGGCTTTTTGGAACAGGCTGGGCTGGGCAACTTGGCGCATGACTTTTGTTTTTTTCTCTTCTTTCACGTCATGGAACAAGGCCCCCTCAGTGTGGAGATGGTTAGATGGCGCAGACGGTCCGATGGGCATGACGCCTGATATGCGGGCGTAGCCAGGGTCACCAATTTGGCAGTATTGGTCGGTGGTCCGAAGACCTAGCAAAGATTCCTCACTGAGAATAGTGCAAACTTTGACAGATGACGGCGCGCTGCGGGAAGGCGCGGACCCGAGGTCGAGGAAGACCCCGCCAGGGCAGGCGACCAGGATATCCAGGCCGGGTGGGCAATAGCTCTTCAAATCTGCGGACTGTGGCGCCGGGAACGCCACCGAAGTACACAGGCGGTTTTCAATCGGCAGCTCGCCACCCCGTAGGTACAAAACTTTTCGTGCACCTGAAGCCGGCGATTCACGGGCGGCGCGCAGCAACCAGCAAACCTGCTTGGCGCTTATGGCGGGAGCGTGGACTCGGGTGCCCACTCAGGAAAGAAGCTTCTTCGATAATCCGGCAGGGCAAAGCTGCGGTCTTGGCCCGGTGCCGGTCTGTGCGCGCAACCAGCAAGGTCGCGACCTTCGAGTACGGGCGGGGATGGCTTGAAGCCTGACAGGTGTAGGGGGAGGTATAACCAGTGGCAGCTACGGCGCGCCACGAGCACGTCGGAAAGAGACCGAGAGTTGCAAAGGACATTCAGATAACCCTGTGATGGCCGTTGCGAAACAGGGGTGCCCGTACGGCCGGAATGAGAAGCGCGGAAGTATAACAGAAAGGGCGAGCAAGCGTGCGCTTCTGCCGGCGGTCAGGGCGCGCGGCCAAGACCAGCTGCCGTGCTGGAACTCCAGCGCGTTATTTGCGCAGTAAAATCTCGCCGTATTCGGTCGGGTACTTTTGAAAATGAATTTCAGCTCGGAAAACTGCTGCGCAAGTGTCCCTGCCATTTTGTCCGCATGGTGAAAAGCCAGGTAGAAATGCACTGCTGCTCATGGCGTCGGATGAAAAGCCGAGCTTGCTGCTCAACGCCCAGCACACGGCCTGGTGTAAATGCCGACCGTCGACTCATTGCGAAGCCCAGGTCTACGTGGCCCGCGCCAGCCAGCTCTGCAAGTTGGCCTCCGGTAAGCTCGCGCCGGCTCGCGGAAGAAATTCTCGGGAAGTTGATGAAGTCGGATTGGTTGTACAGGTAGCCAGGCGAGACCGCGACTACCCAGTCCGGCAAAGTCGACTAGGTCATGAAGGCAAAGGGCGGCGCAGGTCATGAAGAGCACGGTTTCGTGACTGGAGAGCGGCTCGGTGGTGAACAGATAGGTATCCTGTGATTCGCCAATGGGGGCGATGTCCCAGAATCGCATCTGCAGCCCCGGTGGCGAACGTCCGTGCCAATACCGTCGCCAGGGGCATCAACCTGCCCAGGTCACCTGATAAACCGAGCTGGCTAAAGCCCTGCTCGGTTATCTCTTTTGGGTCAGCAACCTTTTATTTCACCTTCTTCCGAGTAAGTAAAGGGCGGCCATTTCCCTCACTGACAATATGCACTGGCTGCGAGCAGTTTAGTAACAGGCAAAATAATCCAAGCCAGTATCGTCAGTAATATGGGCAAAGCTTCATGCGGGCTTTTTCAGATTAATGCTGAGGTGGATAAGCCTTGAACGGACTATTGGCCTCGCAGATGGCGCCCCCACCCGCCAGACCTCGGTTCAGCCTGATTCCAAGCGTATAAAAATGCAGGCTCGGAGCGGCGCCGTCCAATCAGACGTTTGGCACAATTCGGTAATCCACTTGTGTACCGAGGCGCTTGAAGATCTCCGCTATCGGTCACGCGGTAGGACTCCATTTGCTTGGCGAATCCAGCGGGGGATTTCTGCTGCCGCAGGCGTCGGAAAAACGCCGCCAGGCTTGGCTGTAATTGTGACGGCAATGAATGCCTGGGACGAATGGGGATATCCATCGCCAGGCCTTGCGCAACGCGATCAACAAAATAGAAATAACAAGTCGGCGGTAAAGAAGTACTGGGTAATGGCGCTGTACGGCGCCAGACTTGGCCTTGGCGGATGAAGTTCTCCTAGGTCCGCCTCGAAATTGGCCGCGCCTGGGGTGCGCTTTCGGGGTAGGCCGCGACTTCGATCTGAAAAATGGGTCCGCCTGTTCTTCGGTTGCGAAAACTGAATTTCCACCAGCTCATTGGCGTAGCGCGCAATTCCACCCGAGTGCCTGACCCTCATGCGGAGCAGGTCGCACGCAAGCGCAAACGGATAACCCTGATGCCGGTCCTTGTACAGGTTCAGCAGGCCCGCGGCAAAATTTCCTTGCTATCACCCGACAGCAGGGACAGGTGCGGGCGGTAAGGACTCACTTCTGATCCAGCTGAAGGCGGTTTTCAGGGTGCCGGTCACGGGTTGAGCCGCCGGCGCCCCACTAGGTCACCGAAAAAGAAATTCGGGAATTTCGGCGGCCAGGATTTTGCCGGTGGGCGATCCAGTTTTTTCATGCCCGCTCGGTCTTGGTCGGGAAGAACTCGAAACTGAACCGGTTTTTAATGTTGGTTATGCCATGCTCTGGTCTCATGCGAGCTCAAGCCCCAGCTGTGCTGGGGCCTGTCGGCGATTTTAGTAGCGGTAGTCTTCTGGCTTGAACGGGGCCATCCGACGCTGACCCGACCCGATATAGTCGGCCTGCTTGCTGGTCAGTTTTGGTGATCACGCCCAACACCAAAGCCCTTGACATTTTCCAGGGCCGACTTCTTCGGTCCAGCCCTTCTTCGGCAAGCACTTCAACACACGCATGCAGCTCGCTTTCTTTTCCCGGCTGACAGCTTGCATAACCCTGCCGTAGAGGTGGATCTGCGCATACCTGGTGGCGAAGGAAGCATCCATGAAATGCGGCTTGGGGTGGCCGGTTTTGCGTTGCCCAGGTTATCCCAGACGGCCTTCGGCGAGCAAGGATCAAGATAAGCATCGGTTGCTGGCCGTAAAGGTTGTCCTGGCCCGGTGCGGTGCAGCTTGGGTGAACCTGCGGCTTGACCTCTTCCCCAGTGCCATTTGGCGCAGGGTGTAAGCGGTATCGATTTCGGTTGTGAAGTGGCCGATGTTGCAGACGATGGCGCGCTTCTTCAATGGCCTTGAGCATCGTTGGCGTCGCAGACGTTG
>Ga0163217_1114633_pt1 | contig 10918 bp, 10 predicted proteins | sample SynspAceP_FD_185933 | JGI IMG/M metagenome (GOLD analysis project Ga0163217, IMG submission 185933) | Saline lake microbial communities from Ace Lake in Antarctica - Synechococcus sp. Ace-P (PacBio error correction) | ecosystem: Environmental > Aquatic > Non-marine Saline and Alkaline > Saline ...
ACATAAGGGGAAAGGAGAGATTTCCACGGTAGAGAAAGGCCTTCCTGGCCTTTTTGAAAAGATTGAAGCTTGGCCCCCTTGTGGAGAAGGGAATTGGGCCAGTTTTTTTGAAAATCGCGCCTAAACCTATCTGCCTTACTTCATCCAAAACAACCAAGAAAACCGATGAGTTGCGGGAACTAAAAAATCCATTTCTTCTTCTTGTTGATTAAGAAAAAATTTCAAAATATCCCGTGACTTGCTACCAATTTTGGAAGGTGTCCGCTCCTAAGCGGTCCCCTTCGTCCTTTAATTGATCATTGGCAGAAAAGAACGTTTGAAGGCAGAAGCGTTAAGCAAAAAATTTGGGGTTTTGTTAACAGCAAAATGCGGCGGTTATTGTTTAAAAGTCGCTTGCTGCTAAAAGCGCCCTGGTTTTGGGTGATCGTTCGTAAAAGCAAATGGCTTCAAGATATTGCCCGGTTATTTCCTGGGGTGCTACCGTTAATTTCTGAAGAAAGTTTGGTTTTGAGCCTTGAAATAACAGCAACTCTAGAACTACTTGGTAACTTGCTAAACGCGGTTACGCTAACGAAAGGAAGGCACGACGATCGTTGAATGGTGCCTTGTTGTTTGCCTGCAAATATCACTGGCCGTTGTTGATTCAAATTCCGTGCCGAAATTGGCTAAACTCTTCTTCTGATTTTACGATAAAGAGAAGCTTCAAGAGCGGTGGTCCGCTAAAATTAGCTGGCGGTGTTGGCCGTTATCAAAATTGGCGCAGCAACTGAATTGGCATGAAAGAGAAAAAAAGACACGTGTAGACGACGCCTTTCTTTCACGCCAAACTCGCGCCAGCCGGTTGAAAGAAGTGGTGGTTGCTGGTGGTGGTGTTGCACTGGTTCGTGGCGTTGACTAAAGTTGTTTGACCTTAAAGGTGAATAACGAAGAATCAAAAATGTCCGTATCGCTCTAGCTCTACGTGCCGATGGAAGCGCAATGCGTCAAATCGTAACAAATGCTGGTTGCAGAAGCTTCTGTAGTAGTAATAAGTAAAACAGGGCCGAAGGTAAACTTACGGTTACAATGGCGGCAACTGGTTGAATACGGCGATATGTTGGAAATGGGTATTCTAGAAATCGCAGCTAAAGTTAACGCGTTCTGCCACTTCAAGCGGCTTTGCTTCCTGTGCTGGGTCTGATGGATCACAACTGAAGCCCAATGGATCGCTGTATGCCAAAAGAGGAAGATGCCTGGCATGCCTGAATATGGGTGGCATGGGCGAAATGGGTGGCATGGGCGAATGATGTAAGAAAATAGAGTGTAAACTCTATACCGCTACATTCTAGTCCATAAAAGCCCCGAAATAGTAATTGTTCGGGCTTTTTTATTTGTTAATGTGTCCCTATCCTGAAATAGGTTTTATACCTAGGCTCCTTATTATGGGGACATCAACTAACAATTAAACGAAAACGTACTTGTCTCCTGTGACGATGTTTCAATCGAAAAGTCATGGGTCATAAACTCCAGTTATGACATGAAAGCGAATATGTTGGGAAAAAAGCCCGTGAGAGGGGCCTGTCAAATCCGAAAAAACCACAAAAACCATTACTCAGGCAAAGAGGGTTACATACTCTTTCCGCTTTATCAAAGGAGTTATTCCAAAATAACGTACAGTGATTCAAATGATGAATGGTTTTATGTCTGAATTAAAATGCGCTAGCAGAAAGGGTAAATGGGATTTTGAAGCAAGCGTTTTAATTGAGGCGATGTGGAAATCTTTAAAGAATTAAGAAAGAGTTATAAATTGATTCGATTGAGATCTAATAAGTAGAATATCGGCCTCACTTAAGTCTTAAAAATAAAAACAACCAGTTTATGGTGCCCATATTGGCTTAACAATAACCGTCAAGTATTTTAGGATGAAACATTCCTTAGCCATTAAATCAAGCTTTAATTATGCTAAGTTTAAAAGCCCTTGACGGTGGTTTTTTCAGTCCGCGGGGAATTTTTGAAGAATTAGCGTGCTTTCTATTACCAATAATGTCGGCAAAAACAAGTGATATCTCATGAAATAGTATTAACTATTTTCGATGAATATGAAAAAAGAAAAACAAATATTAAACAGTTATTTTGCTGATGCACAGCTTGTTTTATCCAAGACATAAAAGTTCCTTTTTCAAGAAGCACGCTAAGGGCTTAACTCATCAGGTGGCTCATCAAAAAATGAAGGTGTTGATAGAAGGGGGATTGACCTTTAATGACTATTTACGTTTATTGGGGAGAAATATTGAAAAAAAAAATCACACTCCTTCCAGGGATCGGTTTAGAGTTAGGGTGTATTAAATCTGTAAAAAATTTTGGAATCTACGGGATATGCGCGCATGTTCAAGTTCCACTTTATCCAAAGTTTTAACTCTGTTGCTGACCGTATTTTTTAGCGCTATTTATGCCCCACTTTTCATTAAACATGAAAAGAATAGGGATTATTTACAAATAAGTTACCCTGCCCACAGAGCCGCTTCCTATCGTGGTTATGTCACGCTTTATGGAGCAGGTTTTTTTATGTGTGGTGTAGCGCTGATGAAAAGCGCAACTGCCATCCAATTTAACAAAATGGCGAGACTGTAAAGTTAGTTTGTTAATTACCCTAAGCCAAACTTATTATAAAAATATCATGATTATTTTGAGGGAGATATTGAAATTTGACGGTGCTGTTTTATGCAGCTCTATCTTCGCGTATTCCAATGGATGAGTACGCCGCTTAATTCGGGAGATGATTCTATTTTAATCTTTATGTAATGCCAAAGCTTGATTCTATTCTTGGTAAGTTTAAGGAACTCCAAGGATTCTCTATTGAAAAAGTAAGAATAAGTGTTACTAAGGTGTAACTTTAATGAGTTACCTTGACGCATCACAGATAGCGGCCTTTTTTCCATATTGCGGAGCGTACATTACGTTATAGAGCTCCAGAATCAGAACAACTTTTCGCAATATTCGTAAATGAAGGTCGGCATGAAACTTGCTAAAAGTACTTATATGAAAACGAATCTTTCTATTCAAGAGATCGCTTTTCTTTTGGGTATCAGCATGTTTCAAATTTCATAATCGCCGCTTTTTTAAACGAATTGCGGTATGACGCCAGACAAAATTTCGTTAAGCAACATTCGCGTAAGTTTGATTCATTGATGGTCTTTGTAATACGCGGCTACGTGGCGATATTACAAAGACGCTTGAAGGTCATAGAGGGCCTAACGTGTTGAAGGCGGGGAGCTGTTTCTTTAAGAAAAGCAAAATACACATAGAAAAGCCGAGAATTTAAGGCACCCATTGCAAAGGTGCATAATATATTGAAAATACGAAGTTAGTCGCAAATGGTACCTGCAAATGATAGGCCGCAAAACTCCTCACCAAATATTTCACCGACCCCAACAACAACTGCCAAGACGCAGTTTGACATGAGTTTTGGCCGGTACGGCTTCAACACTGAATTGGGCCAACAGTAGTGTAATCAGGCTGAAGACGAAAAATAAGGGTAATGCCAAGATACAGAAAGAGCCTGGTTGTATCTGCTCCAGTAATTCTGAAAAATATAGGGATATTTGGCACAAAGTGCGCTAATGATGGCAACAGTACGACGTCCTAAAAAAAGTCCTGACAAATGGCTGGTCATGGTAATTGTGCTACGTGCCGCGAAGCCTATCGCTGACAAATAAACGTTAAGCCCATTTCTTCATATTTAAGATTCAGATAATCGCATAGGTAAGCTTTGGGAGTAGTTGCAACTTAAGAACCACTAAAGTCGTTAACGCAACACAGCATGGGTAATTAGGTTGATTACGAATGTTTCGCTATAAGCAAAGACATCTGACCATTTATGATTGCTAAAGGTCCTGGGGTTTGGCGGTATGGCTGCTGGGATATTTTTTAGGGGAAATCTTCGTAAGTGGCGGTAGAATGCAGTGGCGGGCAACAATCAAACCTGGAAATGGATACGATAAGCAAATACCCAATGCCACTCGACAACTTTTAGTAGTTGGCCGTCACGAGAAATAGGGGCAATACCCTAAACCAAATAAAGGGAGCGCTTGCCTTGTTGTATGCCCGACATTACGCCCATTGGCGTTCAGGCTTAGAGGCGTCAATGGTGGCACCAATAACTGCTTTGGTGTAATAAGCACCTTCAGCAAATCCCATGGACTGAACGGAATCATCATTAAGTATAAAAACACTGGTCGCCAGTCCGCTAGTCCTGCGAGAAGTGAAAAATGATGACCGCTTGGAATAATGACTTTTCGATGTCCGAGTCTGGTCTGATAAAGTTTCCCCATGATATGGCGGAAATCCCCCACGCAATTGCCAGTGAAGCCTGTAATGCCACACAGATTCTCGTATGTTAAGTTAAGTCCTTTGGCCATCATTGGGAAGAGAGGCCATAATCATAAAGCGATCTATGCCTAACGCAGTCCGAACCCAAGACAGAGAAGGCGGTCACCGCTTTCCCATTCCGTAGCTAACAATCCCAAATTTGGTCGATGTGTGTGTTGTGTTTTAATTGTCGTTTTTTGAGTCAGATGTAACCTATCCTGCATCTTTTTATTTTTATTATTGATTTTTTATTATTTGTAAATTTCACAGACACAATATTAATGAGAAAAATACACTCCTTATACTTTTGAGCTTTGATAGAAATGCTCATCGAATGCGCTTGAAAACGCCCCCGTATCCATATGGATAAAAACCTCGAAAGGGGATTTCCTCTCTATTCGATGAGCCAACTCTGAACTTAATAATTAAGTTGGCTTAATTACAACGGTAATTTTCGATACTACCAAATGCTTCCACTTCACACTTAACAACATCACCTTGCTTGTAGATAGGTTGGTGGTGTCCATGGCTACGCCAGCCTTCTGGTGTTCCTGTTGCGATAAGTCTCCCGGCCTTCAAAGGGTAAAGCCGCTGATAAGTAGATTAATTGGTCATTGATGCTGTGATCATTTCAGATGCGCTTGTGTTGACGTAACGCAACCATTGACATAGCCATTTAAGCTCAAGATCGTTTGGGTTTTTAATTTCATCCGCGGTGACAATCCCAAGGTCCAATAGGGCCGTGGAGTGTCGAAAGGATTTCCCCATCGTGAAGGTGGGCGTATGAAACTGCCAATCACGGGCGAAACATCGTTGATAATCAAGTAGCCCAAAAATGGCGCTTGCCGACATTCTCTTTCGTTAGGTGCTTTTGGATTTTTCCGATGCAAGGCCAAGCTCTACTCATAGTCCAGTTTTCTGTGGACGCCAGGATCAATAATCCAACCGTAACGGGTCATTAATGCAGCTTACTTGCTTATTAAACCAAGTTTGTTGTTGGCGCTTTCCAACTCCCACTTGTCTGCTTCTTCTTCGTGTTTTTTTATAGTTCATGCCAATAGCGAGAATTTGCTGGTTTTGGTAAAAGGCGCAAGGCAAGCTTCTACATCGCCAATGGCATAGATGGGGATGCTAGCATTATTACAGTGGGGTTTTAACGAGGTTAACCAGCTTGTGCCAGCCTCTATTAATTCCCATGTAAGTCTTAAAAGGTACCGTTTGTCTGATGAAAATCGATGATACCTTTTGGTGTAAACGAGTCCAGCAGGATATTGGTTTTCCATTTGTAGCGGAATTCACGAGTTTTCATTTTTTTGCATCCTTAATAATATGGTCCCTGCTTCGTAGTTATGTAACAAAGTAGTTGGTGTGTAAGGCCCCAAGTGTGTAATGCAACTTCTTGTGGCCAATCTGTAGCTTTTCCCACCCTGTCGCTGTTGAGAAATGTAATCCATGTCGCTGTAATACTCGGCATAACTTCCCCAAGGATCGCCCCCGTACATGGAAGAAGTTTGAGCCAATTGCGTGCGTCCAAATCCCCAATGATTTTGTGTGGCCTTTTTCTATCATTCGGTCCGCCAAGTCCTACTTCATCTGGTGAACCGACGGAAAACTGGCGTGTGAAAACGCAATATGAAGGAACGATTTTCAAAACGCATAACAAATGGTGGTCACTAACCACCTTGGCAATGTGTAAAAGAACACTGCGAGCCAGAGCGATCGGAAAGCCTCATATCGGAAGATCGTTTCTAAAAAAACGCCGTGAGGATTCAACGTCAGGGGTGAATATAAGACGTGGCCCATTTTAAGAGGGCAATGCGGTCTCCCAAAGGTCGATTTGGGGGCAGAGCCACCTAGGTTTACTCTATTAACATGCCCAGGCGTATTGATAAAGGGAAAAGGCGGAACGGGATTCACCTCATATTGTTCATCGCATTCAGAAGTTAAATAGAATGCCATTTGGTTTCTTTTAAGCCAAAGCCGCTTCCTCCGCATAACCACTTGGCGGCGCTAAAAGTGCTATGTCAGTCTTGAGTAGCTGCTGCCATTTTATTTTTTGAAAAGCCCCGTCGCACTGGCCCTCCATTTTGGAATGTTGGTTTAGCTGCTTAAATGCCGCAACCAGTTCGAAGAATATATGCTTTGGGTAAGGTATTCCCTGAGCAGTTTGGCTCTATTTGGTTGGCGTCATGTTTTGATATTTAAACCAAAAATCAGCAAACGACATTGCACTGGAATTCATCTTTCAGTCGAAATATCGGAGCACATGCTTAACAAATAATTCAGACATGAATGTTGATCCCTGTTCCCGAATTAGGTTCAAGTGAATGCCTGAATGAATGGGTTTCTTTTTTCCAGTTTTCAAAACAAGCTGTTCAAGTTCTTCAAGGGTGGAAGGCGGCTCCAAATATAATAGTGATCAGGAAGGCCAACATGGCGTTAAATTTTGTGGGTTCGCAATGAGCTGAGTATTTGTCCTTGAGTGTCCGGCACTCCGTCGTCTTTCGCCAGGATTCCTTTTGCCGAAAATTTGATAACCTTGGGACGTTTAAGAATTATTTAAAACCTGGGTATGAGAAGGGGTGATAATCTTCACTGTTTCAGGTGATTGTTTAGCGATTAGGCGAAAGTTGTCCATATCGATAAAGTGGTCCAACCTTCCCCGTTTTCTGCCGCTTGGTAACGAACAGTAAACCGTGTGGGGAATAAGCGTCCCGCACATGAGTTTGGTTCACACCAGTGCATCTTTGCTAATAAGGCCCTTCTTTGATCCAAGGAACGGTGCCATTTGTGGTGCATCTTTCGAAAGAAAATGCTGGTCCTCTCTTGCTCGCTTCTTCTTTGTTTGGAATACAAATGAAAAATGGAGCCCTAGAAACATGGACAATTTTATGAACTTCTGTCGCGTGGGCCTTTCGTTCGATTTCATAGCTGTCCCTAATAGGCGGTCACTTGCTTCCCTTTTTTAGAACGCGGTCAAGTTTCCAGCTGAGATTTCCACACTCTCTAAAGGCCACGCACATGCCTTGACCCATAAAAGGGTGGCATTAAATGTCCGCATCGCCTGAAGCAAACACGCTTGTTGCGCACTTGGTTGGTGATTGAGAGATCGAAACGTATATAAGAGCGTGGTCCTGATGAGCTCACCTTGTTCCAGGCTTGATCCAGTCGCCCAAGCAGTTTCCCTGGTATTTTTTCTCACAACCAATGTCCTCTTTCGATTCATGTGGAAGGCGCAATGAATTCCCCAGCGGCGGTATTCTTTACGCGTCTACTTTACGCCTGGAACAATGGTTGTAGGACGTTTCGGGTTGCAATACTGGCCGCAACCTCGAACCAGACCGAGATCAGATGCCGTCAATCCATTATTAAGCATAAAGTCAACAAGACCTAGCCAAGTCGGCTTCAAAAAAGCCTAAATCTGATTGAGTTAATGCCTTGAGACTCTCGATAAAACTATTCGCCCCATCAAATTGCCGATTAGGTAATTTAGCGGTGTAGTTTTTGGATATCTCCAAGAATTTTAGGTCTTTAATGCCAACCGATTACGGTATCGTCATTTTGGGCACATTTAATGGCATGCATTACTCAAAATTGTAAGAATATGTGTTGCGATCGTTTTTGCTTCTGCATCGAGTTCTTTTTTTAGGCGATGGTTGGTGGGACAAAATTAACTTCACTGCTGCCAGAACAGGCCAGCTTGGCCAGTCAACATTAGTAATTCCTTTCCAGTCAGCGTATACCGAAACGGTAGGCAGGAGCGGGGTTGAAACAGACCTTGTCGACAAATTGGGCCCTAATCCTGCTGCGTGCATCATTCCTGAAAATTTCATGATCGATACACACAGCACGAGGTAGTGGATTTAGACTTCTCCCCATCGTCAAAAACGCCGACTTTCCAGCCTTTCTGGCGAAAGCAAGAGAGCAGATAATTTTACTTACTGGACCGTAAACCCAATTTTTGGATCCACATCAAAGTCAGTATTATTAGACTTATTTTTCATATTTTACTCCTCAGTGATGAAATGTACTGGTGTTACATTGAAGTGCTTTTTGTACAAGAAGCAGCAAAACGAATAGCACTGGGTGTTGAGGAACAAAAACTCTCATTTCCGGCATTTCTTTTAATCATTTTCCGGCAATGGTGGAAAGTCCTATTCTTGATAAAAAAGATTTTTTCGAATAAAAAATTGATCAATAATGGGTTGAATTTATCTTTTTTTGATAATCACTTGTCCCCCGTACATGAGATACAGGTAAGCAGAGTGTTGTTGTATCGGGGAGAAAGCAACAATAGGTGTTGAATACAGGGCAATTTTGTTTCACTCTAAAAAATAAACAGGGAGAGAATAATGAAATTTAATCAGCTTTTCGAGATTTTGTAGCGGTTTGCAGAAGCAAGGCAGTAATTCGCGCGCAGCTCGAGTTATGAAATTTAGCGCAGCCTGCAATGACACGGAGTATTCAGAATTAGAGTATTCTTTGGGGTTAAGCCTTTTTAATCCCGTGAAAGGGCGTGGTGTGGACATTAACGTCGGCTGGTAAAGATCTTTTTGTCACTGCGCAACCATTGGATTCTAAATGAGAATACGTAAAGCGAAAGAAGGCATGACTCAGTTTTCAGGTCATGAAGAGGAAGTATTACGATTGGTAAATGTCAATCGTGGGCACTTGGCCATTCATGGTGAATACACTCGACCATTTTAAAAAAGCGTTATCCGAAAGTGAAAGTTAAGCTTATAGAAGGTTTTTTTAACCCACTCTTGAAGATGACCTAAAGACGGGTGGTATTGATTTTTTATATGGCCGCTTTTCCTCAAATTAATAAAGATCAGGAGCTGATTTCCCTGAAAACTGTTTTTGATAACGAACGGGTTATTCCTTTGGCAGAAAAGGTCACGCCGTTAGAAAAATGCAAAATCCTATTTCCGATTTAGTCGATGCCCACTGGTTACGACGTCGAATTACTTACGATGGCAATGGATGAACTAGAGTAACGTAATTCACGTCAAATAATTTGCCAAGCTATTTTTGGTCTTTTCAGTGGGTCAGTCTGAATTGTTCCATACTGACCGGTGTTATCCACGACAGATTCACTTGCCATGATGCCTATTCAGTGGTGCCAATCTGAAATTAACTCAGCATTTATTTGTTGCATATTAGAGTAAAATGAACCGTTTTGCCGCACCTCCTATTCATGTTCATCCGTCGTGCGGGCCTAGGTTTTAAACAACGATGCTGGAGAGTATTTACTCCATCTCATGAAACTTGAGAGTGAAGAGGTGTCTATAAAGTATCGAAATTTTCACCCAGTGATGTAAAAATCCGTATCGATTCAAGTAAACTTCCAAAATCTTTTTTAAGTACGGTTATTAGGACATGATTTTTTATCAAACTTCTTTAAGTGAGAATATAAAAACATGCCTATTGAAAACTGAAGTGTTACTTTGGTTGGAGCTGGCCCATGTTGGTTTAATACCTCGCGCAATGAGTTAGGCCGTGAGGTGGTTTCGGCTTATGTTGTGGATCGGAGAATCGACGGTTGCGTGGCGCCGCAAGCAAAATGCAACACAGCTCGTACAATGGGAGCATTAATCGTAAGACTTGGATTTGCAACATGAAATTAAGAGCGATGGGGATGCCTGCGGATCATCCAACGGATGTCGCTTTATTTCCAACTCGATACAATAGCCATGATTGGCCCGGTTTGAAATGCCATCTTCCTCTCAGCGCCATCAGCGTTGGTAAAGAATTAGCGCAATGTCTGGAATGCCGCAGAATTACCTCACAGAAATAAACCCCAAGTTTGGTTGAGCAAGACACTTCTTAGAAAAGCGAGAGAATTGATTCCATCCGTATTGATTTTCTACATGAATTAGTCACTTTTTTTCGCACCAGATGACGGTGTCAATGGCAACCATCAAAGAACCTGCAGACAGAGAGTGTAAGGAAGTCCATGCGCTGTATATGTTTTGGTGCTGATGGTGGAAATAGTGTGGTTTCGCCCGTACTCTAGGTTATTGAATATACAGGAACAGGAGACCTTACCAGTCGTGATTTTTATGGGTGGGCAAATGTTTTGGTTCTATTTATATATAGCCGGCCCCAGCATTTTATGATTTGGGTATTAAACCCGCTTGGATGTATTGGGCAGTGAACCGCAGCGTCGAGCGTCTTTTAGCCACCGTGGGACGGGAAAGGAAAGTTGCTTACAAACACAATTAAGCCAGAAAAGAAAAGCTTGAAGACATAACGGATGAAGCGGCAAAGCGAATTATTTGTTCAGGCTCATATGGCTATATAAGATTGACCATGAATTATTGGTAGAGCGAGGTTGGATGGCTGGCGTGCATTAGTGGCTGACGTTTTTTTCCAAGATAGCGTGTTTTTTAATGGATGGCGATGCAGTTCATTTGTTTACTCTACGCGGTATGGCTAAGCAACAACGGCAGTGGAGGAATGCCAGTCAACATTGCTGGAAATTGCAGCTGTTATTAAAAAATAAGTGCACCCAAGAACGCTCGAAGTTAATGAAGCAGGAGCGTAAGCCAATTGCTCACGCGTAATACCG
>Ga0163217_1092747_pt1 | contig 10916 bp, 11 predicted proteins | sample SynspAceP_FD_185933 | JGI IMG/M metagenome (GOLD analysis project Ga0163217, IMG submission 185933) | Saline lake microbial communities from Ace Lake in Antarctica - Synechococcus sp. Ace-P (PacBio error correction) | ecosystem: Environmental > Aquatic > Non-marine Saline and Alkaline > Saline ...
AGAGAGAGATTTTTTTAGTTTCCGCAAAACACTCCAATCCTGTGTGCCTTCCCAGCAATTTGATAAATTAAAATGGGAAAAGGCCCCCGGGGCCCCGACCCCATTTGGCTTCCCGGACAATTTTTTGCCTTTTTTTTTTTTTTCTCCCCCTTTAAAAGGAAAAATTTAAGTGGAAAATGGGCCCCGTTTTTTTTTTTGGGCAATTCCTAAACCTGCCCCACCTGGATAAGAAATTCTGAAAGGGCTTCCCCCCCTAAGTTTTTTTAAAAAATCCTTTGACTTTTCTGACAATCGCCTTTCGGAAATTTTAAACCGCTGGAAGAATGTAAATTCATCACTCAAAACTGAAAACGAACTACCAAGCGGTACACATAGAAACGTCAAAACCGACGCCTCCAATTCTTTGAAATAATCGCATCGACATTGGAGAGTTTTTCCTCCTTTGGTAGAAAAATTGGTCCCGGCCCATCTTTGCTCTACGAATCAGATCCACAAAATACTGTGATTGAACAATTCATGGCCTCATGACCAGCTTTCAGTAATTCGCTTGAAAAAAGACGCTTGGTAGAAATAAGATTCGGGTTTCTGGAAAGGATAGCTATTTTCATGCTGGGCAGTTTTTAATTATTGGTAATTGGCCAAAATTCGAATAGCACGGTCAAAAACTTTAGCTATGGATACGGGTGGACTCCCTGGCTAAATTACCTATCCACATCACCAAGGAATCTATTTTTAAGGTTTTTTCTTCGCCAAAAGAATCGCATTGCGCATATTTAAGTTCTATCTGACAAGGTAAATTCAGAAGGTATTCCTCTCCCGCAAGTTTGATAGTTGTCTCAATCAAATATCTTTGGTTCTCTACATTCCGAGGAGTTTTCACTATTTTTTCAGTGAATTGCATCAAGTAGCTTTTTGCAAACTGTTAAAAGGCTTTATGACCTTCCATCAATGGCTTGAAACTCAAGATCCGCTTTCCACCTACCCTCTTCTACAATGATATTCTTCCGCATGAATAACTACTGGGTGGTAAGCAACCGGTATCTACTTTGGCCCAAACCAGACTCAAACCTAAAATTGGAAGCGAAATTTTTTCTTTTCGCCCTATGGAATCTTTTTTATCCATGTTAAGCTAATCTTTGGACAGTAATAGTTTGAAATATCCATCGATAATCAGTGAAAATAAAATTTGGCATTTCCATTCCGCTCTAATGGTAGTGCGCTTGAATTAAATGCCTTGTAGAGCGATCTATATGCTCACGCTTTTTGAGAATGGTCGTACTGATTTTGGTGACGAAATCTAAATCCTCACCTCTTGTCCGCAACAACTGATCGAGTTTGGCATCTTTTTAATAAAATCTCTCGAAGTAACGTTCATTGCAGTTAAAATTCAAAGATTTCCTGGCCTTCGATATTATCCTTATGAAAGGCTTCGCTCGCGTAAAAAGCGCTCTAAAAAATCTGATTTGTAAACAATCTACAAACCACTCTCTGATCAACTTGATCTGCTGATCTTTTCGACTTGATCCAACGCAATCGAAGCGCTTCTTCGCATACTTCCATGGCATCATAGAAATTTGATTTGCAGTAGCCTCATCAGCTTAAACCCGATTCTATCAAATAAGGACTGAATCCTTCATCTGAAATCCCCGAATCCAAAACTTTCCTGCGTTTTCTTAAAGCGATCGTAGTCAAAGCTGATCGGCGAAATGCAGTGATCAACAAGATATTTGGTTTTAGGCTGTGGCTCCTCCAAAATCTTCAAAAGTTGCATTTTGCAGCTGAAGGATGTTAGGTAATTCGGTGCCATACGAGCATAATTTTAAAACCACCTTCAAAATGCTTTAAGTGAAAGAGTTGTATAATTTTCACGTGCTGCTCCACCTTTTGAGATCATTCAGTTGCTTTTCTCAATTCATTGGAATAAAATATTAGTCATGGCACTTGGCATAGGGAGTCTCTATCGCAAAACCTCCTCCAGTTTGCTAAAAAAAATTAACCTTTAATCCTCGGTCATCATCCTCATCTGAAAAATTTTCTTCCGCTTTCTTTCCCCATATTAATTCTTGAGGGAAAGCAAAATTCAAATCCGGCATGACCACACTTCGCCATCTGGGCAAGCTGGGCATTTACCGCAGGAATCAAGTTATCAGAAGGCTCCTAACAAAACAAATAGTACAAGTCCACGCCATTGACAGAGTCGCCGAACCTTCTGGGCCATAACAACAAAGCATGAGCTAAGTGATTTGTTCTTAACCGCATTGATTAAATTTTCTTTTTAGTATCAGGTAAGCCTGGAATAAGCCTGCGAAATTGCATGGTTTTTTTAAATTCAGATGGATTTCTCCAGATTCGAAATACGTTTTTAGATTGGTCCAAAAATTACTTGAAGAATTGCCTGATCCTCCGAGTAAAGTCTATTCCTCTTCTACCCATTACCGCTTTAGCTGTTTCTTTCAATTTTGGCAAATTGGAAGGTGGAAAAACGCGCTGGAACCTCCCATGCAAAAGAAGCAATAAAATTCTTGAAAACCATCTTCCAAAAATAGTTTGCTCGACTCCTACACTGTACCGGGTATTGAACATGTATTAATGCCACATTTAGATGGTCGCCCATCAATCAACCCACAAAATTGAAGACCTGTATTGCAAAGCCTCCTCTGGTAATAATCCCAAAGTTTTTACCTGATGTATAATTTATTTTTTAAGATACTCGTATGGTGTTGCGCCTACATTGCACCACTCTCCGATCACGGAATTGCCTAAGGAATCCCTCATGGCCTTTCATTGCTATACCGAAAATAAAGAATTAGAAACTTCGCCTCCCACTTTTGGCAATGCGGCCCAACTGTAAAGTGTCCCCGCGTAGTTTTGCTCCCATGTTTGAATCGTACTAATGGTCACATAGGGCAAAAGGACCACGAATAATTGCCCCTTCTTGAATCCTCGGTATTTTTTCGATGTAGATCGGGCCATTTTCAAGCATTCAAGATTGCCGCCTAATCGGTGGCTCCCTTTTCAATAAAAACTATTCCTCAGGATAATGACCTTAGTATATGGGTCCATTTCCAAAAGGCTCCTTTTGACGTTCCTTTGGTGATCAAGCGCAAAATCTTTTTGATCTCAGCACCATTGAACTGAAAGTATATTCCAAGTCTTTAAAAGTAAAACAGGTTCATGATTCCAATTGACTGGGATCAAGATCTTTTTTGCTTTATCAATCTATTCTTCTCCGTTTTCACCGATGTAAGCTGCTAAAAATATTTTTCCGGAAAATAGCGCTTCATCTTCAGCTAAAGCAGGCACATCGCTTTCACTGAATTCTCATTCAGGAGCCAAGCTCCAATTGGATCGCCTAATGCTTTTCCCTTTTGCCCTTGCGAATTTTTGTTGGAGAATTAACCTGCGTCAATATGAAACCGACCTTACCCGTATGCAATGCCCATTTGTCCGGCTATTTCTAAGGATCCCGACACGGATCGAAGCAAATGGTCTGGTGAAAGTAAAGTGGCAGTAATGAGCCTCGAAATAGCGGGTCATTGATAAGAGAGAGAGGGTCCATGGAGGCAAAAATAAAAAAAGTCTCCCAGAATCCACTCTGGGAGACTTAATCAGTCAGGTTGAAAGAATTACTTCTTGTTTGCGTATCTTTTTGTTGAATTTTTTCACTCTACCAGCTGTATCTAGCAAATCATTTTTCTTACACCCAAGTGTAAGAACGGTGAGATTCAGAGCTAACTTGATTTATATAACGGGTTAAATCACTACTCTTCCAAGTAATAGTCTCGGAAGTCTCGATAGTAAGACTTAGTGCATAAATTTGAATTCGCTAGAAGTAATCGATGAACACCTACGTTTCTGTATTTGGATGAGATATCAGCTTTTCATTGTAATTTGCTAAGTTTTATGGTATCTCTTTCAAATGAGGCACACAGTTATTCCTTTTTAAGAAATACCACCAAAATCTTTAATGCAAGTATTTATGAATCAAAGCCCACAAAACTGTCTTGTTTGCCAAATTTCAAGAAAGCAAATATTCTTCAGCTATTTTAAGATATCCATCCTTTTTTCTAGCTTTAAGCGATGCAAAACATTTTCTCTTTCGGCATTCCCAAGCCTCGTTTAGTCCTTTTTTAGCGGCGGTTTTTTTTTATATCCTTACTTTTCTTTTTCACAAGGCAGTTTACGTTCCTTATGATCGGGATTATTACCATCGTATCGAGTCGATATGAGATCTTAGAGTGACAAACAATCCTTATTTTTCCAACTGGGGTAAGGGCCATGGAGAAGAGACTGTTTGGGCAAATATTTAGATTCCTGGCCTTTAGACCCTGTTGATCCAATCCAAATCAAGATGGTTTTTTAATCGCTAAGCTTATTTAAGCCAAGACAATTGGGAATTTAATCTCCCAGCGAAACTCCCGCTTTCCCAAAAAAACCTTTTCTCAATGCTCTTTATAAAGACCTGGTGATTTAGCCTATTAAAGCCATGGATGAGTTTGATAATCCACGCTAGTCCAGTGCTATATTTTAATGGGGGGAATCGGAACTGATAATGAACAACCGCAAATCGTCTGACCCAGGGGCAGTCGTGATTCGAGGTTCGATCGACAAAGAAAAGTAGGGTTCTACACACTACTTTACATCCTCAAAGAAGCTTTCCTTTGCCTTCTTGGGTAAAAAATACTGCCGAATACAACGGGGCTGTCCGGTGAAGGATTTTTTGGAAGAATATAATTCGGATGGCTACAGTTATTTTTCTGCAGCTTGGTCATATCAATTTTTAATCTCACGAAGAATATTCCAAGCCAGATTGGTCAATGAATCGGAATTTCGTCGGAGAAGGCTATCGGTCTTTTCTGCTTCTCCGATTTTCTCAAACCCCTACATGTTTGTAAAGCTAAATACGCAGGTCTGGAAAATTTCAATTGGGACGAACATTTGGAACACAAATGACCGGGATGTGATGTACAACCGGGGAAGGTCCTACGGATGGACGATATCCCCAAAAGTGGTTTTTCGTTTCAATCGACCTGGGATTTGATGTTGGAAGAAAAAGCTGAATCTTGGCTTTTTCGAATCTGTCCATGACTGATCAGGCAAATTTCAATTACTTCAATCCCTTAATCTTCTTCAGATGGGTGGAGCAAGGCCAGGCACTCCGATAAAGGTCATGCTCGGCAAGATTTCAAGTTGAATCCTTATATCCAGGAATGCAGCTGTATGGCAGTTTTTGCACTAGACGAATTTTGTATTTAATGAATCCTTCTTCGGGATAAGATGGTAAAAGGGTCCAAACGAAATAAATATGTGCGTACGGCAGGCTAACAAAATACATCCAATGCTTTAAAATCTCTAAACCTAGATTTTGCAATTGGAAATTCATTCCGCGCACCTTTATACGCTTTCAGGAAAAAACAAGAACTTTCAATCTTACAGCAACTGGAGGACACCGCTCACCCATCCTCGTGGCGCAAAACCCTTCCGGGAATTTCCTTTGGGATATTCGCTACCAACTTTACCTAAACTAAATCTAACTTTTATAGCCAATGCCATCAATTGTATGGTGCTGATCCAAATGCACAACGAATTTTGTGGGGATGTATTGAAAAACAGACTTGTGGGAAGTCCAACGGGGTTTGTTTGGAAATTTCATTGGGCAGGTATCGAAAATCAGGTAATTCAAACTAACCTGAATGCGAGCTATTGCCTCCGTCATAATTTCTTCATCGATGCCACCCATACATTTAGGAGACGGACAGCACAGAATTTGGATAGTCCCAGAATCAAGTCAAATTGAATTAAACTCGACTAACGGTGGAACTTCCTAAGGCCTGATTAACAATTACTAGTAGCTTCCCCGAGCGACAATTTTCCGTAAATTTGGGCTGATTTTCAGATTTCCTACTATGAACACCTACTTACGAATTCTTTCTTAAGCCCCGGCCGTATGGGAATTCGTGCCAACCTATATCATTATACGCTTACTTTCTTCATTTTGGTCTGCTAAACCTTCACCTTACTGAAGCCATTATTTCGATGTGATTTTTGAAGCAGGTCGATCCCTGCTAAACTTGCAGAGTTTGCAGATAAGCACACTTTTGAAGCTTTCTATTGGCTACTTTCCCATCTTTTTCAACTATCTATTTCCTTCAAATTAGCAGACACATATGGGAAATGGGACTCTCTTCTATGTCTGCGTCATTATTGTCATCTCCGTATTCTTAGCCACCTCTTTACTATTTTATCTGGCGTCGTTTTGGCAAAGTTGCGAGCTGTTGTCATCAAGAAGAATGCGAATGGACATTTTTGAGGCGGGTAAGTGGCTTTCAAATCGCGCTATTTTCTCCAATGAACGAAAAGGAGATCTCAATGTCAAAAATGACAATGACGTGCAAGAAAGTCGAAAACACACATCGTGCAGTCACTTCGCGTGTTTTTAAAGAAGGGCCTGCTAACAATCGTTATTTACTTTCAGTAACTGTTTTTTTTAATGTCGGTCAAATTTGACCCTATTCACCATTTTTTAATCATCTCCCATTTCAGGCGCAAATCATTGGCGGAATTACCAGAAGATTTAAAAGAACCAGCAGTCCCAGAAGCCAACGCCAGTCTTGGGCGGATAGTCAATATCCTAGACGAAACACTCAGCGGAATGCGGGTTTATCAAAGCCTTCAATGGCTGAAGGTTTATGAAAAAATATAATTTCGACCAGGAGACTGATTTTTACGCGGGGATGTAAATGTTCAGTATGGCCCGTAAAAACGAATTTAGCATCAACCAATTTCTCAATTTTGGGGAGTATTCGTAGTTGCTGGGGATTTTAGTCTATGGAGGTGGATTGGTGTTGAGTGGAAGATTCGCGATCTCGGAGCTTTCTGACTTTATCACCTATCATTCATCAATTTTTACCCCAAGTGCTAAACCCAGCCAAAGGAACTCCCGTTTTGCAATGAAAAGCAACATCCAGCGAGGTAATCGCCCTCTGCAGAGCGGAATTTTTTTAGGGTAATTGATACTCCATCGAAGATCAATTCACCTAAGGGAACCGGTAAAACTAGCTGGGATTCAAAAAACTACAATCGAATTTCAAAATGTAAAACTTTGCCTACGGAGAGAGAGCGTTTTACAAGAAAACGGATCGAGTCAAACCTTCACGCTTTCAAAAGGGAAAACCCATCGCCATAGGTAGACCCTCGGGGTGGAGGAAAATCAACAACTGCCGACTTGGTCACGCCCAAGATTCTACGATCCTAGTGGCGGTCATATCCTTTTTGGATGGTGTGGGACCATTCGAAACTTGAAACTTAGGGGATCTGCGCACTTGATGGGCAATTGTTACACAAGAGTATCAATTCTTTTTTCATGATAACAGTACTTAACATATCGCCTTCGGAATAGGTGAATGTAGCCTCGATCAAGTAATCGAGCGGCCAAAATAGCACATGCACATGAATTCAATTTCCAAACTGGAAAATGGCTATGAGACCTCAAGTTGGAAGAACGGGCTCCAAAACTTCCCGGAGGACAAAAAACAGCGGACTGAGCATTGCAAGAGCTGTATTAAAGAAATCCTCCAATCCTAATTCCTTGATGAGGCTACTTTCGGCACTTGAATTCAGAAATCTGAACTTTTGGTTCAAGAAGCCATCATCCAACTGAGGGCAAAACCGGACCACTTTGGGTAATTGCACATCGGAATTAAGCCCATTCAGCATGCCAGATGAGATATTGGTGATTGAGGCAAGGGCAAAATTGTCCAGAGAGGGTACCCATTCCGAGTTGAGCCAATTACAGGATTTGTACCAGAAGCTTTCTAGTAATTTCAGTCGGTTTAGTATATTCGAATAAATAAAATTTTCAACCCATGAAAAAATTTATCAGATTTCTTTTCTTTCAAATCGGTACTCTTTGGCTTATTTTGGAGCATTTCTTATCTTCTTTATCGCCTTTGACACCTAGTGGTTTATCGGAAAATGGAAGAAGATTACTTTCAGACTCCATGGTGAAAATCATGCCTGAACAGGAATTAATTAATATTTCTGCCTTACTTGGGCTTGGCTTTCGGTGGGAAGCAGTATGGGACCGCTTTCAAAGAAAAAAATGGGGAATGAAATGAAGCGGTTGAAAGTCAAAGATTTATGAATTTCGAACATCCTACACTAGTGCCAAAGTCAACTGGTCTGTAAAAAAAAGGCAAAGATCCGGAATCAACGAAAATCTTCCACCCAACGTCAAAATATTACTTAAAAATAAAGGTTTAAGTATATCAAAACAGTATATTCGGAGACCTAAACGTCTCCTTTTTTTTATGGTTGTAAAACTTTTGGAAGTGCTGTCTCAGTGTTTGACCTAACATTATTACAATAGAAGTAAAATGTTTGGAACCCGGGAACACTTTTTTACATGGTTGGACTACCCGATTCTCCTGTCAAAGAATCTCAACAGCGGGTTGAATCAGCTTTAAAATATTTTCGGAAATTTTGAATGCCTCGCAGAAAGTAGTGGTACCTAGCTCCTGCTTGACATTCGAAAAGAAGGTTCTGCTTATGATTTAACCCATTGCAATGGGAAATTTCTCCAAGCTTCGGAACAGGTGGATTTTCCCCGCTTTACACGAAAATAATCATGGGCGAGCTTTCGTTAGACGGAAATTTACGGTCCGGTAAAGGGAGTCTTGCCCTAATTGCAAATTGAAGCTCGTAAGGCGCGGTTTCAAGGGATTTATCCTACCCCTCGAAATGCTAAGAGCTTCCATCGTCAATAATCTGGACATAATTGGGGTAGAACATTACAGCAAGCTGGCTGATTTTTTCTTCATGGTGAATTTGGACATCAATTACCTCTGGGTGACCGATTACACGGGAGATTTTTTAATCATTCATTGGATGATTAATGAGTTTGATTTTGCAGATGTTCAAGGTCCAAGAAAACATCAAACGCGCCATGGAAAATCGCTTGCTGTCCGGTGGTATAATTTGATCATATTCGGCCCTCCAGGCGCAAGGACAAAAACTATGCTTGCAAAGCGACTTCCTTCAAATCCTACCACCCACTTACACTTATGGAAGCTTTGGAGACGATAAGGATCCATTCCGTTAAGCAGGCAAATTAGGAAGGAATGGGAGTTGATTTCGCAGCACCTTTCGCGAAGCCCCCCCAATACGATTTCAGATGTCGATTGGTCGGGAGGTGGAGGCAAATCCTAGCCCGGAGAATCTTTTAGCTCACAATGGAGTCTCTTTTTGGACTGAATTCCTGAAATTTAACGAGTCGTTCTTGAAGTGATGCGTCAGCCTTTGGAAGACCGAAAGGTTGATATTTCTCCAGAGTCGAATCTCGGTGACCTATCCCGCTAATTTTATGTTAATCGCCAGCATGAAATCCCTTGCCGCATGTGGCCTAAAAATTATTACAATCATCCGGAAAAGGAATGTGTCTGTGGGCCGCGGCATCGTACAGCGGTAATTTGAATAAAGGTCTCCGGTCCGCTTCCGATCGAATCCGATCTACAATGTAGAAGTGACTCCGGTGAAATTTCGAACGATTAACTCCATCGTTCAAACCGAATCCAAGCAAATCAATCAGAGAACGAGTGATATGAAGGAAGGAACGCCAAAAGAGCGATTTTCAAAGATAATCCAGAGGTTTTTTTGCAATGCGATGATGCCCATCTATCAGGTTAAGGAAGTTTGGTCAGATTTAATGAAAGCTGGAAAAATGCCTCTTAAAACTGCCATGAAGGGCTGGGACTTTCGGCTAGAGCTATGTACGCATCTAAAAGTAGCTCGGACGATTGCAGATATATCGGGTTTCCGATGACATCAAAGTTGAAGCATTTAGCTGAAGCGATTCAATATCGAAGTTTGGATCGAGATGGCTGGGCAGGGTGAAGAATTAAAATTAAAAGATTTTGAGATTTTTTAAAACAAACAGAGCACCAAAAGAATAGTTGCTAATAACTAAGACTTTTATTAGATTCAAATTTCTAAATTTAATTGGCGATGAAAAAAGTCACGAAAGAGATGTTGTAATGTCATTCCTGGGGATTTTTCAAACCCTTCTTCAAATCCATCGGCAGTTAATCTATGATTGGGAGATATGTTCAGGCTTTTATGGATGGGATCGATTGGTGTGGACTGCGGGTCTTGCGATAAGAGTAAACCCGATTGTATTGTATGAAAGTAAAGCTATTTTGAACGATTACGTTATAAGCTTTCATTCACTTTTTTGTAAAAAACAGTCGTAATCATCGATAGTGTTGACCATTTAAAAAAAAAATGAATAAAAGATCACAAACGAGATGTGTTTTTCTTCTTTATGGGAATAGCAGTCCTAATTTTTTTCTCGATATTATTTTCAATTGGAAGAAACGGTAAATATTATTAAGGAAGGATATAATGATGGGTATGAAGGCTGGTGGAAAAATTTTTCTAACGTAAACTCCTATCCCCAACTCAAACTCGTTCGCCCTCTTTACATATAATTACCCGTGGAAAGGTAGGTTTTTTAAAAAAAGGGTTTTCCCCCCCCCCCCCCCTGGGGTTTGCCATTCCCTCTTCGTATAACATTCTTCCAATCGATTCGTACAATTAAAGCGGTCATGATGAAAAATCGCATCTTTTTGACCGTTAACAACTAACCGAAACCAACACCCCACACCAAAAACAACCATTCCCTCGCCCCAAATGCGAATGGCATCATTTATAGAAACTTTGATTCGTTTGCCCCAACCGATTTTGATTTATAATTCTTCGCGGTATACTGCCCATCATGGAATGACAAATCTGCATTCCCAGCAATTTTCATCAAAACTCCACTAGTCCATTCCAAATCATTGGGGAACTTGTTGGTGGTTGGTTTGTTTGGGGATGCTTTTGTTTTGTGGTTTTTCTGTTGGGGGGCAGAACCAAGCGGC
>Ga0163217_1087346_pt1 | contig 10915 bp, 7 predicted proteins | sample SynspAceP_FD_185933 | JGI IMG/M metagenome (GOLD analysis project Ga0163217, IMG submission 185933) | Saline lake microbial communities from Ace Lake in Antarctica - Synechococcus sp. Ace-P (PacBio error correction) | ecosystem: Environmental > Aquatic > Non-marine Saline and Alkaline > Saline ...
TCGGACCATCCTAATGTTGGGGTTATCCGTTTTTTAGGGTAACCTTTCCTAAAACCGAGACTATCTCTGCCTTTATGTTGAATAAGTTTTTCAGACTATAATATCGAATCAACAAGGTGTAATTCCTGTGTATTTTCCCAATTGTAATTCAATCACCCATTCTCCAGCGGGTTTAAATACGGATTTCAATAGTGTGGTTATTAATAATACTTTTCGTCATAGGGTAGCAAAACAAAGGTGTCCATTTTCTTAAAAAAACATCTACTTCAATAGAGTTTGGCCCCATGCGGCATAAGCATCCCAGAAATGGCATAGTTTTTGAAGATGTCCGTTATGGAAGTGTATTTTAAATTGAAACGTGCTTCCCTGACCACAGGTTTATGGATATGGACAATAGAAATTAAAGTGCCTAAAAAAAAAAAACGAATGTTTACTTGACATGTAAATTGATATTTGGACTATTGATATTATCATTTTTGCCCTTTCTAAAATTACTTTAACTATTGCTAGTTTAATGAAGAAAGAACATAAAACAGCCCAATTTTAAACAACAACTATCCAATTACTTTTGTCTTAGTGGCACATTAGGATAAGTTAAGCTTATTGATAACGCTTCCGAACAATGGCCGGTAAAAGTTCCTATTTGTGATAAGTGGGCCATCAGATGCTTAAAGCGCATTTATAAACGAAAGTAGGGTTTTTCAGGCGCGATAGTTGTTTTCTATACAAACCCAACCTACCAATGTTCATAAATGCAAAACTACTAAAAAATAAATTTTGTATCATTAAAAAATAAAAATTCATGGTTGTAATCAACGACATTATTCCAAATATATGGCGCTATAAGCGAGCTATCAATTGGGTTTCAAGGGTAAGCGATTACCATTTCATCTCTATAAGTCGGCATTCTAATTGTAATGCTATCACTGGATACTTATTATATGGAGATAATATGGCGCATCTCTTCGGGTAATTAGACACTCCTTAAAATCAAAGCATTTTTTAAAATTCTTCCCCCGTTTTTCAGGTCGATCAGTGAATCCATTGATATAGCAATATCGGGGTTTTGCCCTGTTGTTCCCCAGTAAAAAATTTGGAATTATACACCTACCCGCATATTAAAATTCCGGAACTTGTAGTTCTTAGCCCTATGAACGTTGATGGGTAGCGATATAAAGCTTTTGTCTTTTGGAATATTTTCCACCCTAACGTAGGTGAATCCCGACCTCCATAGATCTATCACCTTTAAACTTTGATACCTCTTCTAAAGAGGGCAAGTTTTTCTTGGTATCCTTTTCCAGCAGTCATTGTGAATCCTTTCCTTCCAAAGTTTCATAAGCCATAATACAGATAGAAGCATCTCCTTGTCTACTACCCTGCTTGTTGTAATAATTTTGGTGGCAATGCATCATCCCACTTCCAACTGGTGGTATGCCCACATCTAAACCACATAATTTTTGCCCAGTAAATTGTAAGTAAGGTTAAATTGAGTTTTAGATCGACCAGTTTACGGTCGTTTTTCTGGAATTTTATCATAACCTCAAGGGGTATGTTTTTTTATAGTTGCCTTTTTTGCGCATACTATAATGGCCGATAGTATGGAAACATAAATTTGTTTTTCTTATCTCTTGGTTTTTCAGGATCATTTTTTATATCCCCCGGAATTCTATCTAAAAATGGCACTTGTACCCCACTTTTGAATATTGTCACCCAAAGGCTCTTGGTTCAAAATCGTTCAATTATATACGTCCTCTTGGCCCTGGCGCGTATTTTTGCAATTATGCTATTCATGATAAGGGAGCATGACTTCCATGGCATTGGCACGTACCTGCATTGTGTCTTATTCATAATTGAAGGCAGGAGCGCAAGATACGAGATAGTAGCAGGCTTGTTTCCGTTTCTCATCCGCGTTGTAATAGTACTTTGATCGTGTAAGTTGAAATCCAAAATCTGCATTTAAAACTATCCCGTACTTTTATTTAAGGTCCTTCTTCGGGCGATTGCAATGGCGAGTGCAATCCTGTTGATATCTAATGCCCAAGGTATTTTCTCTCGCTGGTAGATTTCTGCGCCAATCCGTCTTCAGCATGGGTAAAAAATGCAGCTTTTAGTTTTTTAGAGAATGTTCTCTTTTTCGCTCTTGAAATCAGGGTACTGGTTAAAAAATTAAAAATATCAAATATGGGCCCTGAGTAAGTCCGTGGTTTCATCGCCGTGCATTTGCGACCATAGAAAAAATCGGGTTGAACCTGTTTCTATAATCGATCAGGAAAGCTTACGCTCTTTCAAATGGAATTTACCTACCCACCGCCACCGTTAAAATTGGGAAGTTGGCTTGTTATTATTCCCGGGGCTGTATGTCAGTATGTTTAGACCTTCTTTTGTCCAAAGAAAGATTCTTATACTTTTTCATAGCTTGCATATATACTGGAAGTAAAATCTTTTCTTGGACCCAAAGCCTGAAATACTATCAAAAAACAAAGGATAGGGTATTTATTAAGATATCAATCATAATTATTTTTGCTGTCGGTGTACGGCTTAAAATTAAGTTTTTGGAAGGCTTCTTTTAACTCCTTCTTCTTAGAAATTTCTCACCAAGGATCGGTTCTTTCCCGTCCTATAAATCCTGGATCTTTTTCCAACATAGGACATGATCTTCAAAAAACGGAACTCGTAAGTGGCATAAGGCTAATAACGCATCTCGGTATTCTCGGATTTTAAAATCTATTCCACCAACCATTTATTGACCTTAATTGTGCCTGTAAAAGATTTTACTTATAACTCCCTGTTTACCTCCAACATTTTTCAACTCCCAATATGGCAAATGATTTAAGAACCAATTACGTGTCTTATGCCAATAGTGTAATTCGGGCCATTAGCCTATCATATGTACCATCTTGATCAACCAGAAATTGGGAGGATAACATTTAATCACATGGCGGCGCATTTATCTCTGGGTCTCCCCATCTGGTAAAGTAGGTAACTCAAATGCCTGATACGATTTTTTCACCAGGTTGGAATACGGTCCAGTGCAATACTACCATTCTAGGCTCTTAGTAGGTGTTATCTTGGAAAAAGGCCCATAATGGCTCGGAAAAATATTCAAGGTGAGAATTTATTGCGCTCTGATCAAAAATGATGGGTCGGTCAATTATTTCCGCGAATTTTACGGGAAACCAAGATATCGGCTAGGAATAGGGCACACAAAAGGCACTCACGCCTGGATTTTCATCTATTTTTTTTGGAATATAAGACTGATAGAATAAAGATCAAGCTGCATTTTATTTCTATGGAGTCCTTTTTTACCCCCATAGTGCGGATGGTTATTTTTTTTTCTCCCCCACTTTAAGGCCTTTTTCTTTTTCCTCAGGGTCCATGTAAACTGTCGATGCGATTTTCCACTTCAGGATGTAATTATACATTTACCCCATAAATAACATGGGTATCGCCCTGGTATTTTTCACAGGAGTATTGTAAATCCCAATGCCCAAGCGAATTAAATCCTTGAACGCAATTATATTTCATAAGCAGGTTTTTAGAATCACAACCAAGCAGTTATCCCTGGATGTATTGCGGAGGTTTGGAGAAGGAAAAGAATTATAGGCAGTGGCCTTTACTTAAGTTTTTTTTCCAAATATATGGGTCATCTTCTAATTTTGTTCTGACAGGGCCAAAAGAAAATCAGTATGGCGGACAAAAATGAAACACTATTTTGTCAACTCGTTTTTTTTAGTACTCTAGTTTTCTATTTAAATATTTCACATCCCAATACTTTTTAGCATAATTGGACACATAGATAAGGAGTTTAGGATTTGGGATATTTACGGGTTTCCCTAAACCTAAATTTAAACAGGGGTTGGTTTCCAATTTAACACTAAACGGCCTCAAATTCAAACCAAATAGGACAAATCTTTAATTATAAGTATTAGTTTGTTGATTAGCAAACAGGCTAAATATTCAATTTAAACTTTTAAGTATTTTTCGCCTAATCGGTCTGACTTTATTTTTTCTTAATTTTTTTGCGCAATCTCTGAACTTAAAAACCTGTCAAAAATTACTTTGATCTTTGTTCTTAAATACGCTATACCCACCTTTTCAAACCTTTGGACATTCCCTCTAAGGCCAGGATACTATGATCCCTTTCAGAAATATTTGCTTCCTGGTCGAGTTAATATCCCTTATTTCCCACTTTAATCTGACATTGGGATAATGACCTTTTTTAATATTTGGGATGGTTTTTTAAGAGTTAGAGAAGGCTGGAATGCCGGATCTACATAAATGGAGAAAAGTGGCAAATTGGTTAATTATGCGATCATCAAGGGAAGGTGTGCTCGAAAAAACACCATGGTATTTGTGTTCCTCACTTGAAAATCATATAGTTCCTCTATGGAATTACCAATAGTAGTTTTCTTTCGCAGCTCCATGGAGCTAAAAATACGAATATAGCTCCTTGTGCTCAAAATGGGTGTTTTTTAAGCTCGTCCCGGGAGGTGCTCTTCTTAGTGCTACATAGTTTTTCCATCAGATGGCTCCGTCCACATTATAAAGTTACTCCATGTCTTCCGGTTAAAAAATGCAATTTGCAAACATTTTGGTGAGTGGGTCCAGTCAATTAAGCCTTGTAGGCAAGGCCCATGGTGTTGTCCAGGATCTCCAGTTCCAGAGGTTATTAAATCATCGCATCAAGGTGTTTATCGGCGTAGTACGCGTTCTTAAAGTTTCTGATCATGGGTTACCTTCTACCTTGGAAGGTATTCTTCCCAATCTTTGGAGACTGGTCTTAATGCGCAATTGGGCATTATAGACCCCTCTATTATGGCATAAGGAGAAACGAAAAAACCTATCGATTCTATTGTCTTTTTCCATTGAATAAGGTATTCTTGCAGTTCTTAGACCAAATTCTTAGGTTCAAATAATTCAAAATCTGCCATTTATCTGAATAATTTTAAGGCGGGACCCAAGCTGGGTCCTATTATATACCATATATTCTGTAAACCCAATTTAAAGTTTCAGCACAACCCTTGTAATGGGGCAAGCGTAAGACTAATATATTTCCCTAAATTTTTCTTTCGAAACATAATATTCCCTTAAAATACCATCTTCATTCCCAATCGAAAACTTTGAGTGGAATAAATTTACACCTTTATTTAGGGAATAAGTGGAGTCTTTGATTAACTCGTTTCCAAAACTTAGATATTAGAGGTTACATTCTTCATCACAAAAAATTGTGCAAATTCCTTTAAAAAAGCTAAGGAATAAACCTTGTCCAATCAATCACGTCCTAAAAAATAAACGGTTAACTTAGTTGTGAATAATCTTTTTTAACGGCGAAGTAATATCGGAATGAAAAAAATCATTTTCTTTTGATAATTATTACTGCTCAACAAGTTTGGCCCAGTCTAAAATTGAAGGCTTATTTACGAACAGCATGTCAAATGAACCATTGCCTTATTTGTACTATAAGGATTTTGGGCACGAAAAGCAGCATTTCCTACTATAACCAATGAGGATGGTAAGTTCCGGTGGATAGTGTTTTTTTTTTTCAAAGGATTTCCCTAGAGGTAAGACACTTAGGGGTTTAAAACAAAAAAAAAAGTAATTATTTATTTTGAGAATGAATCCAAACTTAAATTGGAAAACGGATGTTGCAGTTTTTGGAAGAAGTTGTGCTGACTGCCGGCCCGACAAGGTTTACCCTATAAACTATTGGGTAAGATTTATAGAAGTTACCCGAAAGGAGCAAAAATACTTCGTCAGCAAGGCCTTTTCTGACCATGATTATTTCCACAAGAATATTCCGATAGAAACATGTAGAAGGCTTCCTACAACAGTGAGCAAAATTTAGGCAAAAGGTATTTTGGATCTCAGGTAAAAAGTGGACGTTTGGCCAAAAACAGATCATTCCCCTTTATAGCTTGGAAAACCCAAAATTTTGAGCGACTTTCAACTTTTGGGGATCCAAACAAATATTAACCCGGATTTATCGCAGGGGAATTTGAGCTTTAATGCATTTGAAGAATCTACCATCGTAAAAATTGATGATTGCATTACTTTGTAGCCAGGAGTGAAGTATCCATTTTCGTTTTCTTCAGCCAAAGTGGCCATGGCTAGTTGTTTTACTGGTAAAATGTTGATAGACCCTGAACTGTTTGAATGATCAAAAAAAAATAGGAACTTTCGGCGGGTTGATCCATAACAAATGCATTGGCTTCCATCACTCCAGACTGTAGTACTTACCCGAGGAGACTTCCAGCTCAACATTGTTGTTTAAACCCTATGGAGCCAGAAAAGATCCAGTATCTGGAACTTAACTTTCAAATGGGTTACAGATCTAAAAAATGTTTCGGAAAATCATCGATTCACGCACTTGTTCTATATTTCTTTGATTACGATGCAGTTCTTTGAAGACTTCCTTATTTTTTACCAAGGCGATTCTTTTAACAACGATTATGAAAAAAAAAAACAAAATGATTTGCCTTGCAGGCATCCAATGATATTTTGGGAGACCAAACTACCAATTTCCCAAAATGTATCATGAAAAACAGGTCGATGGACTTCATGAAAAAAAAATGGATTTCCGTGATTAATTTTAATAATTACATCCCATTGGATGATCTGAAATTTAGTCAAGACCTACGGTGGCTTTCATGGTTGCAAGGTCCGCAGGCTTAATTGGGGGGGCATTTAACATGATTTAGCCTCTGAAAAAAAGGAAAATAACCCTTGGGCAATACCCAGGGTGGCCAATATTAAAAAAGGAATAGCCTACGATTCACCAATTTCAACAGATGCAAGCAAACCTTCCCAAAAAACGACAAAGAAATATTAAACATCTGTTTTTATATGGTGGATTAGTTTAAAGGTGAAAAATGGGATACAAAAATGAGTGGCCGAAACTTTTGTTTGGCTATCGATTCTCCTCAATTCGAAGCTATGGAGCGTACAAAAAATTAAAGGCTGGTCTATTCAATATCAGTTTTTGATATTTATGAGGTTATAGACAACTTGGCCGCTTCCGGTCGGATTACGGAGAATACGACCTTTGATGAGGCAAAATTAATTTATGAATGACATGGTACAAGGGGGCTTCATCCGAAGTGAAAAAAATAGAAAAGGAGAACTCCGTGACGGTAGGTGACTATGAAGGTTTTTGGTATTGAAATGGAACAACCGGATAAAAAGCAAAATTAAATAATTGATAATTTCGCTTTCGTTAAAATAAGCACGTATAATTTTATCTAAGGAAATCTTCGCAAAAAGCTTCCATTTAAAATCAGGAGTGTATGGGCGCATTCCTATTTGGTCTATAAAATTTTCATTTAGACTGTCCGCGTAAAGCGAATTAATCATACTGCCTAACATCTCCACTGTATCCACTTGGGTAGTGGCCTTGGCTGTTGATTACAAATAAACCCCTTCCAACTCCCATAGTCATCTCTGGAAATCGCAGCATTACAGGCTCAAAAGTATGGCATTACGGGTCTATATCATGTGATGATAGAATACGTTAAAAGGTGCAGTTTCTTGGGATGAACCCATCCACATCAAAAATCGGCTTCGGAGTTGCCCCGAATGGAATCATACATGGAAATAGGCTATTCCCTACGCAAAATAAACCTTTACCTCAGGAAACTCGAACAACCCTAATACTAGGAACTTAATAGGATAACAAAAGAAGTCAAAAAATCAGGTCCTGTGTCGCTACCAATCCTTCCGCTGTAACGCTGAAAAAGATGATGTAAACGGTTCCTTTGTTTAAAAAAACACCTCTTGAGGTCTTGACCAGATTTTGTGTTTTTCGGGAATTCGGCCAAAATGTCATTTTTGGGTTTTTGTTTCCTTTTCTTTAAGGTCACTTCATGCCAACTCAGTTTTTGCCATTGGCGATAAGACAACTTTTTTTAGTATCTTTCGTTTTTCCCGTAAAACAAGTTCATAAGTGCCATATCCCAGGGAGAGAAACACTAAAAACCTCATTGGCTTTGTGCATTTAGGAGAACCATCCGCCCTTCATCAGTTTGTGTTCCACGTTGAGTGTCTTTGAGCAAATATTTACATTTGGAATGGGAACTTCCATTACACTCGGTTCACTCTTCGAATAGTGTTTTCTCAGAAGTTTTGCGCATAAAAATTGGCAAAACAAACCCACAAATTTAAAAACGAGTTCAACAAATTTTTTCATAACACTTTCGATAACTCAAACCTGTGCTGTCTGAAAATTTTAATGGGAGATAGATAGGATTAAAATAATTTAAAAAAATAAAAGTGTATGCTTGTACCTGTAAACAATTGTAATGGTTCAATATAGAAAACTCTTCTTTTTTTGACCTAATTCCTTTACTTAAGATAATGTCAGGTTTCTGTTTGGAACTTGGTAGTAATTAGAGTTCAGTAAAGAGGCTTTTGGGCCATGAAGATCCCCGTTCTACGCAGCTTCCAATGAAAAGAATAAATCTGGATAGTATTTTAATAACCATCAATAACTATCAAGCCTTAGTAGGAGGCCCAATCCTTGTATTTTGGTTTGGAATATTTCTCCCCTTAAAATTTGGATTCCTTTTTATGCATTTACATGCGTAGCGTTCTGTTTTTTTGAGAGTAAAAGGATAAATATCAACAATGGAACTTTCACCCAGAAAAAGGCCCATTTCCAAATTTTATTCTTTCAGTCCAAACTCACTATACATTAAGTAGTGGTAATAAAAACGAAAGGTAAAAGATTTTCATTTCATTAGTGTTTTTCTCGTAAAAGAGCTTTGTCCTAAAGATAAGGCTCTTTTTTAGTTTAAGGCTAATTTTTTAGTCGTAATTGGATAAAATTTAATAATGGATCAATTTATAGAAAAGGCCCGCTAATCTATTCTTTTACTTCAACAATCTGGGCGTTTGCCATAAACAATTCTTGCATGCGGTGTTTCCATACGGGCATCAAATTTCGTAGAGAAAATTGCATATTGACAACGTCCCAAACTTTCTGGGATTCGATCACATCTGAAAAAGGGCTGGCTTTTGAATAAAACTCAGCATCTTCCACAATAAATAATTTTTGAGGGTTTCCCCTAGATTGATGCCGTTGAGGTAAAAAAATCTTTGCTCAACCTTTACGGGTGCAATGAACAATATCAACCTCCCTCAAAATTTCATTTCCTGCTGTGTATCTATATTGTTGTTCGTTCATAAACGGGGTAGAAATGCGCGGTCCATTTCGCCTTGTGTAACGGGCGTTTCAAAGAATTCAACTTTTCGTAGGCTAAGGCCGTTTCCTTATCCTGTACAAAGATGAGCGCCCGGGGCATTTCAAGGCCTGTACAATTTAATTTTTGTAGTGTACTTATAATTAATGGAGGTGGTCTTACCGGCAAAACCTTCGGAGCTATACCAAAGAATAACTGGATCCTCCTTTTATTTTGAAAGGACCTGCCTTTGAAAAGGTAGAGGTTCTTTTAATCCACCACTTACAAGGCTTCTTCAAACTGTTCCTGTATTTTTTTTGAATGCCATAATTCTTAGTAATTCAACCTACTCGAATTTTTAATTTTTTTTTTTATTTCTGGCTCGTATCAAGGTTTTCTCTAGAACCGACCACAACTTTTTATTACTTCACAACAATTTGGTTTTCCAATAAAAAGGCCTTTATCTATCCGCTAACTTTAGTAATGTAATAAAGAAATAAAGATTTTTTCATTTTCATATAGTGTTCTCGTAAAGAGCCTTGTTCAAAAAGACAGGCTCTTTTTAAGTTTTTTGAGTTTTTTTGGAATATTTTAAGTTGGATTCATACATAGGGAATCCAGTTGTTCTTTCAAAAGTTTGGTGTTTGCGCTTTTCTACAAGGCATTTCTTCCTTCTTTGGCTTCCTTCCGTCATATGGCCAAACCTTGTTGCCCTCCGGCAAATACCTGTTGCCCACACCATTACCGGTCATCAGTGAGGTTCATAGCATTTAGCAATTTTTATGGAAGTGGGGCGATTTTTCAAGAATTTCCCCTGGGCCCACTCATAAGGCGGTAATTTTCCCAATTCCTCATGTGGAATACAGGCCATTTACCATTCCCAATTCCAAAGCATTTTGAGCGGAATATATTTCTGCCCAAGAAAAAATATTTTCCCTCGCCTTTTTTTGGCCACCATTTTTTGCCAGATAAGGCAGAGCCATAACCACCATCCAAACTGGTCACATCAGCATCTGTCTGTTTAAAGATTGCATGTTCTTATGCTGGCCATTGTTAGATCGCAGAACGCACATGTAAACTATGTCTCCTCCAACGGCCCGCATCCAGGAACACTGCAATGGACCACTTGGGGGCATAAACCTCTAATTAGACGCTGTAATCTTCCAAAATATTTTAAAGCGGTGGCATTCCATCTTCCCCAACTACGCCTTTGTGTCCCCTAGCCTTTTTGGTCGCACCGCCTACAAAAAAGAGAATACCCCATCCTTTGTAGACGGACTTCCCCAGAAAGTAAGGACTACACCAATACTGGTGTTCCCTCTTGGGCATCATAAAAAGCCTGATAACGCTCACTGGTAGTTTTGGGCCTAACGCATTTCTCAGCCTTAGGCCTGTTAAAAGCGATACGGGCACGCCCCCACATTTTTTATAGGTTATATCTTCCAATTCCTTAACTACTTCCCAATCAATTTTTTTCTGCATTCTAAAAAAAGGTTTAACAGTTATCAAAAGATAACACATCTTTACTTTATTCGTAGACCCAATTTCAAAAGCCGTACGTGCATTGAATTACGATGGTCGAATGAGCCCCGCCTTCTTGGCGGAGTCTCTAATTAATACAGCAACCCTATGATGTAGTTCATCAGCAGCCATTGGGCTTACAAAATATAGCACTGAGGGTCTTCTTCAATTACGAGCTGCCATTTTTTTTCCTGCGTCCACTTGGACATAAACTTCGTACT
>Ga0163217_1112897_pt1 | contig 10915 bp, 15 predicted proteins | sample SynspAceP_FD_185933 | JGI IMG/M metagenome (GOLD analysis project Ga0163217, IMG submission 185933) | Saline lake microbial communities from Ace Lake in Antarctica - Synechococcus sp. Ace-P (PacBio error correction) | ecosystem: Environmental > Aquatic > Non-marine Saline and Alkaline > Saline ...
CTTATGAGAATTGGTAACTTTGATGACAGCCTGCTCCTCCGTTCGCGCGCACCTACCGCATCTTTCTGTTCCAGACCTGTTTGCGGGTCCCGGCAACACCCAGCAATCCGGATCGCGCCGGGAGATTCAGCGCGGGCTTTGGCAAGCTCTCCACCACAGGCTATCGCTATCTCGCCGCGCTGACAGCAACAACCCGATTGCTTTCGTAACCGCCGTTCGCACCGCCGTGTGCAAAAGCGGTGGCGTCAATAGTCGTCCTGTCCGGATGGCTCCGTGCCTGTGCAAAGCGCGACCCTATACAAGACAGCTTGCAGGCCGTGCCGGCACAGCCGTGCGATATGAGCGCAAACTTTTGAAGGCCGTTAACAACGTCATCCGCGGGCGTGATACAACGGCGCTGTGGTCCTTTGATATCCGCACGCCAATGCCCCATATCGCGCAGGTGATCACCAACCACGCTGGGCCATACACTTGCCGCAAGTGGGCACACGTCCCGCGTGGTCAGAAGCTTTGGCTATACTTCCCAGCTTTTTCGTCCGGCTGCCGCCGAGAGCCGCTATATCTTGCAGATCCGAAATGTCTGCCGCTCGGTCTATGTCTGCCGCCCAAAGAACTAACAAAATGCATCCTACAACTTCAGCACGGGGGCGAAAACGATTGCGGCATGTCACAACCTGCGGGTTTGAGGCAGCAATGATGGTTTTGAACAGGTTCCTGGCGTGTTTGAATGGGTCGATGTCGAAGGTACGAGACTATGAGAGCGCCCGCGTGAGCGCGTGAACACAGCCAGACTTATACAAGCTGGCACGTTGCCCGCAAGGCACGAACCCTGAACTGTCCTGCTGGGTGCTGATCACCGCATCCGCACCCGCGCTGGTAGCCAACAGGATTATGCACATTTACAGCGCGATCCCCGCAGGCCGAAGACAATCTGCGCCAATGGCAGCACAATCCTCGAAGAACCGCGTTTTCAGCCAAATGGCGAGCCTTGGCTCAGCGCATTCTCAGCCGTGGTGCTAGAGGGCGTTACGGTCAGGGCTGAAGTTCAAGCATTCCAACCGGCATATCATCATCCACGTACACAGGTCTCAATCCTGCTCACTTCCAAGCGGCTTTGCGCCCCTTCGATGACACGCCGCTCGGACTGGACCATTACCTTTTGAGATCTATCGCAGGAAAGTTCACCACATGATCATCAAAGATTCTCTCAACCCTCGGCGCGACATGGTCGGCGAATACCGCCGACGATCCGCGCCGGGTCCTATGAAGCAACCGCACAGGCTTTTCACCCGCGTGCGCGATACATCGAGAATTGCGATCGAGGGCGGCGCCCGCATGAACGATGCGCAATTGAATTGCCAGAATTGAGGAAGTTTATCTAATGGTTGAGACACCCGAGCGTAAGAACACTGGCTCACAGCCCTTCTAACCTGTCGCTGCCATTTCAAACACGCCCGTCTTTGAGGGCGCGTACATGTGGGGCTTCCCCGTCGGCGTTAACGCTCTGGCCATGAAGGCCCAGACCGGACCGAGCAGGTAAACGCACTTGCGGTGGACGCACGAGGCCGCGGCGCTGAAGTGTTCGACCCTCTCGAGGCTTTTACAGATTGGTCGCGTCAGCGGTGATCGAGCATGACCTTGTCGCTTCGCCCAATACGGCGATGGCCGCCAAGCTGGCAGAGCAGAGGCCAGAAACCCGTTCGGGGTCTCCGCGCCTCAAAACTATCCACACCCAAAAAAAAAACCCCCGGGCCCCCCCCCCCTGCCTCCTGGCGGGCTTTTTCGTAATGATCGGAGCAATCCCCATGTCTTTTCAATTCTGCCCCTGCCCGCGCGCAAACGCGGCCCTCGACGCTATTGAAGGCTGCCGTGGGCACATCGCCCAAGCTGGCAGCTTTGCGTCTCGGGCACGCTACCGGCAAAGTACTGTCGCCACCGATGGCGGCAATCTGCTGGTAGAGATCGCAATTGCCTCCGACCTGGCTCGAGACCGCCAGCAACAGGCGTCAAGACCGATCAAGGGCACATGGAATCCGGAACCGGCACGGGCGGCCGCGCAGGCGGCGGCAACAAACGCCGGCCACTTCCGGATCAAAAACAGTGCGGCACCACCACGCACCTTCAGGCACGACAACCATCAGCAGGCGGTGGCGGGACAATGGAGCTCGAACAACCCCAAACCATTGGCCCAGAACCAGTCGGTCACTGCGTCACCCCTTCACCCGACCGCCGGCGGGCATAAGCCATGGTCAAGCTCGTCAACCGCGCCAAAGGTGAGACAAGCAACAACAGGCGCCGGACCTCACGCTGGGGTCTGCGGTTGAAGGGTTTCAGTCCTTCGCTTGCGGCAGGCGTCCACCAATGGCGACAACCGTCCGCTACGTCATCGAAGGACGGAGAAGCTTGGGAAATTGGGTGGCACATTTAACGCCGCTGCGCAACCCTGACAGCAGCCCATCGCAAAGCAGCTCTGGCGGCTCTGCCATTCACTGGGTGGCTCGGCTGTTGTCCCTATGTGACGGCAAACAGCTGAAGACTTGCCCAATACTATGAACGGCGGAGCCGCGGCTTCCGTTTTCTTGCCAATCCAATCACATTGAGGGGAATGGCCTGATGGCTGATCGCATCCAGATAAGCGCGTAACACCGCTTCCAAATTGGAACGTCGTCATCCCGTTCTTGCCCGATGGAGAAATTGGGTCTTGAAGCGCGATACCAGCCCAAGTTCAAGAATCGGCAAATGGCACTGCGCCGTGGTCCTTCTCTTGCCTATGGCGGCCCATTCAAAGGCCCACTGCCTCGTATGGCAAATCATTCGGCACACTAGCAAGATCAAAACTGACCTGCAAGGCAGCGCTTGATGCTAAATCGCCGCTGGCCAACCCTGTATTTTAACAGGCAACGTGACGGCTGGGCGGGTTCCGCTGACCGAAACGGGTCTTGACGCCTGAGCACCACCCTGAGGCGCCTCAACCCTTTGGGATGGCCGGCTTCAGCTTTCCACGTCCTGAACGAACACCACTGTACACCACCGCGCTTTCTAAAAAGGTTCAGGCCATGACGCTAATGATTGACGCCGGCGCAGGCTACAGCGGTACTTTGGCCAGTCCTGAAAGTGGTAACGGTGCGGCTTTGCCCGACCCTTGCAACAGCTGGCTACAACGGGTCATCGTCTGGTGGAAAGTCTCCCCACCGACGCTTTACGGCGCGCCTCGTGGAGATGGCTCATGATGCTATCCAGAAAGCTTCTATCTGCAGCAGCCGCCTCGTGTCTGCACTGCCTCCGCGAGCTGGTCTGGTCTCTTGGTGACCAAACGGGATAACGAAAGCCATTCGATACCATCCCACCCAGATGGAGTGCTTCAGAGCATGAGACGTGATCTATGTCGCAATTATCGTGAATGCTGGAGCTAGGCCCAGGACCAAGCGATCCCGCAGGGTTTACTCGAGGGTCGAAAGAAGTTCGACAGCGTTGTGGGTTGTCTGGGATATTTAATTGGTTGTGCACCGCCCCCGTCAGAGAATCAGCGGATTAACCAGTGAAGAGCAACGCAACCCATACGGCTTTTTGCCCATTCAGAAACGTCCCATGCCAACAACTGAGGCTTAACCGATTTTAGCTCCACTCCCTACGGTGTATGAAGAAAACGGCACAGACATTAGTCAATTCCCAGCGCCCGCATCCCCTATGACATCAACCCCATGGACAGGTCCAAGTTGGTGGGTCGCACTTATATTGGGTACTTGGATGATGACCGCGTGTTATGACGCCGCCCCAGCCCGTTCATTTCCTGCGGTCGCTCTCGCCAACAACCAAGGCTCTCGATCGGCCGCTGCTATGCGGTCATAACCAACCTGATGGCTTGCGCCGGTTGGTCAGAATTTTTCGGGCGGATCAGATGACTGGCCCTCAGTCATTCTACAGCTGCACCTGCAATAAAAGGATGATCGATTGACTAACATATCTTCGCATGACGCATAACCGCCCCTGAACCTACAGCCTTACGGCAGCTGCGCAAAAAACAACCCCAACGTTAGTTTCCCTGACACAGATCAGTGCAGGAGTTACTGGCTAATTTTGAGGTTTAATGAAATACGGCGCAGCAAGACAGGGCCGCAATTTTTTTTTTTTTTTTTTTTTTTTTTTTTCGACCCAGCGTTTGCAACGGGTCTTTTACAGCGGGTTTGAGCAAAATTGAGGGCGCGTGGTTTTCCGGGTCTGGTCGGTCCTTGACTGAAGATGAAGAAAAAGCCGCTTATGCTGAGGCCCGGGACGCTGAGCGTCGGGTTGCCTTACGCGGAACACGCCGATCCGGTGTTCTTCAAATGGCAGCGCGCCGAAGCGTCTGAAGACGATTTGGTTTGGCAGCCGTCAAGCGAGGTGAAGGAGTGGTATTCAGATGCAAATACGGCTGAGCAACCCAACCGACAATCCCAACACAATCTGAAATGCACAAAAGCTTGGTGCAAAGAGTTCCGGCATTGATTGGGCGCCTTTAATCCGCAACGGCCTGCCGTCGGCGCATCTTTTGGATGAATAGCGCCAACAAACCCAGCCCTTACGCGCGCTTAATAGAGCGGGCTGGAACACCAACGAAGCGCAAAGAGCAACCCGGCCTTGAGATCACATGGGGCCCTATCTGCCGCCTGCGTTTGATGCTGCAATAAATTCGCTGGAGCTGCAAATAATGCTTGGATTTTCCCCCACTCGCGTCTGCCCCTCTTACCGCGGACAAGCCGATCGGGTGCCAGTGGCCGATTTAGAGGGCCTTCTTCGCAGGTGCGATTAATTTTTCGGTTCTGCCCTGTAATGCAAGTGTCAGGTCAGAAGGGGCGCGGTCCTCGATCTTGCGCTTAATTTCCAGTGTTTTTCTGCCAATTCCAGCTGCGATAAACGGCGCCATCAAATGTCAGCGCTTTGGCATCAGTCCAAAGTGCCGCTGAAATCACAGCCTCCGCCGCCGTTGGCATCAAAGGGACGGCATCGCATCGGGGCGGCTCAAAGCGCGGCGGTCTTTGGTCGTTTTTGGGGATTGCTGGAGGTTTTTGTCGCACGCAGGTGTTGCACACGCGCCGCGTTATTCGGACAGAGTTTGTGGCTTGCTCGTGCCGCGAGCGCAGATGTCGAAGCGCTAGTGGCGTGGTCCGACATCTGTGCCCGTCGTGCTGACCGCGCGGCAGTGTCTGTTGGAAAAGCAAGCGCCATCGGTATATCTTGCGCTGCAGGCCAGCGCAGTTTCGCTGCGGTGAATCAAACCTGGCTTGCTGTCGGCTGTGGCCTTTTGACCAGGACTAGGGCAGCAGCCGGTTGTGACCGCATGCTGCAGGTTTTTGATGAAACAGGTCACGATCTTTGGCAATGCTGCTGCGCACGCTGCGTCCTCTGGCTGTTTTCTTGCGGGGGAATAGAAGCTGCCGGGTCGGATCGTCCTGCCTGCGCTGCTTACCCTGCAATGCGATGGCGGCGTTCAATTGCCGGGTCTATACGCTTCTGCTGAATATCGCAAAGCAACAAGCCGACACAGCTCAATCCTGCCCGGCGGATCATCTGTTGGAACTTCATACCTGCCGTTGAGCGCTCAGGCGTGGTGACATTGCGTGCCCAATGGGCCCTCAGGCGGTGTCCCTCCAGTGAGGCACTACCGCTGGACCTTTTGTCGCGCTTGCCGGTTCTGAAGCCGACGTTTCCGTTGAATGTTCCTTGTCAGCCGCGTGTCGGTCTTATTGGGTCCAGTGTCGGGCGTGCGCAAACGCCTGCGGTATTGCGGGGTACAGGTGATTCTGGGAGGGCTGGCCGCGTCGGTTTCAATACTGACGCATCACGCAACCCGTGCTTTGGCCTGCAAGGGTATTCCCGGTGGCGCTCTGGCGTCCAGCGTTTGGACCTAATGGTCATCTGCGCGCTGTTTCCACACTCCATGCCGCGGCTTCTGGCGTCCGCAGATGCCGCTGGCGAAATTGGGAATATCAAGGGCTGGGCAGCAACAATGTTGCGTTTGCTGTGAGAGCTTGATGAACGCGCTCGCGCCAGCAGGTGCAACACGCGCAACCTCAACGATAAGCCGCCGCGCCCAATCCAATGCGACTGTGCTGCCCTGACTTTTCAGAGTGGCCACTAGCAATGCAGCCATGGCCAGCCAGTCTTACAATTACAGGGGTGATCTCTGGCACCAGCCAAGCGCCTCTGTTTGCGCAGGCGCTTCTGTGGTCCTGATCAGTGGGTTTGCAGAGCTTGACGCTGCAGTTCCGGGGCCGGTCCAGGTTGGCACCGCTCCCGGATTTTGGTCGCGCATCGAGGCAGTAGGTTGCCCTTTCAGGCGCCAGCGTTTTTCGACCAGTCGGATGTTGCGCTTAAACTTTTGCCGGCACAACCGTGCTGCCAGCCGCAGCGGCTTCTGGATGTGCGGCTGCGCGATGCCAGCCGCAAGCCGTCGGGCAATTGTTACGGCACGGACCGTGTTGCCGGTGCTGTACTCTTGCGGTCGGACTGCCTATCTTTCGCTACGGTCCGAAGGCCAAATTTAACGTCGAAGTGATACCGTAGGTTTCTGTGGTATCACCGTTTCAGCGCAGGGCGAAATCACCGTCACGCGCATCGCTCATCACACCGATGTGCGATCCTTGCAGATGCCGCCCGGGCTGTTGATCTGATGGTCAGGGTGCTGCGCAGTGCCGTCGGCGTAACGTCCTGCGATCGCTTCGGTGACAGTGTCTGGACGACCCACAGCAGCGGCAATTTGGCTTTGGCGATGCCGCTACCTACTCTGCGGCTTAATCGGGGCAAATCGCAGCCCGAAGTCCTTTAACTGCAATCCGACTTAATCAAATCGCTTTTGAGTAGGGCTGACAGCAATCGGTCACAAGCCCGCGATGGCCGTAATTTGGAGCTGTTTCTTGCCGTCGGCAGTTCCCGCGGTTGCCAATCAACGGATGTGGCGAGGCGGCCTTCGTGAATCTTGCAGCTCCGTAATGAAATGCACTGTTTCCGCCTGCAATGCTGACGCCAGTTCGGCATCGCGTTCTACGCGCGATGCCGCCGCTGCGGCCCTGATCGATGCGACGTCGGCGCGCGCCATCGCCTTCCCGGGACTGAACGCGGTTGGACAGGTTGATTTGCCGCAGGTTCGGTTGGGCAAGCACCTTTTTCATCTGGCCGTAAGCGCGCCTCACGAACCCAGCGCGAAAGATTGCTGATGGCGCTTGATCTTGCGGGGTGGCGGTCTGCCCAAGGCCGGACCGTAAAAGCATCTGGTGCGTCAGCGATCACGTGGCGGGCACTTCAGTTTGGGTGCTGCAGTCGGCCTCTGACAGCCTTGGGTGAATTTAACCAATGCGTTCGGCAGGCGAAGCAGACGACCGCGTCCATTGGTAAGAGCGTGCGCAGCTTGCCGCTCGCTTGCCGATGCAACACAACAACTGTGGAGCTGCTGGCCGATGCTGTCGGCGGTAGCGGGCTCGATCACGCGTGACGTTAACTGCTGTCAGCGATGCCGCGCAGATGCATCAGGTGCCATCAGTCTTGTCGGCCTCGCGGGCGTGGCAAACATCAAAGCGAGGGCGCAGGCGATAGCGTCTTTGTCGTGAAACGCGCTCCGTGCGCAGGTGAACGTTTTCAATCGTTGGCCAGTCCGATCATGTGTCACGTTTTCTTGTCACCGCGAGTGTAGCGACAGCAACAATAAGCTTGCGGCAAATACAGGCGTGGTCACTCACAGCCACAGCATCGACGTGGCGCGTTTAATCTCAGGCGGTTGAAAGAGCAACATTTTTTGGACATCTCAAAATAGGCAGCTTCAATAGACCATGACGCAATCAGCGCAACGAGCTCAATGGCCAAATATCTTAGATCAATCGCTTTCCTCGCACCCCCAAGCCAGCGAGCGCATTCGTCTCGGCAAAGCAGGGTTGGCACGTTTTTCCAAACCTCAAAAGCGGCGGCATAATGTCCGGCCCGAATAACCCTCCGCCGCATAGAGAGACCTTTGCATAATGTTTTTTGTAATCCAAGCGGGCGATACATCGCCACGCCTGCGCTACTTGCTGCCGTAGATGTGTTTTTGGCCGCGCGCAAAGGTCCTGTTCCAGATGCGCAAGCATCAGAAGTGAGACTGTTTATTGATGCACCGCTTTGATCGAGACCGTTTTTGGACCCGCGGTCATAGCCCTACGCGTGGACCCCATCCGACACAGACTTGGCAGGTAGGTAGCAGGCTGAGTTCAAGGTCACCTACGCGGATTGGGGCAATCGAGACCTTCCCAACCAGTGCTTCATTGCGACGTGTTGTCGCTTGAGGATGTGCCGGGCTGCTGGCCTGAAATGAGGTGGTAAATCCCACTCTTACGACGTTTCGCGCAATATACGGGACGTTTCACTCCAAAATAACAAAAAACAAAAGGAGGTTTCTGAATGGAAATCGAGCCGGACCTATTCGACGCCCTCATGAAATGGGTCATCATCCCGATGGCGGCAAGATCCTCGGTCCCATAACCAAAAACTCGGCACCCACGAAAAAGGAAGTGCTGCGCATCATGACGCTTGCTGTCAAGCGCAAGGACCAGCGCAACGAAGGACCGCGCCGAGCCTAAGAGAAGGCGCTGCGCGATCTGCGTTCTGCATCTTGCGCCTGATCAGCGTTTCTAGCGGAATTTTGCGCTGGCGCAACCGCGCAGGCGCCCAGGGCCCGCGACCAGTGTCCCAGCACCCAAGCGCGGCGCGCCAACGGCTGAGCGCAACACCAAACAAAGAATCCACGAAACCTCCCAGCCGCCGCGCGCCGCAGGCGGGGTTTTGGTCATTTGAAAAAGGACCATCACATGGCCGATCCCATCCGTACATTCCGTCATTTCCGCGAGGTGCCAGAAACCCTCTGCGCTGGAAAGACTTCTCCCCCCGCCGAAATTGCCCTGCCGTGGACAGGGCAGCTGAAAGCTTGTGCTTGAGGCTCTGGACAAGTTTGCAAGCCTCTTCCGCGATCGGCTGGGCAAGCCTTTAATCGTGCGGTCCGCATATCGTTCGCTAACAAGAGCACAATCGCGCGTTGGGCGGGGCTAAGGCGTCCAAGCATTGGACGGCATTGCTTCGATATCGCATGGCAAACCATGATCAGTTGCGTTTGAGGTGGCGCGCGGGAGTCGAGGGTTTCTGGGGTGGCTATTATCCACGCTCGGGGTTCAAATGCACATTGGATCTTGGGGCCTGCCGCCGCAAGCTGGGGTGAAAAAGTTTCCGGTCCGCGCGAACCGCCTTTGCGCCGAGAACGCCGCCCCGCGCCGCGAAAGTCTGGCCCAAGAGCCGAACCCTGCGTGGCACCGGAGCGGCGGGGGTGGCAAACAATCGCCAGCCGGCGTTGAGGCGCAACACGAAGTTCTGACCGAGCGCGAGGGCATCCTGCCACTGGTCCTACCTCGATCATTGCGCTGGAATCTCATCGCACTGGCGCTGGCAGCATCGCCGTCAGCAAGTCCTGGCGCGCGTCGACGACTGGACGCGGGGCAAAGGTGAGGGCTGGATCGTCACCATCCCTTACCAGCGGCCCAGCGCGCAAAAGTGCTGGGCTCCTTGTGACGGCCCCCCATGACCCTATTCCTGCTGAACCCTCCAGCCGCGTCCCGGGAACGCGCCGGGCGTCTGGCAAGAGCCGCTTTTCAACATCGGAGAAGACCATGAATCCAACGCAATGCCTGGACGCCGCCAGCCGCCGTCCTAATGCCGCGACGATCTCTTGAACGCCTGCGCGATGGCGGTTTTCTGACGCTCGCGCCAGCGCCCTGCCCGCCTGTAAGTAGAACTACAGGCCCGTCCGCAGCAGGCGCGGTTTGGCAGACGAGGTGGCCAGGCTGCCGGAAGACGCATTTGATCATTGACTGGCTATCCGATTACGCAGTTCTGCCGTGATCAAGCAAAGGCGTGTGGGCACTGAAAATCGTGGTAATCAATGATGGCGTGCTGTCCTCCCTTGCCCGCTAATTGCGCCCATGACGCCCAGAGGATGAAAACGCATATGCAAGCAAAGCTCGCCAAGACAATGGCGATGCTATGTGCGTGCGCAACACGCAACTAAACGCTACATGCGGCCCCAGCGCCCGTAACCCGGACTGGCGATATTCGGATTCTTTTTCTCGACGCCGATGGTCGGCGCATCCCCTGGACGGAAGTCTCGCGCATCGATGATACGAGATGCGCGATCTGAATGCGAAGATATTCGTCAACAGGCTCTACACGTTTCACCTCGCGCCGGGTAATCCCCCATTTTTTAATGGGGGTCCGCCTGTTAGAATTACGCGGCCATTTTAATTTCAATAGCGTGGGTGTTATGCCGCCCATATTGCCAATATTGGGGGTCGCTGTCGTTTATTGTTAAGTCCAGAGCCAATTAGGTCCGCTTGGTATTTTAGGCCTCCTCGATGGTTCAAAGATGTTCTGGTCCAGCCATTCGTCGCACGTACCGGCGATTGTAGCGCTCGATTGTAGGCCGTTCTGTGCGGCTGCCCGGCTGGATGTAAGAGGTGGTCGCGGAATTTCGGACCAAGTAAAGTTAAGTGGATCAGCTGATGAGAAAGACGATCCAAAATGACAAAAGAAGAAAGAACCACGCCACAGAGTTCAAAGCCAAGGTTTGCCTTGAGGCGATCCGCGAAGAGATGAAACCTTGGCGCGAGTTGTCGAAGAAAGTTCGCGTGCCATGCAACCACAGATCAGCAGTGGAAGCGTGATGCGATCGAGAATATGCTTCAGCGTTTGGCGACGAGAACGCGATCCTGATACGCCCACCCGCTGATATCTGAGAAGCTGCAATCGAAGATCGGGCAGCTTGTTGTGGAACGGGATTTTTTGGCCGATGCCTCGCACCAGTTGCTCGGGACGCGAGGCAAAAAATGGTGAGCAGGGATCATAAGGCTTGAGCGTCCGGCGGCAG
>Ga0163217_1117253_pt1 | contig 10915 bp, 19 predicted proteins | sample SynspAceP_FD_185933 | JGI IMG/M metagenome (GOLD analysis project Ga0163217, IMG submission 185933) | Saline lake microbial communities from Ace Lake in Antarctica - Synechococcus sp. Ace-P (PacBio error correction) | ecosystem: Environmental > Aquatic > Non-marine Saline and Alkaline > Saline ...
AAAGAGAGAGATTCCAGTCGATGTCCTTTCTTGGGGGCCGGGGCCCCCCCCCAAACAGGCCCCCCCCCAAAGGGCTGGCCTTTCAATGGACAAGGGCCAGCCCCTTTTTAAATGCAGCAGCTGTAAAATCAGCCCCTGCAGCAAAAGGAAGTATCCATGTTGCGCGGCCTTTGGTTAAGAAGAGCAGGAATACAAGCTCAAGCAAAATGGAGCAGGATAGTTGGATCGTTTAAAATGAGGAAAAATCTGACCGCAGAACCCTGTCCCCTTTCGGCCAGGCCGGTGGTGGGGGAGCACGATTAAACGCACAGGGTCCCGCTGGAAATGGCCCTAAATTCCAAGCAGTAATGGTGGCATCCCGCACACAGGGTGGCCAGAATACCCCGTCACTCAAATGTATCAGCCCACTGCGGCCGAGCCCAGATCCGGAAGCGTGAAAAAATTAATGTATGACGCGGCCTTTAACTTGGTCCAAGGCCGGCGTGATTTTTTGAAAAAGCCCATTGACAAAAAGGCCTTCCCAGTGCCTCGTGCGCCGCCATTTACCCGAAGCAGCGAAGTATGCGGGCAACGCCTCAAGTATTGGTTGGGCGAGATCCACCCTGGTCGAGTCTGACTTGGAAGCGGCCTGGCCGCGCCCTTCCCGCACTTGTGATCAAGCCAGTAAATCCTGGCCATCCGCAAGGGAAGCTTGATTGCGCCTCTACAAGCTGGCTGATGTGGATGCGCCGTCCTGGGGCAATCAAAGGATTAAAGCCGCTACATTGTATGGCGAGGTGTGTTCCAGCAAATTCCCAACTCTTCGGCCCCGCCACAGCTGGCCCCCGTCGGGGATCTCGACGCCCCCAGAGTTTAAGCCTCCAAAGAGTTCTCTGTAGTCCTAATTGAATAACTTTAATACCCCTGGGTGCCATCGGCGCGCCCAGGTAACCTGCATTGAAGCAGTCCTTTCGTTACACTAACGCGCGTTCAAACCACACTGCCTTTTTGCCCAAGCCGAAGGCGTGTTCTTCCGTGTTTCATGGGTGATTGAATTGGCTATTTTGGGGCCCCTGCCTGTCTCGCAGTCAGCCCGGGAAAATCATATGTCGTAACTGATTTCAGCATACACCACGTACATCCACGGAGATTTTTTTCTATTCCATTCAAGCGAAGAGCCGTGTCTCGGTTTGCCCAGCGTTGTTCGCCGCTGAACCGGCTGCCCACTGAGGTGCCAAATAAACTGTGGATACCGCAATAAACGCATTCAGCGGGCGGAGGAGCAGATGAAGTATCGAGGCAGATATTGCTGCAGGTAGCCAGCTACAAGCCGGCCGCTATGTATGCGTGACTGGGCGGTGAGCCGCTAGCCCAGCCGAACGCCTCTGAATGGTTGCTGCAGCAAGTTGTGTGACGCGGGCTACGAAGGGTCTCCCTTGAAACCAGTGGCGCCGCTGGATGTGGCTCAGGTGATGCGCGCGTCAGCCGTGTAAAGTCGATTGAAAAACCCCTGGCTCCCTGGAAGTGTCGCGCAATCGTTACGCAACCTGCGTATTGGGGCGGCATGATCAGGTCAAGTTTCGTGATCTGCCAGTCCGCGAGAACTATGAGTGGTCACGTTTCCAAGTTGATGAGTATGCGCTGGCCGAGCGGGTAGGCGAGGTGTTGTTTTCCCCGAGCCATACCGAGCTTGCGCCCCGGCAGCTTGCCGAGTGGATCGTTGCAGACAATTTTGCCAGTGCGCTTCCAGATGCAGCTACCAAATACCTGTGGAAACGACCGAACCGGGGACTGAGATGACGAATACAAGAGAAAAACAAAGCCGTCAGCTGCTCTCGGGCGGGTTGGACTCAAGCCACGGTATTGGCGATGGCTCAGGGCTCAAGCTACCGTGTTATAACGCTGACTTTGTATGGCCAGCGCCACCGTGTAGAGCTGGAAGGCCGCCAAAGCGGCTTGCAAGATGCCTCAGGGGTGTGGGAAGCACAAGGCTGATCGGCCTGGAACCTGGACAGTATGGGCGGCTCTGCCCTGACTGAATGCCACGCTGGCGGGTGCCCTGAAACCGGCGCAGGAGGGCATACTGTTACCTATGTGCCAAGCGCGCAACACGGTGTTTTCTCTGGCCCTGGCGCTCGCTGGGCGGAGGTATTGGAAGTGCCGGGAATATTTTCATGGGCGGTGAAAACGCGGTGGATTATTCCGGTTTACGACCCGATTGTCGGCCGCGTTTATCGAGGCTTTTGAAGCGTGTGGCTAACCCTGGCCACAAAGCAGGGGTGGATGTGGTGAAGGATTTCGCATTCGGCGCCTTTTACAGGCCGTGACCAAGGCGAGATAGTCCACAAGAAGGGACACGTCTGGGAGTGGACTACAGTCCTGACTGTCTCCTGCATCAGGCGGATAACATGGGCAGGGCTTGTGGTCTTTGCGATAGCTGCAGGCTGCGTGCGGCTGGCTTTGCCGCAGCGGGCCTGGGCGATCCCAACCCCTTATCAAGCCGGCAACGGGTGCATGCCTGAAATGCATGCAAAGACTAATTATTCTTGAGTTTAATCTGATAAATCAGTACTATAGCGCGCGTTCCCGGGTCGTTAGCTCAGTTTTGGTAGAGCAAGTTGGCTTTTAACCAATTGGTCGTAGGTTCGTAATCCTACACGACCCACCATTTTTTCCCTCCGCAGAATCTCTTCTTGCCCCGTATCTATCTCACTTGCGCCACTATCCTCGGCCTTTCGGTAAAAAGGTTGGAAACCCCTAGGTGCGCCCGCGAGTCACATCGCTGAAGGCGATCAAGCCTAAATAAGCTGCATACCAACAGGCAGCCAATTTCATACTCAATGTACAGCAAAACGTGCCGTTATTTGTTTTCCCTGTACGCCGCAGAGAAATGCACATTATGACTGAACTGGATACCAAAGACGTAATCGAGATTCTCAACGACTGATCCGAAACAGCAAAGACGGCGAAGCCGGTTTTCAAGGTGTGTGCTGAAGACGTAAAAACGGCCCCGATTCTGAAAGCGCTGTTTTCCGATCGTGCCGTAAGAGTGGCGGTAAAGCAGCCAGCGAACTGCAGGCCTATCGTATTCCAGCTTGGTGGTGACCCGGAAAACAGCACCAAGCCTGGCTGGCGACATGCACCGCCGCTGGGTGACCTCAAGTCAGTGATCCACTGCAAGAGCGACGAAGCTGTACTGAACGAATGGTGAGCGCGGCGAAGACGGGTGCCAAGAAGAGCTACAAAAGAGGCTCTTTGAGAAAAACGCTGCCGCCGGATTTTTCCGTGCTGTGTAGAGCGTCAATACCAAGGGCGTATGCCGTACCATTGAATCAGGTCCAAGGCGCTGCGTGAATTCCGAGCGGCCAGAGCTGAGTGAAGGCGTCCCGGAGACAGGCGCCAATGCTGTATCCGGGAGTATGCTTGATACAAAATATCCTGCTTACCGTTTTTTTTTTCCTTCCTCCGCTTTATTCTGGAATCAGCTACGTTTTCGTACAAGCCCCCGTCCAGCGGCTGCCCACCACATTTCCAGAAATAATGAAATCCCACCACGCCAGTGTAACAAATCCAGTACCCACAATGCAGGCCTGCATAAGAAGCCCGTGTGTGATCAATTGCGCGCATACGCAATACTAGCAGGCCAAAGAACAGCAATATGCAAGACAGTCCCGCCGCCAAACCGCCACCGATCAGCAGTACCGGCCGGTAAAGGCAGTAGCGCGATCACGCCTCCAGCATCATCGGCAGTGCGGTCATGGTTAAAAGGTGAGGCTGTCGGGAAATCTCGGCCGTTGGGGCGTGCGGTACAAAGACCCAGCGTGTCATCAGGCTCATTGATGATCACGCGAAATAAAGCCCAGGTGCACATGACGGCCAGAAGCAAGCCGCCTGGCGGGGCGCAGAAAACTGTACTTCAATCATTGCCCGTAAAAACTGCCAGCCACATGGGTAGCACCTATGGTAAGAAGGCGCGGCCGAATCAAGGTGCCCAGCAGCATGAGCGGCATGAAGCCCCAGGGGTGTTTGTCCGGCATCCTGACGAAATACGCTCCGGCGTCAGCCGGGAGTGATTAAAAGCGGGTAAGTGGGTAGCATGCTAGCGTCCTCTGGTTGCTATAGGGTGTACTTCTCGACTGGTCTGGCAAGCCGTTTTTACACTTCAAGTTTCAGAGGCGGGTGGCCGTGATAGAGATAAACGCAATGCATTCAGTATAGGATCAAACTCATGCACGAGATTCCGAGCGGCTGTTGGTAGCAGGCGCACCTGGCAGCCAAGCAGTTGCCCCACTGAAGGAAGCTGAGCAGGCGATTACAGAGGCGCATCGCCGCTGAGCTAAAGGCCCAGAACGCAGTGCTGGTCGCGCATTACTACAGCCGACCCCGCTGCTCAGGCGCTGCTGAAGGAGAACCGGCGGATGTTTTGTCTCCGATTCGTGTTGGAAATGGCGCGCTTTGGTCGCGACCATGAGGCTCGACTCTGGTGTGGCCGGTGTGGCGCTTCATGGGTTGAAACAGCAAAGATTCTCACAGCCCTGAGAAGCCGCGTACTGATGCCGACGCTGGACGCTACCCTGTTCGCTGGATATCGGCTGTCCGATTGATGAGTTTCTGCGTTCTGTGACAGCAACTCTGAACGCACTGTGGGTGGCTATGCCAATACGTCCGGCGGGTCAAGGCGCGGTGCCGATTGGTCGTGACCTCCAAGCTGTGCGTTGCAGATTGTTGAGCACCTGAATGGACAAGGGCCGAGAAGATTCTCTGGCGCCTGAATCACATCTGGCAACTACAATTCAGCGTGAAACCGGCGCTGGATATGCCTGCTGTGGGAAGGCTCCGCATCGTGCATGAGGAGTTCAAGGCCAAGGCCGGCTGCCTGGATCTGAGCGGGTTTTACCGGATGCGGCAATTCTGGTGCATTCCAGAGCGCCCATGGTCGGTCCGTGGAAAACTGGCTGATGTGGTGGGCCTCCTACCAGCCAACTGATCAAGGCCACACAAGACGCTACCCAACAGCCTTTCGTGGCGACCCGATCGCGGGCATTTTTCTAAACAAGATCAGCAGGCGCGCCCCCGACAGACAATTGATCGAAGCGCCTACGGCGGGTAACGGGGCTACGTGCGAAGCTGCGCCAATTGTCCCGTGGATGGCCGATGAATCGCGCTGGCCAGGCTTGTTTTGCAGAGCCTGCAACAGGGCAGCAAGAGGTCCATGTGGCCGCCGAGTGATTCCCTCGCGCGTTCAGCCGCTTGAGCGCATTGCTGAACTTCACCCCGCCAGGCCAATCTGGCCACAAAGGCAATGCCTGATCAGAAGGCTCTGCAAAATTTCTCGCTGAATTAGCGAGATCCTTCTGACGGGCTTCGGATACGCGCAGTCATTAGTAATTATCACCGGCCCGCCGCGAGGCCAAGGGTCCAGTTGCTCGCCGGCCTGCTCAGGGTCGCCGGCGAGCAAATGAAGTATTCTGCCCTGGCCCAGTTGCACGCCAAAGAAAATATTGCCTGGCCACCGCGGATTTCTGCAGCCAGATACCAAGATGTCCCGGAATCGTTACTGCGCTGGTATGCGAGACCTGTCGAAATGGCCCGCTCTGCGTCTGATAGCGTTGCGCGCGTAGCAGCAGGTCGGCTCTGGCTTCCAGCAGGGGATAAGTTGCCGGGTTGAGCTGCACATCGCGACCACTCGTTGCATTGGCCTGTTTCGGGCTGATTGGCGGTTGGTATCCAGCTCGATGGCGGCCAGATTGGACCGCGACGTTTATCGGCAATAGTCCGGCAAACAGCGGCTCAAAGCGCTTTAGCCGCTTCGGCACATGCTGGCCCGCTTGCGGGTCCAGGCCAGCACCAGCGTACCCGGCGGCGGCGTGGTTTGCCGTCATGCTCATCCAGTAGCGGTGCGGAAACGCTGCACTGCCAGGCCCGATTTCGCTCGTGGTGCAGTTGAACGCGGGCAGCGCATCAAATCTGATATCGACACTGTCGCGGCGCCTCACCCTGGAAGCTGCTTCGGCGCGATTGCGTGAGTCAGCGATACGTGGACTGATTAACCGGGTGCGTTCAGCAAGAAAATTCGGGAGGCGTGCGGCTTAAAACGGCTGAGGCCGCGCGTGAGCCGCTCGAACATGTCAGGCATGGCCCGTAGGGTCGTAAGCCCAGCCTGAAATTGAGAATTGAGAAGGCCGAGCGGTCTGCCTCCTGCCTCGTTCTGCGGGAAAAACCTGCGCTTGTTCCTGAATGGGCGCGGCCTGGGTGCGACGCCAGCCGCGGCGATGCCCGCATCACCCACCGCCGCCGCAGCCAGAATGACGCTGGCGAGCATGGCGGTCATGACCGGAAATGCGCATGCCGCTGCTGCTGTTCCAGGCCGCGGGAGAACATGTCGCTGTGATAAGTGAGCCAGTTTCGTGGGCCCATGACCGAGGCCGAACTCGGCTTCCCGGTAATGCCCGCATTTAAAAACAGCCCGCCATTAACGCCGACCACCCACCAGCGCCGGCGAAGGCCGTTCCAGCTGTGGGCTCTCAATCAGCACGAAGGTCAGCCGGCGGTCTGTCAGTTGCTGGTTTTCAGCCAGGCGAATACAATGGCGTTCAAACGAAAATCCTGAGCAAGGGTCCGTCCATGGTGGCGACCGAAGCCGCGTAAACATGGACACCCAGGCCGCGCCCCAGCTGGTACTCCTTGCTCACGGACATGATCCGAGGAGCCTGGTAATCGCCGAGTTGAAGGGCAGATTGAACTCATCCGCCTGCGCGCCTGGCCGGGCCAAGCCAGCGTGGTCATGACACAAAGCCCAGCGCTTTGACCAGCGCCAGTGTTGTAACCGGTTTGAAACCATGATTACCTTCGGCCTGTCCGGATTGGGGTTCTGCCTGAGACCTTGCCAGGGCTATACGTAACACTTTGCTATCAAGGAGTTAGTTATGGCGGTTGATTCAAATGGCCTGAAAAATTGGCTCAGGATTGTGTTCCCGTACCCTCGATGCTCGCGGCCGTCCTGCCCACTGCCATTGCTCAAAACCAAGATGGAATGAACAAGATGGCCGTGAACGACGTCCCTTTCATGTATTGGCGACCGATGCGGGCCTCGCAGCGCGACAATGCAGCGCTTTTGCTGAACTCTCTGGTAACAGCTGGTAGGTCCCGAAATACTGGGCGACGAATTCCATTATTGGTACGCAAGAGGTGAGATCAACAGGTATGTTGAAAGGTTTTCCAAGGCTGGATTCACCCGCTAATTTTTTTCCGATGAAGAGGCAAGTCGTTCTGGCCGTTGAGCCTGGCGCTGCTTTGCCATTATCATCAAGTTTTGGCGGCAGCTTGCCGGCCCCTGCTGACAGGCTTGGTGCTGCGATCCTGTTTGCAGGGTCCTGGACCTTGAGCGCGCTGGAAGGTGCCGCACGGATTGTCCGTATGGCTGGTTTTTCTGCTGTTCTCAGTGGTCTGGCAGCCTTGTTGGGCGTAAGTTTGTCCCTCTGGTCTGGAGGCAGATTCACCAATCTGTCAATGAGCTGCCGCGCATGCTGGGTGCAATTGGCAGGCTCAGCTTTGAGCACCTGCCCGAGCAAGTACCGGCGCTGATTTTCCAGGGCCAGATTGAGCGGTTGAATCATACCATCAATGCGAACTGGGGCAGTTCGGCCAGTGGTTGCTGTCCAGTCACTTCGCGGGCCCTGCCGATGCTGAGACCATTCTGGTTTATCTGTACTGGTGCCCCATTCTTGGTGTTCTTTTTCCTGATGGATAAACCAGAAGATCACCGCTGATGGTCGGCCATCTTCCGCGGCGAAGCGGACGCTGATGACGCCAGGTATGGACGAATGAACTGCAGCAGTCGCAATCTATATTCCTGGCATGTTGTATTCTGTAAATTCCTTTTACTTGTCGGTGCTGTCACTTAACATCTGTTTCGTGGTGTTTGAATGTCAACTTTACGCGCGTGCCGCGGTGGTCGTCGGCTTTCAGTTGCTCGTGCCCTTCATTCGCGCTTACGGTGGCGACCATTCCCAGTAGCGCTGATCGGCCCTCTTTCAGTGGGGCTGGTAACGAGTTATGATACTGAGTTCGTCTATGCGGTATTCAAGCGTGGATGGCAAAACGTGCTGGGCAATCCTGTCCCGAGGCGGGTCAAGCGCGAGCGCGGAGAGCCGGCCGTGCGATATTTCGGCGGCTGGTGGGGACGGGGGATATTCTTCGCGATATAACCCGCTTAGCGACCCTGTTCCAAGGCCGTGCTCTACCTGGCCGCGCGGGTCCGAAGCTGCCCATCAGGCAGCCCCGGAACGATCATCCGGGTGTGTCCGACCCGCAGGCCTTGAAATCAGTGATTGAGGTCCTGGGCAGCTTGTAGCACTTCGGCTGTGGCCCTTGACCTTTGACCTTGCGCCATTCCCGCCGCAGCAACACCGCTCTTGTCTATGAGAAAAGGTGCCGCGCTCAATCCCATCGTACTCTTGCCGTACATCTGTTTGAGCTGATCAACATCAAACAGCTGCACAGGCTTTCACGTAAACGCTGACAGTTCAAAGGAAAGCTCTGCTTGGCCTTGAAGTTTAAGGGGGGGGGGGGGTGGGTGGGCGCAGACTGGTCCTTGGGGATACACCAAAATAAGCGTAATTGGCCGCGACCAACGAAAAATCCGGCGTCAGGTCGCGAAAATTCCTGCCCTTCGGTGGGTGCGCAGCCGGGTTGTTGTCCTTCGGGTAGAAGTAGATAACCAGTGCGGTGCCCTGCAAGGTCCTGGCAAATTGACACTCTGAACCGCTGGTAGCCTGGGGCGGTGAAGTCAGGTTTACGGGCTGCTCAAAACATTGATGCTCATGATGTTCCCTCTCGGCGTCAAAAATTTAGTGATGGGGCGCCAAGGCCTCTATAACCGCATCCAGTTCAACTCGCACAGAATCAGAAACTGTTTCGCGCAACCAACTGAGTTTGCGTCTTTGGCCGGTAGGGCGGAATGGTCCAAGGTCATGTTCAGCATGGCGGTGCCGGTGTGTTGGGCCATATAGGTAAAAAGCTGAACAGCTCATCAATCTCGATTTCGATCTGCTGAAAGAAGGTGCACAGCTTCGGCACATACTCGGGGCGTTGAGCTGCGGTGGGACGAAAACGTTGTACGGGAGGCGCCCTGAGGGCGTTCTTTTCCCAGGGCATGACTGCGGTTTCATCGATAGCCGTCAGATGTTTCCACGTTTGGCGACGGTGAAGCATCAGACTTTCCAGGCGCGCCAGGGCGTCCCAGTTGCCCGCTGAACACTGCAAACAAGCAATGATGTGGCAGGTGCCGTACGGCTCATGCGCCTGCTTGATGATCAGGCAGCGCTGCTACAGGCAAAGGCGGGTGAGGGGTGGTCACCATACTGGTGGTTGCGAGCCCCCAAGGCGTTGTATAAACACAGAACTGTGTCCCGTTGGCTGTTGGCGTGGGCAAATGTTGCCTCCTTGGCATGAGGAAGTCCTGATCGATGAGTTCGGCTTTTGGACTGTCAGGGCTGCTATTGTCGCGCCTGTGGCACGGGTTCAACTTTCCTATTGAAATGCGCCAGCGTGATCGCAGTCCTTATGAGGTTGAAACGGCGGCTTCCAGCCCGCGTTTTTAAAGGCGGGAATTCTTCCGGCTTCCTTGTGCTGGCAGCAAGGCGAATACCAATTGCGGGTCAATGTTTCAAGTGAGCAGTTGCCATGATCGCAAGGCAGCCTGGTAGGCGCTGGTGACAATCCCATTGATTACTCGTTGGAGGCCTAGACTGGCTGGCCTTGAGCGACTGATGCGACCTTTTCCATCTGGAAAATGGTACGACGGCAATCGTGGCTGTGGGTACTACCGTGAGTCCGGCCACCTTTGAGCATGACGAGCATAAAGAAGCCATTCGCCGCGTGGTAGATCAAGGTTGCCGGCCCCGAGTGCCGGTGATCGCCGGTACCGTGCCAACTCCACCCGCGAGGCTGTGGAGTTGACCGGAGTCCGCGCGCTAGCGTGAAAGCGATGCCTGCCTGCTGGTGAACGCCGTATTACAACAAGCCAACCGCAGGAAGGTTTGTAATCAGCATTATCGCCTCATCGCCGAAGCGGTGATATTCCGCAGATTCTGTCAACGTACGGGCCGCACGCCTGGCGACATGTTGCCAGAGAACTGGTTGAGCGGCCTGGCCGTATACCCGAACCATCATCGGCATCAGGGAGCGACTGGCCGCCTGCACGTGCCCGGTGAGCTATCGATCGGGTCGGTGACCGCATGGCGGTGGTACGCGGGCGATGACCCGACGGCCGTCAGAGCTGATATTTGATGCGGGCAGGGGCAATTATTTCAGTAACGGCCAACGTCGCTCCCAAGGGCAATGCATGAACCTGTGCCGCGGCGCTGAAAGGCGATGGTGGGACACTGCAGAGACGGAATCAAATGAATCGCTGATGCCACTGCACAAGGCATTGTTCATAGAGTCCCAACCCCCATTCCGGTTAAATGGGCGCTGCATGGAGATTGGGGTTTGATGGTGGATGGCATGCGGCCTTCGTTTGACGCCCCTTGAGCGCTCGTTTGCCATGAGACGGTCCGTAATGCACTGCGCGAATGCGTGTGGGTGTGAGCCGACTTCGACCTTAATTTCAGCCAAGGAATCATTATGAAGCCGTTCCTGGGGTGCTATATCGGTCGTGCTGCTAGGCAAGTCTTGGGTGGTTGTGGGTAACATCTACGGTGAGATGGTTTCTTCCGGGATCGCGTTTTCGGATTACGCAGGCGGCGCAGATCCAGCCAGAATGACTTGTACCCGAGGGGGTCGAGAGCAAAGCAGTGGGTGATTTGCTTCCGGTGCCCGGCCAGATAGCGCGGCAGTGAGGAGTACAGTTAAAAAATTCAATATGCCGCGCCCCGCAAAGGCCATGCGGTGAGCGGCGATGCATCGCAGTTTTCCACTAGCAGCAGAATGGCTG
>Ga0163217_1036066_pt1 | contig 10913 bp, 8 predicted proteins | sample SynspAceP_FD_185933 | JGI IMG/M metagenome (GOLD analysis project Ga0163217, IMG submission 185933) | Saline lake microbial communities from Ace Lake in Antarctica - Synechococcus sp. Ace-P (PacBio error correction) | ecosystem: Environmental > Aquatic > Non-marine Saline and Alkaline > Saline ...
GTGCGCTCAGAGCCGCTCAGGCAAGCCGTGCCGTTAGAAAACGGACAGACTGAGCATAGTCTCGTTGCGGTCAAAGGAATGCCAGCAATAAGGCAGCACAACCCGCAGCGGCGGTTGACAGCCGGGAACCACTTCAAAGTGAACGCCCTTCTCAATGAGCTCTTCAAGCTCGTTCTCCCTCGCCCAAAGATAAAAAGGATCACCGCCTTTTTAGGCGAACGACCAGTTGCCCCTCTTTTTGCTTTATAGCAAGAAGACTGTTAATTTCTTCTTGTGGAAGACTGTGCAATCGATTTCGCTTTCCCAACGTACATTTTTCTGCCCGTTTCAGGAATAAGTTGGCAATAATGTCTTTTTTTCCAACCAATCGATCGTACAAAAACCACATCGGCCATTTTTAAGCAGGCGATAATGCTTTCAATCGTTAATAATGTCTGGATCCCCTGGACTCCGCCACCAAAATCAAATGCACCTTGCCCGTCCATCATTTTCCAAATATCCACTTTATACAAAAAAAGCGCGTGCCTTGGAGGCCTTTTTTATTAGAAAAATCCAGCTTACGCATTTTTTCATACCCGATTTAACCGCCCATGTAAGCATAAAACATCAGGAACCCGTCTATACAACTCGCCGTGGCGTGTGTTTGATAATTTTCCCAAACAGGCAACCAAGGTACGACCAACCGCCAGCCAGAACAATTCAAGGTATGTGGCCAATTCAGGACGCCCAGTTTTCTTCTGGGTGTAACGCCAGCGAGCCTGCCATACGGCGCGCTTGGAAGTCACACAATATTTGAGCAAGAAGAAATTTTCACGTATTTACCTTGACCAGGTAACCAATACTTTCAATGTCATACGTTTTTGTGAGCAGAAAAACAAGATCTCCACCGCACAAAAATCACGGTACGGTAAGAAGCTCCTGCTTTTCTGTTAAAACATGGCTTCTGCATGCCTACAAGCTCTTCAAAGTACGTCTTTCAGAGCGATCCGGACCGGCCAAACGTGTACTAATTCTACTTTCTCAAAACTGATGCTGGACGAATCATTGCCGCGGCGTGTCACGACCATAACTGCCCGCTTCAACTACGGAAACACGGCGTAATGAGCCAACAAACTTTTTATGCAGATCGGTATCATTTAGGATTTCATCAACGCACCAAGTTTCGTCACTGGCAACTTCAGCTGTAGGAATCAATACAGATCGTTGTTGCCACTCGTCTTTTCACCGGCACTTTAAACAGTTCCGCTTCAAACTTAGGAGCTGGCCAGTGCCTTTTTAAGAATGCGCATTGAAACCAAGTAAGGAACAATAGACTTCAGAATAAACCAATGTTCATCGGCCGTGCGTATTGATCCATAAACTGAGTCAAAGCACGGTGTAGTTTCGGCGCCAAATTCAGAGTGGCATCACTGCAAAACGAGAACCGGTTAATTTTTCACCGGCCGCTTCAAAATCCAGCATATCCCATGGCTTCGCCAAGATCAACATGGTCTTTTGGCTCAAGAATCAAAAACTGCCCTTCCGGCACGCCCCAACGACGAACTTCTACGTGTCATCTTCAGTCTTGCCCTCTGGCACTGATGAATGAGGAAGAATTCGGATATGCCTTCTAACAAAGTCTCAACTCAGTTTGAACTTGCGTCAGTTGGTTTTTTGCCGCTTCAAAGGTCATCACCCTAGCGTTGACGTTTTGCCGCCTTTAATTTCAGCAACTTGTCTTTGTCGCCAGACTCTCCATGGCTTTGACCAATGTCTTTTGGACACTGAGTTTCGGGCTTGCCTGCAGTTCTCGTTTCCATTTGAATGGCTCTACGACGGGCTTCCAAAAGAAGAGAAAGTCGCCACATCCAACTCATAACCTTTCTTTTTAAGTTGAGCCGCAATGGCTTTCTGGGTCAGCGCGGTAATGCTTTAATGTCTAACATCTGGGCAACAATAATCCCTTCTAAAAATGTATAAACATAAATCAGAAAAAATCGAAAATAATAAATGGGTCAAAACAAGCGAGTCACCGCCATGCCAACCGCTAAGTCCGACAAATCCCCAAAACAACAACTTAATAATAAATAGCTTATGGCACTTAGCCCAAGCCTGCATGTTTTAATAAGGCGAGATAATTCCAGCCGAAAAAGTCAAAATGTTGTAAATGCCCCTTAAAAACCCTACATAACCAAAGGACGATACGGCTCAAAGTGAACGGCATTCGCTCACAATTACAAAACAAAATGCACACCCATGAGTCACACAACCTAAACATTAATCAGCATGGTGGCGAGTGGAAAGTGGTAAATGCCAATGAGAACTGATCCATTTTTGTCATGCCATATCGACTCAAGGCGCCAAACGCACCACCAACAGCAATCATAAAATACATCATTTTTTATTCTTGAAGATAAAGCCGCTTTCTGTCACTAACTTTTCCTCGTAGTTAACCATCTTTTCTTATAAATCAGTTAGCGCTGAAGCCGGACTCTGATCGTCCAATTTCCGACAACCAAGCCAACTTATCGTTAAATTTTTTTCTCTAAGCCGCGATCAGTGCGGCTGATAATAACGCATATTAGCCAAATCCTTACCGGCATATAGTTTTCCCAGCGGCAAATAAAGCGTGCTCTTCATTGTGGCCATAACGGTAATTCATCGCCAATGTACCCATACTTTTAAGCCAGTGACGTGGACGCGTTAGCGCAATGCACAAGGGCTTCTATCAATTTGGTTTTGCGTCTGCCACATCTGACATTTGCTTGATTAATATAGGTCTCGCTGGTAAACGCCGCGTTACACTTGGGTCCGGCACTGGCCATATATACCTGCCTGGCCGCTTGAGCAAATGGCTCTATTGCCCTCTCCCCGGACACAACGAGCGCTCAAATACACCCGAAGCATTTCAAGCCTATTTTGGCAAGCGCCTCGTTGATCGGTGCGATTCGCCTGTAGATTACCAGGGTTTGGAACGCCTGCGTATTGGGCAATGAAGTAACTATGGCACAATGGCAGAAGAATAGCTTCAAAGCCGACCCGGGTCGCGTGAATAGCTGTACAAAGGGGTCGCAACCAACCCTTTTGTCATCACGTCTGAAGCCGACAGTTCTGCGCTTGCTCGAGTCCCAATATATAAGGCCACCGTCTGGCGAGGACCTCGAATCAGATTTAGAGAGCCGGAGATTTGATCATAAAAGACATCGCCTTTTCGATCAAACGACGTGCCACACGCACAACACTCGGGCCCCAACTAAATCAGACCTTCCAACTGCTGCTTGCAGTTACCAAGACCGTCTAGCTCTCTGGCTTCGAGCACACACCCCCCGGCACCCCACCGCTCACGCCGCCCACCACCCCGCCACAAGCCCCCGGCCCCGCAGGAGTAATGAGAAATCTTCCAGAAAAGAAAGACTTTAAATCCGGAGCAGAACGTTAATTAGAGCGCCTTTCGGGGTCCGGGAACATGAAAGCATGCGCACACTCGCCTTGAGCAAAGCAGAACGGAAATATTGCATCGATTCTGAAAACACCATTGCCTTCCAGAGACGCAGTACCATTTCCTATTATCCATTATTAAGGCACAACTGTTGTACGTCGCCCCGCCAAGAGTCACAAGGACACAAGGTGTATATGTAGGCTTCTCAGAGCGCTTAGGGTGTTCTCTTCAAACATCGAAAAAACACGCCAGCACTGTCAGGCGATAGTATGCAAGGCGCAGGATTCTTAACTAACATTACAAGATATTTATGCGAAATATGTTCTCCTGTGTCAGTTTGCGCTATACACAATAACACAGAAAGTGCCCGATACTTCATCAAACGTGGTAAAGAGACTGACATAGCTATTGTGTCATGGATTCGATGTATATAAAAACGATGCACTTCGTCTACGCTCAACAATGACACTGCGATCTGAGCAATGAGAGGCAAGCATCGAGCTTATGCGCGATTGTTTATGCGTTGATCAACTGCGGCAGACACGAGTAAATATCTTCGGAAGCACGTACATCCTAGTAATCAGCGCTGTATCACGTTCATGACAGTTTCCACTCTGAAATTGTCGCATCGCCAAGCGGCTAATAGGACAGATAATACAAAGTCTGACAAGAACAATTTTTTCGCGTATCATCCTGGTCGGCACCCACTATAGAGAACAGAAAGTATGGCATGGCCAGGTTCTCGACTTACTACGTCCCTTTAAATGAGGTTTTTCTGTGACCAAGCGAAATATGCGTACTGAGCCCTATTGTAATACATGCAGGACTATAGTAGTTCGCGTATAACTGCGGCTGGAGCAAGAGGCTGAGTAAGAGACACATCGCGCTGGAACTATAGTATGAGAAGAGAAAGATCTTTTCAGATCACTCGCGTATCATCTTCTTCCAAAAATCAGGGAACAATAAACCACACACCGAACATGATCCAGCAGATTCCAGTGATTGAGAGCTAGTTTTGTGTGTGCGGTTGTCGCAATCTATTCTTGTCATCGGCACTTGGAGTCGATATGCATCATAGAGCACTTTATAAAATTCAGATTACACGGTTGCGTCTATTGTTGCGGCACATGCGAACATCGAGAATCTATTCCACATGCCCACCATGACTGCTATTTCTAATAGTAATACGAGTCCGTCAAAATTCCTGGAACAAATCCTACACCTTTAGTGCATGCCATCAAGAAAGAGGTTTGCGCGTTATTTCATCTCTGCTAATATTTAGTTGAGCGATATTGCCATAGTCACTATGAAGCGCGTAAGTACGCGTCGTTTCGCCATTTATGTAAGGCTGTCACGGCGAGTAAGTTTGTCTAGGGGCATCTGAGCGACAAGAGTAGTATTGTCGATTTTCTCTTAGACCTGAGACATTGAGTCCAAGAGCTAAATGAGTCTTTTTTGTATAGCTTGCTTCTGACAATGCGCACAATCCCAGACTCAGATGTGCACTCAATCATTATACCGCTAATTTATTATTGAGAGTGTCAGTTTTGAGAGTGAGATGAGCTCGCTCTATACGAGACGATATGGCGTCAGCCTGTGTCACCTCGCCATCTATATGAGCACTCGCATTTATTCGCTATATAAGTATATATACATGATTCTTTTCTATCGAGATGTATTTATATGTATATATCTAGTCTCTTTATATGCGTGAGGTAGTTACTTTTGTGGCGAACACTCACCTTCATATTTTAAAGTCGAGGTCCTCTACTTAAATAAGCAATTGTAACGCGCTGTATCAAATTGAGTAATCTGTTGTGTTGCTCTTTCTCGCTGCGGTCATACCGTCACCGCTTGAGATGCAATTTCAAAAAAAGAAACTTAAGATGTACAGGACCATGTGCGACTAATTTATTTACGAACATGACTGAATCTCTTCAAACACTCTATTATTCAAATTATGGAGACTATCACACCAGAGATGGCTTACAATAAGTTGTCTAAATGTTTAATTCCGGAATTAAAAATATCCACGCTAGGTTCAACATTGGATATGAGCTGTGTCCAACGCAATCTAGCACCGCACGCACCCAGAAACCACACACAGCGTCGTCCATATCCCAGTGCATCTTGCGTAACACACGACCATGAAGTTCTGGCGCGCTACATAGTACTGATAAGCGCTTATCTTGAATTATTAGACACAGAGCGGCGCTATATTGACGTCATAACGTAACGGATGTATGAGGACACTGAAGGCGTAACGCGTGTCCTACATAAAATAGACACAAAACCTGACAAGTTTCTCAACGCTGTCATATATCGAGCTATGAGAGACTCGTCTTTTATCTGTTACACTGTCATCAACCGGACATCAAAGATCTTCTGGATTCACACCAACGATCAATTCCGAATTATGAGTAGTTTTAGCTTGCACTCAATTCATTACAATCCATCTTCGCATGATGTCGCAACTCCTACGTACCTACGAGACTGAAGCGTGCACTTCCCTGCGTACAGAGATCACAAACAGCTACATCGTTGTCCACGTCTATGTGCGCGAGAAAGCAGTTGGCATATTTGTTGAGCCAAACAGCCAGCCGAAAAGATTAGCTAACATATCCCCCCACTCCGAGAGACACGAATCCGCGACCACATGGGGTTTGATCGCAAATAGTATCTGTTTGTGAAGCGGCGGTTAGAATCGAGATTTATTGAGAGTTGACACAGCAGCGTGTATCACTATACGCTATCCGAATTCGTGTGTTCGAGGAGATGTATCGCTTAAATCAAGACAGGTAAATCTCTGATAACGCTCTGGACAGCGACATGGCATCGCGTGTAGGGTCACGAGCCACAGATTATTGATTAGGTGAAATTACGCGACGGATGCTGGCCCCTTTGCTTTTTTGCGCACAAATACAGAGCTAAGTCAGCTCTTACTAACTTTTCTTACCACACAATTCGAGCATCCATAGGTTGGCCATAATGTCACTCCACGACTAACTACAAATGTATATGGGCAAATACGAACTCTAAATGCGGAACCTGTAGCAGGCAACGCCGTCTTCGGAATTCCCATCTGCCTATTTAAAAAGGTCACTCGGTCCGCCACGACAAAAGGATCTTCACTTCGCTAAGTTCGATATGGACCGCGGCGCGTCAACTTGTCATCACGACTTTTTTGTTATATAGACACCGCAATGGCTCACTGGTTTTAGCACGCAATCGAGCTAATTATAGACATATATTATTATGAACGTGCGCTCCATTTCATCTACCGACACAACGCAAGCCGTTAGCCCGCGTCTTTTCATGTCCGTAATAACCGCGTTAAAACGGTGAGGAATATGCCTTTCATAAATTCAGACTAATATTCAAGCATTTTGTTAGGGTCTGAGCCATGATTCACTCCGGACATACCTTCAATCCGTGCTGAGAGCGCTCAGTTCAGCCGCAGATACTTGAAGAGGCGATTGCAGAGTGCATATCATAACAATGAGACACCGACAAGAATTTACCGACCCCGTGTATCTCGGCACTACAAAACGTTAGATGACATTGAGCATTATTTTGCCCATAAGTCCTAACGACACCGTGTTTTCGCGTAGTGAAGCGGGCAGTTATGTACGTGACAACGCGCGAGGCATGATTCGTCGCATCAAGTTTGAGAAAGTAGAATTAGTACACGTTTCGCGCGTCGGATCGCTCATGAGACGTACTTGAAGAGCTTGTAGGGCAATGCAGAAGCTATTTTCAGAAGCTAGAGCTTCCTTACCGTACCGTGATTTTGTGCGGTGGAGAATCTGGTTTTTCTGCTCACAAAGATACGTATGACAATTGAAGTATGGTTTCCTGGTCAGGTAAATACCGTGAAATTTCCTTCTTGCTCAAATATGTTGTGACTTTCCAAGCGCGCCGTAATGCCAGGCTCGCTGGCCGTCACCCAGAAACTGGGCGTCCTGAATTGCACATACCTTAGAATGGTTCTGGGCTTTGGCGGTTGGTCGTACCTATCATGACCAAGAGAATAAAGTCAGCGAAGATGAAGGCAAATCGATCATACGGCATCGCAGTTGAAATCACTTCAGAAAATACACTGTATCCCGAACTGAACTGGGATCTAAATCCCGATGGGTTATGAGTTGTCTCTAAGTCAATGGGAAATTAAATCAAACGAAGATTCCACGAGCACCTAGATGAAACCTGCGCGATCATAGCATACTGCATAAGTATCGTATTGTCGCAAGATCTTTGAGCTAAGGGTTGTAGTTAATAATACCTGCGACATCACTTCACGAACCAAAAGGCGATGACACTCGACTTGCGAATATAACAAAGCCTCGAGAGTGGAGGCATAGATTAATTGTGAGTCACAGGGTTCACTTCCAGCCACAATCAGCTCCTTGAACAATGCGAAAATCCGGGTAGAGCGTCATACTGTCGACTACGATAATTCCGACAGGTACGCGCAGCAGAGGGAGTATTCGTCCTTATACAGAGTTATCATCTCAGACCTGTATGAAACTTTTTAGGCTTAGTAGTGAGTCTGTAAGTCAACTGACACATAGAGATAGCGAGTCGGTGCAGTTGGAGTAAGTACTTGTGTGAGCTGATCTTTGAACGTACTCTGTCTCTCTATCTATGGTCAAAATGAACAAATTGGACACTCTTAGCAAGAATTTATTCCCCTGAAACCCACGTGTCATTTCGAGACATATTACAGTAAGTGCGGAAATGGCTGGGAGCTTTATGCGCAGCGGGATGATTGGAAGCGCTAAGTGCGAGTTAATGCTACATTAAACAGCATATGCAGTTCCTGCCATTCTTACTATGATGAAGAGAGCACTTAAGAGTATCGAGTCTTACTTGCAAAGTCACAACTTTCGTGGACACTCGTGCGCCATTAAATGAGCATCACATAGTGAGTCTCGAAGCAACATCTAAATGCTGGAGCGGTGACCTCCTTTTTATCTTTTGGGCGCGACTGAGGTGAGATACTAGAGAGGGACGTTACTCTAGTAGGAGACGCTCGAGGACACAAGGAGGCTCTACTCCTTTTGAAAAGTGTTACCTCACCGAGATAACGCCGCGCGAAGTATGCCCACCTGCCCTACATCATTAGTCTCGAGACTCAGCGCGTACCAATAATTGATCTGTCACTAAAGCCAGAACACAAATTGCCCAGCAGTCGTTTCCTTTTTCTCTAGCGTGGGCTATCTGAAAAATTAATAAAGCGACATGCGGGCCAGCGAGACATTACACCCGTTTGGTGTATTAGAATATGTTATTGTACGATTCACAGCAGCAACACCTGTGATCTAGATAGCAACAGTATATAAGTTTTGGTCTTAATCTAGGTCCTTAACAGACATCTGCGAGAGTCTTTTTAGAAAGGTCGATTTGGACAATACTGTATCTCTCTTCACACTATGAGCTATCTCCGCGGTTCAGGCGATCGATGAAAAAAGGTAACAACCAGTGAAGCCAAGTCCGCGCAGAGACGAGGTGTCACTATATCAGAGTATCGATACTTGAGACATGACGATATGTTTTCACGACGTCTCGATTCAAAAGAGAGCAGAGTTCAGAGTTCGGACACTTCTCTCCCTTTTTTTTCGGATGATAGCGGGCTCTTCCAGCCCTCTTCCGAAAACAGACGCCTGTTGCTCTTTAATTGGATCTATTTTTTTATATCGTTGAAGTGTAGACTCTCTTGCACGACTAAAGCGCTAGTGTTATGGCTCCACATGCTTGTGACGAACAAAACATAACAAGAATTAAACGTTTTTTCACCCAAGCTAATCCATCGAAACTCCAACCAATCAGCTGCAGCCATAATAAACTGTAAAAACAAAAATACCATACCAAGGCACAAATACTGTAGCTAAAATCGTCGCACCATCCTCGTAACGGATAAAAGCGTATAACAATTTCCTCTAAACACATGGCTAATATGCCACTCTCAGTGTAAATCCATAGACCGATGTGAGTGCAAGGGAGTCGCGACGTCTTGCGACATACACTCAACTCGGCGTGTGTAGATAGTCGACAGACAACGACGCTCGGAGGTTGAATAAGGAACTAATAAAGCTATGTTTAGCTAAATGAATGTTATCTACCGGAAAGTACGCTGCAAAAGCTAAGGCATTATTTAGAGCGAGTGTTCAAGTGGCATTATGCTAACTTTGGTGTGGTGACGGCCAAAAATAGCGTCAGATTCATAGAGCAACCCGAAATACATCATGACATCCGATAGGCGGAGGGCTGCGCAATACCTTTTCTGCGAAGCACACACCAAGCTGGAAAATGTGGCGAGATCACGAATACACAATAAGAACCGTTTAAAACTAAGTAGGAACCAGACCCGCATCCAGGAGATGCCAGAGCCAATCTAATAGTCTGTCGATCAGACATTGACTTCTGTGAGAGCGCCTCAAATGGTAGATTTTTGCGACTGCAGCTAGAGCGTCAGTGAGTTTTGTTACCTATCAAAACGGAGACACTTTTTGGCGAAGAGCTCGGTAAGGCACCGCCCACGATTCCTGTTGTGGACTGTACGGCGAATATAAGGTCGTCTTGCAGACAAACCATTAACAAGATAAGAACAGCTTACATCGTATCATAGAGAAATCACTACGATTAATAGCTTCTCTGGCTCACATAAACGTCCGCTTGGTGTGATGCCCACAAACAGGCTCCAATAGCTGGGTATTTCGTGCTGAGCGAGTCAAGCGCTGACATTTATATTCTAACACAACGAGCGCCTTCCTATTTTATGCTAATTCAAAACAAAAATACACATTAAGCGAGATCACAAGTTACGCGAGTCTTATAGCATTACCAAATTAAAAAAAGCAGCCACCTAAGAGGCCTCGGCTTACCTCAACATGTTGTGGAAATAAAGGAAATGGTAAAAAGTTTTCCTCCTTGTAAAAGAAAAGTCACCATTCTCATTTAGAGAACATACAACATGCCTAGAAATTAGCCTTTAACTACCAACTTTAGTAAGTTCAGAACCAAGGTCACCCAGCGTAGTTTTCACGTAGTAAACCAAATCGCCGGCAGGCGTATTCACATCGTAACGAAGTAAGTGCCGTAGTGATCATTGTTCAGCTTCTAGATCGTCAGAGAACTCTATAGAGTCTATAAGTCACATGAGCTATCAGTTTGCGGCTCTAAACACAGCAACAGGATGCTGATCATAACTTCAAATCAGGTTACTTACGTTATTTTTTCAGTGCGTCAACTATGGTGCGTGGTTCCTTAAAATCACCTTTTCTTAATCACAATTGAGTAACCAGAAGAAACCGTTTAAGTTGTTAGTGTCGCCCATTCAAAGATAATATGGTAGGCTATTTTGCCATGTTGTTTGGCTAGTATTAAAGGGTAAGTCAATGTGCAGTTTTATCTGATGAAAGTCGCATGGAGACTAAAACGGATATCTTGGTGACCTGTACTCTTGTCGAATCACATACAATCGAAAACTTAGACA
>Ga0163217_1111993_pt1 | contig 10913 bp, 12 predicted proteins | sample SynspAceP_FD_185933 | JGI IMG/M metagenome (GOLD analysis project Ga0163217, IMG submission 185933) | Saline lake microbial communities from Ace Lake in Antarctica - Synechococcus sp. Ace-P (PacBio error correction) | ecosystem: Environmental > Aquatic > Non-marine Saline and Alkaline > Saline ...
CCCGTGCTAGCGCGGTTGCGCGCATTTTCGGCTGGTCCGAAGATGCGGTTGACACGAACGACGAAAAACGCTAGCCGCAGCCAGCCACCACACGCCAAGCCGCCTGGACTGGGATTATGCCCGATAGTGTGAGTGGCAGATCTTCCCGACCGCTTTTCGCCGCAGCGGCAAAGGTGGCGGCCCCAGCAGGGGCTGGCCTGCAGCCGTGGGGGGAGGGACCCGCGCCCAGGGGTTTTCAAAGGCGGTGATTCTACGGCGTGATCGAGGCGCTCGACGATCTCCAGGAACTTGGCGCAACCTGCCTCTATCTCAATCCGGTCCTTCGCCTAGCGCCACCACAATCGCTATCCACCTTCGAGTATTTTCCAGTGGACCGCCTGCTGGGGGGCACGGCGCCCTGGCCGCTCTGGTGGGCGGAGCTTGCACGCCGCGGCAATGCGCCTGATCCTCGGATGGCGTCTTCACCACTGCGGGCGCGCGGCTTTCTGGCCTTTCCATCACCTGCTGCGGAACGGGCCGCTCTCCGCCCTCGTGGATTGGTTCACGGAAGCACTGGCCACTGAAACCCCTACGGCGGTGGCGGTGGTTGGTGGCGGTGGGCGCTGCTTGCAAAGGACGGCTCTTGGTGCCTACCTGCTGGTTGGACGATCCGCCCTGCCCCAGCTTCAACCACGCCCAACCCGGCGGTGCGGGCCTATCTGCTGGCGGTGGCGCGGCACTGGGATTGCCCCGGGTGGAGGGCCTGGCGGCTGGATGTGCCCGATGAGGTCCCCGAGACTTCCTCGGCGGGAGTTTCCGGGCGTGTGGCGCGCTGAGCGGCGACGCCTGGATCGTCGGCGAGGCTCTGGCGGACGCCGCCCCTGGCCCTGCAGAGCGGGCCTGTTTTTCGCGGCACGATTGACTACCTCGCTGGCCTGGGCGATCCTCGGCTGGGTCGGCGCCAGGCAGGTTGCCGATCAGATGCTGGGCGCTGCCCGGCCCTGCCGAGCCCCCCTACCGCCCCTGGATCAGGCCGGCTTCCGCGCCGGGTTGGAGGAAGGTGCTGGGGTTTGGTACGGCCCGGCGATCAACCGCGCCAGCTCAACCCTGCTTTTGACAGCCATGACAACCCCCCGGGCCCTGCAATGTGCCTCGGCGGCGACCGGGGCCCTGGCCTGGCCCGCTGCTCGTTCCTGCTGCGGGTGCGCCTGCCTCTATTTACGGCACCGAGATTGGGCCTCGGCTGGTGGCACTGAACCCGCCTGCCCCGCGAGGCCATGCCTGGGACGCTTTTCCCTGGGCGCGCGCAACCGCTGCGGCGCTGCTGGGCCGGGCTGAGTGGCCTGCGCCGTAGCCAGCCGGCCTTGCGCCTCATCATGAGGCCTGGCCTTCACGGTAGCGGCCACGATGAAATCTCCTGCAGCTGAGCCGGGGTGAAGGCCCCGGAGCGGGTCTGGTGGTGACAATCGGGGGCTGCTGGCGCTGCCGTGGCGCTGCCCGCCGGCGCCACACGGTGCCTTTGGCCACGCAAGGTGGGTGGGCCCCGCCGCCCCGCGAGCTGCCCGCCCAGCACGGGCTGGTGCTGGCCCTCCGGCGAGCTGAGGCAGCATCTGGCGTCCGGCTACACAGTGGCCCAACCCAGATCTGGGTGGGATGGCCGGATCCACTTCGAGACCAGTTCTGGACAGCACCTCGAGACCCGGTCTCGAGAGCCAGTTCGGCTGGAGTGACTTTCGGCCGGGCCAGCGGCCGGTGGTAGAGGCCTGCTGCCGGCCGTGATGCCTGGCGGTCCTGCCCACGGCGGTGGCAAGTCGCTCTGTTTCCAGTTGCCGGCCCTGGTGCGCCAGGGGCTGGTGCTGGTGATCTCGCCCTGGTGGCGCCTGATGCAGGACCAGGTGAGCCAGTTGCGGCGGCGTCGGGATTCCCGGCGGCCCTGCCTGCACGCGGGCCTCGACACGGCCTCCGCGCCACCTGCCTGCACCGCCAGTCGAGGCCAATGCCTGCGGGCCTGCTCTACCGTGCGCTCGGGGACGGCTGCGCGCCGAGGCCACCCGCCGGCGGTACTCGGCGGAAAGTCATGCCCCCAGGCGGCTGATGCCCGTGGGCTCAATCCACGGCCAGAGCCACCAGCTGCCCGTGCTCCTCGCAAACCTCCTCCAGCAGCCGGGGTGCCTCGGCGCGCAGCCGCTCCGGAGCAGGTAGAGCAGCCGCAAGCCATTGGGCCTGCGATCTGGCGGTGCAGGCGGTGGCCGAGGCCGTGTCGAGGCCGCCGTGCAGGCAGGCCGCCCGGGATCCCCGCGCCGCCGCAACTGCTCACCTGTCTGCATCAAGCGCCCACCAGGGCGAGATCACCAGCACAAGCCCCTGCCGACACCAGGGCCGGCAACTGGGAAACAGAGGACTTGCCACGCCGGTGGGCAGCACCGCAGGCAAGTCAACGGCCGCCAGCAGGCCTTCTTACCACCGGCCGCTGGCCCCGGCGAAGAGTCACTCGAGCGAACTGGCTCTCGAGGACGGGTCTCGAGGGGCTGTCCAACTGGTCTCGAGTGGAATCCGTGCCATCCCACCCCAGATCTGGTTGTGTGGGCACTGTAGCGACGCCAGATCTGCTCAGCTCGCGGGAAGGCCAGCCACAGCCCGTGTGGGGGCGGCAGCTCGCGGGCGGCGGCCACCACCGATTGCGTGGCCACAGCACCGGTGGTGGCGCCGGCGGGCAGCGCCAACGGCAGCGCCAGCAGCCCCGATGATCACCACCAGACCCGCTCGGCCTTCACCCCGGCTTTCAGCTGAGGAGATCATCGTGGCCGCTACCGGTGAGGCCAGCTCAGATTGAGCGCAAGGCGGCTGCTACGGCGCCGGGGCACTCAGCCCGGCCGCAGCGGCCCAGCGGTGGCGCGAACGCCCAGGGAAAAGCGTCCAGGGCATGCCCTCGTGGGGCAGCCGGGTTCAGTGCACAGCGAGGCCATCTCGGTGCCGTAATAGAGGCAGGGCGCACCGGGCAGCAGGAACAGGAGCAGCAGGGCCAGGGCCAGGGCCTCCGGTCGCCGGCGGCAAAACATGCAGGGCCCGGGGGGTGTCATGGCTGTCCAAGCAGGTTGAGGCTGGCCAGCGGTTGATCGCCGGGCCGTACAACCCAGCACCTCTCTCAAACCTGCGCGGAGCCGGCCTGATCCAGGGGCTGGTAGGGGGCTCGGGGCAGGGCCCGGCAGCCGCAGCTGAGCGGCACCTGCCTGGCGCCGACCCAGCCGAGGATCTGCCCAGGCCCAGCGGGTAGTTCATCGTGCCGTCGAAGCAGCCCGCTCTGCAGCCAGGGGCGGCGTCGCGCTGAGCTCGCCCGACGATCAGCGTTCGGCGCTCAGCGCGCACCACCGCCCGGAACTCCGCCAGAATGTCGTCCGGGTACCTCATCGGCACATCCGCCGCCAGCCATCCAACCCCTGGCGGCAACCAGTGCCGCGCCACCGCCAGCAGATAGGCCCGCACCGCGGGTTGGCGTGGTTGAAGCTGGGCAGGGCCCGGGATCGTCCACAGCAGTGGTAGCCACAAGAGCGTCCTTTGCAGCAGCGCAACCGCCACCACCACGCACCGCCGTAGGGGTTCAGTGGCCCAGTGCTCCACGTGGAACCAATCCAGTAGGGCGAGAGCGGCCCGTTTCTTCGAGCAGGTGATGGAGAGCCCAGAAGCGCGGCCGCAGTGGTTTGAAGACGCCATCGAGGATCAGGCGCATTGCCGCGGCGATGCAGCTCCGCCACCAGAGCGGCCAGGGCGCCGTTCACCCCCAGGCAGCGGTCCACCTGGAAATACTCGAAGGTGTGATAGCGGTGGTTTGGCGCTGAGGCGAAGACGGATTGAGATAGAGGCAGGTTTGGCGCCAAGTTTCCTGGAGATTCGAGTCGAGCGCTCGATCACGCCGTAGAGATCACCGCCTGAAACCCCCTGGGCGCGCGGGTCTCCCCCACGGCTGCAGGGCAGCCCTGCTGGGCGCCACCTTGCCGCGCGGCGAAGCGGTCGGGGCAGATCTGCAACGATCAACGGCGATCGACCACCCAGTCAGGGCGGCTGCGGGTGGCTGGCGGGGCGGGCTAGCGTGTCGTCCGTTCGTGTCAACCGCAATCGACCAGCCCCTGAACATGCGCTCAACAGGCGCTAGCACGGACAAAACGGAGCCCCATGCCCAACGACGCCCTCCTTCTGACGGCTCGAACCAGCACACCAGCTCGAGGCCTCCCTCCAGCACGCGCAGGCCAGAGGCCCTGCTCACCGCAGCGCTCCCCTGAGCTTGCCGGCACCCGCCGACGGTGGGTCGAGCAGGACGGCGAAGCGAATCTGGGCCAGCCAGCTGCGGCCCTCCAAGCCCTGGAGCAGGCGATCAGCCCGGAGCAACGCCGCGCCGTGGCGGCCTGCGGGGCATCCGCAACGCAGCGGGAGACCACCCTGCCTCTGGCATCGCCCGCAGCGGGGCACGTGCCTGGGGCCGGCGATCGTCTGGCCAGGACGGCCGCACCGCCGCTCTGCGCCGACTGGAAACGCAACGGCCTGGGCCGTTGGTGCGGGGCGCACCGCCTGTGCTGATCCTATTTCAGCGCCAGCAGATCGTCGGCTGCTGCGCGAGCAGCCGCAGGCGGCGGCCGCTGCGCGGCCGGGGAGCTCTGCTTTGGCACCGCCACAGCTGGCTGCTTCTGGCCTTCACCGGCGCCAGGTGCATGCCCCGACCGCGCAACGCCCAGCCGACCCCTGCTGATGGCCTGGAGCGAGGTCAGTGGGGATCCGGAACTCGTGACGCCTTCGGGTGCGTGCCGGCTCCCCCTCCGGCGCTCGAACCCCTGTCCACGACCTGTTACTTTTCGCGGCAGCACGTTGCGCGCACGCTGCATTAGCCGGTGCTGCGCGAGTCCACGAGGCCGATGCTGGCGATCAACAGGTTCGCGGCCACCTAGTGCTGTCAGAACTGCTGCAGCCGGGTGAACAACAAATGGCACCTAAGCCATTCCGGCGCCTTTTCTGGTGATCTAGAGCACCGGTCCAGAAGCATCCGGAGAGACAGGCAGACGGGGCCAGTACGAGCACTACTGGAGATGGTGGCGGAGCGCGCACGATCTGGCTTCTCCACCACTCTACTACATGGAGTGGTAGCGTGCTGCATGCCCGGCAACCGCCTATCCGAGTGGTCCGTGGACGGCTGGGCCTGTCGATAGAAGTTCCGCCGCAGTCGAACACTTTGCGCTGGCGGCAACAGCTCCCGCCGGGCCACGACGCGACCTTGGGATCTGATCTGGTAGTCAGGCGACAGGCTCACATGGTCTGTAATTCGCTCCCATCGCGCTACGCACGCACTGGCTGTATGACGAGAGACCCGAATGCCAGCCTCGACACACGCCTGTTGGCGACCTGTGAAGGCGCCGGTGTGTAATGAATGATATGTCGATTTGAGATGCACTCTCCTGGAGCGAGGCATGGCCGACCTGTGGGAGCGAGCTTCTAGGAAGCGCTAGAGGAGGAGTCTTTCCGAGAAAGGAAGCAGAGAGCACGACCGACACTGCGCAGAGACGGCCGATGGGTCTGCTGCAGGCCAGGCCGCACATAGCTGCGGACTGACGCACGGGCGGTATGATTCCGTCTGGCCGAGCATTCTCTGAAGACGACCTCTAACGAGAGGTGCCGTGGCCTCTTCTAGACGTGTCATCCTGTGCTTAGCTCCGATCGGCTTTACCCGGCTCTGTTCCTTCGCGAAATGCCTCGGTTTGGGTCTGCCTTGGACATCGTGAATGTGACTGGTCTGGGACACCATATATCGTCCCGCGTGAACTCAGCCGCAGCCGGTCAACCAGCCTCTCACGTCGCAAGGACGCATACAGGCCAGCGGTGGCTTGAAGCGCCGGTAGTGGTCGGGGTGCGCGCGGATGTCTCGGTGCAGTGTGTGACCTGGTAATTTATAGCACACGCGCTGGGGAGTCAGATGAAATATGCACGCACAGGATGGCTCGAACACAGAGCACCTATTGCCGCACATAGCACGTGTCTCCAAGATTCGCGCAAAGCGGAATGTCTTTCTCCTGCCCAGCCATTTCAGAGCCACACTCACAGTTCGAACAAGCGCAGAGACTCAGAGGACTGGACCAGCGGACTCCAAGTGGAGGTCATATTCGGATCTGGGCTGGTGCATGACTGCGCCGGCGCTCAATGCGCGCGAGCGCCCACCCCGCACTTGAGGCCAGGTGCGCCTCGGCCTCATCGTGTGCTGGTGGAGGGCAGTGCATCGCCTCGGCGACCAGCAGCGCGCAGCACCGAAGTTTGCTGACATGTGGCGCGGCGCGCTATTTGGAGCTTGGCCGTCAAACCTTCTGCATCGCTGCGCCAATCGTGCAGCCGGTGCGCGAAGCTCTGGGTCGAGCGGCGGCACTGGCTGCAGGCCGTGCCGAGTTTCCTGGCCCAGCCCTGATGCTGCTGCTGCCGAGCCCGCAACCACGCTGTGCGCCACCGCCTACTACGGCGCCGCCTGGCGGTCCCTACGACCTGCTGGCCGAGCCGGCGGCGCAACATCAGCGCCAGCGCGCTGCCCTTACGCGCCAAGGAGGTGAGCCGCCAGATGCGAGCTGGCAGGCCTTGGCCCACGGCGGTCGTCGCCTAGACGCGAGCCGCTTCAGACGTCACGCCCCGCCTCAAAACCTGCTGATCGCCCGCAAGCGCACGCCCTCCGCCGGCGCCGCGTACACCCCGAGGCCGTGGTGGAGCATAAGCTGCGCGACGGCAGGGCGCAGCTGAAATGCGGGCCGTGATCGCAGCGGAGCACGGAGGCGCCAGGCAGCGGCTGCCGCGCCCGGGTTGGTGGTGAACGCCACCGGGCATCGCCGCCGACGCCCTTGCGGCCGCATGGCCGCAGGCGATCTGCGCCCAGGCTGCAGTGAGCGCGCGGCATGCACGTGGTGCTCGACGACGACTCTTCTGCCCCGGCGGCCTGGGGCCTGCTGGTGGGCCCGCACCGACGACGGTCGGGTGCTGTTCAATGCTGCCTTCTCGGCGCACGCTGGTGGGTTCAACCGACCGACACGGCTTGCCCCCTGGCGCGAACGCCGAGCGGCCCGCCGCACGAAGAGGCCTAGCCTGCTCGACTACGTGCAGCGCTGGGTTCCCCTCAGATACTCCACGCCAAGGTGAGCAGCCGCTGGGCCGCGGCGCCGCATGTTCTGCCGAAACAGCGGCGGAAGCGGCCGCCGGCACGGCGCGGTGGTGCGGGAGCCCACGCGGTGGAGCGGCTTCAGCTGCGGTCTGATCAGCGTGATGCGGGCCAAAGTGGACCACCTGCGCAGCATGGCCATCGCGGCCCTGGCGTGGTGGCCGAGCAGCTCGGCCGCCTTGGGGGAGCTGTCGCCACGGAGCGATCCTGGGGTTGCCGCCCAGCGACCCCCGGCCGCAGCTGCGCCGAGGCCTGGCCGCCTGGCCACAAAGCTCAGCAACGAGCTGGGAGGCCATGGGGCCCACCTGATCGCAGCCTGGCCTTGGAGCCCCCGCGGTGCTCGCCTCGCGCCGCGATGCAACGAGCGCACACCCCCTGCAGCGACGTGAATCCCCCTGACGCGCCGCGGAGGGTGCGCCACCATGGGCCGCCATCGGAGTGGGCCGCAACCGGGAGGATGGTGCTGGCCGCCGCTGCCGGGCTGGCTGTCCGTCAGGCCCGAGGGCCGACCGACTGGTGGCACGGGTGGCGATCTGCTCGAGCAGGAAGCCGCCGCGGCGCTACTCGCTCAACCAGCCACCAAGAAGAACCCATAGGCGGGCAGGTAACGAAACCACTCCGGCTCGCCGGGGCAAGCTCACACCCAGAGCGTTTCGCGCTTGATGCGATGGCCCCTGCCACTGGCTGAGGTCGAGCCGGTGGAGGCGCCCGTGCCGGTAGAGGTTGGCTGGCCAACGATCAGCCGTCCATCGCCGACGGGGTTATTTTCCCTCGCCTCGGGCTGGCGCTCCTGGCAGGAACGGGCGTAGCAGAGCGCAACGCTGGGGTGGCCGCTCTCGATGCATCACCATGTCGCCGTAGCGCAGGGGCCGGTAGCACTCGCGACTGTGGGGCAGTGCCGGTGGTGCCAGCTGAGCAGGAGCCGAGAGCTGCTGCTGCACCTCCACGTTGACACGCGGTAATGCAAACGCGGGTGAGGGTGATCGGCGGCAACACAGCAAGGGGTCTGGAGGCGTGAGAAACCACCGTTGGCGGCCCGGCTCCAGCATGCGTGTGCGGTTGGGGTCGCGGTCGCGCGAGTCGGCAGTTGCGCCCATGCCGCAGTTCATCGCGTAATAGAGGCAGGGCAGGGCCGGGCAGGTGTAGATGAGGCCATGTTAGCAGGGGTGGTTGGGCTGGCAATCCGCCATTGAGCAGGGGGGCCAGCGCCGTTGATTTCCCCAGTTTCAGCCAGTGGTCATCGTGCGTCGGGAAAGTCATTGAGGATGGCCACTTCCACCACCTGCATCGGGCACCAGGTGACATCGAGCCAGAGCTTCATCGTGGTTGCGCAGCGGCAGGGCCGCAGCGGCAGCCCGCAACGCATCTCCTGGGCATGGGTGAGGCAAATCGCGCAGGGCATCGCTGCGGCCATTGGCCACGCCGCGAACAGGTGGGCGTAGGCCGAAGTCGAAGGCGGCATGCAGTTCATCGTTGGCCAGGTAGGGCGCGACTCAAATCGACCGGCTGGATCGCCTCGGCAACAGCAGCACATCCCGCCCGCTGGCCTCCACCCGCGCCTCAACCGCCGCGGAAGGCGTGAGTTTTCGGTGGCAGGCCCTCGCGCGGCTGGCCCCCGCCTCGAACAGGAAGGGCACGGCATCGAGGCGAAAGCCGTCGGCCCCCATGTCCCAGCCAGAAGTATTCGAGCACCTATTCAGCATCTCCTCCCTGCACCTCGGGATGTCGGCGTAAGTTGAGATCGGCTGGTGCGCAAGGAAACGTGCAGGTAGAACTCGGCCGCCCACCTGGCTGGTTCCATTCGCAAGTTCGAGCTTCGAAGTGGCGAACAGCAGCGGCGCATCGGCATAGCCCTGGTTCGTCCGTCGCGCCAGGACGTAAAAAATCACGCTCGCTGCTGCCCTGGGGCGGCCCAGAGGGCGCGCACTGAACCAGGGTGCAACAGACGCTGCGTGTGGTTCCAACCAACAGGTCGAGGATCAACGCGCATGCCGCTGGATGTGGCTGCTCGCAGGCAAACAGCCCCCACGGTCGCGAAGATCGCGAGATCGGGTGGGAGCGCGCGGTGAGAGTCGCATGATGGTCGTGAAACCGCAGCATCAGCGCGCTAGCGGCGAGATAGGATCGGCGGTCCAGCACAGATCGCATCGACCGCCGAGCCACTCCAGGTAGGAATTTCTGGTGCATACCGGCCAGGTCACCGATGCATTTAGGACCCGTTGCGGAGTGTGAAGCTGCGCGGCATCAACTGATAGATGACGCAGCCTTCCCACCAGGGAGGTTTTGGCTTTCGGGCCATGACAAGTGAATGGAGAGGAGGTGATGGAGGGGGGTGAATCGGAGAGAATGAATGTGGGTGGCTCACACGCGTATATAACGCCGCCGCCGGCCGCAAATCGATGCTCATGTTTGTGGCTCCCCGGCGATGCGCTACGGCAATCGCCGATGCATTCGCCCGCCATACGCAGACCCAGCGCAGGGGTCCGCGGGCTGTGTCAGACTGTCAGTTGCTGCTGGCGCCCTGAGGGACGAGCCATGTGGCACCCGACTGCAGTGAGGTCGGATGGAGTCGGAACCGCGACCGCAGGGTGAACGGTTCAAGGCTGCCGATCGGCTTGAGCACGTTGATCTGTGGACGCGTGGCGAGTAATGACGAGCGCACACGACAGACGCGTGGCGGGTCGGTGTGATAGAGCTCGGAGCCGTGCCGCGCACTGCTGCAGGCGCCGGCCATCGAGCAACGGCGATGCGAATCTGGGCCGATGCCCATCGGCTTTCTTGCTGGTGTCATGGTGACCAGGGTAGACGACCCGGCGCCACCGCGAAGAGGATCGCGCGCAAGCTGGGCCGCAAGCTCCTCGCGCAGCTGGCGTCGATGGGGTGTGCCCTCAATCGGTTCATCGACAGGAACACCTGCGGGCGCCGCGAGCAGGGCCCGAGCCAGCGGGCGAGCACCCGCTGGCGCTGGCCGCCGGAGAGATCGGCGGGCCGCCTTTGGGCGCAGCTCACCGAGCTGCAGCAGCCGAGGCACGCAATTCGAGGTCGCGGGCGATGGTGGCCGGCATCGACGCCACGCGCGGATTCCTCCTCCCCAGGCGAAGGTTGCGGGCCAGGCTCAGGTGGGATAGAGCGCGGTGCTCTGAAACACCATCGCCACCTGAACGCGGGCCGGCGGCACGGGCGGTGATGTCGCGCTCGCCCGGCAGGAATGGCGCCCCGGTCGGGGGAAATCGAGGGCCGGGAGATCAGGCGCAGGGTGCTGACTCTTGCGCAAACCGCTGGGGCTCGAGCAGGCCAGGCCCACTCGCCGGGGCTCACGTCAGATCGAGTCTTCGAGATCGTGCGCGCGCCGATGCGGCGCTGATCCCCTCCAACTGCCAACGCGTGCAGCGCTGGTGGTGGTGCTAGGATATCGTGCTGAAACGGTCATCGGCGGGAGCCGGCGGACAGCAGGTTCCACCCTTGATGCGCCTGGGTGAGGCCGGCACGGATCGGCCGTGCTGAAGACCAGCAGTAGCAGCAGCAATGCACGCGCTGCCAGCCACGTTGGCCGCAGGAAGGCGCCATAGGAAACGAGAACACCGAGGAACGGCGATGCGGGCCATGGCGGGCGCAGGGTGACGCAGCTCCGAGCGCTCAGCAGGTGAGGGCGATCGGAACTCATTCAGCTGAACAGAAAACACGAGCACGGCCGTGGATCGCCACGCAGGGCCGAGCCAGGGGCACAGGATCCAGCGCAGACGCTGCCAGAAGCCAAAAG
>Ga0163217_1031734_pt1 | contig 10912 bp, 11 predicted proteins | sample SynspAceP_FD_185933 | JGI IMG/M metagenome (GOLD analysis project Ga0163217, IMG submission 185933) | Saline lake microbial communities from Ace Lake in Antarctica - Synechococcus sp. Ace-P (PacBio error correction) | ecosystem: Environmental > Aquatic > Non-marine Saline and Alkaline > Saline ...
CGGAGGGAAAAAAGGAGGGAAACAAATAAAAAACTTCCCCGCCCCGGTTTTAAAAAAATACTCTTGTGGTATTCCCCGAAAGTAGGAGCCATTTTGGGTAAGACGTAAAGCGACAACGACTTTTCTCCTACATCAACCAACTGAAGCATTTACCCATCCATAAAACAGCAAAATCCTCTAAAACCCTCACTTAATTCCCTTAGGAATATTAGCCACCATTGTTTCCAGAATTTTCTTCGCACCTTTCTCCCAACTTTGCGCCGCTTTAAAGCCATCCTTTATGCTCATAAAAAGCGGGTTTTTTTATTTCTACCTCAACTAGTCTTTTTTGTCCCCGTCTAAATCGAGGGCCAAAGTACTCATAATATATGAATCTCAGTTCGTCCTTGGGCCTGCCAATTGCCAATGTTGCACTGTTGACTCTGATGCAAAACTATTATTGCTAAATTATCCAAATTTTTCCCGTTTAATGCTCGTGAAAAATCGTTTTATAAATACAAGAATAAAACTCAGCATCAAAGAGACAAATACCACTAAGACACTGAGCATTAAAAAACACTGAACATTACGGCTCTTCTGATGCTTGATTTTTTGCATAAATGTAAGCCTTTAATCGCTCCCATCATGTCCCACATTCGGGTTAAAATATGCCCCAGAGCGAGGACCAATACCATACCAGCAACAAGGGAAAATTAGTTTGGGTTCAATTTGGCCGTTTAGGGCTTTTCAAATCGTAATCAACGTGCGCGGTTCATAAAAGTCGCGCTTCAGCCAATAGTCGTCCTACTCGCTGTCTCTTCACCTACATGATCATCTGTAAGACCAAGAAGTAAACAAGTACTGCTAGCAGCCATCGCGACAAACTCTCACCTTTTTCAATATTTTTACGCATGGTAAATGATCGTGCTGCCTATATACGAAATTAATGACGCCATAGCGACCAAAATTTATGCACTCGTTAAGGTACAAACCTGCCACTAACATCATGGAACAAAAGCTGCGGTCGAAAAACGGGCTAATAGGGTCGCTCAAAAATCATTGCCCCCACAATGGGTAAGCGCAGTTTAAGCTTGTCCCATTTATATTGACCCTGTGGCGTTCAATAACGCTGTAAAAATAATTGGCTTGTAATTATGCCCGACACACAAATAAGCCCATTGCGTCCAATAAAAAAACTGCGAGGGCTAATAAAACCCGAGTCATTAAGGCAATTCTGCCCCAATGAGGTAAAACATATCGGCAAATATTGGATCACCACATTATTCATAATCATCCATCGCATGACGATGGCAAAAATACAAATAGATGGATAAACGGGTCGCGGCTTTAATTTGCTTGCGGGTTTCCTTTTCCTTCGCTCTAGATAAAATACAACTGCAAAAAAAGCGTCGTCCTAACTTGCCCGGTATTTTCACCCACATGCACTATGGCTGATAACAACACTGCTTAAATATATTCTTATGTTTTTGTTTATTGCACTAGAAATGTCGCCCGCCGTCCTAACATACTGCAAAAACATCCTTGTAAAGCCAATGCCCAAAATAACCGTTTTTTTAAAAAGAGCTTTAGTTGGGTTCAATCAAAGCCAGTCCCTTTTTAACCCCGCAACTAAAATTTTGGAATAGAACCTGATTTTTAAGCTAATGAAGTTTACAAATGCTTTGCCCCGTGGCCAAAAAAAAAATCAAACCAGTTTTCATCGCAAGTCTATTGGCGGTTTGTAAAAAAAAAAAATTAATTGCCCAGAAATGAAATTCGGTTTGGTGCGCCCCCCCCCCTTTTTTTAGATTTTTCCCGGTTGGGATGTTTCCCCCACGCGGATAAGCCTAACGAACCGGCCTAGGTTTATTTTTGCCGCCAAAAACCATAGATGCGGTCCCAGCCGGGCCCTTCTTAAACTCCCGTTTGCCAGTTTTTCAACTCTTTAAGCATTAAACTGGCCCTTTTTATAAAAAACTAAAACCTTGCGCCATCCGTCCAATCTTTCCGCCCTTGCTTTTGGCCTAGGGCCCCCCCTTCTAACAACTCAAAACGCAAAACTTTTTGTGGGCTTTTGCTTTTAAATCAAAAATTTTGCCCCCCCCTGGGAAATCTTTTTTTTGTTTTTTCATCGCTGGGCCCCTCCAAGTTCCCCCTCGGCCAAGCCTCGCCTCTAAAGGCCCACCTCTTTGTTTTTCTTCAGCTTAAATTGGCCTAAACTTGGTTTTTCTCTTGCCGAAACATATGTTCAATCCAAATTTTTCCAAGCAACTTCCATCAACACTTGGGTTAAATAACCATTTTTTTGCGTTAAGTCCAAAAGGGCAAAACTTTTAGCTTTAAGGGCACCCAAACAAAGCCCCGGACTGTTTGAAGTCGCGCCCCCCCTTTTTCGGCAAAACAAGCAGTAAATTGGTTTTTTGCCTCCTTCAGCCCTAAACCCATCATAAACTTTTGCCCGGTCCCATTTTGTCAAGGTTATTTCCCCAAACCACCCACCCGACCTTTTTCATACCGGTTTTTAAAACTGCAAGTTTTAAAGCAAACCCCTTTACCATGCCCCCCAATAAAGTGGTTGGCCCAGGCCTTAAGTTTTTATTCGTCCCCCAAGAATGAACCCAAGCACACAAGTTAAAATTTCCGTCCATTGCCAGGTTGGGTTAAACCTCTCTGGGCAGTTTTTTTTTCCGCTATATTTTTGCGCCACCAAACGCCCTTGAAGAAGCACTAATGGCTCTTAATTGAGCCCTTTTTACGCCACTAAAAAAATAACCGGTGCCCCCAATATCCAATTAAGCGCCGCACGCCACTTGCTTTTGAATAAATGCAAAAAACATTTTAGAAAATGCAGGGTCCCCCGACAAGACCAAGTGGGCCCGGGTCCAAGGCCCTTCCCGCGGCCAACCAATTTTTTCCCAGCGCCCCGTTCCCCTCCCCCTGAAAAATCTCGCAAAAATTTTTCCAAAAACCCACCCCTAAATTTTATGTCCCAAAGGAAAAAATCCGCGAACGTAAAAGGTAATTCTAAGGAAACCAGAAGCAAAGTTCCAAAAACCCATTTTTAATTTGTTTGGTTTTAGGGGTACTTTTTGGTTTTTTTTAATGCCCCGCCCCGGCCCAAAAACGACTATTTCACCAACGGGAATCTTCCCTACCGTAAAATTTAATTTTGGTGGTTCCCGAGGGCCTTGATTTTAAGCCCTTTCACTAAGCCGCCCCCCCATAACAAAAAGTAAAGTCCGTTTTTTTACCGGAAAGCCCCCTGTTTTGGGACCCCAGTAAAAACCCAAGAATGTCATGCCCCAATGAGGGCGGGGTTTTTTTTAAAAATAGCCCGCGGAAAAACCCGGGCGCAAAACATAAAACCCTATTGGGCAAAGAATCCCCGTTTGGAATTCCTAAATGTTTCAGCCCAACCAAGCCAAGAACTGATCCCGAATAAACCCCCCGCATTTACCAACCGAACTTCCACCCATGCCTGGAAATGGGGCATAGTAAAAAAAGAAAACCCCCGCACAACAAATCAATTAAGCCATGGCCCTTTTAAAATTCGCCATCTAAAAATTAAGGCCCCAATCTTTTTTTGCCCGTAAAATCGGTTTTTGTCAAAAATTTCCAAACCCGAACCCCAAATCTACCCCTTTTTTTAAAAACCGCAAAAACAAGGCCGGAGCCGATGTTTTTTTTTTCCCCTGAAGTCCACTTTTTCCTTTTGTAAAATAAACGCCCATCAAAACGCGCAATGGCCCGATTTCCGTTTAAAAAAAATGGGTTTTTCCCCCGTCCCGGTTTTCTATAATGAAATAAATTTCCTTTGAAGGCTTTTTAGTTCCCTGCAAACCGCCGGTCCTTCCAAAAATATTGAACCCTGCCAAGTAAGCCGTCGGCCAAAAACCGCCAAAGTTATTCCCTTTGGCTTTCAACCACCAATTACCGCTTATCGAATCCAAATTCCCCGCTTTACCCATCCTGGATAACCCCTTTTCACGAGGCTTCCTGAAGCAAAAGGAAGGCAATTCGTCGGTTAACCGGGCGAATAAAAAACCTGTCCCATAACGCTTTGGTAAGCCAGTTTTGGGTTTAAAATCCCCCACTTCACCACCCGGCGATTTTGAAAATGGGTTTTTTTGAGTAAAATAAGCCAGAAATTTAAAAACGTTCCCGACAGCAGAATTTAAGTTCAGCAAGGATCCGCTCAAAACCCACCAACAATTGGAAATCCGGCCCTTTTTGTCCCCAATCTTAATACAATGGCAAAAAACGGATTGGTTTTCGGACCGTGGGACCTTTTGGTACCTTTCCTGGTAAAAAAACTGGCTTTAACGGCAAAGCCGGCCGGACACATTTTATAAATGGCTTTGAAAAAGTTTCGAATTAAGTGGCACAATTTCCAAATGTTTGGCCATTTTAAAAAACTTCAAAAAGCTTGAGTTTTCCCGCTTACAATAAACCCCTTTTTCGACTAAGTAATAACCATGAAACCCCGAGGCTTTTTACGAACCGTGATTTTGTTTTTGCCCAACAGCCTAAAAAATTTTGGCATCAATTGAATCCGTCCATTGAATGAAATGCCCCCCCCTGCGTGGGAAACCAGCAAAAATTCGCCCCTTAAAAAACGATTTTTTTTTTAGCTTTTGGGATTCAAATTTTAGTACCCTACCTAAAACACAAATAATTGCCGGTTTCTTGGAAAAAAATAAATTCCTGTCCCCCCCCCCACGCCCCTTTGGAATCCAAAATTGAGCCTAAATTTTTTGCCGCCCCCCTGAAAAAAATTATAACTTCCGTAATGCCCGTGTTTACCGCCCCCCAAATTTTCTTCATAAAATGGCTTTAATCCCCAACCACCAGCCCTTAGCCATTAAAAAAAAATTGGGGCGTCCCCCCAACTTTGAGGTTTTAGAAAAAAAAGAAGTAAATAGTTCCCCCCCCCTGTTTTTTTTCCCCACCCACAAAGTCCCAAGCGTAATTGCCTGGCCCAAAAAAATTAAAACCTTTTTCTTATCAGGCTAAAATTAACCAATTTTCATAAAATATGCCCGCCCTGGCCTTGAAAAATTTCCTTTCAATCACCTAAACTAAAGGCGGAAATCTAAAAACCTTTTTTTTTTTGCCTTAAGTAAATAAATAAATCCCCTTTGCTAACATTTAAAAAAATCTTAAAGGTCCCCGCTAACGTTTTTTTGGGGCGGCAGCAAAAGAACGCTTTGGAATTGGCCCCCAAAACTGGTGCTTTTTTTTTTAAAGTGCAATTGCCCATTAGCAAAAAAAATAACCAAAGTAAGCCAAGTTTTTTTTTTTTTTTTTATTTTGCTTCCAGTTTAATTTCGGTCCCCCGGTTTCGTGCCCCTTCCCAGGCAATTCTCCCAATTAACTGAATGCAACACGAAACCCTAAAATTAATATCAACCTCAGTGGGGCCATCCTTGAAAGAACCTGGTTTTGCCTAAGAAAAATGGTTTTTTTTTGAACTTGCCCCCCCCCTGGCCTAACCTGTTTCTTTTTTTTAATTTGCAAAGGAAACCCCGTTTTTTTTTTTTCCAGGCTTTCTCGCTTGGTAAAAAAACCAGGTGGGGTTTCAAGGTAAATTTGTTTGGGTTTGGTTTCAAAAACAGAAAGGTGAAGCTTTTGCCTTTAACGTCCCCAACTTAAAACATCAATGTAACGCCCTACAAACTCCTTGGGTTTTTCCATCAATCAGAAAGCGAAACAGGTTTTTTCTTTGGTAAATCACTTTCATCCCCACTGGCACCCTGGTTTACCTTTGAAATGATTATGCCTTTTCACTCCATTCAATAACTCCCTTGTTTTCATCAAGACTATTCTCAACCGGACGGGCCCCCTCCAAAGTTCAACGATTATGGCCCCACCAAGCAATCAGTTTAACTACTTCATCATCAGTACAACCGAATTGGCCTTTGAAACCTTTTTTTTGAAAGCGGTATGTTAATTTCGCTATCCTGGGAGCAAAAAGACTCCCATGGGGCGTTTTTTTTCCTGAACGGTGGAATAACTTAATTAATTAATGCCAAAAAAACCAAAACAGGGCCCCCAACCCCACGATCAACAAAAGCAAACAAGAATTTAAACACTATTGTTTTTTGCCCCGGCTCTTTAAAATGGATTGGTCTGAATAAACGGGCGGCCTGAAAACCGGTTTGTTGTAAAAAAACCCCTTTAGCCCCCTTTGCCCCCCGCGCTTCCAAATCCCCCTCAAAAAAGCAAATTTTAATTCCACTACCACTCCCATAAAATGCCCCTTTGTTCTTTAAAGTTTAAAAATGGGAGTAAAACCAACCACCGGATGCAAAAAAATTGCTCGCTAGTGCGGAACCAAGAACGTAGTTTCGGGATCCACAAGCCACCAACGTTTTGGAAAATATATTTTAAATACGATGGCCCCGCCTTATGCGTTATCTTGGATGCCCCCAACTTTGAAAATATGCGGCCCCCTGGCAAGTAAAAAAAACTTGTTTTTTTTTGAAACCCCCCTCCAATCACCCGTAAGGGCCCCCCTAAATTAAACCCTTTTTTTTATGGCCAAACAGAACACATTTAACAAATTTCTTTTGGGTGGTACCTTTTTTTAACTGGCTTTTTAAAACCAAAACCAGTTTTTTAACTGCATTTTTACTGAAATAATTTCCCCTGGCCCCCGGGTAAAAAACCGCCTACATTTCCATTCCCGAATGGGCGGTAAAAAACAAATAAAAATTTGAAATTGAAACCTTGACTCCCCCAAATTTCATTAATTGTAAAAATACAGCAAACGGTTACCCTTTTGTTTTTTTTAACTCCCCCGGCAAAGCTCAAGGCCAAGCCTAAATTTGTCAATGCAAACCCTCCCAGGTTTGAAAACCCCAAATAAACACCACTTTGCACAATTTTTAAACGGGATTTCCCGTTTCCCCCAAGGTTAGTTCCATTCATCCGCAAAGCCCCCCGTCCCCTTAAATACAATTTTCCAAACCGGCAAAAAGGCTTTGTGCCCTCCATCCCAAAATAAATCCCAACCACTGCAACCTTTCTTGGGGAATTTTTTTGGCGAATGAAATAATCAATTTAAAATCCCCGTTTTTTGCCCTTTGAATAACGTTTTTTGTAACCTCTTGCCTGGGGTCGGGCTTTGTAAACCGCTCAAACTTCAAACCCTGTAATTTTCGCCCTGGCCTCCCACCGAACCGTGCGGCAAAGTTTCCGCCTGGAGTTAAATAGGATTTCGGTAAATAAATAAAGCTTTGCAAACAAAAATGAAATTGAAAGGTAATTTTTCCCCCCGTTTGGAGTTTTTTGCGGAACAATTAAAAGTTTTTTTTTTACCCTGGGTTGCCCCCCGACACCTTCCCCCAACCAGTAACTTTTTAAATAAAAATCCTTCCCCCCCCCCCCCCTTTTTTTCTAGGGCCGGTAAACAATACTTTGCAAGCGCCCTTCCCTTTAAATGCCTTTGGCAAACCAAACGAAGTAAAGCTGGGGGTATTAGGGTGAAGTGTGGGAAAAATGGTTAAATTCCTCTTTATTACCAAAATAGTGGGGGTTTTAAGATAAACATAGTATTCCACGGTGTAAAACCATCTGCCGCCATTTGGGTTCCTCTTGCTACGTTTTGTAAGCCTTTTGATCCCCCCCCGCCCCAAAGGATTTTCCGGTTAATCCCACCCACCCGTCTGGTTTTAGTAGAAATCCCAATCTTTTTTTTTATCTCTGTCCTGCGTTTTTTTTTTGAATTTAAAACCCAATTAACCAAAAACATTGATAATTCCAAACCACCCGATAAGCCGGCGTTTTTTGGAATTCGGTTTTTCCCAGAAAATAATAGATTTTTTGGCCATCAAGCCACAAATTAACCCCACTTAATCTCGCCCTGAAATTTTTGCAGTGGATGAAATCGTAATCTCGAAAAAAAAAAAATTCCACGGAAATAATTGCTTCCCCCCTTGGCGGGCAGAAAAGGTAATATTAAATTGGGTTTTCCCTGCTTTTTAGGGTACCACTTTTTTCCTGCCTCTGGTTTCAAAATCACAGAAAGGAAATGCCACATGTAAGAATAACCCCGCCCCATTTTTTTTAATCAAACCTGCCGGGGCGGTCACATTCCCCCCCAACTTTTTATGCACCCCGAAAGAGGGTTTTAAAATTCCCCAAATATTGGGTAAACTACCTGAGGTTGTGCCTGGAAAAGAAATGTAAAACTTTTGACTGGGAGACCATCCCTCCCCCAACAAAAAATTATTCCCGGTCCCCCCATCACGAACTTTTGAAATAACCGCCTTTTTTTTGATTTATTCACGCCCCCCCGACTCCCTGGGGGGGAACCCTAGAATAAATAACCCCCTGCCCCTTTTCCCTGGTAAAAGAGAAGTTAAGAAACAAATTAAACTCCCAGCCCCAAAATTCTTAAAATTAATAAAAAACGAAACAAACTGGTAAAATATTTTACCTAAGCCCCGCTAACTGAAAAAATACTGTCCCCAAACTATACTTAACGCCCCGTTGGGGTGGGAAAAAACGGAGGTTCGGTTAACTACCGCTTTAACTTGGGTCCTTTTAAAAAATAAATCTTTTTGACTTCCCAGTTTAATATCCTTTGGGCCTTGGTTCAAACCATCACCTTCACAAACCTTCCCAATAATCCCCGCGCCTTTCGATTAATGAACCTGAAAAAAACGCTTGGGATACAAAATTTTTTTTTTTCCTTTCTGAATACAATTTGGAGAAATATTTTAATCCGACGCGAAAATCTTTCCATCTTGGCCCAAATGGCCAGTAACAACTGTCCCCCCAAACAAACCAAGCTGTTTTTTGGTTTTTTGGGCGGGGTCCCATACACCCCTCTTTAAACCGGCCCTTTTCCTCAAACCAAAATCCAATGGTTTTTTTTAAGGTTGGTTCAGTAAAAATTTCCCCCCTGTCCAAAATCCCCGTTTTCAAGTTTCGAATTCCCGTAATATATTGGGGGGCCATAAAAATTATATTTAAAAAAATTGTTTTTAATTACTGCCATTAAGAAAGTTTGGGTTTACCTAGAAAACTGCCTTTTACCCGCTGGGCTGGGATTAAACCTTGAAAAAGTTTATTACCCTGAAAAATTTAAAATTTAACGATTAATTACTTTTGGGGGGCCTTTGCCCCCCCCGATACTCCCCCCCAAACCCTTTGAAGTGGATGCCTTATGTTTGGTGTGGGCACCGTCCCCCGGTTTCCCCCATTAATATAAAATAATTTACGCCTAAGGTCCTTCAGTTTTCGCAAAAACCTCCCCTGGTAAATTCCCCGATAAATTTATTTTGCTTTAAACGTTTTTGAAAAAATTTTTTTCCCCAATAAAAAAACCAAATAAATAACTTCAAGAAGACAATTCAACACATCCAAAGCTAAGGTACCTTTGCCCTTTTTAAAATAACGAAAGTTTATACTGCCCCCTGGTCAACCTCAGGAAAAAATGAAAAATAAGCACACTAATAAAGTGTGGGGTTTTTGGTCTTTTTACGTACCCTCGGAAAAAAGCCCGCCCCCCGCCCCCCCCTTTTTTCAAATATTTCCCCTGTGCCAAATTAAAATATCATAATTTTGGTTTTTCACCGAAAAAGTTTGGGCTTTTTCATTAGTTCCCCCCCGTGGGGGTTTTCTTGGTAACAAAGCTTTGGACTTAACCGCGTCCCCTTGTAAGGAAAACCTTTGCAACAAGAAAATTTATTGTCCCCTTTTGTATTTTTTACCTGCCCGAAATTGTCAAAATTTATCGCCGTGTCCTAAAAGCCCCAGCCCCTTCTGCGGCCGCCCAGGCCCTGTTTTGCCCTGGAATTTTTTTGACAGCAACAAATTAAAAGCGTTGAAACCCAATAATACTAAGAAACTTATCCTTCCTAAAAAAACCATTTATCAAGCAAAATCTTCCCCCTTTAATGTTGGGTTTTTTGTTTTTTTTAATTTGATGAAAAAGTGGACCTGCCTACTTGTGGGGCCCAAATTTAAAAATTTCCCCCAACTTTCAATTAAAGGGCCCCTAAATAAAGACAAAACCCTTTGTTAAAGCCCTTAAAATACGGCTTGCCCTCCTGGAAAATAAGCTTAAAGTTTCCCCCCCCGTTTTTTTAATAAAATAGCCTTTTTGTTTTTACTTTTGGCAGTTTGGATAAAATTACCTGCCCCGAAACAACAAACCAGTTCCCCTTTTTTAAATTTTTTGCTCTTCAAAAACCCCCCCAATCCCTTTTTTTTTTTAGGTTTATTTTTTTTGTGGCCCCCTAGTTTGGATCAACCAAGCTTGTGGCCCCAAACTGAAAACTGCCCTTTTTGACAAACTAATAAAAGGATTTTGCCCCATGGATACTTTTTTGTCATTTTAATAAAACCAAAACCCTAATGAAAAAGGTAAATAAAAGTAAAACATAAATGTTTTGTTTTAAGATTTCCCCCCAAATTGGGCACCGGTTTTTGCCAAAAAAGCGAATATTCCCACTTAACCTTTTTGTAAATCAAATTTTTTTTTCCCGTAAATTGCCCAATCTTAAAGGATTCAAGCCTTTTCCCGAGATACCCCTTTTGAAATAATCCCAAAAATATTCCCTTTCCCCCTAAAAAACCAACTTTTACTCCGTTCCCCCGAAAACAAAGGGGCCCCTTGGTCTTTCTTTTTAGCGCCTCGGGGGTTTCCCCCTGACCTCCAAGTAAAATTTGCCAAGGGTTGAAAAAAGACCTTCGTCCTAAGGCCCTTGACAACCCCATTTCCCAAGGTTTTAAATCTTTAAGAGCTAATAGCAACTTTTTTTTTTTTTTTCCAGCCAATTTTTTGGTTAGGGTGGGCATTTTTTTTTTTTTTTTTTTTTTTAATGGCCCTTTTGGCCCCAAATTTTAAGCTGTTCGGGTAAGGGTTTCAAATAAGCCTCATTCTAACCCAAATCTAACTTTTTATTTTTGTTTTGCCCTGGTA
>Ga0163217_1036075_pt1 | contig 10912 bp, 15 predicted proteins | sample SynspAceP_FD_185933 | JGI IMG/M metagenome (GOLD analysis project Ga0163217, IMG submission 185933) | Saline lake microbial communities from Ace Lake in Antarctica - Synechococcus sp. Ace-P (PacBio error correction) | ecosystem: Environmental > Aquatic > Non-marine Saline and Alkaline > Saline ...
TATGCAAGATGAGAATATATAAGAGGACTCTCACGCTTGGCTACGTATCTCTATTCTCTTCTCTATATGTAATTATAAGCAAAAAAACTGTGATTTACAGCCAAAGCCTAGTTTAAAAATTCACACTGAAAAGTTGCTTTTTATAAACTGGAGCTCACAAAGGGCCTCCTGTGGAAAGCCCTCCTTCCGCAGGGGTTTGTCCCCCAATAACCTCTTAAGTTTTCCCAATGTGGCCCTGCCAATCCCATCATCCAATTGGCGCCGCAATCAAATTCCATCCTATTCCGAGAGGTTTTCGGCCAAGGCCCAGTCCCGCGTCCGTTGCGCCAGCCCAATCGGCCAAGGATTTCGGAATTGCAGACTTAAATCGTCCCCTTAAGCAGCCTCGCATGTCCCCCGCGAAACAGAAATCCTTTTCCGTAAATTCCACGCCCGCCGGCTAGAGGAGGTGGCCTTTCTCTTGGCGGGCCTTTGCCCAGCCGTCGATCTCAACGCCAAACGGCGGTGCCTTCCGGTGGTGGTGAAGTTTTCATCTCCTCCGAGTCCACCGTCGGTGGGGTGCTCACCTAATGCGATCTACCAGGCCCTGGCTCACCGCCCTGCGCACCGAGGCCCCTGGCGCAAGCGAGGTGAGATCGAACCCCGCGCCACCCAGTTGAAACTGATCCCTTCAGCACCAAAGCCTGGAAAAACTAGCCCAAAACCGGGCCGTTGCGTCGGAGGGTTTGCTTTCCGTAGTGCTGCTGGTTTTTTCCCTGGTTGGCCTTCCCCCTTTCCGAGCTTTTGCTGGGGGCCGTGGGGGCCGGCAAGGCCCTCGCTCGATCCTCTTTCACGCCTTCCTGGATGGGGCTCGATGAGGCACCCAGAAATGCAGGTCAACCGTGGCGGCCCACGAGGCGGGGATCAGAGCCTGGCCCAGCTTCTTCGGCCGCAGGCAAAGCGACGGGCGTCGGGCAGGGCCGCGAGAGAGCAGCTGACTATCAGCTCAAGACTTCTGCCTTTCCTGCGTCTGGCTCTAAGCTTTGGATCTGGCTTGACTTTTGGCCTCGCCCATATAAGGCGTTTTCCTGTGCCATCGGCCCGGCAGTTCCCGCCGCCACGACCCGCCATTCATGCAAGATTCCAGCTCACGCAGCCAGAGGCGATGAGCGGGTTCCGCCGCGCACGATCCGCTTTCGGCTTCTGCCAATCATGGGCCTGGAAACAGGAAAGGCATGGCCAACGGCAACCGCTGCCTTAGTTTCCTGCGAGTGACTCGCGCCAGATAGCCCCGTTACTCGGGTGAATGGCCCCCAGCCGCTCAAGCTCGCCTGACCCAGGTGAGATGGTCGGGGAGAAAACCGATCGCAGCGGGGCCGCGGTCCCGACCACGCCCTTCTTTCGAGCTTCAACGGAAACCAGGGCATGGCAATCCGGTCGCCTTCCTGGCGGCCCTCTTGAACTGGGCAGCAGGCCGGCTACGGCATCGGGGAAGCCCGCCAACCCGCCAACCCACACCGGCCCGCCGGTTCAAATCGCCATGGTTTGAGGCCGGATCAAAGGTCCCAACAGAATCATCACTGCAGCCCCGGTACCGGCGGCCCTTCTTGCAGCATGTGCTGGACGCCCGGCCTGGCGCTCTGGAATCGAATGGGCGAAAGCGTCGTCACCGCAGGGGCAGGCTGGCCGGTGTGAGGCCTCCGCCAGCACTCGGCCATGGCCGGGACCCGCAGGGCGGCAGCCGAACTGCTCACGGGCACCGGTGCTGAGGCAGCTCGAAAGGCAAAGGCCGCCTCCGTTGCCACGGGCGCCAACCGAAGGCCTGCCGAAGGCCGCCGCGGGGCGTCGTAAGGCCAGGCTCGCCGCGCGGAGCCTCCGGGAAAGACATGGGCCAAGGGTAGGCGCCAATGCGCTTGGTCCCAGAGGCGCGGGCGTACTGGCCTGGCCAATGGCGTTCTGTTTCTTCGCCTCCAGCAAACGCCGGCAGCAAGCGAGACGAATGTCGGGCCTCCTTTCTGGAGGCGCTCGAGCTTCGGAAAGCCGCCGACTCCAGATCGCTTTGCCTTTTTGCTCCATCAGCTCAGCCTGGCGATCCACTGCCCATCGCCCTGCACTTCCCTCGGCGCGATGCGGGGCCTCGCTGCGCCTCCCGTTCCTGCCTGCCTGCAGCGAGCGGAATGGTTTCGATCCAGAGCCTGGGCTGGCGCTGCAGGTCCTCCGGAGTCCAAGCGGAATATTCCGCCTCAAGCTCACTGAGCTGGCGCTCCCACGCTAGCGGCGTTCATTCCAGGGGCCAAGCGGATTTCAGCGCCCAGGGCTTCGCTAGAGTCCGCGGCGCTGGCAACACGGCATCGTATTCGGGTCCTGGCCTCAAGCAGCTGGTTCCGACTCTCCGTTGAGGGCCAAGGTCGGCGGACTTGAGGCGCGTTCAGAAGCGAATCGAGCGCCGCTCTCGGCCTCCTGGACAAAATGCAAGCTGCCGCTGCTTCGGCATCGAGGGCCTGCGTCCTGGCGATCCGGGGCGATCCGCAGGTCCGGACTCCAGCCGGGCCATCAGAGTCCTCAGGGTCCTGATCGAGGCCTGAAGTCGGAATCGAGTTGGAGTCTGCGTTGGGCGGTTGTAGTTGGAGTGGCGTTGGCGGTTTGGAGGGGCGAAGTCAGCGGCGGTGCGCATCATCTGCTCCCGCAACTCATCCAGTTGTTGACGAATGGAGGCCGGATCCTCTGCACCGCGCTGCTCCAGCAGCCGTTTCCGCGCTCACGCAGCCAGCAGGGTCGCTGCGACGCCGCTCCGCTGTGGCGGCGGCATCCACGGAGTCGAGCTGCCAGCGGCGCCAGCTCTTGCTGAGGGCGGCCTCACATCGCCTCCAGCTGCCTGCTGGGCTCGCGGCCGTTTGTTCCTCCTCCCGGGAACCAGCGCAGCTTTCGACGTTGTTCGCCCACCTTCAAGAACGGCGGTGGGGCAGAGAGCGTCCTGGTGCGGCCACTTCGCCAAACAGGTCCCCATTGATCCGCACCGGTGGCCGGCCGGCGATCAACTCGATGCCGGCGGCCATCGCCTCGGCCCCTGACCGGGCAGCCTGCAGCGTCTGCTGCCGCCTGGCGCAGACGATTCCACCGCCTGTGCATCGATCCCCGGGAGCAGAGCGAGATCCTTCTTCCAGCGACGCCCAGATACGCCCTGGAAGCTGCTCGCCAGCCCGCAAGACGGCTGGCAAGTTGCTGCCCGGCGCTGCTCGAGGCGGGACCAACGCCAGGCGAGTTGCTCGTCCCTCTGCGCAAGCCGGTGCGCCTCTGCACTGGCCTGCGCGCAGGCTTTCGAGCTGGCCCGCTGGGGCCAACTGAACGCTGCTGCTTCAACGGCTCGGTGCCGGCCCTGTTGAGATCAACCTGCTGCCGTGTCTCGGAAGGCCAGAGCAGCTTCGACAGCCGCTGCGGCCTGCTTGCCGCTGCGTGTCCAGCTGGTCCCTGTCCGGCCAACGGTGCGATCGTCAAACTCTTTGCGCAGACCCGTTAGCACAGGGCGCTCCTGGTTCAACACGGGTGATCAGTTCCCGGCTTGCGGGCGCAGGCGGCCTTCAAAGGGCCCTGGCGCTCTTCGCTGCAGCGGGCAGCTCAGAAGCCCATGCGTACCTGAATGTCGACCAGCCTGATCAAACGCCTGCTGGAACCCCTGCTGCTGCTGGCAGGCGTCCCCTCCGATGTCCTTGAGATCATTGCGGGCCTTGCAGCGGCGGCGGCGGCGGCCTCGTTGCAGGGGGCTGAATCCCTTGCGCACCTGGGGTGTGCGGTTGCCTGCCTCCGGCTGTGAACACCTCAGCCCAGCGGCCTCTGGAATGTCGTCGAGCACGGCCCAGATCAAGGGCGATTGCACCGCCCAGGTCGGCACCGGCCTGCAGCCGCTCGAGCAAGCGGTCATTGGTCGTAGCTGGAACTGGGCAGGCCGAGAGAGGGTTGTCGCTGGAAGGATCCCTGCCACACCACAAAGATGCCCCCAACGTTCCTTGAAGCTGCTCAGCCGCCGCACGGGTGCGGGCACACAGCTGCCGTACCAATCAGCTGGGCAGCCGTTCCTCTGCCCCTCTCCTTGCAGGCCTCCGGCCTCCGAATCCTGCAGCGAAACGCGCTGCCCCGGGTTGCCGGGCAAAGCGTTTGCGCAGGGACCAGCTGTCACCGTTCTGCAGCTGAAGGCCAATTCCACCTCGGGATCGGCCATGAAAGGGTCGCTCTTCATCGCATCAAGCACGCTGCCGCCCGTTTGTCTTGACCCGGGCAAGAACAGGGCGCGGTGGAGGGCTTTCGCGATGGTGTTCATTTTGCCGGACTGGTTCGGGCCAGCAATCACGTGACGTGGATCGCGAACGCCAACGCCAGATCACGGGTGGAGGCCGGTAGGTTCGCGGACTCGCGACAGAAGAGCAGGCGCAATGGGTTTGGTTCTCCTTCCGGTCTGAGCCCGTGAGGCGTGGTGGTGATGGCTTGCGGGTCCTAAGGGGACCAGCCGTTTCGGCATGGCCACTTAGGCAAGCGCGGTGCAAACTCACGCCACCCAATGCGGGCCAGCTATCAGCAGCAGCCGGAATCGGCCACCCGCTTCGCCGGCTTCAAAATCAGTTGCTTGCAGCCGCTGGGCCAACCCGGAGCGACGCAGTAGGATCACCGGCGCGCTCGTGAGCTGGCGCAACTCGGCTGGATCGGGGGCAAGGCGCTGGTGCGATCACGCCGTTTGGAGCCGCAGCAGCGGGCCTCCAGGCGCTCCAGCAAGATCCTGCACCGGGTTGCCATCGCCAGGCTGAGGCTGCCGTCGGAGTTTCGAGCAGCAGTAGATCTTCATTGCTGCGCGAACCGATCGCCTCGCGCCAGCGAACTGCTCCAGACGCCCGAGAATCGTCGTTCACTGTTGAAGCGATGGTGGAGATTGGTGCACGCAGGCCGCCCAGTTGGGCAGCGGAACAAATACATCAGGGAGGGCGCCAACGGGCAACGCTTCACGCAACCAGGCACCCATGACCGGAGCAGTAATCGGCGAGGCCGGGGAAGCGGTCCATCTTCGTGACAGCTGCGTACCAAGCCCCGCGGCCCACCTGCCTTGAGCCCAGCCAATCCGCCGGAGGGGCGATGTAGTCGATCTCGCCGGCGGGAAGGGAGGACAGAATCGATTGCGGATGGTGGGGCACCGGTGGGTTCTCGTCGTCGGGTGTGGAGCTCTCGAGTGCGCCCCAAAGCCCTGGATCGAAACCATGGGCGATGGCGATGCGTTGGTTTGATCGACCCAGGGCGAAAGTCGAGATGTCGCAACCAGGCAAGTGGGATCCAGGGGCTCGGCTGTGCGCAGCAGCCGGCACAGGGCAGCACTACGCCACTGCCAGCCCAATCGTAGCCATGCAAAGGGCTTGGCGGGTCCAGCAGAACTGCAGGTTGGGAGCCAGCTGGCTCGCCTCCTCCTTGAAATAGGCTCCTGACACAGACTGCCGCACCGCCATGGTCGTGGTTGCCAGGGATCACCAGAACCGGAAAGTTCAGGGCTCCATGGCACTGCAGGCCGCCGACACGTCTGCGCGGTGGGCTGGGAGAATCGAAGAGATCCCCAGCCACCACAATAAAGGCCGCCCCTGCTGGCGCGCCACAGACCCAAAGCCGGGTAAATGGCAGTCAGCCGCTCCTGCCTGAGACGGGCCCGCTTGTCACATCGCTTGACGCGGCATAGGGCTTGCCAAGCCGCCCCAGTCAGCCGGTGGAGGAAGCGGAAGCATGGAATCGGCCCAAAGTCCAGGGTGTGAGTTTTCAACGAGAAAACGCGTTTCTGGCGCTGACGCATTCAATTAGTACTGCCCTTAAGATCATCGCGTCCTAAGCCACCAACAGATCCATAGGAAGTTTGCCTTCCAACAGACCATCACACGGAAAGAGGGCATCAAGCCTAGAAAGCTGGGTACTGTCTCATCTTGGTACTGTCTCACTAATGACCGGCCCCTGAATCAGGAGGCAGGCAAGCCAGTTACCTATTGGGAATTGATCGGTTTCGCCAAGAATGCAATAACAAGGCCCAATAAGCAGACCAGACCTTTCAGACTGACTTCGAAGCCTGTTGATCTGCCCATACTCCAGCTGCCGAGCTATCGCTGAAGATTTCTGCAGAGAGTTTTTTGGCGTCATCAGAAGAAAGCGATCATTGACTTGTTCGCGTATGTCCTTGATAGTACGCCAGTTTCACCTTTAATTTTCTAATTTTAACTTTTGAGTGACGCTTCCACTCAAATAAAGAATCGGGGACGGATGTTTTGGCAGGCAAATCAACCGGAATTCCGCAGCTGCAAAATGGTCCATGCCCTCAACTACCGCAGATAACATCCGATCCTTGCGTGCAGGCGGAGCGGGCGCTTGAATCCTGCAGTTCGCAGAACCGGGAAAGCGGGTTGAATCCGCCCCGCAGGGCCCTGGCGGGCCTGTGGTGCGCAGCTGGGCGCTGATCGCTTCGGCATAGGGAACCTGGGCCAGCAGGTCCGACGGTGGCGGCGCAGGATGCGCACCACTCGCCCTCATCCCAAGGAGGTATTGGCGATCAGGTCGCTCAAGCTTGGTGCGGTGGCCCGGCATGGACCAGCCCATCAACCCGGTTCCCACCAGGCCGGGCACCACCACCGACCGGCCTTCTCCTGCTGGCGCAGCAGCTCGCGGCGGCAGCCCCGCCGAGGATCGTGCAGGGCCTCTTCCGCCAGGGCGGTTGAGAGGAAGCCGCTCCAAGAGATCGGCCGGGTTTCAACTTCGGTGCTGATCGGCCTCGAACACCCGCGCCAGCCTCGGCGGGTTGGGGCATCGAGTGGCCGCTCATCAGGGCCAGGCCCAGCCAGAGCTCGTTATCCACCACGCAGGGCCGCCACGGTGCGGCCCACTTCGGGTGGGCTCGAGGCCATCGGGGCCTCGACGCGCACCGGAAGAAGCGCAGGATCTCGATCAAAAGGAGAGAAACGTGTCCCACATGGCGATTGAAGCGAGTGGTGCGCAGGCGCTGGCGTTTCCTCGATCTCCAGATCCAGCTCCTCCATGCGCCGGCCGTGCTTCCTTGAAGTCTGGCGGCGGTCTCTCCCAGCGGGTGGGCGGGGTGGCAGCTCGAAGTTCCTGCTCACTTGTTCCGCACCAGCTTCGGCCTGGCTTTGCGCACTCACCAAGCCGGTCGTACTGGGGGGTTGACCATGTCGTGGCGGCTGGCATCGAGCCCACCGCCAGGGGCCAGGCCGCCAACTGGCCTGATTCGCCGTGGCGCAACTCACCGGCATGGCGTCAAGCTCGGGGCGCCGCAGCCTGCCACGCTGCAGGCAACTCCAGCTCGGCATGCAGGCCTCACCACGCCCTGGGCGGGCACCAGGATCCCAGACGTTCTCGCCGGTGAGGCAGAGCAACAGGGGGAATTGGCCGGACCCTCAGGCTTCTCAACCGATCACCGCCCGGGTTGACCCGGCCCTTGAGCTGGGGTGCCCTTGAGGCTCACCAGGGTTCCTTCGCTGGCGAACTGCAGGGCCAAAGTGGAGTTCGTTTGGCCAGGGCTCTCTGGCCTTGCTGCGCCAGGATTGGCGCAGCAGGGCGCCGCTCCCTCCTCAGCCGGGCTCGCGCTTGTTTTCTCATAAACCTCAAGGCTTCCCGGGCAACATCGCTGACCCGGCCACTGAGCGTGTCGAGTTGCTGGCGCAGTTCCCGGATGCGGGCTTCGTCGTCGAGCCAGATTCGAGGGTTGGCCAGGTAGCCGGGCCGAAGCTCGCGTTCCACCAGTTTGCCTTGGCCTTGGCCCAGCTCCATAGCGCTGCAGGCAAGTTGAGCACGCTGCCGTAGCTGGGCGTGAACTGGCTGGCACGAGCGGTCAGCCGGGCGTGGTGGGGCCAGCGGTTTCCCGGCTTCACGCACCCCTTCGAAACGGCTCTGCAATCCGTGAACGACATAGCCCTGCACGTCTAGGCCACGCCGCGCCGGCCCGGCCCGCCATCTGCAGGAACTCACTGCCCATGCAGCGGCCGGTGGCCCCGCTCGGTTTCGTCGAGAGGGCCGAGATCACCGTGGTGCGCGCCGGGCAATGTTGAATGCAGGCCGCCAGGGTTTCCGGTGGCAAAACCACTTGACCAACCTGCTGGAAGAGTTCTCGGATCAGTTCCTTCAGGCCGGGCCAGCACCGCCGGCGTGGTGTGAGGCAATCCCCCGGCCTGAGCGCGTCGGCGTCGGCCGCCCTCACCGCACCGCCCTCAGAGGGCGTGGCCGCCACGAAAGGCGTCAAGGCGGCGGGTTCGATCACCGCCCCTGCTCCGCCCTCGCGCGGGTGACAGGCAGATCCCGGCCGAGGGGTCGCGCAGCCGCCCTTGTCGCAGCGGCGCGGCGGCTGAAGAATTGGAAATGAGATGCGACCAGGGCCAGCATGTTCGCGCTTCGGGCCATCTGATGGGCCAGACCAGACGAAAGTTGGCAGGGGGGAGGCCATTCAGCGGCTGGGGGTGGTCTCGAACTCTTGCACCTTGCGACGCTGCGCCTTTTTGGAGCGCGCCAACACCTTTGGCAGTTGGGATGCCAGGCCGTCCTTCTTCGTCGTTTGAGGCAGGGGCTGCAGCCCTTGGGCACTGAGAAGCCTGAAGGCCAGGGGCAACCGGCACGGTGATCCGTCATCACCAAGGGTGGTGGGTTCCATGCACCCGCTCGATCCAGTCGTGAGCTGGCCTGGCGTTGGCCACGGTGGCCGAGAGCGCCACCAGCTGCACCGGCCGGTGGCATGAATGATCGATTCTTTCCCAGACTGTGTCCGCGCTGGGAGTTCGTTCATGTAGTGGCACTTTTTTTTCCTCCACCCACATCCGAGCACCACCGCCCCAGCAGCATGCGGTGCGGAGGGGGTCGTCGCCCCTGCGATCCACCTCCGCGGTAAAAGCATGTTGGCGGAAGATCTCGGTGGTCATCAAGACCAACGATCGGAGCTCACCGGTTCGTGGCTCAGATCACCGGTCATCAGGGCGACTTGATCGCCACCTGAACTGCTCGCGGAATCGCGCCAGTTTCTGGTTGGAGTGAGGGCCTTACAGCGGCGTGGTGTAGAACACCTTCTGGCCGGTGGGCCAGGGCCGGTGGACTGGCGTAATTCGCCCGCCAAGGGGTTTGGCCGGACCGCCGTGGGGAGCGCTGACCACCCACCGAATGCCCTGGTTGAGGGCTCGATCGCCCTCCGTGCTGAAAGGGATCGAGCGGAAACGGAAACGAAGCTGCTCAAGGCAGGCACCTCAGCGCCGAGGGAATCCCAGGCGCAAGGGGGGCAGGTGTAATCGCGCTCCGCCTCGGGGCGTGGGGCGTCGCGAGCCGACAAGTGGCATGACAAACTCTATGGGCAGCAGGGCCGATTGGGCAGACTGCAGGCGCCTGCCGATGCCCGGTTCTTGGCCGCTCGCCGCGTGGTTGTACGACCCCTGCTCCCTCCCCTGAGCGAAGCCCCGCTGGAGAGGCTTCCCCGCCGACAAGCTTCGCCGCAGTTGCGCAGCCTTCAGCCCCGCTGGAGCTGGCCTGCTTCAGCCGACCAGCCCCAGGCTCCCCTTTGCTGCTGGACCTGGCAGTAAACGCTAACTGGGCCTCAAGCGCCATCCGCGACTACGGGCGGCGGCCCACGCCCGCCATCGATGCTCAGGCATGGGGCCGCGGAGCGTCACGCCTGATCGCCGGAGCCGAGCCCGTCCACGACCGCCTGGAGAGCGGCTAGGCGGCCCTGGCTCGGTCGGAGAGCGGTTTTTTGCTGTTTACCCCAGCGGCTTCAGGCAATCTGGCGCAAGTGATCGCCCCTGGCTGATCGCCACAGTGGTGCTGGCCGACAGCGGCTGAAATCCACCATTCGCTCTTGGTTGGGTTGCGCGCCAGCCGGGCGCCAGGTTGCGGCGTTTTCGCCCACAACGACAGCGCCGCGCGCTGGAGGCCCTGCTGCAACAGCAGCGCCGTGAGGATCCCGCAGCGGCGGCACTCCGTGCTCACAGAAAGGCCTGTTAGCAATGAGGGGACGAGTCCTGAAGCTGGCCGTCATCGCCCGGGCCTCTGCCAGAACTACGGGCTCGCTGCTGGTTGATGAGGCCGCACGCCCTTGGGGTGCTCGGATCCCGGGGGTCGCGGCCTGGCCCATGGCCTGGCGGGGGTCAGCCTGATCAGCGGCAACCCTTCGGCAAGGCCTTCGGAAGTGGCGGCGCTTTCCTGGCCGGCGATGGTCCGATCGGTGAGCTGGTTGCTGCAGACCTTCCGCGCCTTCCGCTACTCAACGGCCCTGGCCCCGCCCTGGCCGGCCGCCGCCCTTGCGCGGCCCTGGAAACTGCTGGAGGAGGAGCCCTCGATGGGCGCCAGCTTCAGGCGCGCGCACAGCCACTGGCGGCGGGGGCCCTGGAAGCAGCGGCGCCGGCTGGGGGCGGCGCAGGACCGGGGAAAGGCCGATCACTGCACTATGCGGGTGCCCACCGCCCATGGGGCCTCTGGCCCTGCAACAGCAGCTCGAGCGCGCGGCCTGATTGAGCGTGGCCTGCGCGGCCGCCCACCGTGCCGACGGGCAGCTCCAGGCTGCGGCTGGTGGCTGCGCCGCGATCTTCCCGTCCGGAGCCTGGAAGCGGTTGCTGCTGGCCCTGGGCGCACGGCACCCCAGCGAGCGCGCCATGAGTGGCCGGTGCTGCCGAGAAACTGGTGCAAGATTCAATGGCCAGGAACCTGCGCCCATGGCAGCTGATCGCCATGCACGGCTGGCCGGCGACAGCCGGGCCTGGCTAACCCTGGCAGGCCGCTGCGCGAACGGCGCGCTGGGCGCTGGGGGCAGCGGGGGAGCGCGGTTATGGCCCCCTGACGCCACGGGCTCCTGAGTGGGCTCCCGGCCAGGAGGAGCTGGTAGGCGGGGCCGTGATTGGTGCACTCGCTCGGCCTTCCACGCTGTTTTTGTCCGGCA
>Ga0163217_1098734_pt1 | contig 10912 bp, 16 predicted proteins | sample SynspAceP_FD_185933 | JGI IMG/M metagenome (GOLD analysis project Ga0163217, IMG submission 185933) | Saline lake microbial communities from Ace Lake in Antarctica - Synechococcus sp. Ace-P (PacBio error correction) | ecosystem: Environmental > Aquatic > Non-marine Saline and Alkaline > Saline ...
GAATAGAAGGGGAAAGATTCCGGGCCCCGGGGGAGGGCTTTTTGACGGGAAAAATTGCCCAAATTCAACGAAAACGTTCCCCCGGGCCCGAGGCCCGCTTGGCAACAGAATGAAACCCTCAAGTCCCCCGCTCGGCCCAGTTTCAAAACTTTGAATCGGCTGGTTTGGGGCTGTAAATGAAATGGGACGCGAAGATACCCGCATTGGGGACGCGAACCCGTCTGGCAAGAGCTTGGCGCGGCGATCAACTGGATGCCACAAGCGTTTGCTTGCCCTGACCGGGCAGAGCTGCTGGGGCCGCTGATATTGCCCGCCAGCCCGCGAGGTCGAAGCGCGCTCGTCCAGGTTGGCAACGGTGGAACGGCCGCTGGTGGCTTTGGCTTTGGGCCCCGATGTGGTCCGCGGCGATGACCAGCAACCTGCGCATGATCCGCCGCTGTGGCCGAGGTCTATGGTGGGCGGTCGGGGCTTTTTTTCGGTTCGTGGCGGCCTGACGCCGGGTGGTTTTGTCACATTTGGTGGCGACGGGGGCTGTTGGCCGTGGGCGACGACATGCTGGAAACCTAATCTTGGGGCGGGACGATGCTGGGCGGAAACTGTCGGCGGCCGCGCCGCTTTGCGACGGGGCTGGTGACGGCGCGTTGACCGCCCGTGTCGGTGTCGCCGCGTGGAGGTCTGCGGCCCTGGCGTTCTCTGAAGCACGCGACGCCGCCCCAAAGGTGCGCAGCAATCATCAACGCGCGCTGTCGGGGCTGGTTTTTCAAGGCCAGTTAAAGTGCCCGGGCGAGGGGGCTTGTCGGTCGATCTGCTGCGGCCTATAAGGCTGAATATGACCCGGAACTCCGCGATCATTATACGAATTATTTTTGTCCCCGGCGCTCTGATTGTACGAGAAACGCCGGGCGAGTTGTTTGAGCACTCGCACCGTATCTGATTTATCCATTCCCATATTCCGTTTGCCAAAGGACGCCTGCCATGTGCGCCGACACCCCCGAAACGCTCGATTAATAACATCTACGCTTTGACCTGCCAAGACGCAGACTTTCCAATGCGTGCGGGTCTGCCCCAAACGCGAGCACTGAAAATGGTTGGCGCGTGGGGAGAAAATTGGCGTCTTATGACCGCTTGCGCGAGAAAAGGGCCGCACGCCGTTTACGCCTGTCATGAATGGCCCCCTACCCTACGCCAACGGCCACCTGCACATCGGGCACGCGCTGAACAAGACGATCAAAGGATATTGATTGTGCGCAGCCATCAGATGATGGGTTTTGATGCACGCTATATCCCCGGTTGGGATTGCCAACGGTCTGGCCCATCGATGGAAAGATCGAAGAGCAATCTCACACGGCGAGTGGAAGCCAAAAAGGTAAAAACAATAGAACGACGTGCCGATCACGATTTCCGTGCAGAGTAGCCGCAAGTTTGCCGCCGGTTGGGTCCCGATGATGCGCGCGAGGGATTCAACGCCTTGGCATCACGGCAACTGGGCGATCCTTATCTGGACGATGGATTTTCAACCGCAGAGCGGGTGAATCGCCGAAGAATTCATGAAGTTCCTGATGAACGGCGCACACTGTTCAAGGGTCCAAGCCCGTGATGTTGGTCCCGGTCGAAAAGACGCGCGCTGGCCGAGGCCCGAGGTTGAATACCACGACTTGGAAAGCTTTACGATCTGGGTAAATTAAAGTTTGTGGGCACCGATGAATGCCTCTGCTTGACGGTGCAATGTCGTGATTCTGGACCACAGAACTGGGTAACGGTGTGTAGGGGCCCGTGGACCATGCCGTCCACCAAGGCTGTCGTGTATGGCGAGGAAATTTCTTTACGGTCTGTACGAAGTTCACTGCCGGCGCCCGAGGAATCCTGGGTTCAACCATCGTGACCGTTATCTGCTTCGGACAGCATGGCGATGGATGTGTTTCGGGCGTGCGCGTCTGGACGAACCATGGTGCGCCGTCTGCGGGATGTAAACGCAGGACGAGCTTGGCTAAATCTCGTTGCAGCACCCGCTTGGCTGGTGCCGAAGGCACAATGGCGAATGGGATGATTGCGCGACTTCCGCGCCGCTGATTTTGTGACCGACCCCCGAAGTAGCGGGCTTTTGTGGCCTTGCGCGCCGTGCCCACGGTCTTGAGAATATGAAACTGTAACGTGGGGTTTGGGGAATGCCTGGACCAGGTGGATCACCTTATAACGTGACGAAGACGGGGTTCCCTTTCCGCGCGGATTCTGCCGTTTCTTTGGCGGCAAAAGAATCCTCAAGCCCAACGGCATAAGGAAAGGCGTACGCCAAACGCAGCCGTGATCAACAAGCTGGTCGAGGTCGCGGGCTGCCTTGCGGGTGGCAAGATCAAGCACAGCTATCCTGCATTCCTGGCGGCTTCCAAGGCACCGGTCATCTTATGCAACACGCCCGCAGTGGTTTGCTGCGATCGACCGGCCCGTTGCGCGACGGGCAGGACACCCTTTGCAAAGACCATCCGTGAACGTGGCCCTACCGAGATCGACAACGTCAACTGGGTTGCCCAAGAAGGGCGCAAACCGTCTGCATTCGATGATGGAGGCCCGCCCTGACTGGGTGCTGTCGCGTCAACGTGCATGGGGCGTGCCGCTGACCTGCTTTAACCAAAAACGGCGGCGCTGCCGACGGATGAATGACTTCTGCTGCGCAAATCCCGAGGTCAACCAGCGCCGTCGTCCGACGCGTTCTGAGGTCGACGGCGCGGATGTCTGGTACGAAGATAATGGTGCGAAAGAAGCGGTTCCTGGGCCGGGATTTCGTGAACCCTGGACGAAGTATACTCAGGTGTTCGACATTCTGGCGTGTGGTTCGATTCCGGTTCAACCCATGCGTTTCGTGCTGCGCGAACCGTGGAAGACGGCTTCTGAGGCGGTCATCGCAGACGTTTTATATGGAGGAGGCACCGACCAACACCGCGGGCGGTTCCAATTTTCGTCCGCGTGCTGCAATCCCGTAGGCACTCACGGGCCGCGCGCCCTACCCGCAACGTCGTTGACGGCAGGGTTCACATTGGATGAGAAAGGGCATGAGATGTCCAAATCATCGGCCAAAACACCTATCGTGCCGAATAAAAGATTGTCCAACAGTATGGCGCCGATATTCTGGCGCCTTTTGGGTGGCTAGACGGACTATACCGCGGACAGCGGATCGGGCCGGAAAATCCTGATAAGGGACCGCCGACAGCTATCGTCGTTTTGCGCGCAACACCATGCGGTATAGTGCTGGGGGCGTTGTCCCGACTTTACGCGATGCCGACAGCGGACAGAACCTGCAGATATGACAGGAGCTGAACGCTGGGTGCTGCACCGTGTGGCTGAAGCTGGATCAGGTCGTGCGGGAAGGCTATGCGCGCTATGGACTTCCAAGGTGTGTCCCAAGCGGTGTTTTCACCTTTGCCCCCGCGATCTGTCGCGTTCCTATTTCGACGTGCGCAAAGATGCGCTGTATGCGATAGAGAAGAGAGAGCGGCGCCGTGCTGCGCGGTCGGTGCTCGATATCCTGTTCCACGTCTGCGAACAATGGCTGGCACTGTGCTGGTGGTTTTACCATGGAGAGTCTGGCTAAGAGCGGTTCCCCCGGCGATGAAAGTTCGATCCACCTGAACGGATATCCCTGAAACGCCCAAAGCGTGGCTGATGCTGATCTGGGCGGCGAAATGGGCCAAAGTGCCCGTGTCCCACGGCGGGTCCGTGACGTCCTGCCGTTGGAAGTGCAAGCGGGTGGGAAAAGGTGATCGGTGCCTCTCTCGAGCAGCCACCAATGGTGTTCGTCGCCGATGAATCGCGCAGCGTGCAGCGCTTGAAGAAGTGTGGCGTTCGTAGGACGTCTCATCACGTCAGCATTGCGATCGACGCCGGACGATGAAACGCTCCGGCAGAGGCATTCCGCATGCCCGAGACCGACCGGGCGTTGCTGTCGTTTCGAGAAGCGGCGGGGCGAGAAATGCGCAACGCTGCTGGAAGGTCTTTTGCCGACGTTTGGCACACAGATCACGCGGGCGTTTTGTGCCGTTTGTGACGAAGCCCGTGTCCTAAAATGACGCTGCGGGGGCTTTTATCCGGAGTTTTTCCGGGTGAAGCGGCGCAGGTTAATCCCCTCCCCCACGCGTTTGTACCTTGGGTCGTAACGAGGAAATGCAGGCGCGATCACCCACCTGCATTGGGGGCAGGGTCCCTTACATGATTGACGCTGGCACCCTTGCTGGACGACGCAAGAGGCGCAGCTGCGCGCCTATGAATGCTGGACAGCTGACACGGTCACCTGCCCGCTTCGGATCGGGGGGAGTGGATAACAGTGCGCGCCGTCTGTGCAGAGATGGTGGATGCCCTTTTGGGGATACTGTGACCTACGGCGAACATTGGCCCACAAGCTGGCGATTCCTGCGCAGGTCGTGGGACAAGGCGTGCGGGCACAATCCGATTCCCGTCATTGTGCCGTGCCATCGCGTGATGGGGGCAAAGGGCTGACCGGATTATTCCTGGGGCGACGGCGGGGGGTGGAAACGAAAGTCGCCCTGCCTGCGCCATGAAGGGGCCGCAGGGCTGCTGTCTAAGATCTTAAATTATGGCTGCCGTAACGGTTGATCGCGGGGGCGTCGGTTCAGGCCTTGCGAATCGTACAGGTATTGTTTTGCGCCACACCGGCAAACTCAGGTACAGGCTGGTGGATGACCAGACCCGCAATGTGCCCAGCTTTTGCGGGTGAAAATCGATCCAAGCGGCCAGCCTGCAAAGAAGGTCCAAGCCAGCGCCAATCGCAAATGGTAAACCGCGCGCCCAACGCTCTGTCCCGGACGGGGTGCAGAACTTGAGCGGGGCAACATGGTCCGGGCCAGAACCGTCACCAGCACCAGCGATACCCAGCCACGGCGGCGACAGGGCAAAACAGCACCAGCACCAGCATGGTTCAGCACCTGGAAAGCCCCAAAAGGAATTATCTTTTGTTCATGCGTGGTATCGCAAGAGTACATGGCGCTGGCGAAGGTTGGCGATGATGATCATGACCCAGCCCGCTCCACCGCGTCCATGAGGCCGGATTGGAACAGCCGCAAAGGGCAGGAATAAAGACATTAGGTCAGGTAGTCGATTGATCAGATAAGCAGTACGCCATCAAACTGGGCGCGTTGGTCTTACATTATATTTTAAGCGCCAGGCGGCCGTCGATGCCGTCTACGAAAAAACGCAACCACCAGCCAGAGGAACATCATGTCCCAACGTTCTTCGGCGGCGGCGAGCAATGGAGCATGGCGAAAGAGATCGCACCGTTGCAGTAAACAGATGGACAAGAAGGGCGCGGGAATGAATGTTAGCGCGACAGAATGCGCAAATCTTATTAGACGGATGCAAAAAGGAAAAGGCGTGCGATGCCGTGCAGGCTTGGGTTGACCCCGCTCTCGATTCCGCGCTAAAGCAGAAAAACAATTTCAGGGTTTTGCCGTAGCGGGCCCATATGGGTATTGCCTCCGGATCGCCGGAAAATGCCCCGCAGCAAAAGGATGACCCCATGTCGCGCCGTTGCGATTGACCGGCAAAGGCCCGATGACGGGCAACAACGTACCAGATACGACACCAAGAACCGCACACGTCGCCGTTCTTGCCAAACCTGAACGATTAACCCTTCAGTCCGAAGTGCACTGGGCCGTGGTTTCAAGTTCCGCATCTTCGGCAGCTTGCCTCTGCGCATGTTTGATCACCGCGGTGGGTTTTGGGACAAGTTCATGGCGAAGGCAAAGGAACACCGACTGTCCCGTCAGCGCGTTCTGAAAGCTCTCACGCACCACGCACTCTGCAAAGTCCAGCGTCACAGCCGAAGCGCTGTCGTAAAGACTTTCTATCGTTACGAATGTTGCGCCCGGCCCTTGGCCGGGGCTGCGGTCGTTTTGGGGCCCAGGTGTATTTTTCACCAGCTTTGGCTAGGGTGCGGGCACCATGGGCCCTGCGTGTGTGTGAGTGTGTTGCTGTTGGCGTTGATGCTGGCCCTGACGGGGCAAGGCATGGGCCGGGTTGCACGTGGGGCGTCGGCCGCCCCACGGGTCCAGATCGTGTGTGTACCGGCGCTGGGTCGCCGTAGCGATCTTATTGTGGACGGCGCAGGGCAAGCCCACGACGGCCCCGCATATATGTCCTGAATTCGGCGCTAAACGTTGACCTGAACAGATGCCGTTGCTCTGGCTGCTGCGCCGGCGCGATCGTGGCCTTTGTCCGCACCATCGTTGCAGTCCCTGACACTGAATGTGCGCGACGTGGCAAAACGCGCTATGACCCCAGAGCAAACCGCTGTCCGTGCCTGACGTACGACTTTTCAACGGACATTTTTGAATATTACGACAGGATTACATCAATGAACCCTGCTTTGCTGACCCGCGCCGTTTGCGCGCATTTCTCTTTTCTGCCCTCTGCGCCGCCGAAGGCATTATGGTGGATGACGCTACAATCCGCAGCTCTTAACCGCGAAATCCACTCTGGGTGGCGGGCGTTTATGGTAGTGATGAACACAGTGGCGCAGTATGAAACGTTTTGATCGGTTTGCCGGTATCTGACGGTGGCGAATAAGGTCGAGCCTGCATTCGCACCGTTTCTGAGACGAATAATGGCCATCAAAAGCGAATGGGCCGAGATCGAAGGTCGGCGTGGCCATCGCTGCGGATGAAATGCACGGCCGTTTAAACGGGCGGCGATCACCTGATGTTCCATGGGGCTGAAGACCGCTGGTGCAGAGGGGCTATGGGTGCCCGTCAAACGCTTGAGTTCGAAACGCGGGCGCGGTCGAGGTCGAGGTGATGGTCGATCAGGACCCACAATTTCCGAACCATGAACAAGATTGAAGCACGACAAGATGGAACATGGTGACATGGAACACTCCGGTCACGAAAAAAAAAAAGATGCCGAAAGAACTAAAGTACTTTTTCACACACGAAAGGCGGCCGGCCCGGCGTTTGTTAAGAACGCGGGCCGCTGTTTTTGCGGGGGTGCCCAGCAATTCACTCTACCCAGTCGGTGACGACGCCGGGTGCGGTGCGGTGCGGTGCTCTGCAAACTGGTTGCCACGGCGGAACGTTCTAGGTTCAGCTTCTAATCGTGTGTGCCCGTTGCCCGGCGGCCTCTGCGACACGAAACCGGCCGGCGGGGTAGACGTTTGCCCGATGATGCCGAATTTGCCGCCGTGCGAAAATATCGGCTTCGGCCAAATGGTCAAAGATTGCATCATGTCAATAGGGCAAATCTCCGCCGAACACAGAGTGGTCAGGTCGCGCGGCGGGGGCTTGGCAGGCGGGGGCAGGGATCCCCCCACAGCCATCACCATAAGGAGCGGGCCAAGCGGTGATCACACGCCGCACAAGTAGCTGAATTCAACGCCCGACCGTGCCATATGGATCACCCGCGCACCGCCCTGTTCATGCAAGTCTTTTTTGGGTCACGGATGACGACCTGACCCGACATACTGCGCTGCGCAGCTTGGCCAGCGCCTGGTGCGCGGCGTTCGGCGATACCCTCTGCTGCCTGCTTGCGGCGGCCATTATAAAAATCGACGACCAGCTTGGGGGTCACGGCCAAAGCCTTCGGGGGGTGGCGACGTCCTCGGACGCGTGCTTGCGCCCATAGGCCCGTCTTCGGCACGGAAGGTTTCAATACCGGGCTTTCCGCAGAAATGCCTGAGCCTGTCAGAATAAGAATTTTTGGCTCATGTCAGCCCCTGTAATTCTTGGCTTGAGTGAAACCAGTCTCGCAACGTCTTGCCGCAAGCGGTCAGCCCGCTCCACAGTGTCCAAAACTGGGGGCGAGCACGGAAAATTGCGCGACCGTCCGGCGCGATCCATATGCGACCGGAGCAGTTGCGCAATCGTAGAGCGATATTCTGCGGCACAGGCCCGTCCAATCCGACCCTGCGAACAGGGAAAATCTGAACACGAACAGCCCCGGTACGGGCGGGGATGCAAAACCGCGAGCTGTTGGTGGAAACCGTTGGGCGCGACAATTAGCCGTTTTAAAGGCGTTCGTGATCGCCCAGCCGATGCCCCGTGCCACATCGCCATCAGGGCAAGGTGGCTGCCGAATCTCGAACTGGGAGGGCAAGGGTGATAGTTGCTGCGGGTGAGGTGGTTTGGTGATCTGTGGCAATGCAGCTGGTCGGTGGCTGTATTTACTGAACGGCAAAGTCGATCGCCCGCAATTAGGTCCGCGCTGTTTACCCTTCAAAACCGGCAGGGGTCACGATCACGAATGGGTGCGTGCCAGCGGAATTTCGATGAGCCCCGCTTTTGGCATCCCGTCTGGTGGCGGCGATAGCAATGTGAAGGGATTTGTCCTGAACGCCTGAATCAACCCTTGCTGGCCGTCGGTGAAACCATCCGAAGCGGCAGCCTGCCAATGCTGTCGGCCAGAAGCGTTGCGAGGCGGGGGGTCAGGTCATTTCTAAATCTGTCCGATTCACCCCGAGGCTCAGGTCGCCTGAGGTCTGCAAGGTCCCCATCACCGTCAGTTTAGATTTGCGCCAAGCGGATATGGGCAAGCGCTGCAACCGTGTGAACGCAGAAAGACTTTTCGCCCGCAAGCGGTCAGTTTCAATTCGGGCGGCGTTACTGGTGATCGACAAGCGCTGCGGCCCATTAGCGGCTTCGAGGTTGCTGATTCTGTTGACTGACGGCGGGTTGGCTAGCCCCTTCAACGAGCGGGCGCTGCGCCACAGACCCACGGCTGGCCACCCTGCCTAGAACACTTCTATGCCGCGTAGGGTGGATTTGCCCTTTTTGATCATTTGATGTCCCGCCTTGGTCCTTTCCGATTTAGTGTAAGCATGCCATATTTTTGGCAAGGTTCGTGGTATTTCTAAGGCATTGGTTTCAACAAAAAACTGAAATGAACGCGGAAAATCACGCGTTCCCGAGTGGCCCCGTGGCCGCAGCGCACTTTATTGGCTCATCAGCGCACCGGAGGCCTTTCATGAAAATCGCAAACAGCCGCATACCCGCTGGACGTTTTTGGTCAGCAGCTGGGCACATTTAGAAGATAAATTGGGCAGGCTGGGTCGCAACTGCGGCGGCCAGTGGGGCAGAGCTGCTGGTATTGACCCCGAATATGGGCGGAATGAACTGGCCACGCTTCGCGGGGCTGGTATGTAAGCTGGCTAACCTGGAGCGTCGCTGTTCGCTGGTACTGACGCGGTCTGGCGGATGCAGGATGCGACACATCAGAACTTGCAGCTGAATATGGCGTGCATATCGTCCGCAGCGTCCGACTGCGGTCACCACGAATGCAGCCCCCGTCCGGTAACGGCGCCCGCCCTGAATCACGCCTTCGGGCTAAATCGGGGTGCAGGACAAACAGATCATGACCGATTTCGAACGTGAGGTCTGGGGCGTGTGTGAGAGCCTTTTGCGCATCTTCGAGACGCGCTTTGGGCAAGATTCCCGCATCCTGATTTCTGCTATGATAGCGATTCCCTTTGCTGGGTCGCGCCTTTGGGGCAGATTGCGACAATCATCGCCCGTCCCCCGTGTGACGCGAAAGCTTAGCAAGGCTACTGGGCGCGTCCGCATTGGTCCATGGCGCGCGCGCGGTGGAGAATCATGCGTTACGGCATGTCATCCTGCGTAGGGGCTGCGGATTGGTCGCGACGCGCTTGGTGATTCTTATGGGGGCAGGCGGCATATTTCTGCCCTGCGGATTTTGGAGTTTCCGCCAACGCGGCGTACTATGCCGCCGCAGAAGATCAACGTGGCCCGGCTGGGACTATTTGCCGAGGTCGTTACATCGCACAGATCAGCCGCGTGGTCGTGCGATGGGGTGGTTTTGAACCGAACCACTGGGAGGACGCAGTTTCCGGGGCGTGAACGCAACGGCCATTAAACGTGCCTTTGATGCGGGAATACCCCTTGAAAAAAGGGAAAATTGCGCCCATTTAAGCCTCGCGTCCTGAAATTGCAGGACAAAGTGTTCATATAAGGAGAGATCCATGGCCAAGGAAGACAACGCTTCGAATTCCCCGGTAATCGTGGAAAGAAACTTCTGCCGAAACGCGACGCGTTCCGGGCGGGTCGAAGCTTTGAAAAACGCCATGAGATCTGCCGCGCATAACGGCAGGCAAGATGCGTAAGAACCGCATCCGTGTTCTGGCTGGCGATTAAGGTAACAGGTTGAATGACCGCTATGATCTTGAGCAAAGGCCGGATCAATTACCAGCTTTTAAATAAAATGCTTATCCGAAATCACCTCGTGGTTTTCGGGCAGCGATCTAGGACCCATAATGAGTTCATCCTCGGATCAGGAAGCCCGCGCCGGCAAGGAATTGCCTGGCGCAAATTGGCGTTGTCCAGACGATATTCGCGCCTCCGATATTGACGAAAGCGCCGCTGGCCTGCCGAACTGCCCGCCGCCCTTAATTTTGCGCGCGCATGGCCCGTGAAAAGGCCGCGGCCGTGCAGGCCGGGGGGGAATGATAATCGTGCCTGTTTGCGGATACAACCGTCGCTTGTCGGCCGCGTTAAATCTTGGGCAAACCCGAAGAACGAGGCCGAGGCGAATCCCGCTTTTTACGTCTCATGTCGGGGCGTCGTCACAAAGTTTATCAGGCAGTCGCGGTCAAAGCGCGGTACAAGCTGTGGCAGCGTGATGTGGTCAGCACCGTCCGCATGAAACGCTGTCTGATGTTGAAATCTCAGGCTATCGGAACAGGATGACTGCCGGGTAAGGCCGGCGGCCTAATGGCATCCAAGGACCGGCTTGGCGCGTTTGATTCCTTGGATCAGGGATCTTTCACCGGCCATCGTCGCCTAGCCATTGGCCGAAACCCGCAAAAACCTGCTGCTGCGTGCTGCGGATATTTTTTCGCAGGAGAGACTCATGAAGGGCCGTACGATTCGGGTTCTGGATCCCATTTTTGGCGACAAGTCCG
>Ga0163217_1002606_pt1 | contig 10911 bp, 7 predicted proteins | sample SynspAceP_FD_185933 | JGI IMG/M metagenome (GOLD analysis project Ga0163217, IMG submission 185933) | Saline lake microbial communities from Ace Lake in Antarctica - Synechococcus sp. Ace-P (PacBio error correction) | ecosystem: Environmental > Aquatic > Non-marine Saline and Alkaline > Saline ...
TCGGGAAAATATATCTACATAAAGCCGTCCAATTACTCGGATAGTTGAATATAGATCCCCTGCCGATTTATGGAAGCCCATGGACATTTTTGCAACGTCTATGAAGAATTTGCCAATATGTTGATCGCCACGCTTTCGAGCGATTTATTTTGAAAGAGGATTGGTGTCTCTGCGCTAGTTGGCTTTCCAAAACCTGACGGCCTCGAACAGCTGGATTTGGACGCCCGTGTAGATTGAAGTAATTTTAAAAAATAATGGAACCAAATTGATTTTACCAACACACTTAACCAATAGTGTGCACCTTAAAAAATAACACTTCCCATAACTGGACTGTATTTGGTGATCGATTTGATGTTGGTATCCATTACTTTTTTTGTGTTTTCCCTATCTTATCGCGTTTTACACCTGCATTTTCCAACTTTGACTAGTCGCGCAGACTAATGCTGCTTATTGCAGTAACCGTAATAATAATAAGTGGCGCGGCCATTTCCTTTTTAATAAACTGGCTCATACAAGGCGTAGTCGGCCACCTGGGGTACAGGATCGTATATATATCTTGAAGCCATATGATCCTCTCTCAGTATTATTAGCGCATGTTTCAATGGTCAACAACTCCTTTAACTGGGGCAATGGATTTATGGATGGTTTTTATCCGTTCCCTCGTGTCAATCATATTATTATTGCATCAGTTTATTAAACCTTTATTGCTTAAACGCATCTGCGATATGTATCTTTAATAGACACTGATTATTACAACTTTGTAAAGCAATTTAAGAATTACGAAGAATGTAAATTTTTATGGTGCTAGCTGGGAGATCAGGCATCCTAACCCAAGAATGCATTGACGAGCCATAGTGGTAAGCCATTTCTAAGTGGTGTTAGACACTAGATAGATAAATGAGAAAAGTAGGTAAAAATATAATGGGGTAAGGGTCCCTATGGTCCGGAATACTAACAAGAATTTTTTTTATAAAGAACAACTGATATTTTCCGAAGATTACTTTTTTTCAAATGTCCAGAATACGTTGATCACTAATTCGGCTGAGGAGTTGGTAGCAGGGCTGGTAGATTTTCAGGTGCAGGTAAAAATTGTACCACCCATTGAATGTAATTGAATCAAATGGAGAACTGAAAATTTCACCAATAAACAAGTTCAGATCCCGAACGATCTTTAGATGGGTTCCGATTATACTAAAGATAAAGAATATCTCAATAGCTTAAAGGACAACGAATGTTCGTTTTACCACGGGTGGAGCCACGGCTCCATTGGTAGTGAGCTTGGTTTCGACAATCGCAATATTGTGTTAATCACAAAATCGATTTACATGTGAGCGTGGCCGATCAGGCCGAAATCAGCACCTGTATGAATCTGCAACAAGAGTTACAAGCGGAATGTGATTTCAATTTTATTCCACACTCTGCTAGGGGATATTAGGGATAAAAGAGTAGAATGTCTAGTATCTTTCAGGAATACTCAGCAGCCGTCATTGGTTTTCAATGCTGCCGCATATATAAGCATGTACCCCACAGAGTCGCGAATGATAAATTTTATGAAAGCCATAAAGATCATGTGGCGGGCACTAAAAAGTCATAGTGGAATCTTTCTTGGATACATGAGAGTGTTTGAAGTAAATTTAATTTTGTCTCCACAGCATCAAAGCAGTGAACTCCGAACCAATGTAAATGGGGGCGACGAAAAAGAATAGCGGAAATGTAATATCAGCTGGTGCGGACAACAGAAAAGACCCAAGTTCAATTACCTACGCGTGCGGTTTGGAAATGTTATTGGGGTCCAATGGTCCGTAATCCCACTCTTTTAAAAAACAAATAGAAAAGGGAGGCCCCTAACCAGTAACACATAAGGAATTACACGCTATTTTATGTGACACCATCATCAGAAGCTGCCACAATTGTTCTTGAGGCCGGCGGTGGAATGGGGCACAAGGCGGAGAAAATTTTATAATTTGACCATGGTGATTCTGTTCAGATCTTTGATTTGAAGTCCATAACTACTGAATCCAATGTTATCCGGCTTAAAAAGTAACCCAGAAGATATTGATATTAAAATAACCGCGCACTTTAAGACCGGTCGAAAAATTCTATTTAGGAACTACTGGCAAATGGGGAAAGATACTATGCCTAACTTATCACACAAGAAAAACTTATGATTAGTAAGTCCAGGGAGTTAATTTAAACGAAGAAACTAAGTCTAAAATTAACTGAATTGTGCGTTTCGAACATGTTTTTGATAATGAGGAGAGCGACGGTCTAACGTTGATGAAGTCAAATTGGTGCCCCACAGGAATATGTTTCAAAATAATTCGATCTCTGTAAACTTCGATAAAAACAGAGTCAGCATACTATGAGGAAGCAATAGGTGCTGCCGATACAATCCTAACCAGATTTTACAATCGTAAATTTTCATTATCAGGCTTGTAATTAGAAATCCAATGAATTATGTTTAAAAAATCCAAAATTATGGAGCAAAAAGCTTTGTTCGCTCAGGTGTATTCATTATTGTTCCAAACCTTCCTGGTGATCCAAAAGGAGGTGTCTACTTTCAATAATGCCAATGTGCGTTTGAACTATATGTCAGCGAGAATAATATCCCATCTAAACCGGTTTAAGATTGATGATCGTTAATACCAGTTATTAATGGTTGCTTACCCTTAGACACATCCCAGCGCTAGTGTACCGTTCATATTAGACACGGCTTGTAGACGGGGCAAATGAGGCCTGAAAGACACGTGCATTATATGATATTGATAATAGAAACGGTGCATATAAGGAAATTCCCTGGCGTGCTGGGCAACTATAGAGAGAATTTACTGGGACCTCTCTCCCTGGGAAGCTAAGACTTTATTGACAGAACGTTTTAATCAGGACTATCTATAGGAATCCGATTATTAATATTCGAACTAAAAAATTTCACTGTTAACTATTTTGGGCGCAGTAAATAGACCGGGCACTTATCCTGTTAAGTGGAGAGCAAATAAGGCTTGGAAGCCTTGGTTTAGCTGTGACTTTAAAATAATAAAAGGTATGCGCGATAATGGATGGTAATCCGGGATTTTAAAATGGAACCAAAGTGTATACCCGATTGACGCTGACCAAAAAGGGGTAATTAAACTCCCCAGTAATATTACCTAACGCAAATGATGTAGTAACGGATGTTGAACAAGAATCGCCTTACTGACCTCCGCAACCACTTGACTTTGTAGGTCGTCCTATCTGCATCTTATCATAGCTTCAATATTAATTACTACTAAACCCCGTAGTATATGTATTACCAAGAAATTAAAATACTTTAAAAAATTATTGATTACAATGGGTTTTGAAACTTCTCAATAGATCCTGAGTCACTCTGAACTTGGATTAAAGATTATTATTACAAATTCACACTAAACATTGAAATGGTATTGTCCTTTGTCTGTACTTTGTTTCCTGGTGCCTGAGTCGACTACGAAATACTCTAGATAGTTCTCAATACCAATAATATGCGGCCGAGGCCAAAATTCAAAATTTTGGATGTAAATTCGCACCCCTGAAAGGTTCAGTTCGCTTCCCACGGGAATTAGGAATATGCCAGGAGGTGCGAACAAGGTGGAGGATGAAAATAGAAATTTTTAAAATTCCAGTCTATATTCTTATTGTGTGGTAAAAAATACGTTAGGGCTAAAATGTGAAAATTACCTCTTGTGGAAAGATTTTGGATGGCTTCATCGGAAATATATCAGAAACCCACCTTAAAGTTAATTTATAGCAAGGATTCCATACGGTCAATAATGCCGAAAAAATATTCGGCCCTTTTTATCTTACCTTTGTCATGCAAACAACTTTCGGATATACTCAGGACGCAACGAACATGCCTTTAAAGCCCTGATGCTTATGGGAAAAATATTTCGACCTCTCCTTAGGAGATATCGTAATTACATACACGAGAGTGTCTCACGGAATTCAACGAATTTATAAGGACAAAAGTACATGGTAGAGCTGGTAAGCCCTGTAGTATTGTTAGCTCAAACAATACAGAAGGAAAAATAATGGTATCTCCAGCTGCGAATATTTCCCAATATACTTAATATTACTTTGAATCGACCCCAGACATAAAAAAAGCTAATGATATTATAGATAGCCTTGTAAGCAAACCCTATAGATAAACAATGCCGATTTCAGAGTCAGAAGGTCCATTATGCAGTGCACATAAGAACCGATCCCGAATGTTCATTAACAATAGATAGGATCAACGGTAAATTTGAGTTCAGCCTATCCGTTCAAGACCAAAATGAAGCGCAAGATTATCATTAGAAGCTGAGAGGGCATTCACCAGCATATTGCCCAGTGTTCGCAAAAAGAGCGCTATGTAAATATTTAACTGTAAAGTGCGCAGAGTAGTCAGCAAGAGTTTACAAAATACTTTCAACTACAATGATTGATATTTGCCCTTCCTCTATTGAAAGAGTTAGGTATCGAAAGATCAGGAACAGGTTAGAGAATCTTGGCCTTCAAATGTTAGGTGTTCATCCACGATCCTACAATAGCGAAATACAACTGCTAGATACAAACGAATTGGTGCTGAAAGGAATCGATTGTTAACAAGCTCAATGAATAAGAATCCTATTTATAAGTGAAGCTAGATCCAACCATTTGGCCAAGGCATTAAATAAGAAGCATGCATCTAGCTTTAGGTAGTATGGACGATATAATTTTAGGACTTCAGGTTAATCAGTGCGTGAGCAGATCAACTATCTAAAGTGATTCCCGATTGTAACGCCGCACTAAGATCGCCGGCCCTTAAGAGACATTGGCAGGAAACCGGAGACTACGAATCTCTTTAATTTGTAATTTGCTCCAAAAACGGAGAGTCTCAGATTCTTATGCATTCGGCCAAGCTAAAGTCTAAAGTTATGCACGACAGATTCCTATAGTGTTAGTCCCTACACCGGTTTTCTCCCAAGCAGTAAGAATTGGTCCTACTTCGGCCATTTTTAATTTTGGGGCTTATGGTTCCTTTTTCAAATGATTTTTATGCCAAAGATTTGTTGGATCAATAAAGTGCATAGTAATAAACTACACTCGAGAAGTTTCGATTACGGGACATTCACCAAGTATTTGGTTGAGGCTTTTCAAAGCAGGCAAAAAGGGAAAAATTATGTTGGCAAGGAATGATAGGTCCATTGTTAGCAGAAATCCTTAAGGGATTATTAGGACCAACAAATCGGCACTAATGATTAAGTCCAAGAAATAATTCAGGGTAAGGAAAACTTATTTATATAACTTCTTTCGGTACCAGGGGATGCGGAAAATACATTTTTGTCTCCAATCTGTCATTGATGCTCTTCTGCCTAGTCTCCAATAAACAAGGATTTTAATTCGAGCAGATATTAGAAATCCGAAACACTTATTATAAGTTTTTTCAATAGTAAAAACAGCGATTAAACTAGGTGGTTCTCCCAACGCAATATGGATAATGTTTCGGATTATACCGAGATACATTTTACGATAGGGATTTAAACATGCAAAGGATATCATTAATTCAATGCTGGTCCATACCACACTATAGAGTGCCATATACTCCGGAAAATACCGCCCATCCGGCAGAACTGTTAATGAGTAGTCCGAATGAGGAATTATTGAGGAAGGTTTTTCAGAAAAATTATGACTATGTTATTGTGGATAACAGCACCTTTAAGAGTGGTGTTACGGATACCTTTGTTGAATAACGAATATGCGGACCACAATTATATATTTAACCAAAGGCAGGGGTTACTGAGAAAAAAGTTCTTGATTCTGCCTGTTAGAGCTAAAAAATGAAGGCAAGGTTTAAAGGGATTTTATCCTTTGTTGTGAAGACAATGGTAAAGGTATTCCAAATTTGGGATTATGGTGGTTTCCATGGCCTATGGCTTGGTAAAACTCATAAAAAATGGTGGAATTGTTTAAGCTCTAATAAATGGAAATCGAGATCGGGTTTTCTTCAATACAGGCAAAGCAATTTTGAGAGAACTACTGCTTAATCTTGCAATTCATTTCTTGTAAATACTTTTCGCAATTCGTTTGATGGTATATAGAATCATCAGGAAGCTACATAGTCTATAAACCACTTGTGACAAGATCAATGAGTTTATGAGCCTTTTTTCTTGTAGAACAAAAAACCATAATGCTATCATCAGAATTGTGAATCGGATAGAGAGCGCTCAGTCTCGTAATAAAATTCCTATCTTTTGGAATTTCATAAACTTTGGAGGAATTTAGATGTTAGAAAGGATAATCTTTTCGGAAGGGCCAGAATTGGGAAATACCGGTGTGTGCATCAATATTTCTTGATGGCGTCAATTCAAAATTGGATAGGTGGTTGTAAAAGACATCTCGAATTAGTTAAATATTACTTCGTCTTACATGGCATTATCCCCCCCACCACCTCCCCTTATCACTTCTCGATCAAAAGTATCAGAAAAATTGGCATCTATCATATGTTCAGCGTCGAGCCTGCCAGCAATCCGCAAACGTTAAAATCCTTCTATGTCCTTGTCATTCAATTAGGATATCTTGAACTTTTCATGAGCAGTCAATGCGATAGTTATCGTAGTCATTGGATACATACCTTATGCACGATATGCCGGAGTGATATAACTTTTTTATAACAAACTCGAGAAACCTTTTTATTAGGGCAACTGGACTCATCACAGTTTTTTGCACCATCATCTATACCGGGTAGAATGTGGTTATGGAATCCACAAAATCTACCAAGGTAATTTCTATTTAAAAATTTTTTCCTTGAGCTAAAGAAATGAAACATGTACTACTATAATTAAGTTCAAAACAATAGTGTTTCTTTAGTTATCTTCAATCTAGGCTGGATTCTCTAGCTAAGAAGCAAATTATAACTTAATGTATATTGTGCGTTCCTATTATAATTTTTATTTAAGCCAATTTAATTCTCGTAATCGAATTACATTCTTTTCTTATTCTTTGTTATATTGCAATTACTATGACCTACATGGGCACGAGCTTATTATATTGAAAACTTACTCCTTAAATTCCGGGCATTGCCATAAGTTCGCATACTTGTTCCTATAAGGGGATACCGAAAAGATAAAAACGAATATTTATCGAAATTGTTTACGTAAAGGGAGATTTCAGTTCTCTTGGCCATGTCTTATTTTTATGAAAAAAAAGGAGTGTTGCAGTACTTTTTTTATTACCACTTAACCCAAATAGATAAATCACCTTATTAAATTGAAAAAGGAGAAATTAAATAAACAAGTAGAGAATTAAACGAAATTTCTTGATGTTTTCCCGCCTGGGGAGAAACCTTGGATATGGCAGTAGCCATATTGAACGAAGCAATGCTGTAAAAATGTACATTGAGGATAACCCTCAGGGAAATAGGCGTAGGATTTGTTCACCAAAGTAAAGATTGGAAAACCCAATCGATTGGGCCGAATGTCCTAATTTTTGACTTACACTGGATATGGTAAAAATGTTTCAGATTCAAGGGCAGCAGGGCAAATTAGTAGTAGTGGTACCGAATATTCCGATCTATTGGAATTGGATCGGTAGTTTTTGGGCAGCGGAATAAAGAAACATGGAATACAAAATATTGCCATCCAAGGAGTTTTTTAATTTTTCCAGGAGCCATTGATTAATGTTAAGGCCAACCCCAACGCCTATGTTATAAAACCTTCCGGGGAGACCCAAAAGAAATACAAACAATTACTATTTGTTGGTCAGTGACGATGAAGGCTTGGATGTAATTCGGGGTGCTAAAGCTTAATGAAAAAAATCATGGGAATGATTTTTGTAATTTTCAGTTGGCAGCGGAAGGCTAAAAGGCGTGGACCGGCTATTGCAATCGGCCTAATTTTAATGGCAAGGAGTTTTATTTATCCTATAAATATTACTTTCGAAACTAAAATTATTTAAAAGACTAGTGTATTCCACAGGGAAATGGGGTCCAGTATGTTTTGACTAAGATTCCCACCCAATCTTTGAGGCCTACTTTAAAAAAAGTTCGAAAAGTTCATTGGCCGACAGGTGGTTTTGTAGGCAAAATGGATATTAACTGCATTGTTATGGCCAACGGAAATTATCTTTCGCAAATTCACTCTGATTTGGTACCCACAGATATTCATACAAAGGGCCGGAATTCCTTACGACCGACTTGCGTAACCTATGTTTTATAAACTCGCCTCCGGACAACATTTTAAATAGCGTACGAAAAGGATTTCCAGGTCGGGGCCTATATGGTGGTTCCTCTTTTCCTTTTTTGAGATAAAAATCATTGACTGTATCAAAGACTCAGTATCGTATTCAAAAAGGAATGAAGGAAGGCCGTACATCCCATGCACCTTAAGAAATAAATGACGAATGGCTGAATAACTGGGAATACAGGAATTGCCTTGGTTGGTTACAGGAACTGGCTTACCATGAAGGATGCCAAAAAAATGATGCAGAATGATTAAGCAATAATTATTATTAATAACGTTTATTATAGAACGGATATTGGAGACAGGTGGTCCGACGATTTTGATCGTTGTGCGTCATCGCGTCTATTGTAAATAGAAAAGGCGTATTAATTTGAGCAAATATTTTATATGAAATTGGTAAAATATACGATTCGATGGTCACGAGTTTTTTAAAATTCTCGGGAGATTGGCGCAAATCATTCTTCACTGTAATGGGAAGGATTTGAAATAAGAATGCGAATATTTTTGTTTTTAAAAATACATGGAAATAACGGCTGCGAGGCTATTGTATTCTTAAAGGTGCTCCTCCAAATATGACGGTTTTGAATTGACGAGGGTCACAGACGTATATAGACATGGATTTCAATTATATCGGCTTTTTTATTCTTGATTCCAAATATAGCAAATCAAGTTAGGTTCCAAATGGCTTTTAAAGGCTTTGAATGGAAGAATTTCCTATCAATCTTATTGGCTCAAACTATTGAAGAGCAAGGGGTTACGGTTATTCTATGACAAAATGCGATTTAAATGCGTTTTTCAGAAAGCAAAGGATCCAAACAATCAAGAATGGTTATTCACCTATGCGATCATAAAGGGTTTAAATGCGTATGAATACGGGAATTACCCTTAGCTCCTTTTAAACCGGTTTGCCATAGGAATACCACATTATACTAATACTCCCCGAAATTTGTAGGAGCAGCAAGTTAAGTTGTATCTCTAACACCCTGGTCAAATATGAAGAGATCAAGAAGAAAATTCAGGTGCGCTGAGTCGTTCAAGGCCAAAAGTGGCCATTGAGGCGTTAAAGGAGCATAGCAGTCGCAACAGTCGCGGACCAAATTCCGAACTACATCCTACACAAATATCAAGTTGGAAACGGGAGTTTTCGGAAAATGCAGAGATCTGGCCTCGGGTCCCAAACCAGAAAAAAAAAGAAGATCCCGCATTCCGGACCGGGCCACTCTACATAAGATTGCGCGGCCAGTTTGCAAGTGGTACGAAACGATTTTTTAAAGAAAGCCTTGGGCAAAATGAAAGCAACTATCCGCCTGAAAGGAAGACAGAAGGTGGTAAGGTCCCATCCACAAGGCTAAACCTTGTCCAACAATGTAAGGGCTCCTGATATCCATCGCTCCGGTCTTTATTACACAGGCCACAAGTGAGCAGTAAATGTTGAAACTAAAGCTTATGAAGGAAATGGTATGCCCTGCCTTTTTTGGAACAACCCCTACTAACGGGCGGAAACGTATGACCGATTCCTGAACCTTGACCTTGTATCGCGTAAACGTGAAAAAGGATAAGACCTTATATAAGCTTATGGCACTAGAATTTATAGAAAGCCCAGGACCACTATCAGGGACCCCCAAGAGCTATAAGTTCCCTTAATCTGCTAAAAGGACTGAAAAATAGAACGCCCCGATTCAGCTCTGGCAGACGCGATGATCACTTATATTCCCATGTTGCAGGCTTTTATGTACATGAAACGCCATAATATCGATGTACCACAGTAGAAAAGATCCTTCAATTGGAGCATTTCAAATTCAATGGACAAAGAGTGGGTGCACTAGAACTTTGAGGACACCAAATTGCCAAAATACGGGGCGCCTTGAGATACACAACTCCGACCAGGGAGCTCAAATATAGCCCATTGGCCGAATATCGAGTCGGATGTGCTGAAAGAAAATCAAAACATCCAAATATCAATGGAATCGGCATGGGAAGGGCCCTGAATCACACAATTGCATCCGAAACGTCTTACCTGGAAAGTCGACTCAAAATATAACAGATAAATCTGATCCTTCACGGGGTCTGGACCTCTACAATGGTAAGGGAGTATATCGAAGTTCTATAATACCAAAAGAGGCATACCAGGAAAATAGCAAAAGATGCCGAGCCCGATTCAAATTATAATGTCTAAAAAAAGGCATCAATGATAAACAAGGATACCTTTAAGCTGTCTACAGATGGGGAGTATTGTACTCTAAACTTCGCTGTTTTCCGTGTTCTTTCCAAATCTTTTCGCAAATCAATTTTCCTAAAGGTAGGGGAGATGGCCCCGTGAAAAACACCGTAATTAAGGTCATAACACCACCGCAAAAACACTGCGGTAACGTTCCATCAGTTGGCCTAAGACCACTGGTCAAAAGCGGCGCGTAGCTCTATTGGAAGACCCATACAAGCATGGAATTCTATCGAGGTGCATACCTCAGGCTAGATGAATTCCTAACGCGCAATCACTGGGTTTGGGTGTCCTTAATCTGTAAAATGGTTCTGTCCGAATAATCAATAGAAATTTCATCGGTAACGCCAACTGAAAAAAGAGGGGCGATTAGGTTTTTTTTCCTTCGCTTTCGGATCGAACGTAGCGACACACGCCGGTCCAGTAGTAGTGAGCGGTTTTTAATGCATCTTTAGCTTCCTTTTAAGGCTCAAAGTTATTCTC
>Ga0163217_1005569_pt1 | contig 10911 bp, 9 predicted proteins | sample SynspAceP_FD_185933 | JGI IMG/M metagenome (GOLD analysis project Ga0163217, IMG submission 185933) | Saline lake microbial communities from Ace Lake in Antarctica - Synechococcus sp. Ace-P (PacBio error correction) | ecosystem: Environmental > Aquatic > Non-marine Saline and Alkaline > Saline ...
CCACCTTCAAAAAGGAAAGGGAAAGGAGAAATTGCGCCAAAAACCGGGGGCCTTCCCCCCTTGCCCCCAAGGGTTTTCATCCCCCGCGCCAGTGTCCAAACGCCCCAACTTCGGCCCGCAAAAAACACCCGTACTGCCTAAAGAACCATAATTCGCACAGGTCCTGGCCCTCGCCGGACATTCCCATTGCCCGCCCAAGCGCCAGCAAGGTAAAACACTCTGGGCTGGCCCAATCAAAACGGAATTGTTCGCAATAAAGCCACGCTACCATTGCCGATAGAGCGGACCACGGAAACCGCAGACACCGAATCGTCCCCCGCAGAGGTACAACGCCGGGCCATTTGCGGACCATCCGCAACTGGCCCAGCGAGCGGGACCCACCCTGCCCCGGTATCGGCATAATCCGCAACATTCCAACCTGAGTCCCGCCCATCGGACCGCGGCTGGGCCGGCGTTCCGCAGGGGCCCAGAACGCCTCCATATTAGGAACAGATCTGAGGAGGTCCCCATGACCCCCCCTTTGGGATGTGCGACAGCGCCTTTTAAACGGGAGCCCCGGCCACAACAAAGCGATCAAGGCGGCCCCGATAAAGAACTCCCAAGCAACACACCATTCCGAACGCTCCTGGACCAACAAAAGAACCGGAACTGGACCTGTTCAACGAACGGTCCAAATTGGGCAAGCATGGCCCGCGACACTGCACGCGCCGGGCAAGAATCACGGTACCGGGCAGGCAAAGTGCACATGCCGGTCCGCATTAATCCTGAACAAGCGCCACCCATGGGCCCGCGGGAAACCCCCGGGACACCGCAAGCCGAACGGTGGTATTCACGCTATCAACCAGCCAACGGCAGCGACATGGTGTCGACCGTAGTGGTACAATCGGCGGGGCTGTCAACCGGTTTCGCTGCACCGGGACGGGCTGAACGAAGCTTCGGGAACCCGTCTGCCGCATGAAAATCGTGAGCGACGGCCGCTTCGCAATTCTGGCTGAATTGCCGGCGCGAACAGCTGGCGGCCGATGCTGCCCGCGACACGACCCGTGAAACAGGAGCCTCATCGAACGAATTTCGGGAAGCTGGCAAAGGATGAATACAAGCCGCGCCAAAAGACTGGCAGCTCACCCATACACCCCACACCTGGGACCGTGAACCCTCTGGGACGACAAAACCCGCGCGGCGGCCGCCACCGTCACCTGCGCATCCTTCCACGCGATAAAGACCCAAAGGCGATGGTACCATTGCACGACCAAGTGCGGTGCCCCGATACGGATCCTAAACCGCCTACACCACGGCACCCCACAGCGCTCATCGCGGGCGCTTAACGGAATCGAGACGGCGGGCCCACAGCACGGCGGCAAAGGCCGGCAGCAGCGGCGGACCCCCCCCTCACGCCACTTCGAAGCCGTGCAAGGACCTACCCGGAAGCGCGCGGGGCAAGACATACCCACTGGGATGGGACGGGCTTTACAATCCGCCCAACCCCTCGCGTAAAGCTTCGAACGACAGGGCCGGCCTACTCCGGCATTGCCCCGCCAAACCCGCCATACATTCGCAATGTCGAAAGCGCATCTCGTCACCGGCCACGACTGCCGGGGCTACGGCGCTGCCATGGGTGCTTGGAACACGCCCGGGCAGCGACGAGCCACCAATCCCCATTGAAAACGCCCGCCGCGCATGTTCGGGCCCATATTGACGGGGGGACCACGGGTGTTGAATTTTTTCGCGCAACCCCACGGTCGTGGCTCACCGTGTTCCGCAGAGACCGAAACCAATCGGGCTTTACCTCGGCCGGGCCTGATCGGCCCCACGACTAACCGCTATCCGGCCAAAGCTCGCCCGATCCCGAACACTTTACGCGCGCGGCAGGTCTGGGATCTGCCGTCAGACATCTCGTCCGGTAAATTCCGCAATCAATCAGACAGCTACCGTCCAACATTCGGGCACCTAGCGGCGGACGCGAACGCTGATTCGACACTCCCATCTGGAACCGGCCGGACTTCGGCACCAATACACGGGGACCGGGACCGGCAACTGCCCGAAGCCTCCAAACGCACAACGCTTGCTGCATATTTGGCGCAGGTAACCCCTCTTCACCACGGGCACAAATACATTCCCGCAGCAGGAAAGCGGGTTTCCCACGGCGGGGAGGTGAAATTCGGCGGCGGGGGAACGCCACAAGGCATCCCTAACCGCTGCCGGAAATGCGAGGCACAAGCAAGCACCGAAACCAGCAAGTGTGCCCAAAGCGACGACCCCACAGACCACACCGGGCACATGGCCCGTCAGGAGGCCATACGCGTGCACCGGCAGGGGCTCCCCAAAAACCGATCAGCTCGGCAAACAATCTCGGGGAACCGGGGGTCGCCCCCCTGCACCACCCGCAAGCATGATACACCGGGCTACACCGCCGGGGGCGCACGCCAAGCCCAGATCGAATCCGTTCACAGGATCGGTGCAGTTCCCAAAGCTCGCAATGCCAGCCCGTGGTGGCAAGCAATCCCCCCGCCACGCGGATAGTCGATTAGACAGCGACAGCCCGATCAAAAACAGGTCGCAGCCGATCATCTGCATGGTGAACGTGCATCCAAACATGGAGCCTGCAGCCCTCGGCACCGCTTCGGCCGATCAAGTGCATGCGGCCGGCATCGATCCTCCGCAACGGGGGGGCAAATCAAGAACTGAAAAATCGCATTTGGAGGGGGCCGTTTCGGGACCTTTACTTAACACGCGAGCTCTCTTGAAAACAAAAACCACTTCGGCCCGCCATTGGCGGAAATAAACCTCCCGGAGGTCGCCCCCAGGCTACCACGAAAAGCGCCGCCCCATACCGACACCTTTCAATACTGAAAGAAAGTAACCTGAAACGGAAGCCTAACGCCTTGGCACGACGACTTCACGTTCAACAACAACGGCGGTCGCGTCAGGAAGCCCCGCTCAGCGCGCCGCAGGCGAGGGATCAATAAAGCGGCATCTGGAAACACAGCTTTACCGCGCCCGCTTGACCGAACAGACCGCCACCTTCACATTGCAACAACTCAAACGGGGGGACCGGTCGGCTGATGGAATGCTGTCCAGGACATCGCAAACGGGGCGTGGCAAAAATTCGTTGCGGCTCTGCCGTTTAGCGAGATTTACCGGAACCTGTTTGCCAACGCGGCACCGGCATCTTTCGGCTACGGGTTCAAGGCACGGCCAACGCGTCACGGGACGGCCTGCGCGGGTCATATCAAACTCGTACCCCTGAACGCACCGGTAGTCCGGGGTACGTGCCGCCAGCCTCGATGTCTTTGATTCTCATCAGCCAGCTTAGCACCCTCTCCGTGTTAGAGTTCATGCCGGATCACTACCAAAAAAACCTCGGGGCTTGGCGCCTCGGGGGGGGGTGCCGAACCCCGCTAAACGCCAAGTGGTCAGATCTGGCGCTTCAGACGGTTCCGGCATCAATGCGCTTGACCGCTAGTCACCAACGCCTCCGTGGCACCTTCGAGATCTGAAAGCTTTTGGGTGGCCTCTGGATCCCGCCGGGGTTGACTGTGCCATAGAAGTTTCTCACGCTCTTGCCCGGCATCTTGCTCTCGGGGCAGATGACATGAACTTTGCGGGGCCGGCACTCCAAGTAGGTTAAAAGAAGGCTGGCGCCGCGCAGACAGAGTGGCAAGACGAGCAAGACGACCAAGGACGCGCCTTCAAGCGTCGGAACGATGACCTTTCTTGTTCGATCTGGCCGTGTTGAGAAAAGGTTTCATAGAGGTAATCCGTTAGTTTGGTGAAAGGGTCCAAACCGGGGGAAACCCTAATCTGATGGCTGGTTGTAACCACGCCCTCCCAGCTCACAGGCGCGCTTTGCTATTTTGTATGTTAAAAACAATGCCCGGCAAATTAGGTATTATTTTACCCCAAGAACAACACGCTCAGCTGCTCTGGCGGGAGTCCAGCAGCTACGCCAGCCGCATGATCGCCTCAACTGCAGCGCGACCGCGGGGCGTGAACGGCGAGGCGTCACAGCAATGAGCCGCGGGCGCTTCGCCGGCAAAGCAAATTCTTCGGTGAACCGATTTGCACGCCTTGCCCCCTGCCGCTACAGAAAGCCCCTGCCCGCCACCAACAGCAGGCTCAGCCACAGAATGGCAACATTGGGACCGCCACGCCACAATCATAGCCGCCCAGAAATGGACCGGCGGCTTGCACATAGGCGTAAACGCCGCGTCGCTGCCACAATCGAGTCCGATGTCCCGAAGGCACAGCAGCTTTGGCGCATAGATCAATCAGCCGGGGCGCGAGGCCCGAAGCAGTTTTCAGCCACAACGCGCAGATAGTGCGTGCGCTGGCGCGGGCCAACGCAAAGCCAGCGCAGCGCATTAGGTTTGACCAGCGACATACATACCACCCGCTTCAGGCGCCCACAATCCGGTAGTGGGCCGCGCGCTCTACCCGCACCATAGCAGTCATACCCGACGTGTATTCATGTTCCGCCGACCTCGACCAGCGCCTCGCGGCGGGCGACAGGGTGAAGCCGCGGTGTGGTAGTACTTTCCGGTAGGTCAGAAATCGACGTCATGATTCGCGCCGCTTCAATCAAGCCTCGGGATACCCGTCTTGCCATCGGCGATCGGATAACAAAATCAGCCCGCAGCAATTCCCCCCCCTCGGAAAGCCGGGGTACGGATAGCGCTCTATGCGATGGCGGCAGGCCGTCCCTCCAGATGGAATGAACACCTAACGAACAGCCCGTCTGACCCCCTATTGAGAGCGGAATCACATCGCTCAGAATGACCCCAGCGGTGTCCCGGGCCAGCACTACACCGCTTCGCGCGCGGACGGGCGCCGTACCGGCGGGTAATCCATCAACACCCGATTCCGGATCCTGCGACTCTCCATCAACTGGCAATCAAGGTGGCCTCCCGCGAAAGGAAGTGAGGCAGAACATATTACCGCATAGGTGTCGCGGGGTAATCTGGGCCTTGTGCACTGGTGGGGCAAGACATCCATCGACGGGCTTGCGCGGGTTTTCTTGGCGGCAGGGCCAACAAACCGTGCCGCGCCGACCCGCCTGCACATCCCGCCTGTCGGCAACATCGGTATAGCCGTGCCACGTCCCCGGTGTACCCCAGCTCCAGCCATTCTCGAACGGGGGCAAGCTTCACGCCGCTGCAGCCCCCGTTCGATGCCCTGTTTCGAATCATGTAACCAACGGCTTTGTATTAGTCCTGGCCCATCAAGCGCCGGACCTGCAAATGTACCCCTTACAAATGTTTTCCCTTTTCAAAATTATCGTATTTGACCCCTCCTGCACAAAAATGTTAACATTGGTGCATACAATTTAAAATAGAAACTCGCATGACACGACCTGAACCCTTCCCACGATCACATGCGACCGAAACCAGCGCAGCACGTCCGTTCCTGCTGCTGCGGTCCAAATTGCGGTTGTGTTACGAAAATGGCATCGCGCGCCATCACCCGCAAAGCGCCGCTCAGCTGAGCGTGGCATGCAACGTGGACCCACACCGCGACAGCTCATATGACTCTAATCGCGTGTCTGGAAAGCGTAAAAGTCCCTGTGGCAGTCCACACCTCTTCACGCGGCCGGATATAACCGGCCCCTTTTTTCGATTGTACAATCAAAAAAGTGATACAAATTACGTGGTGGAAGCGCATAGGTACGAGGCCCGCCGACAAGTCTCCAGCCCGTCGAATCACTCACACACACAGATCGACCAGCAGTTTAACCGACTGAGCAGTACGCGTTTTGCGAACAGATCGGGTAGTCGCCGCAGCTTGCGCCATAACATCGATGAGCATTGCGTCACTCGCCACGCTTTGGCGCCGATCCCGCGCAAGTTCATCAAGAATTAGCCTGACATCCGCGCGCGCGACCAAATTGAATGGCCCCGACACGTCCGGCGGGGCGTAGTTGCGGTTCGCGGTCAGCAGGCGCGTCCCGTAGATTCGTTTCTCCCACCGTGATAAGCGCAAAGCATCGCAGCCACCTGCCTGACCACGTCCTTCATAAAAACCGGAAAGCGCATCGGCATCCATGCATGACGCATAGCTGTCCTCCCTATAGTCGGGTTAGGCGCTGGTCAAACAAGCCGGAGGGTGCAAGATGACAAATCGTTGAAATGGAAGACGGTGCGGGTACACGGTTACCGATGAACGCGCCGGCACGGCTGCTGCGCTGTCAGACGAAAATGCGGCCGCGTTGCATCGCGCCTGACGAGATCGCGCAATCCCCGAATAAAAGGTTGTCATCCTCGCCGGCGCGGCAAGGCATTGGCGCCCGGTCATGACCTCAAACAGCTGACGCAATGCGCGCGGACCGCGATAACGGGGCCGCGGGTCAAGGGATCGTTCGAATCCGACTGCGCCCCCCCCATGCGCAGCCCAGTCCCTGCGCCACCGCCGTGATCGCTCAGGTCCACCGTATCGCAACCGCCGCAGGAATGCCAGTGTGCGACCTGTGGATAGGCCCGGTGCGCCGACGACACGCGTTTGCGCCAACGGGTGAACATCGGCCTTTCTGCTCGACCCCAGTCCGCTAAGCGCAATTCGCCGCGCAAGCAAGCGTGAAATCTGACAACGGCGCGTTTTGTCGACGCTACCCGGCCCCGCGAGCCTTGTTGATCACCTGCGTCGTGGCCGCACCAGCTCAGGCCGAGGGAACCCTGCCCTGGCTCGCAATCGCGGGACAGAATGGGACACGGCGTTAAGACGGAAACAGGCGTTCTTATGGCGCCGCTCGCCCCCGGTTGCGCAGGCCTACGTCGATACCGGCGACCGTCATGGTGAGACATGCCTTAAATCCTGATAACGCCCGAAGCATCGTGCGTCTGGAGAAACGCGCGCCGACGGGACGAGTAGGACAGAAACAGACGTTTCCAAGCCCCTCAGAATGCTCACTTTCGTGCTCAATTCAGGCGCATTGTGCACAAATAACTAAAGCAATGTGCCTGATATTTTGGTCGCCGATGTGAAGTCCCCAGTCCCCTCTCAACTGACCGACCGTTCCCGCAGCGGCGACCCCAAAAATCCCTCCTCTTGATAGCATGAACAGTGCCGCTGTGTCGCGCGCCTGAGCCAGTCACCTCGCAGCCACCAAACGCCTATTGCGCGCGCCAGCCCCCGCCTACATCGCAGGCATACACTAGACACTCCATATATCCGGGGCGGCGGCATGCCCGGATCAGAGGCCGTGCCAGGCTGCCAACGCAGCATTCAGGTTGTCCTGCATGAATTAAGCCAAAGGTTGCCAATTTTGCGCATCAAACGGGACTAACTATGGGGAGAGATGGTTTGCTCCAATCCTCCGTGCCGATGACGATGAACAGAACGCAGGGCTGCTTCAGGGAAATCGGCTGCGAACGGTTAATCATGGCCCACAGCCGTCAAAGCACCGCCTGCCGCGGGTGGCGCCCTGGCGGACCCGTGATCCTTTGCAATCGTGACAGATGCGCGATGGCGCCCCCCAAATTCTTCGAATCGAAGACACCGACCTGCCCCGCGACGGCCCTGATTTGCGACGCCCGCTGACTCGTGATCCTGGCGCAATCTATGCAGCCCAAACGTCCGAGCGCTGCCTTTCGCCGCCAATCCGCCGATACTACACGGCAGCACGACATGCAGCATAGCGTGGATGCAGTCGCGCTATACAAGGGCGAAACGATAGGGAACCGCCAACTGGCCTACCTCAATCCGATGACCAAGCCAAGACAGCGTCTCGACGCGCTCGTGCCGGCCGATAAACCTAATTCAAAGAAAGGCGAAAACCGGGGCATTGAACGGCTGTCTCCCGACGAGGATGGCAGAACGGGTCCGCGCAACCCTGCGATTGTCCGATAAGCCCCGAGGCTGCCTGACCAATCCCAGATCCGACACCAAAAGCCACGCGTGGTGCTCAGCTGCGCCTCGAATACAATGCTGGGAACAGATAATATCGTCGGCTTTCAACCAAATAAATACGGGCCCCAACTGAGTCCTCGGAGACCGGGCTGGAAATAGCTCTTCGCCCGCCTGGGGCTTCACCGGAATACTCATCAAATTCGCCACCCTGTTGATAATCAGATCGCCTGCGCAGCCAGCCGAAAGTTACGTTGCGCCGATCACCGCGTCGAAGGGTATGTGAAAGTGGCCTGCAATGGATGCTTGCGGGCGTTTGCGGGGCCTGAAATCAACGGCGAGGCTGCAACGCCGGCCCGCCTCCGCGACGGGACAGGCGCATTGATCACCCACACACGGGTGCGAGCCCAAAACCTTCCAGCCGATGAACGCACTCGGCTTTCCCACCGGGAGAGGCTGAAAGCTGGACGCCCGCGGGCGCCAAGATCGCTATAAGCTATACGATCGGCCAAAGTCGACTGGGCAGGACTGGCTGGACAGCAGCGCCCCCCCGCATGAGCTTTGCACCCGTGCGCCATCGCCACCGGGCGCTGCATCTGGGCACGCCTATTCCTGCCGTAGCTCACGAATGCGCGCGCACAGGGAGGAATTTCTCCTCCGGTCGGAGAACACGGAATCGGAGCGTCAAACCGGAGTAGTGGCGCAAAGCGCTGGACGATCTGGCTGGCGGCACACGTGGATCGCTCCCTTAATGCAACAGAGAATTTATTCTACAATCAAAGTGTGAGGCACTTACTTCACTGGCTTAACAAACCATGCACGTGCAGTCGCAAGAATCGCCCGCCGGCATTACAGCCCGCAAGAAAGGCGCCCGCAATACGTTTATCCCAAACCTGCAAACGCGTAGCACGCGACGTGATGCGCCGAAGCCGGCCGCCCTACAAGACCGCGCGCGACCAAGCTTCGGCTGGGCCTGGGTTTCATCGAAGACGGGCCCTGCACTGCGGCGTACATCCCATTGGCACGGTACATTGGGAAATCGCGATATTGTCATCTGGCCAAGGGGATATCCAGACCGCACGGTTCCTCGCCTCGGCCGTGAATGACACCGCCAGCCATCCACACCAAACGTTTCCGCGGCTTGAGTCCTTTTTGAATCACGCAGGTTCCAGATTGCTGTGATTTGCTTGTCACACCCCGCCGCGCCTATCACCACACACGAACTATCGGAGATGATGCAAGAGACTGCAAACCGGACGATCCGCGCGATCTCTGTAACGGAAACGGCGCGTCACGATGAATTCGTTTTCTGATAGGGCTTAAGAGGCCATTTCTCCTCAATCCATCAAACGTGAATGCTCAGCGCCTTCGACAACCTAATAAAACAAGGTTCGCCGCCCTGTGGGACACGCCGCGGCCGGTCGGTTTCACCTGACAAGTCAACAGTCGCGGCGCAATCGAATGCGCCAGTTCCTACCACTCTTGCACATGGCCCGCGGTGCACCCTTGATCCAAACGACTGGCGGACCTGCCTCCAGTGTGACGCCTCCGTTATCCAGCGTCGGCTTTACGGCCGGCATCATCCAGGCATCATCAAAATACCTCGCCACGCATCCGGGCGATGGCGTGGGACACCCTCTCGTTGTATTCAGGTCGGTGTCAAATCCATGCCAAAACCTCAGTTTAATTTTGGCATCATCCCGTGGAAGCTTATGTAGGACAACGGCGCAAGGAAACAGCATGATTGACGACACAGACCTTGACAAGCTCTATCCGCGGATCATTGGCTGGCGCTGATATCCTCAGTGTCCGGGCCTGGCGAAAACCAACGCCATACACCGCCGGTTCGCATCCCTTCGGATCAAACAGACCGGTCGACGTGGTGGTCAAGGACGGAATGCCGGAAAGGGACAGGACGTCAAAGCCGCGCGCTTGGACAAGCCCTTGCCGGCTGTGGGCTGGGGCTGCGGAGTGGCCTTCCCCTCGCGCCAATCCAAACGCGCGTTGACCAGCGAAGGGATGCTTAGGGCAAGCCCTGGCCAGACCCCCTTGACGGCTTCGAGTACGGACCCCGCTGTCCGCTTATAAAAACCGTCACGCGTCGACCTGCACGATAGAGGCTTGGCGAACGATGGAACAGACCCAAACGGTCGGCGCAGTAACGGATAATCGACTACGGACAGCCGGCCGCGTCGCTGCAGCGCTGTTGATTCGCGCCTTATCGTTCATTTGCACTACATAACTGCCCAAAAAAAACGGCCGCACATCCCGAAGGATGGCGCGTAAGGATGCCGATGACCGGAAGCCGTTTGAACCCGTCAAGGGACAAACTCTGCACAAGGGACGAAAATCGGACTCGCCAACGCATAAAGCTGGGACCGAATGCGCGGCTAGATCAAAAAACGCCAACGGGGTACGCAGGCAGAAGTCAAACGAGGGGCGGAGTGCACCGGACCATGAGAAAAACCAAGGCAGCCGCCCTTCGCGGCCTCTTGCAACAGCGTCTTTCGACCCGTTGCAATGGCTCTGACATGTAAGGACGTGGTCATGTGGCGTCTCGGACCTTTCCCGTTGCCTATGTTATCAATTCCACGCCTACTGTGAAGAACTTATGAAACAAAAGAGAACAAAAATAGGATTCGCGTTAACCCAACTGAATTCAAACGTATCGCTTCTCCGCGGCATCAGCCACAAAAGCAGACGTGCCGCCGTACCGCCGGGTCTCATCAGCACCGCCGAGAGCCGCCGTCATCGAATTGGCCAACCTGCATCAGAGCGCCTGTTTCCTAGTCCGCGACCTAATCCGGCAACGCCGATTGCGCCGTCCGATCAGATCGGCCGTGCCGCCATCTCAATCGGTTTCAGCGATCACAAACCCGTCCTCAACTTCCACGCAGAACCTCGAGCGCTACGGCGGTTCGCAGCGTGGCCTGATACATCAGCAAACGTATAAGGCCCGCCTGCCCGCGTCCCAACACGCCCGCGCAACTGTTAACTGTGGCCAGACAAAGCTTCGGCCGCGTTCATCACGAATTGCTTGCGTTTGGCAACGTCCGCCGCCAACCCATCTCTCTC
>Ga0163217_1008308_pt1 | contig 10911 bp, 12 predicted proteins | sample SynspAceP_FD_185933 | JGI IMG/M metagenome (GOLD analysis project Ga0163217, IMG submission 185933) | Saline lake microbial communities from Ace Lake in Antarctica - Synechococcus sp. Ace-P (PacBio error correction) | ecosystem: Environmental > Aquatic > Non-marine Saline and Alkaline > Saline ...
CAGAGAGAGATTTTCCCGCGATTACGGCCCGACCCAAATCCGGCCGACCGAAACGTTTGAAAAAATTTTTTTTGTTTTTTCCAAAAAAAGCTCCAACCCAAAACCGGCCCCCAAAACCCCCGCCCGCCCCCGGGGCCAATTTGGCCCCGAAAATGGGAAAAATTGGGGGCCCGAAACGTCCAGCGCGGGGCTTTTCCTGAAAAAACCAGGGGTTTTCGGGATGCTTCCCAGCCCCCCAGCCCGGTGGAAGCTTGGCCCCGAAGGCCCCCCCCTCCGTTTAATCATCCGCTGCTGGCCCCGGCCAAACTGGTTTCCCCGAACTTAAGCACCAATGACCATCTCGTTGGCCACGGCCGGTATCGAATCAGCCCAATCCATCTGGCGGGCAGGGCTAACGCCCTCGCTTTCTCAACGGGGCCGCGTCCCGTTCCAGCGAAACGACTGATTTGCCATGGCCAAAACCCGCGGCGCCCGGACCGCGTACGGTGGGGGGTTCCAAGCCGTTCCGCCCAAGCCCCGCGGAAATGCTACGCCAAGTGATTGAACGGCCAATGATTATAACCTCAGGGACCGCCTCCATGGGCGCGGTCCCGAGGCTAACGAGAGAGAGACCGGCCGCAAGCGCGCCACACAAGGCGGGGTATTACGAAGACAAAGTGATCTCCCCCTCGCCAGCTGTTTTCCCGACCGACCGCACCGGGAATATATCTGATGCGGTGATGCTGGACGAGCCTGAGATTTTTGCCCCAAGGCGAGGCAGCGCCGCACCGCAGGCCTGGAAACCGCCGTGCCGGTGTCGTCTGAAATGACCCGGCGCATCCTGCCGCTTGCTTGGGATTGCGCCCGCAAACGCCCAATCAACACAGTAGGCGCACGGTCGCTTTTGCGTTGATCCTTGGCGCAGAACCTGCGCTAACACCCTCCCGTGCAGTCCCAGGGGGCGGATCAATGACAAGCGCAAGACCAAAAAAGTTTGCAGCCTTGCTGAGTTTGGGTTTTGCCGAAGGGTGCCGCGCAGCGCGGTATCACGGGCCTGACGCTCGGACAGTCGCGCGGTGATGCCCCGGCACGCTGTTTGCAGCGCTTCGGGCGCGCGGGTCCACGGGGCCGAATTCAATCCAGTTTGCCATTCGCCAGCAGGCAAGTGCTGCTTTGACCGATGCCGAGGGCGCGCGGATCGCAGCCCGAGGAACTTGCCCCGATTGGACGGCGCAACTCGTTCAGCCGAAGAACGCCCGCGCAGCCCCTCGCCGGTGGCCGCGCCTTTGTGGTTTGGCAGCGCAGCCCGATGTGGATGCTGGCCCGTCACCCGGCACCAAATCGGCAAACCTCTGTGGCCAGCTCACGTCGCCAACCTGCAACGCGCTCGGCCGGAAAGCCGCAATATTGGCACCACCGGATCGAGGGCGATTTCCAAGCCTCCTCCGTCCCACACCACCCCGACAACATCACGCTGCACCAATTACTGGGGCGGAAATGGCGGTGAAGGGCGTCAACCATGCGGTGATGGAGAGCCTCGTCGCATGGCCGACCAGCGCCGCTTGGGACGGTGGTGCGCTTGCCGGCGGCGGGGTTCAACCTAATTTCACCCAAGGACCACCTCGACTCCACCAACGCCATGGAGGCGTATTTCGGACGCCAAAATGGTCTGGTTCACACCCGCGTGCTGCGGACGAGGCTTGGCGGTCGTCAACCTCGATGCGCCGCGCGGCGCTGAACGTGGCCGAGATCGCCCTATGATGCGGGCCAAACGGCCTGGGTGTGGGCGGGGCGAAGCGTGTGATCCTGCGCCTGCTCGGCCCAAGCGCTCAACGCAAAGCCAAGAAAAGTGCGCTTTCACCTTCGGCGGCGATGTCCACAGTTGCAACCTGCCGCTGGAATCGCGGTTTCAGGCCGAAAAACGGTGCTGATGCGGTGGGCCCCTCGTGCTGGCCTTGGGCAATCCCACTGGACGAGATCGCCGCGGGTTGTGCCAAAACTGCACACCTCGGGGCCGGATGGAAGCTGCAGCACCCGCGGCCAAACGGCGCCTCGGTTTTTCGTGGATTATGCCCAACCCCCGAACGCGCTTCAGCACCGTGCGTGCCGCGCCCTGCGCCCGCATGTTTTGGCCGTCTGGTTCGTGTGTTCGGGGCGGGCGGGATCCCGCGATGTGGGCCAAGCGACCCTTGATGGGGGACGCGTTGTTTCGCTGGAACGCGGATTGTGGGCGTTTGTCACCGACGACAATCCGCGCAGGAGAAGACCGCCGCCGCGATCCGCGCGGCCATCATGGAGGCAATCCCGCAAGCCACCGAAGTGGCTGACCGGGCCGAGGCAATCCCTTGCGCGCGTCGATGCCCTCTGGGCCCCTCGGCGAACGTGCTGTGATTGCAGGCAAAAGGCCACGAGGGCGGCCCAAACCGTAGCGACACGGTCCTAATCCTTTGACGATGTGGAACAGGCCAGCCGTTGCGATTGCGGCGCTGGACGGAGGCTTGGGATGAGCGGCGCTGTGGACCGGCGCGCCGAGGCCGCAACTGCTACGGCCCGGCAGGTGGCAGGGCGAGTGGCGCGGCCTCGGGCGTGTCCATTGATACGCCGCACGCTTTTGCCGGGCGATCTGTTTGTGGGCGCTGCCTGCGGCGCGCGCACGGGCATGAGTTTGTGCCACAAGCGCTGGAACAAAGGCGCTGGCCGCCGCGCTTGTGACCCATATCCCCGACGGAGTCGCACCAGATGCGCCGCTTTTTATCGTCCCGAACGTGCTCGACCCCTCACAGCCCTCGGGGCAAAGCCGCCGCGTGCGAACAGGCGCGCGTGTCCCTCGCCAATCACCGGCTCTTGTTCGGAAGACCTCCGCCAGGAATAGCCCGCGCGCCCTTGCGCCGGCCAAGGCAACATTCACGGCCGCCGAGGCCAGCCTACAACAACCACTGGGGCGTGCCCCTGACCTTGGCGCGAAATGCCCGCCGACACCGATTTTTCGCCATCATCGAGATCGGGCAATGAGCAACCCCGTGGCGAGATCGCGCTCTTTCGCGCCCTTGCGCGCCCCGATGTGGCGCTGATCACCACGTCCGGCCTGCACATCTGGCCAGCTTCGACAGCAATCGAGGGGATCGCCGCGAGAAAGCCCTCCATCCTTTGAGGGCCTCACCCCCGGCAGGGCATCGCGGTGCTGAACGCCGAATCGAGCCGCCAGGCGTCCTGAAAGAAAAACCGCCAAAAAAGCTAAAGGCGTCGAGACTGTCGTTTTGGGCGCGTCTGACAAAGGCCAATTGGCAACCCCTCGATCTACAAATGGACCGAAAACAGCACCCAGATCAAAGCGCCCAATGCGGGCGATCTGCCGATCCTATTCCAAAACTCAGCGCACCGGGCGCGCATCACGGGATGAACGGGCTGGCGGTTGCTTGCGGGCGTGCAAATCGCTCGGGTGCGGACTCTGGTGCAATCGGTCCCTTCGTCTTGGCAACTGGACGCCCCGGTGGGCGCGGCACGCGCGAGCTGGTCAACCTTGATCCGGCGCAACCGCGACAGGGTGTTCAACCTTGATTGAATGACGCGTTCAACGCAAATCCGGCCTCGCTTCTGCGGCCCTCGAGGTGTTTTGCGATGATCACCCGCGCGATGTGGACGGCGATGTATCCGAGGGCGGCGCATCGCGATCCTTTGCGCTAATGGCTCGAGCTCGCCCGACTGAAGGCGCAGCTGCCATGCCGAATTTTGCCGCCATTCCGTCGATGGAGCGGATTCGCCCAAGTCCATTGCGTCGCCCCAAAATGCGGCGCGCTGTGGGGACGCCCTTCCCGTGATAAAAAAGGCGAGGCGTCGAGACCGTCGAAGATATTTTGGCCCAGCCTCAAGACCTGATCCTGCGCCGGAGATGTGGTGTTTGGTGAACAGGCTCTAAGGGCAGTCGCGTCTCGGCGGCTGTTTGAGGATTGCGCAAATTGGGCCAATCCGACTGAACCAAGGGCAAGCGACAGAGCAAATAAAAAGGTGGGCAGGCGGAATCTGTTTTGGCTGACGGAATTTGTCGGACGGGGGTGACCGTATTTAACCTCTTTCGCTACCATCACTTTTCGGGCCGGAGGCGCGTTTTTCACCGCACTGGTCTTGCTTCAGTGTTCGACCGAACACCTCCAAGCCGTTGATCAACGCGCTGGCGCAGACGCCAGCAATTTCGGCCAGCGCGATCCGCGAAGACGGGCTGCGTCCCATATCGTGACCAAAACGGGCACACCACCATGGGCGGTCGCTGATCCTGTCGGCGCTGGTGCGGCGACACTGCTTTTGGGCGCGGCTTGACAACGTTAATGTTCTGGACTGCTGCTTGTTTGTGACCGTACGTTTGGGTATGGATAAGGTTTCATTCGACGAGACTATCAAAGGTCCACCAGCAACACCCACAAGGGCGTGTTCATGGCCGGGTGCGCTTGGCCTCGGCTTCATCATGTGGCGGGCTTTGCCGGGATCATGGCCACATGGCTGTGCATCCGGCTTGAATTGGTCTGGCCAGATGGCGTTGCCGTTCTTCAAAAGACACTTTGATCAATAATGAGCTGGATGTTTCATCCCGTTCTTGCATGCTGGTAAAATCGCGGGCTCGGCCAACGCGGTGAAAAACCTGACAGACGGGCCTTGATGGTCCTTTGCAATTATGCCTGTGATGAATCGCGGGCAGGCACGCTGGGCAATGCATCGCCTATGCGGTCGGGGCGCGTGGAGAACTTCACCGGCTATCTGGACGTGCATTATGTGCCGGGCACGGGGCGAGATTTTTTCAAATCTTCACCTCGGCGTTTTGATCGCGGGGGCCTCGGGTTTTTGTGGTATAACGCGCCGCCTGCGGCTTGTGTTCATGGTGATACCGGGTCGCTCGCTTTGGGCGGTGCGCTCGGGCAATCGCTGTGGCGACCAAGCCACGAGATCGTTCCTGGTCATTTGTCGGCGGCTTGGTTCGTGGTCGACGCCCTCAGCGTGATCAATGACAAGTGCTCTACATCAAGCTGAACCGGGAAACGCGGTGTTCCTCATGGCGCGCCATTCCACCACCATTTTGAGAAACTGGGGCTGCAAAGAGCCGCAAATCGTCATTCGCTTCTCTGGATTATCTCGCTGATCCTCGGGCTAATCGGGGTTGGCGACGCCTGAAGGTGCGATGAGCGGCCCCGTCAAAGACACGACCAGCCATGATTGCAGGGATGGACCCCGTGGCGATGCAGGGCATCTGGCACTTTGCGACGGTCGCGACAGACGGCCACGCGCCTGTTGCCCCGACGCCCGTTGCCATGAATGCGCGAGCCTGAAAGGCATGTCCCTGCTGCTGTCCGAGGACACGCCACCGCGAGGGCTGCTTGGCGACTGCCATGGCCAAAATCCTGGCTGCAAGTGACCTCTGGCGCTCGACGGGTCGGATTGACGCGCCCGCCGTGTCCCGCCGCGCTCACCAAAGCAGACATCCCCTTGTAACGTCATCGCAGGCGCGCTCGCACGACATCATCTTCGTCCCCGTTGACAAGAGGCCGCCCGCGCGGTAGATATCTTGCGCGCAAGGGCCCGCCACCCCTAACGCCCGCTCTCTTCTTGCAAAAATTACTGCATCCTCGGAAAGGTCTGCCATGATTCCCCGTCCCAAGGTGTCCAAGGACAAACCAACTCGCCGTGCTCGGCCTTGGGTCGCACGGGGGCTTTCTGCGGCGCGCGCATTGCAGGCGGGCGCGCGGATGTATCTTTGCTGGGATGACAGCGCGGGCAGGGCGCGCAGCAGCCGATTACGAGGATCTAGAGATTGTCGTATCTTGGGCAAAGATTGACTGGACCGGCAATCGCTCGCTTGATTGTGTCGCCCGGTATCCCCGGCGCTCTATCCCGGCCCGCACCCAGTGATCTCAGCCGCCCATGGCCCGCAAGGGGTGTCCCGTCGATAACGACATCGGCCTGTTTCTTTCAGTCCTTCGCCACCCCGAATGGGAGGGAAAATGGCGGCGCGCCCCGCGTCGTCGCGTGACGCGATTCGAACGGTTAAATCCACGACCCCGCCCCCTTGATCCACCATGTCTTCAATCGACTGGCCGCTCCTCGCAAACTGGCGGGCAATATCGGGCGGGGTCCTTGATCTTAGGATCCGCCCGTAGACGGCGGTGTGGTGGTGCTTGAGTTGAGCAGTTTTCAGATTGAGCTGGCCGTTGCGCTGACCCCCGACATTGCCGTCTTCACCAACCTGTCGCCCGATCATCTGGATCGCCAGGCGGGATGGGCGGGGTATTTTGGCGCAAGCGCAAGGCTGGTTCTCCGCGAGGGCGGGCCGGACCGCGCCATCATCGGTGGTGGGACCGAGGTCGAGGGGCAATTTACCTCGCCAATTCAACTCAGCCCAGGGGTGAACCGATGATCGCATCATCCCGCATTCTCGAAAGCCAAGCTAGCGGGCCGGGATGGAAGGTGGTTTGCCAAGAAGGGCTTTTCTCGCCGAGAACCCGAAAGGGTCCGCCAAGCGTGGCAGCATCGATGCTGCGCCAGATTCCGCCGGTTTGCCGGGCGCCGCATAACGACCAAAACGGCCTGTGCCGCCTATGCCGTGTGCCGGTCGCTTGCCTCGCGCCGCGCGAGATCGAGACGCGGGTTTGCGCAAGCTTCCAGGGCCTGCCGCAACGCAGCCAATCGTGGGCGGAGCGGGCGGGGTTGGCTTATGTGAACGACAAGCAAGGCGACCAACGTGGATGCGGCGGACCAAGGCGCTGGCGGCGTTCCCAAAGATCCGCTGGATCTGCGGGGGGCTGCAAAAGAGGGCGGTCTCTCGGGCCTCGGTGCGGGGCTGTCAACGTGGTCAAAGCCTACGTGATCGGGCGCGAGGCCGTCGCTTGCGCTCGACCCGGCGAACACCCCCACGCAGTGGTGCCGACGATGGGGCGGCTGTGGCGATGGCGGCAAGCGAGGCCGAGAAGGGCGAGACGGGTCCTTCTAGCCCAGCGGCGGGCGATTTCGATCAAATACGACAACTTTCGAGAAACGCGGTGGAGGATTTCGCAGAGGCAAGGTTAGGCGGGTGTTGGGTAGGGGGGACTTTTCGGACCTTTGTGTCAGTATGCTTCCAAGGTCCGCGGTTGGGTGAACCGTTCAAAAACGGTGGGTTTTTTGAAACAGTCGTGATGCGGCCCTCCCGAGAAGGTTTTTTCGATGCGGGCCATTGGCGCGAGTTTGGGGCGCGGGCACTGGACCTTGGCCCCGCGTTGACAAACCTCTCAAGGAAGGAAGCCCGTGGATGCTGAGTGTTGACTTATGGGGAAGTGCGCGGCTGCTGTAGGTTGGTTTGGGCTTGGCGATTTTGTCAATGGGCATTTGAGGTGGTTCCAAAGGCACGAGAGGCAATGATCTGGTGGTTGATAAACGAATGAACATCTGGCGCGTTTTTCAACATATTGGATCGTTTGGGGCAGCAGAATACTCCCACCCTGATGAGCTGCATGAGGGAGCAGGTTATTGTGCATTTTGACGGACATCTCGTCATGCGGCGCCTTTCGTGTGGCGCTCGGGTCTGTGGCTTTTGGCCCCGCTGAAGTCTCGATGATGCGCATTTGTCCACCGCATCGGGGCATGGTTCGCGGGCGTAATGGGATGATCTCTGCGGTTTGGCGATCTTCCGGTTTTTTGATCGGTTCTGCCCCAAGTAACGCGCGGGCCTTTGCGATGTTGGCTTAACGGTTTCCACTTGCCACAATCCGTAATGGCGGATGCGATGGAACCTGTCGGCACATGGATCAGGAAGCGGCGATGAACTCGGGTGTGGCCAGCCGCATCACCTTTTGGCGTTCTCCATTTCTTGATACGATAGTCTTTCATCGGAACGCAACCTGTGTTGGCCATCGGCGCTAAACGATGGCGAACTGTTCGCGATGGCGAAACGCGGTGCGTGTAACGGCTGAGATAAACCCAGCACAGCCCGGGGCCACCGAAGGTGGTTTGGCGTAAACGACCCATTCCTTTTTACGCAGCGGGGCCAATAATGCAGCAAAAGCCTTCGGTTCTGAATAGCGCCAGCTAAATCACCAAAGACGTTTGATTTCTTTCTCGTCACAATGCAGAGCGCAACCCTTCGATAAACAAGCGTCGGAACAAGTCGGGATAAAACCCGCCGTGCAAGAAAGAACCCGGGCTTGCAACGCGACCCAGCGGTTGCCGTCTTTTCGACACAACCCACCGCCCGGCAACGATTCATGTGGACGTGATGATGATGGACCCATGGCAGATCCCCATGTTGCAGGCATGCCTTGTCATAATACCGATCCTTGCGCCAAGGCGCTTATGATCAGCAGCATGGTGGGGCCACCGTCTTGGCGGAGGCGCGGGAACAACAGCCCATAGAACCGCCTTCTTGTTCCCATATAAGCGATAGCGGGCGATCTCTGCTGGCAAGGTGAAGACGACATGGAAGTATTCACGCAGTAGATCTTCAGCCCTAGCCGCCATCCAAATCACGGGCTGCGGACCCCTGACATTTAGGGCAGTGCCTGTTCTTGCACGAGTTGTAACGCGATGGGTTGGTGAATTCCATTTAGTGCACGCCGCCCACATGCCCGCCCGAGTGGGCTTTCGGTTTTCGACAGGCCTCAATGAGGACATCAACTTTGAGCTGGCTGAAACTTGTATGCCTGCATTGGCCCGCCGCCACGCAGGGCCGTGCATGCGAAAGAATGTAGCGATCTCCGCAGCGCGTGCTTTGACACGCGACGCAAGTCGTCAGGTCAGGCCCCTTCCAGGTGCTCAAACGGGCTTGTGATTCGCCCAAGGTCTTTGTCGCGACATGGGGTATATCGCGCCGTCGTGCTCAGCTTGGAATGCCCGAGCAGGACCTGGATCACCGCGCAATCGTGTTCGCTTCAACAGATGGCGTGGCAAGCTGTGTCGCAACGTGTGCAAATGTTGCGGGCTTTTTGATCCGGCCATACGCTTGGCCGACGTAAACACCCCGGTTTAACTGACGGGGCGATATTTCGGGTCGACAACGGCTCTGACCAGGAAACAACCAACCTTGCGGGCGGAACTCACGCCAAAAGTCCCGCGCAGTAAAACAAGCAAAGATGGTGAAACATCACATCGGCGGTCCCTTTGCACACCCTTGCCCCTTCAAACAACATGATCAGAAATGCGGTCGCTGTCGATGTCGCGAACTTTGAGATGCGTCACCTCAGATGCCGCGTAAGCCACCACCGATAGCCCAATGCTCAATGCCGGCGCGTATTTGAGACCAAGGTCCGGGTTGCCTGGGCTAGCAGGGCGGACACCTCCTCGACCGCCTGAGAACGATGGGCAATTTGCGTGGCTTCGGTACAAACCTGCATGTACTTCTTCATCTCATCACGCCCCGCAGGTTCATTGAGAAAAAGAACCGAAAGGCGCAAAAACTATACGGGCGTTGAACGTCGATGGGGTGCGCCCCGTGTCTGCCATGGTGTAAACTGATAAGAGCGCAGATCTCAGCTCTGCCAGTGTCGGGTGGATCGACCAAGGGAAACGTAATATACCGCAACAGTCCTTGAAGCGCCCGGATGTGGGCCTTTGTGATTTGTCACCCATCCCTCGGATGCGCAATGTCTTCCATCAATCCGCTCACGAAGGGGCTTACCTTTTCCTCCCTGTGTCCATGGGAAACCTCCTGTTTTTGAACGATTGAACGAAGATCCCATCATCAAAGCAACAGCCCCAATAACACGAAAATAACTTCAAATCAGTGGTACCCGACGTCGACACAGCGCCAATTGCCGCGCGAGCGGCTTAAGTCCATGAGCCCATGTTGCAAAGATTTAATACTTCCGCAGCGAATGCGGGTATTGGGGATCTGTGGAAAAAACAACGTTGTTTGCAGCCGCAGAAAAGTCGCTCCAGAATCGAACCGCGGAGCCGCCCACTTTCTTATAGGCCTTTGCCCGTTTGCTGCGGTGCAGGAAATATCTTGGCCAGTTTGCGGAGGTTTTTGGCGGTGGCGGCGAGGGAGGAATTCGTCATTTGCGGCGCGCATGGCCCGCGTAATCGAATCGTCCAAATCCAAGGATTGGCGTTGAAGATGCGCGAAGAGCTCTCAACTTTCTTTCGCAGCCGCATCGAGATCGCATACTGCTTGGTCTTGGCAATAATCGCGGGCGGACCGTGCCGGGGCATCTTCATGTTCCTTCGGCGGGTGATCTTGCGGGCATACAGCTTTTGCAGCAAACTTCATCTTCGATGCAGGCTTTGGCAAGTGTGTTTCAGAGCCTGGTATTTTGGCGGAACGCCCTTGCCTGTGGCTTCCTGTTCGATCCAGAATAAAATTGCGCCGGAATTGCTTGAGCGGTTCAGCCTCGGGGCAAGATGTACTGGTTGTTCTAGGGTCCGCATTCAAAATTCGGTGCGAGACCAGTGCCGTCTGTCCGCACTGCTTTTGTCCAGCACGGGAATATGGGGTTTTGGAATTTGGGCCCACAGCCATCCAAGCTTGGGGCCCTGACCCGTAGGCCGCATCGTGCGATGAGCCGTTTGGATCAATATCATGCAGGTCCTTGATCACTATCCAACATAGTGCATACCGAACCAACCTCGCCGCCGATCGATCTCGTGCCTTCGACGTCCACGATGATACGCTTGTGATCGTATCGATTAGATAGTTGGTCGAATAACTGAAGAATGCAGGGCTTTTACGGCTGCAGTCCACTGACTTGCCGGATCAGAATGGGACGTGAACTTGGGTTCCACCCTCCGATGCTGCACGCGAAATGCCGCAATCGTCCAACGACTGTCGAGGTATTCCTTCACAGCCCGTGGCGCATCCGTTTTGGATCAATGGCGCGGCGATCCCAAATCTTCCTTCGGTGTGGGAGTTCTGCTGTTTCGCATCTGCCTCAACTCAGACCTGGCAAAATCTTGCGGCACAGGGCGTTTTGCCCGCATCAC
>Ga0163217_1022671_pt1 | contig 10911 bp, 11 predicted proteins | sample SynspAceP_FD_185933 | JGI IMG/M metagenome (GOLD analysis project Ga0163217, IMG submission 185933) | Saline lake microbial communities from Ace Lake in Antarctica - Synechococcus sp. Ace-P (PacBio error correction) | ecosystem: Environmental > Aquatic > Non-marine Saline and Alkaline > Saline ...
AGGTGGAGCATTTAATTTCAAACCGTTAGTAGCCAAAATACTCTATTAAGTTATCTTCGATATAGTGTTTGTGTCGTGACATTGCGTCATTTGACCAGTTTCTCTACTTAGCATCATCTGGATATTGCTTCTCTGCGAGTTTACTCGGGAGCTTTCGGATTTTATATTATTCCTAGAGAAGTACGCATAGTCTATCTGGGTTTTGATTGCACAGTAGCGAAGTGCTGCTTCTATTAGATCGCTGTTGATCTGCTTTGTTTATCATCTCAATCAGTCTTTACAATTCTGTTATGAGACGGTGGCGTATTGTGCGGCTTATAGGCTAAGTCATAGATGAACTGAGAAAACGATTGAATATTGTACTGTGCTGTAGAGATTGGATTGGTCGATATGAAACCCAGCGGTTCTCAGCTTCTCAGATAATGTGACGCGATAGATATTTCTTGAGTACTGTTGTATGAGGTTGAAATGGTGCTAGGGCGTTGCGCGGACGTTGCATGTTTTTGTAGTTTCACCTATTAGCTCTTGTACTAATGATAGGGTGATGATTATCAATCTGCCTTTGTGTAGTCGATTTCCAAGGTTAGCTGTACTAAGCTGCATACGGAAAATGATCACTTGTGCACTGTTTCATAAAAAGATCTAATTATATAAGCCACTTTTTTTCTTTCATTGTCTAAATGGATTTGTGAAGGAAAACAGGAGCGAGCTTGCGTGCTCCGAGTCGGAAGTATGTTCTGAGTGAGCCGTGACTACATTTTAATGACTAGTTAGCATATTTGTATTAGGTGTACGTAGCGCGCCTTTTATGTTGCTAGGCAATCTTTAGAGAGTGAGCGCGGTATATTAGACTGCAAAACGAGCTGTATAAGCGCTCTATCGGACGAATATCTGCTGCGGATTATTTTTTCATCGTCTCTTTTGTATGTTGGTTGTGTTTGTGGCGTCACTGAGTATGTTGTTAGAGATATGAGGCTTTTTGCTTATGTTAGTATAGTTTAAGATTATTTGCTTTGAACTTTCTCTGTAGACATTTAAGAATAGTTTCTACCTATAGCGATTATATAAATATTGCACCTTTCACCCAAGGGCTTGTTTGATGTTCGAGGTAATATCCGTGTTGAGTGGAAAGTTGTATATTCTCGCGCTGCTCGCTTTGGCTATACGATGTCGAGCTTCTGTGACGGCGGCCGCCGGATATATTCTATAGCTAATCATCGTGCGACGTTCAAATACGGGTAGTGATTTCGAGATAGAAGTAATGTACGAGTTTTTATCTTTTTGTCCGTATAATGATCATCGTTTAATGCTATATATTTTATATCTTTAGTATGTCGAGTCTAGAGGATTATATTCTATATGAGAGGGAGTGTTCTGGTCGTATCGTATTTTAGAGGGCGATTTTGGAATTCTCTATTATTTAGGGAGTTTTTTTTTCGTGGTTCAAGACCTGAGTGTGAGCGAGGTGTTTCAGGTGATTGCGACTGTATGCTGTGAAGGTGGCTCAGTTTGCAATTTCGGAATTATTTTCTTCTGTGCGTTATTTGATGGTGCTATCATACTTTACGCCTATTGGGTCTGTCTGTGAAGATTGTATCGTCGATCTAATCGCTGTGGATGTTGTTGGGAGGATTAAGAGCTTCAGCGTTTATTGCGTAGGTCATATATCGTGTTGGGTTTGTTTTGCTGCGCTGTGTTCTATGCTATGTCTTTCTTGGCTGTTGTCTTTGGCGATCATGTCTGCATGCTGGTTTCTATTACCGTAGCGCAGACTTATTCATATGTCGATGGCTTGTTGGGCTTTTTGCTATTTAATTATGCTGGTTTGAGAGCAGGTGGATTATCGTATTCTAGACAGCTGTGTTGAGTGGGGTTATGGGTATTCTTGTTAGACGCTAATATTATCGTTCGAAGGGATGAGTGCACTAGTTCTTTTGGCAGTTGCTACTGGCCTGCAAGAGATAGTTCTGTAGTTCTTGATAAGATAAGAGCTCGGTCAAGCGCTGGATAGATATAGCGATGATGGTTGTTAGTGTCGAGTGTTTTCTTGTGTTCATTACCTTTATCTGGGGTTGCTGTTCAGATGTGGAAGGGGTGCTTTTCATGTTGAGTTGAGTCTGGTTTACGCTGCGCTTCTTACTGTTGTTTGGTCTGTTTTGACTACGTCGTGGGTTTTGTTGGTGGTTTATGCGTGCTATAGTATTGTTCTCGAGTATGACGTGATCGGAGTGTCTGAATATCGCGTTTGATGTATTTGGACTTTTTTATTTTGTTGTAGTATTAGTTTGTGTAATCTGTGCGTGTAAATATAGTGTGTGTTGTTGTATAGAGGGCAATCGTTGGTATGTGTGTATTTCTGATCTTCAGCTGATTTTTGCATACTTAAGTCATCGAGATGTTAAACCGCTTACGAAGAGAGCTGGGAGGTCGTCTCGAGTTGCTCTGATCTCAAACCTAGGCGGCTAGTTGTGCGTCGTGTATCATTTGATCGAAGTGAGTGTTCTTGATATCGAAATTGTTATCTATCATATTCTGAGATTGAGACGCGTGCACTTGCTGGAGTTGAGATAGATTTCCTGGCTCGTATAAGAAGTTATGTTGGCATGAAGTTTCATGCTACAGCTTGCCCACGTCGTTTTGCCGGCATATTTTCTTAATTAGGCGGATATCAGTTTGCTCGGTAGAGTTGACATTCAGTGTCTTGCGAGTGAGTATCTCCTTTCTTACTGTACGAACTACGGCTCCAGAGCGTAGAGTGGACGTTTGTAGTATGACTGCTTGTGGAAGTGAATGGGCTTTGGGCTATCTGCTTATTCCATATCGTGCTAGCTGTACATAAGCGTCAGTAGTGTCGTTGTTGAGTAGGGCTTAGGTAATTAATAACGGTCCAATGGTCGAGTGACGCAGTATTCTTAAAGCACTCTGTCTACTGGTATTGCTTCTTTGTCTGTATAAGCCAGCTAATAGATATGAGAGGGTTTGTTACTTAGTGTTCGGCCGAAGAGAGATTCTGGCGTTGTGTCTTCTGCTTAATCTGCGGCAGAGTGTAGAACGCTGTTATTTTTATCTGAATTTTTTGAAATGGTGTATTTGAGCCTTGTCAGTGTTGTTGCCGTTCTAGTAACGAAGATCCTCCTGAGCGTTGTACATCTGGAAGCATAAGATTTGATGACGCTATAGCTGATATGTATCTGTTACATGTTACTTGTAGTCTTCTTTGATAATAAAAGTGAGAAAGCAGATTCAAGTAGCTGATTTTAAGTATAGATCGCGCATGGTGATAGTGGGTTTTTTGTTTAATGTAGACATTGGTCAATTAGAGCCTTTAATCTTGACATTGTCTATATTAAAATTTATCTTGACAGTGTCAATTGCACGCGGCCCGAGCCGCAATAATACTAAAGCACTAGTAGACTTAAACATGCGAGTCGTATACTCTTCATGTTTAGTTTACGATGTTCAGCGGCAGATACCTGACCAAGATATTTTTTCGATCATTTGTGCGGTGTCTCCACAATCAGGTCATTCAAAGTTAGGCGCGCTATCGTAATGGGGGTCTGATTCATTTACGCCGTTTACTAAGACTAGAGTTTGAGAGTGGTGGAAGTTGTATGTCGCTATGGCTTTGCGCTATTTATGCTAGAACGGTCTCGAGGTCTGGTTTGGGCTTTTGTACACGTGTACGGGAGAGCATCACCTTATTTGCGGAGGGGTACCTTCGTGTACATTTGTGCTATGAGCTTACTAGGATATTCGCGAGAGGAACAATGATGCGCTTATAATCATCTCGTGAGTTTATCTACGATTTACGCCCGGGTCAGCGATATGCGAGGAGATACGAGTTTCGAGCATTATATGGCCTACAGCGACCTGTACGCGTATATAACTATATTAGTAGTTCCTCCTTCTCGTGCGTACTATTAGAGAGCGCCTTCACTTAGCCCAGATTTTAAACTGAAGACATCTATAACGCTGAACTGTATAGCAATATAACATACCTTCTTAGAGTGCTGTTATTTACAGTCAAGTCGCCAGCTTCTGCAAAAAAGGCGGGTTACTTGACGGTGGGGTCGACCAGCGAGGAGCTCTATTCTTTATGGGTGTGTGTTACTCATCAGTTTCGTATTTTGCAGTCGGTAGGAACAGTAATATCGTATCAACTTGTGAATAGACTGATACTCAGATAGTGTGAGTCTGGTACTATAGCGTGTAGTTTGCGGAAGAAGGTACCCGGTGTGTAGCCATATACGGAGATATGTATTGGTCGGACACGTTAGCTCCAGTTGCGAGTTACTAGCCGTTGGCAGTGATTCATTAATTATTCATCTATTATCCAGACTCTGTTCATAGTTGGATTCTCAGGTCTGCATATGTGCGAACAGCATGGTGATACGATTACGCTGGAGACGCTGGGATTAGCTCACATTCGGAGTTTACAGATGCTCGTGCCACGGCGGAGGTACCAGTGCGGTATTAGCGTTGGACATGAGTGGCAAGGCGTGCCGACTGAGTTCTGCACTCGAGTCTCAAAGCTCGAGGCTTCGCGCCGACATATCTAACATGGGTGTCACAGCATTTACTATATCATTCGTAACCGTGTTGTCTCTCTGTTGACTTCCAATCGTTATCAATACACTACGGTAAATTAGCGGAACTATAGTTAGCTCGATTGTGATAGACCTTGAGATGTTGAGGATGAGCATGAGGCCTTTGCGGCGCGCAGTGTTCGTCTGAGATAGTTTGAAAGCACTATAAGAAGATATATGCTGTGCTAGAGTAATATGCCATACTTTGTATTGCGGAATACTAAGTCATATGCGAGAGTGAGTGTATGTTTTATTGCTATATATACTATTATATTGAGTCATTATGGACTGGTAAGCTCTAGAGCGTGTTCAGCATAGGACAATGCACGAATTGTTGGTTTTATTTGTCTTCCATGAGCGAGTAGAGACTATATACAGCATTTGTCGTATATTCGTCTGTCTGTACGCGGCTATAGGTGCATTACGCAATTTATCGAGCATCTATGCGGCTTAAGCGCGGCATAAGGTTTACGCGTTAGTATTTCGTATGAGGCGAATGAATTGTGCGAGCAATTATAATATCGGCTATAAGTTCGATAGTACGCGATGTGAACGCGATTCGTAATGAACTATTTAACGGCTGAGTCTACTAGATAGCGTCTCAGAGAGTAGTTAATCTCGACGTGGGATGTACGATCTTCATACATATCTAACCAGCGAGCTGCGTAGTGATAGGCGTCTCTGTCATATTAAAACGGCAATCGGTAACAATATCGTGTTGTCTATGCGAGGTATATAATATTTCTAGCACACTGAGGTCTCCTGCATTATAAATGGTTGTATTTACAGCAGTGATAGATAGTGATTGAGTTTCTAGATGGTAGATAGCTATCCTGTTCGGATTAAAACCGCGTTGCAATGTTCACTGTTGTACTGGGTGGATGCATAAGTTCGGTATAGATGTATGGTGCGAGAGCTCTTTGAATCGTGATTGTGAATATCACACTATAGGCGCAAGTACATTGAACGAGGGATTTACATAGTTCAGATGGGGGTGGATAGCAACACTGGCTTCTCAGCGTGCGATGCGGTGTGTTGAGAGTTTGAATTTTTTTTATAGACCAACCAGAGAAACTTATTATTTCTTTTTTTTTTGTGTTCTTCACTTTTTGTTATCTTAGTCCTCTGGGTTCTTTCTGAGAGTCGGACGCACTCGAGACGCTGGATGTTTTTATTGAGAGCACACGAAAACTTATATAAGTAAACGCGCAGGTTGTCTATGGGAAGATTATCTATCTGATGGAGCATCTGTGTGGGGTATGCTCGAGATCAAGCGCTGCTTGCTGTTGCTTATCTGCTGGTTGTGTGAATTCATCAGTCGCCGTACTTGTACTTGATGAATCTGGCATTCATCTCTGTATGTTGACTGGTGAAGTATCAGTGTCTTACTGTATCTGTACGATCTCGTGGGATCATGAGTTGTAGTTGCACGGCAGCAATATAGCTGCTATACGGAGGTTACATTAGGATAAATGAGTGCTGAACCGCGAGCATTCTGTGTAGAGGCTTATCGGTTATAGCTCGATTTCCCTCTGAGCTGGAGATTCTGCAGACCGAGCTGTAGACACATTGATCTAGATGCACTGGCAGCTGCTTTCTGTATTTTCGTTGTCACGTCTATTCGGGTGCGCGTCGTTTTAGCAGCTCTAAGTTGGAATGAAGGTCGAAGAGCTACACACTATTTCTCGTAATTGGGTCTTGTATGTTACACGTGATTAACGTCGTGGTTTATAGGAGGTTCATATTGCGAGAATTGTAAAAGTCTCGTTTTAACTTCTTTGTGATTGATCTATCATTATACCGTTTTCATGGTATGTGGTTTAGTGGAGCTGGGCTACCAATCATTTGTACGGTGTATTGGCTTATCAACGACAGTGCTGTCGGGCAGGACCTTGGTCACTTGTTTCGACCGCGACTCGTCAATGGCAGCACCTTCTAGGCACGATCTGAGACTGATCTTGACCGTCGTAGACCAGGTTCGTTAGAAATGTGCTGTGATATGGTACTTACTCATCGAGTTGTTAGGAGAGGCTTCTCATCTGGAAAGACGCGTCGTTTTGCTTCGATAACGACCGTAGATACACAATGAGTCATGCTTCGTACGTCTATACGGTTCTCATTTGTTGGGAGGTATTAAGTTTTTATGCCGCCTGACTACAGATATTCAAGGCTATAAGCTCTATCATATCACATCACATAGCATGGCAGAGTTAGGGAGTCGGTTTAATGCCCTTCGATGGAGAAAAGAAGCAACACTATATTGGCTGGAGCTTGTCATTATTAGTTCGGTATTGAGGTCCGCCGAAGACTTTCTGAGGGTGCCTTCGATTATAGGTGTCGCTGCCGAGTTTGCGTCGAGCACGTCGAATACACCTGTATTTCAGACGTTTTTGTTTCATATACTCCTCTCGTCTTAGTGATATATGTGTTGTGTTGTGATGTGTGCGTCTATATGTTTCTATATTAGTATGTTGATACCTTGCGCTACTCGCCGTCATACATACAAAATCCCCCGGTATCATACTCGACACTTCAAGGTAAGCCAAATCTCGTCTTATTCATGAGCTTTGTGTAAGTGAGAGGAGTAAGAATTTATGGACTGGAATGTACCTGAGCAAGCGCGTGGAGCTTTTTGTGGGAATGGGCTTCTATCGTTTATTCACAGGAACTAACGAGTTTTCTCTCAATATCTGGTTAATGATATATGGCGTTATTTTCGCACTAGAAGTTGCGCCTTCTTTTTTTGTTGTTTAAAAAATCTGATTGATACTGTATTGCCAGTTCCTGAATAAACATTGTCAATTATATTGTCTTGACTGCAGGTTTTGCGACATGATGGGATTAGAAGTAGATCAGTTAAAAGTGACCGAAGAGCATAGGGTATGGCGATAAGCCCCGAAATGTTAGGCCAGGTAAAAAATGGGCCCTCTGCAAAGTCGTCTGTCATACGGACAAGAGAACAGTAAAATAAAAAGCGAGATAAATACACCAAGTACCATTTGGGTGCCTTTTGTCTTCCTATGGAGAGTAGTGACGTTATTTGATCACGAGTCCAAATTGAGAAGAGAATGTTATGCTCGGTCGAGTAGCGAGGCAACAATGTAATTGAGAGTAAGTTAGGATGCTGACCACTGTTCATAAACGCTGCTAGCTATAGTGGTCAGTTAAATCTACCCACAGGAATGTAATTGCTCACAGCCGATGTGTGAGAGAGATGATGATAAAGCCAACCAGTGAACAGCGTCTACCCTGCAATAAGGTCAATATTAAACAGCAGATCATACAGCTTGTGAGTACCTGTTGCCAGGTAAATAAGTATTAATACAAGGCGTCGAATTCTCAAAAGCCTGGTTTTTATTGCGTCATAATTTTTTAATAGATGTGTATTTTTTAATATCGACAGTAGCAAAAGTTACCCGTTCCTTATGTATTTCAGTTTTTTTTTTGGCTGCGGGCTAAAAAGTACTTGATATCTTACTGATTTTTTCTCCATAGTTTTTGCTCGGCCTGTATTTTAACAGTTTTTGTAAAGTCTTCTCTTTTCTATACTGCCTTTTTGTGCCAGATCCATTGATATTGCCGCTTACTCGTTGTTCCAGTTCTCGTTGTTTCCCAATTGGAATGAGGTTCCGCCTTTGAGTATCAGGATAGTTCTATACCGCAGATTCCATGAACTTTTAAATACGATGATATATCTTAGCCATCTTGGTTTGTATGATGGTATATATCTGTAAGCATTCTGCTTCTGCACTGCTTAGTTGGTCGAGGTATAGTTCAGAACATTATTCTGATCTTCAATGGCTTGTATTTTTATTTTTTGTTGCGAAAGGGATTCTTGTAAGTTGGGCAATAAATCGTTCTGCTCATTCGCCTTAAGTGTTGTTGCTGGAAGCCCTCCTTTACTAGACTGTAGAAGAAAGTAGGAAAACGCCTGATGAAGCGACCCACGCTCAAGGACACATAAAATGGAATCAAAAGTCGGTGTCGTATTTCTTTCCATTGTACTTCTCTTATCGCTAAGAAATTTTATACATCATTACCTTTTAGGTGGTGTATCATCCTCTTTATCTTCGCTCATTTATTATGACTTAATTCTCTTAGGTTGGATGCGATTAGCGTGTCATTCTAAGGAGTTACATTATGGTTCTTGTTTTTGCTAATATTTTACGTGCTATCGAGATTAAGGATGGCTTTGCAACTGCACTCTAGCCTTGACGGAGTTTAGACCTGCTATAATGAAGGGTAGTAAGTATTATTTGCCCTGCACGTACAATTTTGGAGAACTGCAGAAATGCGTTTATGTTTTTTTCTCCATAGTGCATCGTAATAATATGCGCCTAAATATTTCATTTTTACGATATAAGGCGATGATCTCTATCTTGTCACGGAGAAGTCGAGGCCTGTAAATACTTGAAATCAATATACAGTAGGTTTTCAGTGTACTAATACACTCAAGAATAAATCATAATTTGGGTATATAGGACGCCTTATGCGCCTGAGAGACAGACAGTATATGTTATCGACGCTGTATGAGCCGCTATTGTCTTTGATGCTGGCACATTGCATCGGATCAAGGGCCAGTGTTTTGTCGGGATATATCTCGATAAATCTACAAAGAAATATCCTTATCGTACCTTGTATAGCAGTGTGGTATTTCTGAGAGGTCTTCGCTATAAGTAGTAGGCGGGTTGGTAACCAGTGTATAAGGTGGCCAGTGTGGTGGTAGTGGTCGCGAGTTTGTACAATGAATATGTACTATTTTTGCGGCGAGATAGTAGATGGCCGTAAATGAGTCGGTTCTGATCTACTGGATACGGTACACAGGGTGCCAGTGAGGAGTCGTCAAAGTGTGTGAATACATTCCTTGCATGATTTTCTTCTCACTGCACATACAATGAGTGGTGTGATTTACCACGTGTACTCGTGGGGAATTGGCAGACTTTTTGTAATTCGCTTATATCTAACATGATTATTTTTTTATAGAGCGGAAATCACGCCTTAGAAGCTAAACTGGTTCGACCGTAATGAAAGTACACGCAAAGTATATGCTAGAGCGTCAATATCTTGAAGCCGAAAAAATGGCTTTTGAGAGCAGTAAGATATCGCGGCGATAGTTGATTAAGTAAAGAATAAATTAGTAAGCGTGACGCACTGATTCCGAGTTGCTTCTTTATGATGGAGTGAGTTTTTATATAATCTCGGAGGCAGAGTACCGAGAAGGCACGCACGAATGGCAAGGGGAATACAAAACGCACCGGTATTGCTGATTTTCCTGGATGAGTACGAAACAACACAGAAACGTTTGATGATGCACTGGTTTGGATGAGGGTGTCATTAAACGTATTTCTGATATTGAAAGGTGAGCCTGAGTGGATGCCTTGAGTGGCCTTTCGGCTCATACAGTGCACAGGCGTTTTTCCGCTTTAATGGCTGGAAATGGAAGAGAGCTGATTGGCATTGGTAGACTTTACCCAGAAAAAATTGATTTCCAATCGATTTCCTAACTATTCAGCACCAAAAAGCAATGAAAGATAAACCTAAGTCTTTGGACGAGGTTGATCCTGAATTGGCTTCGGTACTTATGAAAAACTTGGTATTCCTCTAATAGAGGCATACAAATGCTGGCTGGTAATCAAGGCTGTGTTGATGCCCGTTTGTTGATTGCAGTCTTCAGTGGTACTCTGCACTGTTTTCGAGGTATAGGGGATATTGAGATATGGTGGGCGGGTCTGCAGATTTTTCTGATCCGACCTATGCGTTCTGGAAGGTCTTAATTACAACACAGAGACATAATCTTCTGAGCTTGGGATACAAAAAAATACTAGGTCAGTGTTGTACCGACGTTATATATTAATGAGTTGCCGCATTAATTGTGCTTGTGTTACGGAATGGCTCCTTTGTTTATATTCCAAAAGGCACGCCGTTGCCCATGGAAGTTGTCTACCCTATTTCCCGCATTAATGAGCAGAATACAGTCAAGTTTGAACGCACCTTGATCATTGCAGATGAAGGCAGTCGATGTCAGTTTATTCTTGAAGGTTGTACCGCACACAGCGAGATGAAAACCAATTGCATCTGCCGTGGTTGAATTGGTTGCTATGGACAATGCGGAGATTAAATATTTCTACCGTTCAGAACTGGTATCCAGGCGATGAACGGCAAAGGCCGGTATTACAACTTCGTTACCAAACGTGGAATTTTGTCATACAGCGCCAAAATATCTTTTGGCTCAAGTAGAGACAGGCTCCGCTGTTAACTTGGAAAAATACCCCCTAGTTTGTAAAGTTTTGAAAAGGGATACCACATGCGTAGGTTGAGCTTGATC
>Ga0163217_1064393_pt1 | contig 10911 bp, 17 predicted proteins | sample SynspAceP_FD_185933 | JGI IMG/M metagenome (GOLD analysis project Ga0163217, IMG submission 185933) | Saline lake microbial communities from Ace Lake in Antarctica - Synechococcus sp. Ace-P (PacBio error correction) | ecosystem: Environmental > Aquatic > Non-marine Saline and Alkaline > Saline ...
TCGCCCTCGCTGGAACGCAACCTCGTTCAAGTCGTGACTGACCAAGTTCACTGACCTCCTGACGAACAGCATCTGGTTGTTGAGCTCTTTCATTCCTCCGCTATCCCCCGACTCCCGTTTGGCACCGATTGACCCTTTCAACCCTGATCGCCGGTCGCCCGGTGTGAATCGAGTGCCCTGAGAGAAGGCTGGTCTTGTGCGAGATCGCCGAAAAGGTCAAGGGCCGAATCACGTGAATCGCCCTGGGCATCGGCCTGATTACCACTCTTCAAGGCCCAGTTTTTGACAAGGCCAACCCGCAGTTCGGGGGGGTCCTTCCGAGGAACCCGGCGTTGCTGCACGGGCTTGATGTGCTGGCTGAAGTGAACGGCGGCTTTGGCCTGCCGCGTGCTCACCGAACATCCACGAGAGCGGGCAGGACGGCCCCGTTGGCAGAAGGTGGCTGATGAGTTTGGACGAGAATTCTCCGGCCTTTCCTCTTGCCGCCAGAGCGACCTGCGATCGCGGCCGCTTGAGGCCACCCGCGGCAACCGACCAGGTGATCAACGTCAAGAAGGTTTCAGTTTTTCTCGCTCCCTGGACATGGGCCCAGGTGGGTGGCGAAGCTCGGCAGGCCGGCGCTCCCGAGAATCTGGCTTGACGGAGCGGGGCAACAAGCTTTGGCTACAACACCGGCCCTGGTGGTGGATTTCCGCAGCCTGCCCCAGCTCAGGGATCTGGCTGTCCGGTGATATTTTTGATGGCACAACCCCTTTCGGTACACAACGCAGCCCGGTGGTCAGTAGGTTCTGAGCAGGCGGCGGCTCAAGCGGGAATTCCGTGTGTCGTCCCCTTGGCCCCCGCGCCGCCGTGGCCGTGGCGTGGATGGTTTGTTTCATGGAGGTCCAGCGCGAATCCCAGAGCAGTTGTCCGCTCCAGCGATGGTCCAAATGGTGCCCTGCATCGCCTCGAAGCCTGCTGGAGCAGCTGCTGGCGATTCCGGGCCGCTCGCTCCCACGCAAGGGGCCGGCTGGCGCCCAGCACGCTCTACAGCATCCGGCGGCTCGCTAGCCAGCATTGCTTTCGCTCTGCGCCGTCATCGTATTTCCAGCTGGGGCTGCGCCTCTGCTGCCGCCCATGATGGGCCACTGAGCGCTAGAAAATGAAGTAAGCTTAACAGGAATATGATAGGAGGTAGTGGCTAATCACCGAACGGTGGCATATTACGGAATCGGAACGGCGAAGCCACTCAAGCGCTCGATGTGCGCGATGGCCTGGGGATCCGCCTTGACTCCAGTCGCTGAGCACGAGGTGCCGACTTCGCTTCTCAGAGTGGCGGGGCGGAAGCCACTCCGCTGACGGCGGCCCATCTCGGCATTTCGCCCACGTGCTGGTAGGGGAATCAAGGACAAGGCGCCGCCATCGTCCGAAGCCTGGACTGTTTTTTGGTGGGTGTGGCGGCGCGAGGCAAACGGCCCTACGATTGGCGACGACCGATCAATGTATTCTGGGTGGTCCGCAGGGGATCACGTTGCTCTGCGCTCACCTTGCCCCGGCCGACGCACCCGACCTGTCTCTACTACCGCCGGGCCGATCTGCGTGCTACGAGAGGGCCCGGCGGCCATGTGCGCCAAATCCGCAGCTCATTGGCTTATGAGGCGCGGTCCTAGTCAAACCCCATCGCAAGGGCGGGGCGCCCCCTCCCGATAAAAAAAAAGATGCCCGCGAACCACAAAAACAAGAATAAAAAAAAAAAAAAGGATGGAGCCTGTTTGAGCCAGGGCTGGACGGACCGCAATGCTTTAAGCTTCGAAAGAAAAGGATGCACAGTGGTGTGCTGAGGGGGCCTGAGACGGCGGGTTTTTTTTTTTTTTTCTATTTCCAGCCCGAACCACAGGAAGCAGCAGGGCCGCTGGCCCGCCTACGCCTGCGCCTGGTGCATCAGGCTTCACAGCCAGCGGGCCTTCGCTCCCTCCGGAGGTCTGTGCTTGATCTCTGGGAGGGAGGATTCGGTTTTGTCTCAGCCATGGTCTGCCGGCCTTGGTCTCACAACCCGCGGCGCAGGCGGTGGAGCGCTTGATAAAATCCTCGGGCACTACGCGCCACGACATTCCAGCTGAAGCGGCAATGGCGGACTGCCCTGATCGCAGCGGCCCCTGCCCCTTGCTGCTGAGCATGGCCTCAAAGGGCACTGTCACGGACTCGGGTTTCGAGACTCCTAAGCCGTGTCGAAGCCATTGCCTTTGCATGGGACCGCTAAGAGCCCCAGTGGGTAAGCGGGAACGGTCTTTGCCTCCACGGGCGCTGGCGATCCGCCCCGTGGATCGCCTATGCCCGCTCCCTGCTGGAGGCGCCCAGTCGAGGCAGCAAGAGCTGACGCGACAAGAAGCTCGGGCCCACCCTGCTGGTGGTGCTGGGCCCATCAGGCGGTGGGAAGGGAGTGGAGCGGAAGCACGGATCTGCCGGCCACGGGCCATCACCCACGCCATCGAGGCCATCCGGGGCGCAAAGGTGTTGGCTACCGCTCGGTGATCTGGCTTCGCCGGCAGGGTTGGATGGGATCCGGAGTGGCCCGGGCCTTCACCCGAACTGAATCGTGGGCCATGCCAACGGGCCCATCGCTCCAACCCCTGGTCGGCCTCGGATTTCGCGCCCGACACTTGGCATGAGCTCTGCAATGGCCTGGCGTCCAATGCCCTTCTTCGGCACCCAGTCATGGGTTAGGGCGCATCTGTGCGCGCTGGATTTCTCAGACTGCACTGGATCGGCGCGTGGACCCGCAGGGCAGGACCTCTCCGGGTTTGCGCTCGGCCAAGGTCGATGTCGACGGTCAACGAGTGGAAGCCAACTGCCTGGCCCTCAGCCGCCAGCTTTGCTCCCGTGCTCGATACGCGACAGTACAGGAGGGGCGACACGAACAGCGGCCCTTGCGCTTGCTGCGTGGCCAGCCCTACTGGGCCGATTTGATAGGTCAAGAAGGCCCGGCGGAGAATGCGTCTCTATCCTCCGTTGTGATTTCTCCGCGTGATGCGTCCGCCAAACCGACTCTCGATGATCCGCGCTTCGCGGCCCCCCTGCGGGCTGGCTCGTTGAGGCGCGGGACTTGCGGCTCGCGCCACGAACCGCACCCGAGGACCATCGATCCACCCGGACCTCGACTCGTGGCCCTCTCCTAGGCCTCGCAATTGGAGCCAGATCTTCGATACTGTGGCTCGGCAACCGGTCGGCCAGCGGGCCATGCGATCTTGTCGCCGATACGCCCTCTGCCTGTCGAGGGGGTCGCGCGAAATACCGGCAGGCTTGGGTCCCCACTAGCGAGGCTGACATGCCCGGCCCGGCGATGAAAGGCGTGCGATGTGGATCGGCCGGCCCTCGGGTGTCCTGTGGGGCGGGACGTGGGCTGGCGCATACAGAGCGGCGACCGCCGATGGCATTTGGGGTTACTCACCCGGGGCCTTTGCAAGTTCTTCCGCCACCATTCCGCTGCTGGGTCCCAGCAGGATTTATAACCGTGGAGCTGGCCAAGGGCAAAGTTTTTCGGGTCCGGCGCCACCATCAGTGAACTTGCGGGCCTTAATCCGGCGTGGTGGTGATGACCTGGAAGTGAAACGCTTTTTGCAGGCTGGAGGGGGATAGATCGCGGCCAGGAAATAGCCGAACGGGCGGTGAGGATGGGGACCTTCATCATCCCCAGCTCCACGCATGTGGATAGCGCCGAGTAAGTAGAGGACAGGGCGTGCTGCTGAAGGCCAGTGCCCGACGCCATCCTCCTGGCCGCGTCCAGGCTGAGACGCGCTGTGAGCCGTGTTGCGCAGCACTCGGAGCGGAATACATGGACAGCACCAGGAAGACAGAGACTCAGGCGCAAGGGGAAGTTTCCTCCGTTCTCTGCCGCAGCATCTGGCAAGCAAACAGATTGTGGAGAAAGTGGGTGAAAAGCGGCCGGTCACCTCGGGGGTGCAAAAAGAGTTGCCAGGAGTTCCTGAAAGCCGACCCCATAGATGAAAGCCGGTTTTTCTGCCCCGCCATGAACGGCAGTCCGAGATAACACCCCCAGACCCGGGAACCTGGCCGATGTCCGTTGGCGATGTTCTCCGCTCGTAAGGATTGTATTATTGGTACAGCGAGCAGGCTGCCCGGGGCGATGATCTCCACGACCAGGACGATGGCCAAGAGCGAGAGCGGCACCAGCACACGGGCAGAAAGCGGCAGGCCGACGGCCCTGCGCCCGGAGCAGCTCGGGGAGAGCCCGAGTGGGCGGTTGATCAGCAGACGCCCCAGCCAGCAGGCGGCCAGGGGCACCAGCCCGGCGGAGGGGGCCGCCCGGAGAGGTGGTAGCCCTCGCCGGATCAATGCTGGCGGCGATGCACGGCAATTGGGCATCGGACAACCAGGCGGCACCACGCCACGGGCTGACGCCGACCCCAGAACGCGGCCATCAACACCGGCGCAGAGGCGCCCACTCCGGAGCCAGACAGAGGCCGTCTCGCGTTCTTGATGAGGCTGTGGGGCCTGATACTTCACGAGTCAGCCCCACCAGGCGAAAATCGAGTGATCCCACTTCGGCGTTTGAGCAGCACGCCCAGCAGGCAGACTCCCACTCACTAGGGCAGGACCGTGGCCGACGCCAGCGCTGGCGCTGCGCGCCAGAAGCCCACCAGGAAAGGCCGATGATGATCAGTAGCGGTAGTCCATTGTGCGAGACGCGGGGTCAGGACCGTCCTCGAGCACGATTGTGGCCCCGCCAACATTCAAGCCAGCCAGAATAGCCCAGTGCTTCGGCCCACGACCAGGGCGAGCGCTGGTTAGTTGGCGCAGGGTCTCGATGGCGAGCCAGATACGTTTTGGTGGCTCCGGCGCTGTAGCGCTTTGCACGTCTTTCGACACCTGACAGCATCACAACGGCCAGCACCCAGGCTAGGCGTCCCGCTGATCAGTGCACAAAAACTGGCGGCTGAGTCGGTTGCCTGTTCGTCGGATCCGCTCCGTTTCAAATGGAGGGCTTGGCAAGAGGGGCAGAGGTTTTCGCTGTGATGGTGAAGCGGACAGAAAGCTGCAGGCCGGCAGAAACAAGCCGAACAGCAGGGTGAGCATCGTCCACCTTCAGCGTCGTCAGCCGAAGATGTTGAAGATCAGCAGAAACAGGCAGCTGCGCAGCAGCGCGGCCGACTCAGATGGGCGCCCTTGGCCATCGACCGCCCGTTGCCACATGCTGCGCTCAGCAGCCGTTCAGCCGACGCGAAGACCAGGACGGCCGCCAGGGTCCGGCGGAGCACTGAATCAAGAGCCTGAGTCGGCACGATCTGGACCGATGGAAAGTTATGGGCGTGGCTCACGGTGATTGCCCACATCCCTCGTCGCAGAGCGCGACCATCGCTGCTCATACCCTGCCCGGAAAAACCAGAAGCCCGGCTCCAGGAAGGGGCAGGCCGAGATTAACAGGCAGCACGGTGAGGCGCCGTCATCCGCCACTGGATTTCGCTCGAAAAACGTAATGCAGCAAGCGTGAGTCAAAGCCGCTCTGATGCAGCAGGCCGAGAGGCCAGCGCCGCAGCTCCGAATCACACAGGGCCAGCCTGCGGGGCCGCCACCAGTCCCGGCCGCGGTGGTGGCATCTCGCCTCTTGCTGGTGTGGAGGGGGAACTGGCGCGTGAAGCAAGCAGGCAGAGCTGCTGCCACCGAGCAGCGAGGCAGCAGCATGGGCCAGCCGTGAGCCGGTGGCGAAGGGCGATGGCGGCTGCTGGTGGCCGTGCGTCATCAGATCGCAGACTTCCCGCTGCTTGCGGATCGCCACAGCAGCGCTCGCGAGAACCCGATGTGGAGCGGAGAGCTCCAGACCACAGAGAAAGGCCGGTCTGGTTCCACGCCAGGGAGCCGACCCGCGGAAGGTCATTTGTGCCATGACCCACGGGGCTTTCCCTTATGGACTCGGGAAACGACGCATACAGCCCGGGCAGACCTGGCCCGATGGCTGACCGCCAGAATGGCGGCCCTCGACAGCGAGCCTCAAGGGGGTGAGGTATGACAGCGGATACCAAAACCCGATCACCATGGCTGGAAGGTGCGACTCGTCGGCACTTCCCGAATTCAACTCGGGCGCCGCGCGCCACGCGATGGCCCACCAGGGAAGGCTGCCAGTGGCCGCAGCGGTCGCCCAGGCCAGCACGAAGGCGGTGATACAACCACGATGTACGCAATGTTGGGAAAAGGGGCTTGCGGGCCCTCGTGGCAAGCACCACGCCGCGCAGATTGAGCAGCAGAATCAGAATCAGTGCCCCAGTTGAAGGTCTGGCTTCCCGGCTGATCGCCAGCCTCAGCACCAGCCAGAAGCAGGGGCGGGCAAGCTCCAACCAGGGCACTGGTCACAAGGTCCTCTAGAGTATCCAGGGCCTACTGGGGCACACGCCCAGACCAAGCAGAACATCGCTGCTCCGCTCCAAGGGGTTCGCGTGCCTGCTCGATCCAGGCCCTGGATCTCTCGGCGATGGGCTCGACCCACCAAGCTTGGGCTCCCTCGCCTGCTTCGCTGTCGATGGGGCCGGCCTCAGACATCGATGGGCGCCAAATACGGAGTCAGGTGGGACCCAGAATCTTGGCCCCGAGCAAACAGGGAGGTGGATGGTACCAAAGCTCTGCCTGCTGAGGGCCTCGAACAGCGCAAGGCTGTGCCAATCAGCTTGGAAGGGGACAAGCTAAGCCCATTTGAAAATGGACTAAACTCTCAACTACCTGGCGCTTATCTCTGCACACGCCCATTATGATTTGGGGCTGTAGATCTTTGAATACTACGTTCAGGATCAACACAGGTGTCTGGATTCGGGGAAAATCTGTCTGGTTCCAAGCAGGAGGCTTCTGGGTGGGAGCGAGCAGTGGCCGATCAATTCCTGTTCACCGAGGCCGATGACGCCGGAAGTCTGACTGTTCCCAGCGATCCGCTGATCACGCTCAAATACGCACGCAAGGATCCGTATCGAAATAGGGGCGGAGCCGCTCTTTCTTGGCAGAGTTGCCCTGGAGCATCCTGCTGCAGAGGTCTGTTGCACGCAGGAAGCTGGCTTATTGCCTTGTAGTTTTGCTGGGGATAGATTTTTGGCGGAAGAACCTCTTGAGAATGCCGCGAAGTGCATGGCAAGGTGACGGCCAAAACGATCGCGGTGGCTCGTCTGGTCTGGGTGCTTGCCGCTGTTGAGAACAGGGCCTGGCGCCATCGGCCCTAGGGCGAGAGGCCAGGGCAGGCAGTAGAGACGATGAAATACCGCTTCGACAGAAGAGGTTTGATCAGATCAATCAGACAGATCAGCCCCTAGAAATGTGGCGGCGCCAGTCAAGCAGCTTCAGGGCTTCCTTGCCTGTTGGGATCGCAGCGCAGCTTCCTGATGCAGGCGTGAAGGCCGCGATGCTGCGCGCTTTCTCTCACCCAGCGCCCAGGCCAGAGTGGTCATCACACGCAGGGCCAGGGCAACGCTGAAGGCAGGGAAGGACCCGTTGAAGCCCGCCCTTGATCACGCGACGACTGGCTGAAGGTTGCAATCCAGGCGGTTTCGGACCGCCGCCGCCGCCGAACAGGCCGAATGCAGCAGCGGCCAGGCAGTCAGCGACACAATAAGATCAGCATGGCGCCGGCGACCCAGGCAAGGTGCGCCTGAGGCGAAGGTCTGGGCAACCAGGGTGGCGGCATAGAACAAGCGAAGTAATGGCTAGGGAACAGCAGCAGCAGCGATAGGGCCAAAACAAGGCGAAGTCTGTGGAGTTTTCCGATGGGCGGATGGCCAGGCCCGGCCGCTGTGATCGCCACAGCAAGGTCATCGTGTCACCGCTGTTGTTGCGAACAGCACGCCCAGGGCGTAGGCTGACCTCCTGGCATACAGGCTGAATAAGGGGCTGGTGCCCAGAAACAGAATCGCGATCAGCTGGCGCGTGAATCCGCCGCCGCGGGTGGCCAGGCCATGGGCAATCAAGGCTCAGCCAAGGCTGGAATCAGGTCTCAGCAGCCGGGTGGAGATCTCACCAGACCCCGAAAGCCGATCCAGGCTTTCAGCAAGAAACCAATGGAAAGGAGGGTTGGGTGTCTGAAGATCCAGATCTTTGAAAAGATCCGCCCCAAATAGACTCGACGCTGGCAGCTCCAATCGTGAACACTCATCGTGCCAATAGGAGTAAAGCCTGAAATAATCCGCGCGAACTCCAGAAAGAGCTAGGCCGATCAGAAGCCACATCCCACCCCCAGAATGAGCGCTGCAGCCTTGCCTTGGTGCAGGAGCACCGCTTGATCCCAGTGGTGGGATCTGGGTTGTGACCGCCCTTCATCTGGGCCGACAGGGCGCTCATGGCAGGGGCTCAATCGGTGCCAGGCGCCGGGTCGAGGATCTTCGGCCCATGCCCTCAACTTCAAAACCGCGATCGAGATCTTCTTCGCGCCTACGCAGTGGGTGAATCGTGCCGTCGCCGAAAGCTGGCGTGGCGCAATTGAAAATCGCCAATGCCCAGGTCCGGGCCGGCCACGCCGCCCGCACCGCAATTGGCCGGGGCTGCGGGGCTGCACCGGCGGCCACCCCGTTTTGGCTTTATCCTCGGCGATCGACCCCGAGTGAGGCCGATCCAGCCGCTGCTCCGCCGGAATGGACGCGCCACCGCTCTGGGGGATGTGCCCTGGATCAAGCTCCGGCGCGTTCCGAGAAAACACCGACGGCACCGCCCGGCTCGCGCATGCCCGCCCCGGAGCCGCCCTTTCGCTGGCGTGGGAGAGGAACAGCCGCTCCTTGGCGCGGGTTATACCCACGTAGCAGAGGCGCCGCTCCTCCCTCCAGGGCGAGGGATCCTTCCAGGGAGCGGGTAGCTTGGGGAAGAGAACCCTGCTCCAGGCCCACGAGGCAGACCACAGGAAACTCAGCCCCTTGCTGGCGTGCAGGGTCAATCAGGGTGACCCGGTTGGCCTCGGTGTCCTTGCTGTCGCGGTCGCTGGCCAGGGCGGCAGAGGCCGAGGAAGCCCTCCAGCGAGCCTCCTCGTTTTCTTCTGGTTATTGGAGGGCGGCATTGACAGCTCCCTGCAGGTTGCGCCGCCGTCTTTCGCCTCATCAAGTGCCCTCGGTGGACAAACTCGCCCAGGTAGCCGCTCCTTTTCCCATCACCCCGTTTGCACCAGCTCCGAGGGGGCGCGTCCTGGATGGCGGCTTGCCCATCCCCCGATCAGTTCGCTGAAACTGCAACAGTCCCTTGGCGGAAGCGGCCTGACCAAGGGACGCACGCCTCCGGATCGCTGACCACCTCCCAGAGCGGCAAGACCCAGCTGGGCGGAGGCGTCGGTGAAGGCGCTGCACGGTGGTTTTGCCGATGCCGCCGCCGCGCACATTTCAGCACCCGCAGCAGGATGACCGCTGCGGACCGGGTTCACCAGGCAGGCGCAGGTACGGCCCAGCATGTCCTTGATCTCGCGCCGGTCGTAGAGAGCGCAAGCTGCCGCCTCACGAACGGGGATGTAGGCGGATGCCAAGGCTTGCAGCGGCAACTCCAGCGATTCCATCCACTCCGCCCGGCTCTGGGGCGTTGGTGCGGATAGAGGATCGCCATGTCGCCCCAGCTCAGCTCGGGGTGGCCGGCCTCCAAGCATACCCGCAGTCGGTGCACCACCTTCGGCTTCGGCGATCCTCGTCGTCGCACAGCGGGTGAGGGTGATCGTTCCGCCTTCGGCCGCGGGTGGGGCCGCAGCACCTTGTCGATGCGCTCGCCTGTGTGGCCGATCAGGGGCGTTGGCCGCCGCCAGGTCGTGGCGGTGGAGCGGTAGTTCTCCTCAGCCTTCAGCCATCCTGGCGGGTGCTTCGTCGCTGGCCCGAATCGCCGAAGTCGTCCTGAAGCCCAATCAGGAATCGTGAAATCGGCCCCGCGCCGGAAGCTGTAGATCTCTGGGTTCGGCGTCGCCGACGACGAACACCGAGCGCTGGCCCAAGTCGTCGAACTGCCGGGTCCCCGGCCGCCCGTGACCAGCAAGCTTTGATCAGGTCGCTACTGGGTGGCGGTTGGTGCTGCCTGGTACTCATCCAACCGACGGCGACCGATTTGGCGAAAGCGGCCCGTGCCAGTCACTCGAGCGCACCATGTTTCCCTGCTGCTACCTCGCAGCAGTTGGAACGGGCAGCAGAGCAAGCAGATCGTCGAGTCCGAGGGCGTTGTTGGCGCCAGGGCGGCGGGCGGTAGAGCTGTAGGCCTCGCCTCCTTGCGGCACTTCATCTCCTCGCCTCGCACTCCATCACGGTCGGGGGCCAGCCGCCCTGGTCTTCTTGGCATTGCCTGATGGCGATGGGCGGGGGGCGGCGCGCACAGCGCAAGCTTCTTGGGCTCAAAAGCGCTTTCGGCGCACTTGCCAGGTCCCAGCTCCTGGGTGGACGAATTTCTTTAACGGGCAGGGTCTGCTTGTCAGATTCGTCGTAGATCGAAGAACTGACGGGCCAGGAGCTGATGCCTTCGTTGGGTCCTTGTACCTGTCGGGATGTCGAGGCGCAGCAGCCGGCGGCGACACAGGGCCAATGGAAGGTGGCCGATCCAGAGCTCCCTTGGTCACTTCCCGGTAGATGCGGGTTGCCGCAGCTGCCGCTTGCTGCTGAGGGGCATGAGGGTGCTTGTAAGGGCTTGGCCGAACTGTTAACTCGCTGGCCAGACGCGCTGGGCCAGGAGGACAGCTCAGTATTCGGTCTCCTTCATCTCCCGCGCGTCCTTGTTGGTGAAGGTGACGGCCAGTAGCTGGTGGGGGTCGGCGCCGTGGTGGCCGGATCAAGGTGGCCGATGCGGCTGGGGTGAGCACGCTGGGCGTCTTGCGGCTGCCCGCTCCGGCCACCACCAAGGCAAGGGGCCGTTGTGGTGATCGACGAGTTCGCGGCGCTGGGCCTCACTTGAGTCCCACCCAGGAAGCCACCCGAGTCGGAGGGGGTATGACTAGTA
>Ga0163217_1076205_pt1 | contig 10911 bp, 6 predicted proteins | sample SynspAceP_FD_185933 | JGI IMG/M metagenome (GOLD analysis project Ga0163217, IMG submission 185933) | Saline lake microbial communities from Ace Lake in Antarctica - Synechococcus sp. Ace-P (PacBio error correction) | ecosystem: Environmental > Aquatic > Non-marine Saline and Alkaline > Saline ...
GCGCGGTCGATCCTCCCCGGCCCCCTCCCACCGGTCGCCGCCTTCCGTGCCCGTCACACGCGGGCCCCGCCCCGCTCCTGCCGTGCCCCCTGCCCCCTGGCTCCCAGCCCTGCGCCCGTGGTCCCGCCGGCTCCCCTACCGCCGCTCCCCTTCCCGCCGGCGGCGCCACTCCTCCCCCGCGGGGCCCGCTCCGGCGCCTAGGCCCGGCGCTGCGTCCCGCCTCCCCTTCCTTGTGCCTGTGGTCTCGTGGCGGTGCTTATCCTGCGCTCCGGCGGCCGGGTCACCCCCCCCTCCCCCGCCCGCCGCGGTCGGCGCTCTTCCGCCGTGTCCTTCTTCTCCGCTCTGCGCCGGGCCCGCTTCCCCCCTCCCCCCCCGCCTGCTGCACTCCCTCCCGGCCTTGGCCGCCCCTGCCCGGCCCCGGTTGGCTTGCCCCTACGCTGTTGCTCGGCTCACCCCCCCGCCCTCGGCCGCGGCGCCCCCCCGGCTGTGCCCGCCGGGTCCCTCCGCGCCCTCCCGGGTGCCTGGTCGCTGCCCGCCTCGGCTCGGGTCCGGCCTCGCGCCCCGCGCTCCCGGGCCCTTCCGCTGGCGCCCCGCCCCTGGCCCTTCTGCGCTGCCTTCTTTCGGCGCCCGGCTCCGCCCCGCGCCGCTGCCGGGCGCCGCCGCCTTCGCGCCCCCGCCGGCCCCGTCTCCACCTCGCGCCCGCGCTGCTGGCTTGCAGCTGTGTACCCCGCTAGGGCTCCCGCGTCCCGCTGCCCCTGCGACGCGCCGCTTGGTCGTCCCCCTCTCGCGGCGCCGCCCGTGTCCCGTTTCCCCCTCCGTCCGGGTGGCCTCTGCCCCGCGCTCCGGTTCGGTGCGCCCTGCACGGGTTTGCCGCGCGCGTGGCCGGCCGCCCCCCGCGACCGCCGGCCCCCCCCTCGCTGCGTCCCTCCCACCCCCGCTGGACGCCCGACCGCCCCTCGCCTGCCGCGCTGCCCCGGGCGCCGGCCGGGGCTCCGTCTGCTTCCCGCACGTGCTGCTGGCGGCCTCCTCCTTTCAGCACGGCACTCACGCTGGGTCCCTGCCTCCTGCCCCGGCTCCTGCCCGCCCTGTCCGCCCCTCTCGCTGCTCGCCACCGCCCCCGCCTCCTCTTTGGGCTCGGCGCTGCTGCTCCCGGGCCGCTCCCCCGGCCCCGCGGCGCGCCCCGGCCGCTCCGCGTCCTCCTGCTCCCTCCGGCCTTGCGCGGCTCCCCGGTGCCTCGGCCCACCTGGCCTCCGTGGCGCTGCGGCCCCGCCTCTCGCCCCCCCCTGGCGGCCGCCACGCCTCCCGGGCCTCCTGGCTTTCGCCCCCCGCCTCCGGGCTGCCCCGCTTGGATCCCATTCCCGTGTTCGCCGTTTATTCCTCGCTCTTCGTCGCCCCCCTCATTGGGCCCTTCGCTTCGCTCTCTGGTCTCCAGTACCCCTCCGTTGCGGGGGCCGCCACTCCGCTCCGGCCTCCCGGCTGCCTCGCCCCCCCGTTGCCCCCCCTGGTCTGCCACCTTGGCCCGCCCCCCCCTCGTGTTCTCGCCGGCGGGGCCCCTCCGCGGGTGGCTCACCCCCCGCCCTCCCTCCTCATAGCTTCGCCCGGTCTCGTGTACTGGTGTGTCGCTCTTTCTGCGGCTCCGCCCCCACTTCGCCCGGCCCCTCCCCCGCCCCCTGCCTGCTCGCCGCCCGCCTTCGGTCGCCCTGCGGGCGCCTCCTCCCTCCTCCGTCACCCTCCCCGTCACCCGGGGCCTCCTGTCCCCCTTCCGCGCCCTTTGCCACGCATCTCCCGCTTCCCTGCTTCATCCTTGCCTCTCCTCCCAGCTCTCGGTTTTTGCGCGCCTCTTCCTCCGTTACTGTGCCATCTTGGCATCTCCCCCGGCCCCTGCTTTCCTCTTGCCCTCCGCGCCCCCCGCCCCCCCCGTCCCCTGCCCGGCCCCTCATTCACCTGCCCCACCTTCTGGCCCATTGGCTCCGCTCTTCGTCCTCTGCTCCGCCCTACTTCCTCCCCCCCGCCTGGCCTCGCCTCCCGTTCCCGCCTCGGCGGCGCTTCCCGTCCCCTCTGCCCGCTGCTCGTCCCCCCGTTCGCCTTGGGCCCCGCCGGCCGGCTTTCTCTGCGTCTTTTTCCTTCCAATCTCCATCGCCCCCCTTCCGCCCTGCCTCCCCCCTTTCTGCGCGCTTCCCCCGGCCTCGGCCCCTGCTCTTCCATCCGGCCGTCTCCCGCCTTGGCTTTCGGGCCCGGTTTCTCGGCCGGGCCGCCCCGCGCCCGCCTTGCGCCCCCCGCCGTTTGCCCCGTTCTCGCTGGCCGCCGCCCGCCCCCGCCCCGCCTCCTCCTGTGTCGGTCGGTTCTTCCCTCCCCTGGCCGGACCGGCATCCGTTTTTTTCCTCCCCGGTGCCCTCGTCCGCCCCGCCCCGCGGCTCCCGCCCGGGCCCCCTGGCTGGCCGGCCCCCTTTGCCCTGGGCCCGTGGCCAGGCCTCCCTCCGGGCCGCCCCCCCCCTACTGGCCCGCCGCTGGGCTGTGTCCCTGTCCCCCTAAAAATCACAGCACAACCCGGCGTGGCGCCTCCCCGCCCGACCCTGCCGGGCGCTTTCCCTGGGCTCGGCCCGCCTGGTCTTTCCCTTCGTGCGGGGCCTCCCTTCCCCGCCCCCGGGCTGCCACCCATGGCCTCACATGACCTTCCTGCCTCCCGACCCCGCCCCCGCCGGGTGTCCTAGAGCGCAACGCATTCGCCCGTCTGGTTTGCGCGCTCGCCGATCCGGCGGGCGCCCGCCCCCGCCGACACACACGGGTCCACGCCCTCCCCTCCTTCCGCTTGCCTCTGTAGGCCCTCCGCCCCCCCTTCCATCTCGCGTACTCCCCCGATCCCTCCCTCGCCGCCGCCCCCATTTGCCGCCCTCGGCGCCCGGCCCCTCGAAACCGTTCCCCCGGCGCCGGTCGTCCTCTATGGGCCCCCGGTCCCCCGATGCCTGCACTCCCGGGTACCCCACTCAACACCGAGGACCTGCGTGCTCTGCCCCGTACCCGCCCCTTGGTTCCCCCCCCCCCTTCCCTCACTTACCCACTCCTCCCCCTCTCACCGACATTCCCATTCCAACCCACAAACCTAACCAACCAAACGAACAACAACCAATTCCACCAAAACGAGTCAACTATCAACTTCTACAACTGATAGAATCTGAAAAAAAATAATGTAAATTTTAATAAAATATGCGAAAAAAAGAGAATGTCTATTACACAGTAAATGACCACACACACTACGGCTCGACCGGAAGGCCAGAACACGCTTCACGCGAACGTTTAGATATGAGTTCGCGACTTATCAATAAGTATACCACGGTGAGTTAAATATCGAAATCCATGATTCAGAGGTATTAGATGGGTTAAAGCAAAGAAACTCGAATTCTTGATCATCTTGTTGGCATTCCGGTCCCACCTTAATCGAGGTGCAAGATAGATCAGGAAGCAAAAGTGAAGTTTGTTGACGAGCCTCAAAACCTGCACCAGTCTATTCTTCTGGCAACGCGCAAAGCCAAAACAGTCAGGCAATCACGGCAAATGGGGCAGGAATATTGGTTCAGGTCGAGCTGAAAATGGGCAAAAGTGAGAACTCTCCCCCTGAAGTTCAGCTCAACATCAAGAGAACCCTGTAAGAATGAATTGGTAAAAGTGGATTCTAAGTATGACATGCGTAAATAACTTCACCATCGCTTGAAACAACGGGCTGCTCACCATAACCATCAAGAATTCGCAATTGCATTTATTCGAGAACATAATGATTTCAAAATGAGATCACGGTCGGTCCCAAAACGAACGGCTCGTAATTGATGGCGGCCCGACTGATCGCAAACAAGTTGCAGGGATATATCTAGATAGTTGTCTAGAGATTTACGCATTGCTTCTGGTCGCAAGCACCCAACGAAATGAGATCCTGGAGCAACTTGAACGAATACATGAGGCGCATCTGATTATAGCATGAGTTATCAAGGCATGAAAAATTTATTTTAAGACTCTTAGAGCGCATATCTAAAGCAGACAATTAGAATTTCCAAAGGCAAACTATCAATTCTCCCACAAAATACAAATGATAATGAATGGCATCGCAGAGAATACGATCACGGCGAAGGGCGGATCATCATTCTTGCTGTGCGATTAACGGCTAATCAACAGTGAATTTAATCTGCACGGGGTGTGGGTCAAACCACAAAGAAAAGAGTCAAGAAAGAAATTGAACGCGCAAATCTGTATTTTAGCAATGCTGATCTAGCGATGATTATTTGAAGATAACCCCGCAATCAGATTACCTTCCAAGAGGATCATATCCTTGCCCGAACTCAGAAGCCTCAAAGAAGTTACTTATGTGTGGATCAAAGCAATGTACTCTATTGGAATAATCGGCTTTTGGAAGGGTGCCCTGCAAGGAAATGAACAGCTCTTCGTCAGGGTTGCCAAAGACTCGACCAAATATCCTGAGACTTGCTACGCCTTCCTGTTATAGCCATCAAAGATTGCCGCATAGGCGAATCTGTTCTGGACTACAAAAGAGGCACAACTTAGCGAAAAGGGTGAAGAGCGGTCTGGCCGTCAGATCCAACTCAATCAATAATAGAGTCTAAACCTGACCCAAAACATAGAAATGTGCAGTCGCTGATGATTAAATATCCACTGATAACGCGGCGAACAGGATTAAACCTCTACATCGCTACCACTTTGAATAACATCGCTCCATTAGTGACAGAAAATATCCAATTGACAGATGGACGTCGCCTCGATCATTCAGTCATATTGCTCAGTTCATACTCTAGAATACTATGAAGTAAATGAACGCAGTTGGTCAACGCTTAATGAAGCGATTACGCTGGGCTCTTCTGCCACCAATAACCTCCAAGTTGACAGCCGCCGCCATCTCTGTTTCCCACCCAGGCGCCTTAGCTTGATGCAAACCAGAGGGCAGGAACGATTAATATCCTCACATCCTACGAACGTCCTTAATAAACGGTCTAGTTTTCTACAGGGTGAACGTCCCTCAGTAACTCTTATTTTCAGCCATTTGTGATTTATATTAAAACGCTACGGGCACTTTCAAGAATACTCGAACTATACAGCATCACCGAGACCTGCATTCTGGATTCCGTCACAGCAATTTGGTCCTCAACCGACTGGAAGATCAAAACAGTGATTTACCGAGGTGCCCTAAATGGCTTTTTTCTACTGCCCAGGGATAAACTCCGGGAACAGTGCCCCTGGAACGGTACGCCATTGGGGCGATCGTGCACCACCACATAGGACCATGATTGCGCCTTGTCACAAATCTGGTGTAGCACTCGGCTGTGCAGAAGCCGCTACTCTCCACACACGGTGGCAATATGGCATCTCGGGAACCGGCCTGGTCAGATAACTGCTCGATGTAGCGGCCTTGATGTGCCCTAGCTCCTGCAGCATGTCGGGGGCCGTAAAGATCCGCCGGACAGTACTGCTCAGCCCACATCGGGGCCTGGCATTCCAAGCTCGGTTGTCCTGCCCACCGCAAGAACACTTCACAGTTCCCGTAGCTCAACCTGGAGCGAGTCTAGGTATCGGACCCTACGCATGCCCTGTGGCCCGGGGTGGCCTTTCACTTCGCATACGTTGTGGGCATTAGTCCGCTGAGCCCCTAGCCGTCGACGCTTGACGCCCGACTCGCAACATTTCCTCGTAGATCGCTCCATACCCAGCAAAACAGCCCTCCTCTGCGAGCAAAAATTAAAGCCCCCACGCCCCCCCCCCGGCTCCTGTGATTAGGCCGGGGCTCGCCTCGATCAAAGGGGTTGGGCGGTAGCCCGCGCTGTGTCAGGCACCTTTCACGTATTCGTCTATTGTTGCAACTCCCCGTGAAACCACCAGTTGGCAGCAGAGCAGCACCCCAAGCCAACGACACGCCCTAGGAAGTATCAGCGCCATCCCATACGAAACCTGCATTGGGAACATCTAATCGCTGTGAGTCTCGGGTCATACAGCTGAGCCTGGTTTGGATGGGCTGCTCCAAGGCCGCTCAGCCGTCTCAGCTCCAGCAGGACCAAGCCATACACCATCCCCCACCCCACGCTTGCGGCTCGCCCCAACAATCCGCAGCACGCTGCTGAGGCTGAAAGCCGAAGCTGCACCATCAGCGGCCCCAGGGGTGGCGCCGGCACATCGATCAACACCACGCCTGGATTCGGGCAGCATGCCGATCAGCAGCGTCGGTCAGGCCGGCTAATCGGCCAGCAAGCGCCGATGCACAGCCGTACACCTGCCGCAGCAGCAAGGCCTGATCGCGAAGCCTGACACTCCTCTGGCGATCGACATCAAACCAGCACATGCCGCCCGCTTGCCCAATCCAGTCGGCAATAAAGTGTTGGGCGCGGCTCGTGTCCGCTGGGCTCCGTAGCTGCACCGCCCGCTGCGCAACTTCGCCCCTGCACCAGACTCCAGCCCGCATGGGATCGATCGGCCCTCGTCCCCTGTGGCCACGCTTGAACACGGGCTGGTGGGGAGGCCCGGCCCGAAACCCCAGCGGCCTGTATCCTCCGACCCGCCCGGACCCCTCGAGCACCGATGCCAGCATCGCGCCAGGTGGTCCCATCGCGGTGCGGCCACAAGCGAGGCATGCCCACGCCGCGCCTCTCAGTCCACCAAACAGGCCGATGAAGCACGTAACTGCGTGTAACGCACCAGCGAGCAGCCATCACTGCTGCTATGAGCTCCTCACACCACAACCCCTAAGGCGATCGTGTCCACGAAGCAGGCCCCACACGCCAATCGCCCGACAAAATCCCTCGCCCCGCGCCCAGGCCCACCACCTGGGGAATGTCCTTGAGGCAAGGTCGGAACACCTCCCCCCTGGAATCATAGTTGGTTAACATTCACGTTCTCAATCATCCTCGACCACAACCCCGCGATTCGACCCGGGTCCCAGCCTCTCGCTGCCAGCTGGTGCAGCTTGATCCCCGCACCCGCACCCGTCCGATTCTGGTGCCGGCCCCTGATCACCACGAAACCCCGCTCACGCAATAACGCACTGAAGCTCAGTCGCGTCTAAAGCCCCAGTCCTCCAACACCACCCGGTAACTTGTCGGTGCACCCCAGCTCCTTCGGGATCTTTTCGCCTATCCGTCTACCTACTTTCACCCTGCAATCCGCAGGTCTTCCTCTCTATTTGTAAGATTCACCGACTGATGAATATCTCAGTGTCCTCAGAAATCGGGCCACGCCTGCTGTGTCGCGGCTCATCCGCTTCCTCACTAGCCTTTCGGCCTCGGCGTGTATCCGCGCATGGTCAAGATCTCAAGCCCCCGGGTGTACTGATATAGGGGTGACATCTTTTGCCGAAAACGGGCAAACAGAAGGATTAACGTTTTGTATGCTGTTAACTCTTCTCGGCGAATTGGGTAAGAGTTTCCCTCGGTTTGACTGCAATTTTGACATGACACAGATCATGGATCTTCTCTGAACGGCCACTAGCTAAAATGACCACGGAGAACAAAGCTCAGACGAAGAATGTTCTTGAAGCCTCATATTACTGATCCCGAGGAAAGTATGAAGGTTCCTGCTGCTACTCAAAAGATGTGCCTTCAACCCAAGCACTATGTCGCTATTGTTCCGCCATACACAGGTGAGCTATAGGAAGGCTAGCATGTCCACACAAGGCATGTACCGACGCAAAAGAAGACTTCATGCTCGCCGTGCTGGGCAAGATAGAATATGTTCTCCACGCATGCAGGCGGTGAAGCAGTAACGGATGAAGCGAAAACTCTTAAACGGGCGCAGATGGGAAGGCATTAAAAGAATCAGATCCACTCGGTCGATAGCATCTACTAGGAATCATTTTCCCAAACCAAGAGCTTCGAGTCCTTTAGGCCACCGTAGAACAAAACAAGACTTCGGCTTGCCTAGAGAAGTAACGAGACGATAGTGAAACAGATGATCATTGGAGACTTGAAGAACAGTTGACAGGGCTCTTGAGCTTGTTGCGCAAGGCACACATGAGTCTCTGCATATACTGCTAGTCCCATAACATGATCTGAATGCAAAAGTGGCAAAGCCACCCTCGATGGACAGGTCCCACCTCAAGCAAATCGCTTCACGCCCTAGGCCTCTCTGCCTGCCACCCAGGGCGAGTTGGCGCCACAGGAGAGACTTATGCTTCTTGCGAAATCACTTTTAAGGCTTCGCACGTGTGCTGGGCATCTGGTGCTGCAATCGCAAATGTGCGCCCAGAGAAGCCTCATTATTCCAGCGATGGCAAATCGTCGATTAATCATTAGTGGCATTTGCATTCGGAACACTTTTGAGCCATTACATAATTAGGCGATTCGTGGTTAGGACGACGCCACGAATTAGCCGGTAATCGGGCTTTGGGTTGGCTCTGTCCTTACCTGCTGTGTCGAGCTTATATTGAAGTACTTTCAGGAAAAAACTGCCGAACTTCTTGAAGCGTACACTTTCAAGCGTGCAATATTTGGCCAATTTTCTCTTGCACCGCACTACTCAATATGGCCGGCCAGAATCAGGGTGGCGTGAGTGTGGTCCTAAATATTCATCGAGCTGACAACTTACCGGCGCTAAACTCAAACTAGCAGCAAGAGCTGGGCTGCGCCCTAACCACCCGAGCAGAACCCGGAAGCTGCAACTGGCACCCCCTGCTCAGTTCGGCAAGCTGCCAAGCCGCTACCGGCCCCTCCTTCCCTGCGCGACCGGCGATGGAAAGGTTCCTCACCGTATTGCATGGCCTCACTGCAAGCACCCTCCTGCGAAACCGCCGCGTCACGTCACTTTTATCCCGAGGATCAAGGAGCGCCACAGCTTGAAGCATCAGTTCTCGGGACGCGCAAAGCCCTCAAAAGATGCACTTCGTGCCTGCCGAGAAAGCCTTCGCAATCGCCCGTTCCTGCAGCACCAAGGGCTGCACCGTCTCGGTGACTGAGCAAACTCCGGCCGCGCGGCGGCCCTTTTCCTCTCTCCTCTCGCACAACAAGAAGCTGAAGCGAACCAACGTGTGAGCTAGTGTCTGCACCATGCTGAACGACGCGGCCCTTAGTCCGCCGTAGCGAACATCAATGTCAAGACGCCACCAGCACCGCCGCACTCAGAGTGGGCGCATCGTATAACGGGGCGAACGCAACCCAGTGGCCCTGGCTGCCAGCACCGATCGTGCGTTCTACGGGCTGGCGCCGCCGCCGCGCCAAAAAAAGGTGCGCCCCCCCCCCCCCCTAACGCAAGCGGCTTCGCCGCCACTAGCCATCCGCCCTAACACGCCGTGGGGCTGGTTCTCGCCTCTTCCTGCGGCAAGCCCATACCACCGAGTCCTTCTGGGGCCCCGTGCTGTCACAACTCGCCACACTCTCCCTGCTGCTCCATCGCCTACAGGCGCCGGTTTCGCTCTCGGCAGCGGCATCATTGGCCAATGGCCAGCTCTCCGCGATCGCGTCGCACGGCTGCACCGGCCATCCACAGCTCATGGCCACCATCGAGTCTGGCAGGAGGAAATCAAAGCCGGTCGCTGGTTGAGCCCAAACCCACATCGCCACGGTTCTGGCGCGATCTCCACCACAAACGAAGCAGCAAAGCGATCAGGAACCTCCGCTCTCCTGGGTCGTGTAGCACCTGGCCCAGGCGGCTCAAGGGCCGCCAAAACTGCCTGCAAGATGCATACTAGAAGCCGCCAGAAGGCATAGAACCTCGGCCCGCTGCGCTGCGCTCTGCCTCCTTGGAGCGCTTGCTCCAGCGCTCCACCCGCTCGCTTTCCACTCGGAATTCCCTGCCTCGCGCCTGTCCGCCACCCAAAGCCAGCAGCCGCTCACCACACTTCTCTTCTCCTCTCGCGCCTGCTCGGGCTTCGTTACGCTGTCGTGTGATGCTCCTGGCGGTTTTGTTTCCGAAGATTCGACATTTCCGATGCAATTCCGCGCGTTTCTCATTTCTAGGATAGTTACCCTCTTTTGGGATCTTGGTTATTTTATTTCGTACCCTCTCTTATCTGCACCGTCGCAGTTTGATGTCGATCAAATTCAATCTCACACAAATCGACGCGCCGTCACAGCTAAATACGAGAACCCACACCGCTTCCTGCCGATAAAATCTCTCCAACAAAAAGGCCCGCACAATGATGCTCGGCCCACAAGATCACGTGCTCTGTCAGATCAATACCACGCAGCTGGATCAACCCTGGCCCCTGCTGGCTTGTCCATAGCTGGCCAGGGTACGCGCTGAGTGGGTCAGCTCTGAGGTGTCGTCCTGCATGCCATCGAAATCAGCCGATCACCGTGTTTCGGGCAAGGCCGCGCGCTGGCTTGAAAGAAAAACGAGCACCATCGGGGCGTGCCAACGAATCCACGTCTCAAAGCACGAGGTGCGTCATCGCCAAAGGTCGCTGCCCTGCTTCGATCGCTCGAGAATCGTCCACCGGCCCATTGGCAATCTTTGTGATCCTAACCAGCGCCAACCTAGACGGAAGATCTCAAAGAACTTGCCACGTTGTCGCCAACCAGTACGCCCCTTGTATCAATGACAACGCCTCACAGCAGCCGGATCTTGCGGCAAATTCACCACATGCTTGAGGGCCTCATCACGCCTTTGCCACCAGCTCACCATTGGCGTCAGCAGAGCTTCCAGTTGGCGTCGCGGGTGGCAACTCACGTTCCAGCTGTTCCTTCTGCGGCTCCGGCTCCTCAGCAACGCTCGTACTCCATCGGATTTGAATCTTGAGAACATGGAGAGCTGGGCGCTTCAAAGGTGCGCAGATCGGCTCCAGTTGTTTGTCTTACGCGCTCACCTTGAGGCCTGCTGATCTGCGCGCCGCGAGCAGGCTCGGGCTCGCTCATCGCCAGCAATGTCATCGGAGGTTCCTCTCGTCCTGCTCCCGATCGAGCGGTTCATCCTCCAGGTCGAGGATCGACC
>Ga0163217_1091860_pt1 | contig 10911 bp, 11 predicted proteins | sample SynspAceP_FD_185933 | JGI IMG/M metagenome (GOLD analysis project Ga0163217, IMG submission 185933) | Saline lake microbial communities from Ace Lake in Antarctica - Synechococcus sp. Ace-P (PacBio error correction) | ecosystem: Environmental > Aquatic > Non-marine Saline and Alkaline > Saline ...
CAAAAAAAGAAAGAAAAAAAATTAATCCCCTTAAGAAAAACTGTTCCCCCTAAAATGATGTTCCCATTAAAACGACCCGAAAAAACCAAATTTTTCTGTTAAAAAAATTGAACGTTAAATAACTTAGGCAATGGCCTGGCCTTAAACCTCCAAACTCTCCAATTGGTAACATCCTCCTTGAAGTATGGGCCAAAACGAGATTGCTTTCTAAAATTCAACTCCACGGAAAGTCCCTTTACGATTATAAAACGCCTAACTTTAAGAAACTACCTTCAGCAAACATTCCTCATAAAGAGCACCCAAACGCCCCTTTCTAACTTTTACCCCAAAACCCTTTACCGCACAAAATAATACCATCCTATAACTGGAATGCCTTCAATCTTTCGCCTTATACTTCTCCCTTCTCTGTTATTTCCTTACAGGAATAGTGAAAACCAACAAAGAAAAACAAAACAGAAATATAACATACGGAAAATGCCAATACACAATGGTGTCGGAAGCAAATTCCTGGAAAAGGTAAGGTAGAAATAGCGATAGCAAAAGAATAGAAGGAAAACCCATCCAGAATCAACTAAAAAAAGTCGGACAATAGCGAAAGACAAAACACATCAATACAACCACTACCCATAAAGATAAAAATCCCAACCTTGAAGTCATAAGACGGCTTCTTTCTAATAAACTGAAAAGCACAAGCCTAATCGCAAACGAATAAATGCAATTAAGAAAGCTAAATTCATGTTCAACTATACGGTAAAAAATACAGACAAACAATAAATGCCCCTAAAAAACAATATGAACGTCTTCCAATGAATCGAAATAACCACTTAACGAAACAAACAACAAAAAAACCATAAAGTATCAAAGCAAAAACCTTTGTCCCTCCAAAGGGAACAAGCAAAAAAGACAAAAGGAGGATAAATACAAGATACAAACATATTTCATTTAATGCCAAACCCTAAAAATCATACTTGAAACATAACCATTGTCTTTGCATTTCTGGAAAAAGAATAACAAAATGGATGAAAAAGTCAAAGGACTCAAACTCAATCCCATTTTCCAGATTTTAAACAAAAATCATTTCTGCCTAAAAATTACATGCTACAAATCACGCTCATATCTCTAACCAAATCCCACTCATATACTCCATTCTCGTGTGAATTGCTACCGAAAAAGATGGATACTCGGACCTTTTCGTTTGAAAAACCACAACAAGTCCAATATTCATTTTTTTTCGCTTCGGAATGAAAATGATGGTTTTTGAATTAAATATGCTGAACGGGGATTGGAAAACTGTTCAATCTGATTAACGCGCAATGATGGAATTTTTTCTAACACCGTCCCATATTCCAAAACATAACCACTCCAGACAAAAACCACATTAGGGCACCTTGGAAACGCCTTGTAAAAGTACTCCATTCATCGAAAGGCTTCACATACTAATACTAAATTGTCAAAAACTATAAAGCCTCATTTTACAAACTACCAAACATTAACCCCAAGCTGCATAGGCATAACCAGGAAAACCCACACATAGAACTTAATGCATCTTCCCCTTCTTCGGTGCATCTTCTTAGAGATCGGCAGCGCTCACGCTGAAACCACACAGTCAAAGAGACGCACCAATCGCTGCTTTGTTACATACACAAAACCACGGTGGGATGTCTTACTGGCGGCTCGCAGACGTGTTCCCGTTCTTCCGCGAACCAAAAAAATAATAGTGCATACTGTTAGTAAAATTAACAATGTTTGTACACATAGAATAAAACTCTTAATAAAATCAAAAGGATATCTACTTCCTGCCCACAGGTAGATGAAACCACCTCCAAAAGAATGATCATACTGGGTCGTAAAACCCGAACTTAAACCCAACAGACTTTGCTGATCCACTCAAAAATGGCATCCCAAAGAAAATCGGCCCGGACATAAAATACACCGGGAATAATGAACAAAAACAACCAAAATTACAGTAAGCTAAAACACCCTCAGAAATCCGAATTCATTCTTTCTGGGAACATTATTAATCAAAGCGTACAGATTACGTAAGATAGGGAAATAGGTTGCAATGACCATCTCACACTGGTAGTAACAAGGCACAATACTAAACCTACCGCACAGTAACCAACCTGCTGAGCCACCAACAATCATACACAGCCACAATAAATAATACAGATAGGCGCCCCATCCCACCAATATAATTCCACCTTAATCGTAAATGGCACTCACAAATGGAAAATTCCCCTGGAAAGGATTGGACAATAATTCAGTTCCATAAAGTTAAAAAACTAAACCCACACCACATGCAATAAGCGAATCAGAAACTAATTTTTCATAACAGATCGGTGGAAATATAAAAATCACCATAAAAAACGGAAGGAAAACCACCTAGACAATGGAAGCAAGAATAACATAACCATAGAAATTGAAACCAAGCTGTCCACAAAATACTACAACCTCCGGGTAAGTCCCTTTCATATGCGTGTTACTGGCACGCAAATATTTCAGCAAAAATGAATATAAAAAAGTCCAAGCATCGTAAAAGAACATGGGGAAAGCTCACGAACAAAAATATACTCCAAATACTCTCAAGTCGAATAACATATCCAAATAGAACGTCACTGGAACCATAAAATTGAATTGGCTCCTGACCTGCAAAGTGTCCTTGAACACGCATGGCCAACTAAAACCCCCGCCAACCCAGAAAAAAAGACCGATAAAACAAAATGAACTACCTACCGGAAGCTCATATAACCAACTTAAAACCGGTTAAAGCACAGTGCTTTCAAAAAGACAAGCAGTGGATCGAAAATTCAATAAATAAGAATAACCATCCAACGGGAACAAATGCATTACTTCTAACGTAATGGTGGCAATGGAAAAAATAAGAAATGCCCAAAAACATACATACCAACCGATCGGGCATGCGGGAAGCTTCTTAGTTCCTTTCAAACGTAAACAAATACCCCAAAATCGAAATCGCAAATCAAAAAGCCCTCAAGGAAATACCATCTGTAAAAGCAAATAAGGCGGCACAACAACCAAATCCTAAAATAAGGCAGACCGGCTACCTTAAAATTTGGGACAAAAAATCCTATTAAAAGTGTTTTGTACATTATGCTTAAACCCTCTTTTAGTCATATAGTTGCTTAAGATAAACAACGAAACAATAATTATTCCTCTTCAATTGAAAAATTTGCTGATAAATCTCCTAAATTGACACCAACTTAATCAGAAACCAACTTTAAATTCGTGGGTTTTAACAATTTACAAACAATTCAAGCCCTTTTTTAACGTTCCCTTCATACAATCTAAAAAGTTTTCGCACTTTAGGGATGCTTGTCGTAAAGCCTGAAAGTCACACATCAAAAGCAAACTTGGACAAGGGATCACCATCTTCGAAATTGGAAAACCCACTATTCATACTAAAAACTAGAAAGAAAACCGAATAACCAGAACACACAGTTCCTAAAAACCAACCATTAACAATTGTGATAAAAATATGCTTCATTCCTTATACCCAATCGGAATAGATCAAGGTTTGCCTGCCTCACAATAAAAAATCCCCATCATCGTTCATTTGAAAACAATCAGATGAAACGGGAAATAAAAAATCAAGGATGGTATTCTATAAAGATTTTATAAAACATGGAACGGGGTAACCACACCCTTTCCGGTGAACAATGTGGTTCGGGATATGTGGTTTCTCAATTTCTTTACCATGTGGCCAACACAAACACTCGGAAATAGGGTCGGGTGGAACGTACCCACAAACTCTTCAAAAAAGTATCGTGAACTACTCATTTAGCAACAAAAGCCAATAAAATACCTGTGATGTATCTTAGGCTTCAATGGGTCGCCGACAATCGGGCTACCAAATCAATTTCAATATCCCAAATAATGATTGGAATGTTCTCGAATTCTGCTTCTTCAATTGGCAACGATTCTTGGCAAAATAACGCACTGTCGAAAGCTTGGAAAATAGCGGCTTTGCCCATGGCCAAAGCTGAAACAATATCGTCAAGTCCGTACCGAATAGAAGAAGTTGGTATACCAATGCACTAAGTTCCGAGAATCGGGTACGGCTCATCAGGCAACCAAACGAGAAATCAAATCAGTGAACCAAATAAAACAAAACCTTTTCCTTACCTGAACATTAATAATATCGGTGCTCCCACATATTAAAGCAAATTCTATTGCGTCAGTCATCTAGTAATATCCTGCCTATTCTTTTCCAAATTGGTTTTAATAAATCGCACGGAATTAATAAAAACTCACCACCTTCCTTTTAAATACAAAAACTACCGGCAGCTGCGGTAAAACCTACTAGGAAACCAAACCTGTCCGCCTCCGGGGGTTCTTAAAACGATAAATTGTCAAAAACATATCAATCATTTTTGGAAAACCTACCAGTCAAAACTCAGAACAATGAGAATGGGGCGAGGTGAATAAAGGAATGAAGCCGTGTGAATCATGTTAGAAATAAATAGAATTGTTCCGAAGACCCGGGAACAATTCACTAACGCATATCTTTTAAAATAGAAGTGGGAAGCTCATTTCAATTCCTACAAAAAAAAACCACCTCGTCAAACGGCACAACAACTAGGGGTTGGAAATAAAAACCCCTCCAAATCACTTTCATTACCAAAAGTTCGGACTGCGTTTTAATCGGGAAACTGCAATTTTTCAATCAGCAAAAAGTCAGGCATTTTTTACAGAAAGCTATTGCTAAATGTCATGAACCAATTAATAGAAAATTTTCCACGGAAAAGTGATTAATAAGTGAAATGAATTTAGCTTTTTTTTTCGTCCTTTCTTTCGTCACTCGATTTATGGCAAACTCATTTAATGGAAAGCAATCACAAAAACATAAAAACATCAAGCCACTTCCGTGCCAAATGTATAATGAATGGTGAAAAAAAAATCCAAATTCAATGCACTAATAACCGATAGCAATACGAAAAATAAAAAGAATAGCATTACGAAACAACTAAAATAAAAACGCAACAGCTCGACCAATAATTAACCGAAAAAACATAGAAAGAAATCCCACACAATAACAAAACACCATATGTAACGGGGGGATTTCTTGCCTGGCACTTTTCAAAGTCCAACTTTTTGGCCAAAAGTAATGATGAGATAAAGATTCGTAAATGCATCATTCGAGCGTGGGCAGATTGCCTTGAGACTAAATCGCAATAAAGTGTGTAAAGAAATAGCTTGGTCATCCCAGCTATTTTTGGTTAATTTAAAATATAACTTAAAAAAAAGAAAATACACGAAGTTTCTAAAACATTCAAAACCGGGATAGCCAACGGTTTAAAGGAACCCAAAACGTACCCGTAAAGATTGCAGAGGGAGACTGGATGCATCTGGATAGAAAACACCAAAAGGTCAAGGCCACCCCGAAACGGCATCCAAAAAGAATACGCACCTCCTCCGCTGTCGGGATATACAGGCCAAGGCACAGAACCCTCCACCCCATAATGGCCCAAACCGGGGCAAACGCGGACCGACCGGAGAAACGTCGGGTAAACGCTCTATCAAAGGAAGGCAACAGCGATAACAGGACAAATAAAAGGTCTACACTTGAATGTCTCCACTCGACCATCAAGGAATACGGGACAAGATCGGCATACGGTAGCCGGCAAACCGCCCCCAACCTTTCTACCTATGTTGGATGAGGCCAAGGGGTAATAAGGTACGTAGATCTCCAAGCATCCACAAGACCTTTATATCCGAGCCCGCAGAACGGTAACAAAAAATGAAGGACACTTTGGCTCGCAAGAAAATCGCCCGCCTGGATACGTACTACCGGAACAGGGCCCGTGGCACCAAGATATCTTATACGCGCCACCGACAACCTCAATGGATGTACGATACCACAAGATTCTATAGAACTGACCCCCATCTATATGACCCCCTCTGGCTATTGGTTTACAAAAATAAACATAACAATATAACAGTTTCTAAACATCACTTTGATTCAATCGATTGAGAATGCACAACGATCTAAAACAGCATCGCAATGTCTCCCTAAATATTCAATACCAAGAACACCGAATGACTGGCAATAAGATATATCCCTCCTATTCTAAATTATCCATAAACCATGTGTGTGGCAGATGGCTAATCCAAAATCACAAGAACATAAGCTCCACTTTGGGCAAACGCCCAAAATAAAAAAGCTTCCATCGATCTGGTCCATTGGGGTGGCCATAATTTCGCATGGGGAAGGTAAAACTTGGGAGCCGGGCGCATGCCCTGCCCTAAAGCAGAGGCTATGGAACTTTTGCCACACCTGTAGCTCCTGTAAAAGTACAGATCCCCTTTGACAAGACTGCCCGTAACCATCCTGATCCGGATTGTCACCCTCTAACAGTAAACACCAATCTCATATGGCACATCTAAACTAGCGGTTCTTTACCGCCAAACTCTATGGAACGACCCGTTCCTTTGATAGCACTCCATCCCTCGCACATAGTGACTCTCTAGTTCCGATAAAAGGCCCCAGCATCAACACCCATTAAGCGAATGGGTTTAGTAGTTTCAATGTTCTCATTGGTTTATGGTGATAAATTAACTATTTTCATGGGTATATAGACAGCCCTCTGAAATGTTGTCAAGGAGCCTTGGACTACTACCATCATCGTGGCCTCTAACCATGTTCTAATATCCTTAAAACATAGAAAATGTCATGAATACGGATCTGACAACTTGAAAACCGGATGTGTTGCGAGAAAAATCCTTCACAATTCTTAACTGCTCGATTAATCTTAATATGCCCTCGAAAATATGTAAAGGGTCTGAATGAAGGACTCGTCATAAAATTCGCTACTTCTTGAAATTGGGATGTAAGCAAAAGATCTTTTGGGTAAATCCTATTTCAAGCCCCTGGTCAACGGCAATAAGTCCAATGACCCCGAAATCCAACCGGGACTCTGGTAAATAATACCCGTTGTTTCCCAATGACAAAACGCAACACTGGTAATAGTTCTACTCAAGAAATTATGGTTATCGACTTAGCTTATCCATAAGTTACTCAAAAATCTAGTAGGGCAGGGTAACAACTGTTCTCATCGCAAGGAACTCCTACCCTAAGAATATCTTTTACTTGGCATACGGTTGGGTTTTGCCCGCATTGTCTACGCTTATGAGTAGAGGGGATATCGAAGAATTGTTCGTTAGCAAACAGGAATAATCAGGACATTCCCAACCAAGGCTTATCTAAGTGCGACCCCGCTTACGGGTTATCCGTAAAAAGATTGGCGAATCCCAAAACCCAATGATACAAGCCAACTTACAGCTTACACCCCCTTTAATACAGAAACCAACTGCCCCCAACTTTCAAACAACAGGGAGTCAGGATAAAAACACTCTGCGGCAGCGCCATGAAAACCATAGTCCAAAAGAAACAGGCTACAAAAACCGCACCAATCTCTCCCCGTCCCTATCGATAAAAAAAGCTTCCCAAAATCAAATATAAAAGCTATCGCCAAGCAGTCCAATACCAAGAGTTGGCCGCCTCGTGATTCTATAAAAAGACAAAAGGGCTGAACAATAAATCCAAACAGCGCGCTATACCTCCAAAGACCCATTTCGTTACGCCTACTTCAGTCTTTGGAAACTCATTAACCCTTAAAGCAGTACCGCTCACCCGCGGATGCCCAAAATTAAAAGCATCAGCTCGGGTCCTTAACAAAACCGGCTATGGATACGGCGACTGACCTTTCTTACATAGTTCTACCGGGTTTCTTGCCTAAATTCCAAAGGTTCCTAGGCTACGTTAAGCCTACCTGAGGGGCATCGTAACAAGTTTTTACTTGGACTCATACTGTTTCCACCAATGACTATCTTGATGATAATAAACCATCAATAAAACCAAAATATAATAATCAAGGGCACTCTTCTAAAACTAATACAGATCGCGTAAAACAAATCTAACCCCAAAATTTGACTTACTGTAAGAATGGCAGCACCAAAGCCACGGCAGATGCACCTGACCATTTTAACCCATGTAGATGCACTTGCTCAGCGATCCAATCAAAGAAACTTTCCCGGGAACCCAGACCCAAATGGGTACACCAAATAAAACAATCCTGTAATGTGCTGGAAGATAAAAAACATTACCGTGAAAGAAGCAATACAACGGGCCCCTAACCCCAGAGCTCCAAGACGGGCTACGACGGCAGCAATGAACAACAAGTAATCCTACCCATAGAAAATGACAACAACGCAGGAACCCACACTATCTTCGAGTCCCTGGAGATCCTAAAATATCATACCACCAATCTAGAAAACCTAAAAAAAATCGAAAACACCAAGAACAAACTTCCTTTCCGGGCCGGATGAGCGATAAATCCAAATTGCACAAGGGAGCGACCAAAAAGTCCATGCCCACAGGAACTGGGCATATTAAATAGTTTCCTAACAGACCCTGCCCTCCCGGCAGCGGATGAAAAAAGGTCAACTTAAATAAAAACAAACCCTACGTATTCAACTTACACATTTTACGGGAAGTCGCAAAATTGAGGGGATAACTGAGAAAAAGAAGCGATCCTTTTACGATTGGAATATCTCATCAAAGTCTAAACCGGAATATCAAAGGCCTATCAACTAAAAGCCACGGACAATTGTCTTAATGGGTAATTACAAATCCAATTGAAAAGACTTACTCTTAAATCTCTAAAAATCAGGCAGAGGGTCCCAAACTAACCATAATGGGCTTCCAATTCTAGCTAACCAACCCAACAAAACATTACACCAAAGGCCTGAGCTGCACAAAAAGAAACAACAATATAAATATCCTCCAAATCCTATAATTAGTACACAACCCGTTAACCATCATCTTTCCATAAAATACGGCAAAGACCCCTGTGATTATTTTCGTACAGGACTCAACAACCTCACCTAATAAACGGTAGAACCATATGCAAAAACCTTTTTTCAGAAAATAGAATAGATTTAATAAAAAACAAAAAAATTTTAAACTTCTATGCTAAGGAAAATCAGTCATAACACTAATAAAATAGTTTAAGCGCCTTATAACTTTATGCAATACCTCCTTTAATAAAGTTTTGAATAGCTTTTCGTTGTTTCAAAATCATCCATTTCTTGCCCTTCACCCAAAAAAAACTACTTCACACCTTACAATCCTCCTACCTGAAGGCGGAGGTACTAACAACATTGGTTAAGATTTTAACCTAACCAACTCAAATAATCCGAGGACAATATCCTATAAAAAATGCCGGCCAACATCGGCCTTTCTGCCTCTTCCCAATCCTTTCTACCAAATTGACTCCCTTCTTTCAGCAACTTAGACCGGAGCCGTGGTTGTGCCAACTATAAGTCTCCGCAATTGGGGGCACGCCCCAAACAATGTAATTACAAACTGCCTGTTGCAGAACCGGCATAAATGGGCATGAACTGAATAAACGCAAGTTTTCGAACATCTATTAACTGTAGAATGCGAAATAACTCCCGGCAAACTCATTTCCAAACGATAACGATCACCTCTCGAAGTTGAAATCCATTAAATCCAATCAACGTTTCGGATTTTGGCCAAAAAAAACAATCTCGATAGAAATTCCCCAGAAACCCCTTCCTTTAAAAGCATCAATGAAAAGCCTGGCCTATACTTTACCCTACATAACCAAGATAACAAAATGGTAAAATACCCATAAAATAAACTTAGTAGATTAACAAAAAAAGAACTACAAGAGTTTTAACCAAGAAAAAATAAAGTTCATTAATACGGTCTGTGCCGGCAGGGAAATGGTCTACGAAATAGAGAATATCACCGAACAGGCGTTGTAAGAACCTTAGAAAGATGCGGCAAATCTCCTTTAGATCGGCGAGCCATATCCTTTCCTTTTGTTGCATTCCTAGTCAACAAGCCCCATCATAATACAATATCTTTTTCAATTGCATTTATTTAAAATAGTTAAAATCGCATTACGCACTTTGCCAGACCTATGATAACAGTTTTCCCGGCAATTTGCGCCATTCCAAAATCCTATTGAGAGCGTCCTTCACCTTAGACCCCTACTACAACCATAATTCCCGGGCCAATTCCTCGCGTCCAGTCATAATAAATTAAAAAAGGCACAACCGCCAGGTCCGTCATCATGCAAACTAACTCAACAACCATAAACTCTCAAATATGTAGACCCCCGGAGTCACACAGATACTTGAACTTCCACTCCTACCGCGGCTAACCTGGGTAATTAGTCCACAAGACTGCCAATATTTTCCATCCAAACCCACCACCTTAACCCACCAATAAAATCCCTGCCAAGATTCCGCCGCCTCACGACTCGACTGGACATGCCATCCCAAACAGCTATATTTCCACTTTCTGGTAGCAACATTGCAAACTCGGGGGTCACAAATTTCCCGAACACGGAAAAACGGGTTTGGTCAATCAAAAAAAATTTCCCTTACTACAAATTGCAAAAAAAGCAAACCATGGATAAACCCTTATAACATTTCATCATGAATTTAACTCAATACTTCCATCCAGTATTTGGTAATCAATACTTTTGGGCATTTGCCACATTACATTTCCCGGCCAATGGGCTAGTTTGATCCTTCACCTTCGGGGCACCTTTTAGCAAATCATCTCTTCTAAATCCTATCAAATATATAATCAACATCTCCAACCGAAACATCGGAATTAGTTCCAACGCCTAACAATACACTACAGGCCCACTATTCGCAGCCCAGCCCCCAAATATTTGAAATGCCAGAATAAACTTCCTTCCGAGTCATTCCACCTCTCAAAACAGAGACAAATCAACCATCATATTTGAAGGATAAGAATGGCAAGAACCGAGATTTGATATAATCGGACATACCGGAAAGTGGAACTTCACCCGGGTATACTTGCCGATATACAATAAAGGAAACTCGAGCCCC
>Ga0163217_1106583_pt1 | contig 10908 bp, 9 predicted proteins | sample SynspAceP_FD_185933 | JGI IMG/M metagenome (GOLD analysis project Ga0163217, IMG submission 185933) | Saline lake microbial communities from Ace Lake in Antarctica - Synechococcus sp. Ace-P (PacBio error correction) | ecosystem: Environmental > Aquatic > Non-marine Saline and Alkaline > Saline ...
AAATGAAATCATTTTCATCGGAAAATTGAATACCCGCATCATACTTTTAAATTGACGAGGGCAAAATAGGAAATAAGTAACATTGATTAAAAATCCAGTCCAAGCTTTTTGAAAACAGGCCCATTTTTACCAATTAAATTGGGGATGGGATTCCGGGGTACTATACAAAAATTTTTTTGATTAATTCGTACGATTCAACCTTAATTCTTTTCTGAATCGTCACCAGGTGCAAAACAGTCCCAATTCCCTAATTAATAAGACCCGATCTGATCTAGTCTAAAACCCAAGAAATGGCAATCGCTATTGGAGCAAAAATCTTCAAAACCTTAATTCTACCTCCCTGAATAGTACTGGTTTGTAGTTTCCTTTGATTCGGAATACTTGGGGTGGGATATATTTTGAATCAGTTCAGACGGCGGATTCAAACTGCGTTTTTTGGTTTGGCCGCAGCATAGGCTCCATTCTCACTTTTTTGTGATTTTGATTTTTGTCTATGTTGGTTCGGAATTGATACAACTTGGAATAAAAGAATTTGATGTCATCACGAGATATACCAAAAATCAATCAACTCCATGGAAATTTTAACTGGGACATATTCATTCTTTGTAAGGTATCATTCACGTCCTTATACATAGGCTCGCCATCTAGCACCTCGACGCTGGCTCCACCAAAGAATTTTATACGGCCTGGTGGGCGGAGTTTTCCGCCTCTTGGCCAACGCAATGGCTTAGCTTGCAGGCTTGACTGGAATGTCCCGCAGCAATCTTTTTATCTCTAATGGGGCAAGGAGTTTTATTTTTCCATTTGGCAGGGCTATGACGCCTCTGTTTACTTAAGGGGCTGGAAGGTGCTATGTAACTTGTTGGCGGCTTTACTTGCATTCCTATCTTTCTTCGGATGATTTCGGAAATTCTTATACCGTTCCTTTGCTTCTAAGGAACGATATATATTCAACAAAGCGCGAGTAGTGGCAGTACATCTGTGCGCTTTTATTCTCATTTATCCTTATCGTGCCCGGGCAGATGTTCGTCGGGTTGGGAATTGGACCTTCTCTGAATACCTGGATTAGTACCTTATCGAGATGGGGCGTAGTTACGGGATGTGTAATTGTATCTTTCTAATGCAGTTGTTGGCGCGGGATATTAAAGGCCAATAATTATATTACTTGTCACAGTTTCGCGTCATATACTGATGTCCTTATTTTTGCTTTTGTTCCAGCTATCTTCAATATCTATTTCAATTGACAGGGATTCCAATTTCCTCAATTTTGAGTGACTAGGAATTCGCATTCTGACGCACTTACTTGCTGGACAAATTAGGATGGCGTGTTGACCGAGCTCGCTTTGAGGTCCTATACCTCAGGAGAGAAGGAATGGTGGATATTTGTTATATGATCACCCTGGCTTGATTGGTTGGAACGGCATGGGATTTGCCACTTGTGATTGTCCCGTTTCTTTACCTGGTCCCAAGAGTGGCAAAGATGCCCCGGGCTTCCGCTGAGCCTATGCCTTAGCATTATTTCCGATTCTTTATATCCACCTGCTATTCTGGCGGTAGCCGCTTTCGAATCTACAATTATTCCATTGAATCCTGTCAAGTGAACAAGGTCTGACACTTACCGATGTTGGGTGGCTAATTTGGCAGGAAAAACAACTCTAATCACAGTTGATTGAAAAAATGGGGACGGTATCGTATCAAGTATGTGGCAGAACAAAGAAGCCAAGCCAAATTGACTGATTGGACATAAAGATACTTTGGTCTTTTGGCTGTCGCCTGAAAATCAGACCAAAACTTCCCAATTGGGTGGTTGGACTTCTTGCCGCTGGTGCAAATGGCCGCTGCAGCTTCCTTACGTGCGGCAAGGATTGCTCTTTTAGTGATTCCCACCTCGGTATTCCCGTGACCATCTTCAGAACTTGTTCAGACCAAAAATTATCGTCTGAGAAAAAAGAGCTTTCCGAATTGCACCGTTTAGGCTGCTGCTGGCGCGGCTAGTTATGCGCCGTTATTTCGGGATCAATCCTCCTTGGTTTGTGGCCGAAGTTCGTAGCATTCGCCTTGGTTTTGCAGCAGCTCTCTTTCTTTCCAGTGATCATCATGTGGGATCTTCTCCAGCCGACTGCAACAAAGGAGGCCCTATAGGTCCGGAATGTTTTCTGGATTGGGTCTTTACGCTTAAGCTACAAGTCCATTTCTTTAAATTCTCAGTCCAGAACTGTTAGATACTAAGAGATATTGGTGGGTTTTGGAATTTTCAGAATAGGAATAGGCTCGCATTGGAATGGTTTCTTAAACTCACTTTATTTGCATTGTAAGTCTCCAATTTACTAACCTGCACCGCCCAAAAGATGTACAGGATATGAACTTCAAGAAATACCGGATCCTAGAGATCCGGCGATGCCGCCAAGTGCAACTGTAAAATTTAATACCTTTAACTGTAAAACCCTATTCCTAATCATGAAGCGATCGAATTCAATACTTCTGACGGATATTCTCTACGTAATACCAAAAAAGAAAGTGTCACCACCCAGTCTCCGAAGAATTCCTGGGCCAAAGAATAGCTCCGATTCAGTTTCACTGGCGAAACGCTGGAAAACATGTCTAAAATGGAGATTTCAAGAATCCGGATGTGAAAGTGGTTTGTCGATGGAAAGCTGAATATCACCGAGAATTTTTTGAGCGACAATCTCTATACGATTGGAGATCGGCCAGCGTATCATGTTTGGGAAGCAAATGACCCGAATGAAGCTGGGCGAACCTTATTACGAGCGCTTTTTTCATGAGGTGAACGCTGTCGGCGAATGCGCTGAAAGTCTAAAAAGGAATTGGCAAACGGTGACAAAGTCATCCATCTATATGCGAATGGTCCCATGAAGCCGCTATCGCAATGCCTAGCCTGGTCCGAATCGGCGCGGGATTCACTCGGTGTGTTTTGGCAAGGATTTTTTTTCAGTAATGCATGTGGGCCGATCGGCATCACTTGATTGCGGAGCCAAAGGCGGTCTTGACGTCGGACGGAAATTATCGGCGAAGACAAGAGCAATTGGTGTACAAATCCCTAGTGGATGAAGCCTTGGAAAAATCCCTCCCGTAGAAACGGTAAATCGTGTATCAGCGAAACCAAGCAGGAAGGTGACGATGAAAGTCTGGGCGAGACTATTGGTGCATGATGTAATCGAGAAGCGACCTTGATCAAAATGTAGCCGGAAGGAAATGGGACATGCGAAGACATGCTCTGTCATTCTCTATACTTCAGGTTCGACGGGCAAGCCAAAAGGCGTGGTTCACTACTACCCGGCGCTTATATGGTTTATACCCAATATTCCTTTGAGAATGTATTTCAATATTCACCTGGCGATGTCCTTATTGGTGTAACGGCTTGAAAATATTGGTTGGACAACCGGTCACTCTTACATCGTTTACGGACCACTATCATGGCCAGGTGCCACGACTTTAATGTTTGAGGGAAGTTCCAACCTACCCTGATGCGGAAGATTCTGGGCAGTCTGCGAAAAACATAAAGTAAACATCTTTTACACTGCCGCCCAACTGCCATCCGGGCATTACAAGCTTATGGCACCGAAACCCATCGAAGGCTATGATTTGAGCTCGCTAAAACAGTCTCGCTCCGTCGGTGAAACCGATTAACGAAGAGCTGGCAATTGGTATCATACGCACCATTGGAAAGAAACAAATGCCCAATCGTAAGATACTTGTGGCACACCGAAACCGGTGGAATTTTGATTCACCAATTGCAGGGATCACCCCTACCAAACCCAGCTTATGCTACGCTTTCACTTCCGGGAATCCCAACTTTAGCATTGTAAGATCCTGAAGGAAATGAACTGACCCGGAAATTCGGTGGAAGGGATCTCTGCATCAAATTCCCATGGCCTTCTATGTTCGCCAACGACTTATGAGCGATCTGAGCGTTGCAAGCAACTTACATTTCTCCACCTATCCAAGAATGATTTCCACTGAGACGGGTCCAAAGCGAGATCATTACGGCTACTACAGAATCCTCGGACGAGTGGATTGATTCATAAATGTCTCAGGTCACCGAATGGGAACCGCGAAGTTGAAAATGCGGATAAAATGAACATCCGCTGGCATAAGAATCCGCTGTGGTTGGATATCCGCATGAAGTCAAAGTCAGGGCAGTCTATACCTATGTGACTCTGCGACATGACAAACCAGAACGAGGCTAATCTTAGTCAATGAGATCAAAGAAATGGTTTCAAAGATGATTGGCCCAAAATCGCCAAGCCAGACAAAAATTCAAATCGTAACTGGCCTTCCCAAACCCGCTTCCGCAAGATCATGCGTAGGATCCTACCCGGAAAGTAAGCCGAAGGGAGCTTGAAAGCATGGGAGATACCAGTACTTTGCTTAGATCCAGAGGTTAGTGGAGAAATTATTGAAGGCCGAAAAAAAAATCAGAAAGCTAAAGTGAAGTCTGAAAATTTTAGAAGTTCTCAACTTCATATTTCATACTTGCCATGAATGTCCATCGTCCACCGGGTAGCGGAGTTCTCAAGCGGTTTCCTCCTTTTTCCTTTCTTCAAAAGAAGCTTTGGAAAAGTGGCTGCATCCGTAAGAAATCCGCCTATTTAGAAAAGGACGAAAGGTGCTTTTTAAAGGCAAGGGCAAGCTTGCCGAAACCCATTTTTATATCTAAAAAGAAGGGGCAATTATTCTGACTGGAATCAATCCAAAAATCAAGAAGGAATTCCGCGATGAATGCGATGAAGTGATGTCTCTTTGGGGTTTTTTGGTCTACATTGGAAAGCGACCCCCTATGTACTCTCTGGCGCAAAAAATGCAGTGAAAACCGTCTTTTGTCTATGCAAATTCCTGTTCGTCCTTTGGAAGAAGTATAATTGGAGCAAAAACAGTCGAGTAAGCCCTTTATTTTGCTGCTTGGCTTTTGCTTCTGGCAGGTTGTGAATCCGACAGGACCTTTTCCGAAAGGACAAAAAGCCCCAGAGGGCGCAATTTAAAAAATCATCTAGGGATCATTCCTTGATGATTTTTCTCTGATCAGGTCGGAAATCAAATTTTCTGAAAAAGTTCTCACTTGTAGTCCTGAGCAAAACCTATCCAACTAAGCCGCTGCGCTGATGGCTGAAAACCAAGTGAGCAGTAATCGTAGTCGCCGGGGAAGATCTTTCTCCCCATGGGAATCATCACCGACAAAGATCTACGGTCCAAAAGTAGTTGCAAGTGGAATACCGCTGGATACTGGTCACCGCACAAAGTAATGAGTACGCCGGTTTTGCAAGGCGGAGAGATGCTTCCTTTCAGATTTGTATTTGACCATGATAAAGAATCGCTACATACCTGATTTTGACAGAAAGCTGGGGACTTCTTCAAAGTCCTGTTTCGGGATCATCCTCTGAATCACGATTGCTGCTCTCCATGGAAATAGTCCCCGCAGTAAATTGAAATCCATGGGTTTGATGAATAACGCTGGATCTAAAAGAAATGGAGCTATTCCGGGATCAGGCAGAAAAACAAACTGCTCCGCTAGCTATTTGGAAAATGAAACTGACCATGGATTTTGTGGCTTCGGTGATTGACCGACAGTCAATGACATCAATCATCAAACAGGCGCATGCGATCGCGAACAATCAACTGCTAATGAACGCACGAAGCGCTTCGGAAAGATCCCCTTTTGCTTCCTTTTCGCTAGGGTCTGAGGTCGTGAAGAACCAATTGCTCCGTACAGATCAAGACAATGCCTTGGTCTACGAAAGATGTTCCTGAAGCCTTGTGACCGAGGAGGCCCATCGTACTTTTCTAAAGTGGCAACGGCAATGGTCGATGTACTCCTTGCTTGTGGCTTTGCTTCTTGCCCAGGCATACATCATGGCCAGCAATCCTAATGGGGTCAACCGAATGAGCCAATGGAAGAGCTATTTCAGCGAATGGATCATAAGACCAACAGAGGAGGCGATCCTTAGCCGCGACAATTTCTTTGATTTTTCGGCCCGGTTGCCGGCAAACTTGGGGTTTAGGAGAAACGCTTCAGTCTTCACATCTATGAAGAAATTTCAAAAACAAGAAAATCTTCTGAATTTCTTAGCGAAAAATGCACTGATCGAATCCTCCACCTCTCGGTTTTTTCAAAGGCTTTGTGAGTAGAAAAGTCCGAGAACAAAAAAATGAATTCGACATCAATCCCCGTGCGATGAATGCCTTTTTGGCCGATTGGCTAGACTTCTGTATTGAGTTCATGGAGTGATTGGAGTAAATAACAAACTTTCGAAGCGTTTTGATCGATTGGCAGAGTTGGAGCCTAACTATGAGCACTTTTCAAGCAGGCCGGCAAAGCCTATGAAATTCTAATGCGAACCCGAGCATGGAAGGCCTGAAAAAATCAATTCAAGTGGGCGGTTTTATTCAGCCTGAAAAGTCTCGGAAAACTCGAACGGTCGCAATTACTAAAAAACACCTTTTCACCAATTACTTGAACTTCAACAACATTGTGAAAAATCCGCTTTCAGTTAGACTATTTCAGTCATGAGTTGGTGAACTTTGGAGAAAAAAAGGTGAGAAAGCTGAATTTTGTAAGAAGCTTTTCTTCTTAAGAATCAAAAATCCCATTTCCTCCCACCAAGTTTGGACAATCAAATTGAGTTTACCATTTTTGATAGCCGAGACTACGGTCTTCGATAAAAGACGATTATCATTCTTTCATTAGGGGGAGTAAAAATCAGGATCAACGAATATTGATCGAAACAGCATTGGAGCTCTATCCAATTCTCCAAAAATCTGGGCAAAAAAACCGCTTCAATTCATGCTTGAATCGAAACGCCACAAAATCAAAATTCGAATTCGAGATTTTGCGGAGCAAAGCTTAAAAATACTTTGGGGGAATTCAATTTTGGTAGCCAACCCCCCACCCACCCCATATCGGTTTTGATGCAGAAATGCTGCAAAGGCTTGCGCCCTTTTGGATTGGAAAAACTACCAATCCGATGATTGACACGCAAAATGACTTTGGCTATTCGATTAGAGCTCGGTCCGCATGCGATCGAAGTCAGATTCATCCCAGAAGATTACGATTAAGATGCTCTTTGCGGGCGATATCAAATCTTAACTTGAAGATCGACATAACCTGGCATCTGGAAGATGCAATTTCTCACTGCCCAACTTTTACTGAAACTTTTTAAATTAGCTCAGGTCAAAGGGATTAAAAACTTCGACGTTGATCGCTAGGAGATTTTAAAAATATTCAATTTTTTTATTTTTTATTGGTTAAAATGATAAACCTAAAAACATAATAGCTTTGTTTTTCAAGCTATTTATATTTAAATTTAGAATTATTCACTTTTTCTCATTTAACTTTACACTATGTCAAAATTTAGAATTTGATCCTAACCTTGTTGTAGAGAAGAATGTAAATCTCAAAGCAAATTGAAAGCGATCAAATGATCAATGGCATCCCATTATGCTCAAGTAGGGCGCTGGAGGCTCCCTCAGGTTGGCTGGGAACAACACTACTGGGATCAATAGATGCCCAGACGGTGTCGGCGAATTTCCAGCATTATGTCAACGGTTCCATTACTATCATCCGTCTATCGGGGGCTCATGAAGTCATGGATTGAACCGCGCGCGTTGGTCCTCTTTGGGCTGGGAGCGGAGTTTTTTAAGGGTATCCCCAAAACAGATGAAACTGCTACTTCCCGGTGGAGTCGGTAGGTACAATCATTTCCAGGGTGGGAGCATTTATTGGAGCCCAAAGCCACAGGCGCTTTGGGAGGTTCACGGAGCGATCCGCGGGACAATATTTCGAGTTTGGGCTGGAGCAAAGTTTTCTTTAGGCTTTCCCATTGACTATGAGGAGCACCTGCCCAGATGGGAGTAGGTCGATATAATCATTTCCAAGTGGAAGTATCTATTGAGTCCAAGTACGGGAGCATTTGAAGTCAGGATGATTCGATCAACACTGGGCCTTTCCTTAGGATGGGAAACGAAGTTTTCTTGGCTATTCCAATTTCCAGATGAATTAGTAGTTTTTGGAGGAACAGCTCGAATTTCCTCATTTCCAAAGGCAACGGGCAAAACCAAAAAAAAAAATCCCCTAATTTTTTTTTGGGGGGGTCCACTCCTCACTGCTGGAGTACGCCGTATTAAAAAGAGCGCGTGCGTGTCATGTGAAATCTTGGAAACTCCCAACCAGTTTTACCATCAAATGAGCAATTTGGCCGCAATCAAAGGAAGTCTATTCGTAGCTGGAGTACGTGGTGGATTGCGCTTACCACTGAGAATCTCAACATACCTTCATCTAAATGACGTGGATGTAGGAAGAATTATCGGATGGGGAACCGTCACGATTGACGCAAACATGCTTTATAACCAGCGGATTCGTTTTGGTCTAATGATGTGGTGGTCTTTTATGGTCCGGAAGTAACCGTTCCTGGATAACAACGGTTTTGTGCAGCACCCCCTTCTGGTAAGCCTGGCTGCGTAGTAGTTCCGATCGCGAGTCGCTGGACTTTTAGGTCTGAGTTTGGTCATGTGGCTGGCATTCATCATGTTGAGTGATAATAATGCCTGAATGAACAGGACTGGGGACTTTTAATATCACCAATTGCCTCCAGCCGATCTGACTTTCAGCTGAAGGCATCTACCATGCCGCAATTCAAATCTACTATTCCTACTTTAAACTCAAAAATCAGGCACAAGCAAAGAAACGACGGCAAATTTGATCCACAGGAACTGGCTCGCCTTTTTGAGCAGGATGAACTGGAACATCCGCTTTGGAGGCAAAGAAATTCGGAAGAGGCGGCCGTTACCGCTACTTTCTGAATTAGTCGAGGGAATGATGAGAACCTTTCCATCAAAGCTGCTTATCTCGTAGGCTATATCTCGGGACAGCAGCTGAATGAAATCCTCAAGGCGGTTTGGTGTCGGGGGATTGCGCCCGTACGGATTGCCGCTGCGTTCGGTGCGCAAAGCGTGAAACCAAAATCGCAGAAAGCGATCCCTTCAGCGATCCTTCGAAAGAACAATGAACCATTCGGTGGTGAAATTCGCATGGCGATCCGTATCCGCATGAAATGGAGAAAAAAAAATTTTTTCAAAAGTAAGATCGATCAGATCTCTAAAAACTTCCTGACGAGAGCATAAAGCAGATGCTCTGCGCGCTTATGAAAAGATGAAGTGATTACCTTTGAAACCCGATTTGAAGAGCCGTCCTTTGGAAGCGGCTTTTTTTGGTTTCAATCTAGCAGCAGTTTATTGAATCTCAGGCTTTAATTTATAGTAATGAGTCCCAGGGCACCTAGAATAACCTTTCTTCTCAGTTAGACAAAAAATGTTGTTTTTCCAAGTTAGAAAGTTGATCCACTCCCAAATCTTAATAAGTTTTTACGTTTACTTTCAGGTCGTTCTCCCGAAAGCTTCCTCATGGTAATGTATGGGATAGCAAGGAAAAGTAGGTCCTTTATTTAGAAAAGAATCTGCAGAAGCAGTTTAGGGATATTCGATAACCTAAATACCTTTTAATAAGTAAACCTTTTTAAAATGTATTTAGATTTGTTCTCCAGACGAAAAAAAAAATAAAGAAAAAAAAAAAAAAAAAAAAAAAAAAAAAAAAAAAAAAAAAAAAAAACAATCCAACAAAAGGAATTATGCACGTAATCTTGAGTAATCGGATTATTAATATTCGTTTGGATTATAATCGCGGGAGAGTTGGCAGAAAAATAAAACTGCCCAAAATCTCAGGGTATATCCTAGCCGAAATTCCTTCTTAATCCCGACTTATCAGGAATTATATCATCCGAGTTTGTGGATCATACAGATCCATTTACTTTCCATATCCCTATCTGTCAATAACTTTTCAAATAGGCGGTTCATTTATCAATACAAAACTCAGGACCACAGGAACAAAATCCTAACATTAACAGTCATGGAATGTGTCTTTGCATTCATTTCTGTATTCCTGTTTATGTTTTTTAACCCTTTTACTTTTTCATTCACATTTTCGATTCAGTTCAAATGTGATAATCGTCTATAGTCTGGTGCTTTGCAAATCTTTTAGCCACACCAACAGATCCATCAGCTACACTTGCGTAATCCATGAATATAAAGCAAAGGGTGAGGTTGAGTTCCACGATGATGGGAATTGCAGAATTTTGATGATATCGTAAGGCATTATTATTTACACCTTAGTTACTGGCGTTTTGGGCAGCGCTCCTTTTTTTGGGGAAAATCAAATATTGATTCAATCGAAACGCTATTGGAGTGGGCTTAAGTATTGGAAGGGGCATTAACTTGTGGCGGATTAATTGGCTTTTACTGTTTTATTTGGATCATCAAGATTTTTTAAAAACAAAGAGAAAGGAGCCTTAATCGTTATAACCATAAGCTTGATACTATTAAGCTTACGGAGTTTGCAGATTACTTCGGTTTGAATCCCTGCTAGCTACAATAGCGCTGCGGAAGCTTTTGTTAGTTAATTTTTTATCGGCTTTCAGAGGAAATATTCAAGCTTATTGAACGGTATAACCGATGAATTTGATTTTTCGTGATATTTTTTAACTTTATCATGGTATGGCAACTGGATGCTGGCTCCATAATCAGAAGCTTATGTGCTCCATCCTTATCTATATCATTGCCAGGGGAATCGGAAAATTTTCAGGTATATACGTTAGGGGGGAAGAATAGCCAAGTCCCCGATTTCAAAAGTTATGAAATTACACTGCAGGCGGGCTAACTTCCTATGTGGGATTGTAATTGGTCTGCTCTGTACTCGCAAAAGATCCTGTCTTTTTTGAAGAAACTGGTCAATTGTTTATAGGAGTAAGTGAATCGGTGGCAGCATTGATTCATGAAAATCATAGGTCCATTTCATCCAGAATTTTCGCTTCTCTAAGCTGGGGAGGCTGGGTTTAAGATTAA
>Ga0163217_1050855_pt1 | contig 10906 bp, 36 predicted proteins | sample SynspAceP_FD_185933 | JGI IMG/M metagenome (GOLD analysis project Ga0163217, IMG submission 185933) | Saline lake microbial communities from Ace Lake in Antarctica - Synechococcus sp. Ace-P (PacBio error correction) | ecosystem: Environmental > Aquatic > Non-marine Saline and Alkaline > Saline ...
AAAAAAAAAAAAAAAAAAAAAATCCCCCACAAAAAAACACCAAACAACAAACCCACCACCATCCCCAAACCCTCCACACCCCCCCAACCTCTGCAAAATCAAGAACAGAAATACTTCGCTCACACCTAAAGCCCAAAACAATCTGCTAACCCATCCCCACACAACCAAACCATCCCTCCCCCCCCAAACCTCAAAACCACACCATAACCACCCCAACACATCCCACAAACAAAAAAGACCCCACAACTAAAACACCCCCACCCCCACACAACCTCCAACCCCACAACACCACAACACTCAAGAAATCACCTCACCCACCCATCAATCCATCAAACTACCAACACCCCCAACAACCCTCCGACAACCAATCACAACGAAAAAACTCAAAAACCGCCCCACCCATCCACACCCACCATCCCAACCCAACCCTCAGCCCACTCCCGAACTCCCAAACCAACATATCGAAACTCAAGATACCCACGCCAAAACCTCCCCCACAGCTCTAACACTTTACAACACCCGAGTCCGCCCAACACCACCCCACGAAACCCAAACACGCTCACAACCTCACATCTCCCTTCTCCCTCACATTCACACAATCACATTCCAATCCTTAATTGTCACTCACATCCTCAACATATCAATCACGCTCCGAATCCACCATTATCCCGATCACTAACCGAAACACCCGCCCAACCCAGAAAGCACAACACACCCCAAAAGAAATAACAAACATCACCTAATGACGCGGCAGACACCCAAAAACCCAAACTCCAACTCCAATCAAAAAAGTACCCCCTTTAACAAAACAGCATTGCCTAACAAAATCCAACACCTCCCATCCATCACAAGACAACAAGACAATCCCCATCCGCCCCCGCCACACCAAACATCCACCCCAACCAGCCCATCACACGAACATCAAAACGACATAACACATTGCCACCCCCCCCATGCCACAACATCCTGGCACTCACTGGCCACCATAAGAGCACGCGCACCTAACATAGCCTCAAGTTTTCGACATTGCATTCCAATCCAACGTCAACACAGCTACCGTTTCAAACGATCAACTTCGAACCTTGTTCCATGCGCGGCCTGCCAACATTTTCGATACACAAACATGAAAGGCCTAACGGATCTTGATTGAAAAAGCCTCCCGCAATCTATTCGAAACCGCCAACCAAAAACCCTGACAACATAAGTCAAAACCCCTCGCCTAACCTCCCCTCCCGCCTTGCCCCATCCCTACCACCCCACAAATCTCCAAAAAAATTCAACCCTTTGACTCAAAAACAATGATCGACATCAACAACGACCAATACGAAATACCCATCCCTAACAAGTCCCAGAAAACCAACCGGCCATTCGTCCATCAATTGCCGAATCAGACTGAAATAACGCTGGAACAGATTCGGATCATTTGCAACTAAAGAATAAAACACCGACGAATCACGCTCAATCCTAACAAGCCTAAAAACACCGTTCGAAACCTAACAAAAAACCTTCTTACTACGGCACGGCTCGAAAATAACAACTTCGACCCTAACGACCTTGCAAAAAACTCAACTAGACGGAAAAGACCGACTGACAAACTACAAAACACGTACAAAAGGGCATGAACGCGCCGATACGCCAAAGCAATCGAGACTCCACCCATGCCACAACGTGCGACTGTCTCAGCATCGCATTAACCTAATTAGGAAAATTCAAAGCAAACTGCTGTTGCTCCGAATATCATCACCATAAAGCAAGATCACTGGGAAGTCCGCAATGCATTCACACGGACACTCGGTCGCCACAGACCAAGAAAATAACCGAACATAACCAAGCTCCCGACTTCCAACTGGCACCCACACACTCACATCTACACAAGCCACAAACACTGTCCACCATCGGACGGACGCGCAAACACTCTCACAACAACCAACCAACACAATCACCTAAACACAACCAACAAAAACACACGTTTCCACATCAGCTCAAACTCTTCTCTAAAAAGAAATCGAACAATCTGTACGAGCAGTAACGCGCAACAACCGGAACCCTACAAAACAGACATTCGAAGCAAGTAACATTATTTATTCACCAACCAAAAGCACAACAGCCAGGATCCATCACCACTCAAGACACACTTCAATTCGCCAAACAAAAGAAAACGGCTCCCAAACACAAATTAAAAATTGACGCAGCAATAGGCAATCCAAACCACCCCAAAATACAAGAAACACCACCCGGCACCCACTCCCAACATTCACACTCACAACATCCGAATCACATATGTTCCACCATCAATCCAAACGCCCGAACGAAATAACGCAAGCAAGCAACGTTCCTTACTCTAATCAACATCACAAAATTACCACGATACCGTCGCACAGCAACCAAGACACAATTCACAACAAATCATCGAATCCAGACCAAACATGCAAAAACCCCCGCACACCACCAAACCACACAATACAACCAAAGCAACAAAGGACACGACACAACACCCCCCACCACCCCACGACAAACGGCACCTGCCAATCGTCATGCGTAACAATCAAAAGCCAATTTATCAAAACGCCCACACAACCGTGCACTAATGACACGGCCAGCCAAACTCTCCAACCACACTGCAAACCGCCCCGCACGCCGAAACACCAATACTAAATCGCGACCACCCCCAAACCAAAGCACCACTCCTCACAGAACAACCAAAACAAATCTACCCATTCAATCACTCGAACCAAGCGAACACCCAAACCCACAGCAACCAGCATAGACCACGCAACCTTTGTCTCACGCTACACATGATAAAACAACACAGCAATTTCAAGACGATCACCAAACCCACAACACCCTTCTTTTCTTTCCATAACCATACTCAACTCGATTCGTCCTACAAAAACGAAACCAAAAACTCACGGCATATGAACACACGGCCGAACAAACCCCCATACTCGACATCCTGAGAACAACGGAGCGCTCATGGAAACAGTCATTCCTTCGATCAATCGTTGCACACTACGCTTGGCAATCAATCAATACCATTCCTGACCCACACTCCCATCAAATTCTTAACTCATTCAAATGCCAATGATCAATTGCGCTTACTATACGCCTTGTCTCTTCTCCCTGAACATCCGTACGACGATCACCGACCACGTGATCAACTACTTTCAGCCTGCTCCGCAATCAAAGCATCACCAAAATGAAAATCCAGTCGGGGCCTACCACGACTGCGGCTAGTGTCGTCTGATCAACTTTATCCATCGCCCTCCACTCTGCCCCCCCCCCCGGTCATTCTTCCTGCTAAACACCCATACCAGCCAAACTCATTACAATACCAGCAGACTCTACAAAACCTTCAATGAAACATCATACGCAAGAACTTGAGGCCTACCGAACATCCCTACTACAGCACTCAAATTATTACAACCCAGACAAAAAAACAAACTATCGATTTCACAATCGTCACATCCCCTCAACACTTCATACCCCGATTTCTTACTAACATCACACGCCATCCCAACCCCACAGATACTCCCGGCTTCGATGCCTCGCCGCTTTTGATCGCGAAGCTCACCGCGGTCGATCATTATTGATTCATTCCTGCAACTCACATGACATTCCGCAAAATCCCCCTCACTTCCTCATACAGAACTTCAAATCTTACCTGTAAATCACCTCTCCTCACCGCACCCAATCGAAACCAAGACTCAACGCAAACCTTAAACAATTCAACATCGCTCTAACTTCGCGTCGCCTCGTCGACCACTCATCTCGCCCGGATACCAAAAGTACCGCAGCCCAACAACAAATCGCGCACATCACACAACTCTTTCAACTGCCTTCACCAACGCGCACCACGGCAACATTCTCCCACAACACGGCACCCTAATAAAAAAACCAAAACTCACGCAACATCCTCACATAAAAACACTCGACGCCTCACCAACATTACGCACACGACAAACAAACCACTGGTCGACGCCCCCCATGTCCCGACATAACAACGACCCTCGCCACCCATCAATAACCAATCACTGCTTGCACATACCTCGCTCTCATCGACGCTAACGACGCAAAATTTAAGCTTAAAACCACTTTCACGAAACTCATCCTCACCAAATCCATCAACCTTAATCAATCAACTAATCACGGAACGAAATCCTCAAATCTCAAATCCTCGTCGAGAAAAACATCGTCCATACCACACTGTATGCTCGATTTTAACCCCTCCTCACCACACAATGATGAACTACGACACGTTCAACAACAAAACCATAGCAACCATTAACGCAGCCCTCGTGCAACACATTACAATCAGTCTCAAAAGAAGAACAACCAACAAAAAGCCTTTCCCAGAAAATCGAATCAACCGGCAACCTCAGCAAACACAACGACACCACGTCTCAACTTCCCCGACACTGACCCAACCAACACTCCTCTTTTTAAATAACGACTTACACTCATCTTTAACACGCACTTCTAAAAATTTCACAATCGCACTACCGAAGAACCCGCCAACGCAAACCAACACATTTCCGTCCGCAACCGAAACACGCAGCTCTAACTTTCGCACCTTTTAACATAACCATCGCACACATCACGGGCCCACAATCGTTCCCCGGCAATTAATACACCCCAAAATATTCGACCTTACGTTTTCAAGACCAAAACCGCACCCGAAAATCCCTCGCACGTTTACTCAGCACAGTTGGAAATATCGCCAAGCAAGTATGTCAACTACAGACCACCACACTTCCAAAACCACCGCACACAGCCTCTGAATGGAAACGAAGCCCCACAACCAGCCAATGCGAACTCACACCAACAGGACTCACCCCTGATCCAGTCGAGACCATCTCACCGAACAACCTCACGTATACCAATACTGACCACAATTCCATATCGCTTGCCAATTACTTTCAATTCCGCCGCGAAACAAGCAATAAAACCACTTTGAAAGCAAACGAAACATAAAATCAACTAAAACTTCGCCTCCCCCTACTGGTTCACCCGAATCGACGCAATCGCGCCCCTTAAAGCCCAGATCCACCGACAAACATCGGCTCCGACAATCCCCAAACAAACAAACTCAAAAAACACATCGCGACCGCATATCACATCCGCCAGCCGACTCCCCCCCCAATCCCAATCTATCACAATCCGCTAAAAACGGCGGACTGACCTCAACAATAATCGCGCCCACACTTCTACCGTCCCCCAACGCATGTGACCTGAACACTAAAAACCACCACCATCTCACCGACCGTCGCACAGCTCCTCGAACCCAATCCAACAAATTCCACTCAGTGACCAATCTAAAAAGGCTCCAGACACATCACCCTAGATACTCTCAATCCGAACGTCCAAGCATCGCAAACCGGCCAAACTCCCATCACACACCGACACACGGACCATGATCCCAAATAGGGACACACATACTCACCTCAGCGATTACCATCATCCATTCGAACACCCCAAATCCACGCCCAATAGTAGCACCAGCCCACAACAATAAATGACACGACCCGCCAAAACAAATTCGATCCAGCCAATCAGACAACAGACTGCACAAAGGCACACGCGCACCCCATGGCACACAAGAAGAGAAACCCCATTCAAACAAACATACTTAACCAACACACAACCAATAACTACCAACCATTGTCAACACCCTACCAATTGCACAAACACCCCACGAACCCCCTTCCCACCCAACAAAACCGAAGAAAAGAAACCACATAAAAAAACCCCACACACACTTCCAACATAACACACCCCACTCCACCCACTACCCTCCCACACCCCTACCAAAAACCACACACCCTACCCAAAACCATTCCCCCCACCACCGCCTCCAACCCCCCGCCCCCACACCATCCCGCCCCCCCCACAACCCCAACCCACAATAAGCGCAAAAAAACATCCACCCAAGACCGAACTGACACAAACACGCCCAACCCACACCCTCACCACCACTCACACGACCACAACTCAACCCCCCATCCCTCCATCAATCCCAAACACACCCCATCGGCATACCCCCCAAACTCCCCCAACAACCACAACCCGACAAAGCATCACTCGAGCTCTCCAACGACCAATCGCACCATTCAAAAACCCCGGAAATCCACACATACCCACAACACACCCACCCTCCACCCCTTCCACAACCAACCCCTCCCCCCCTGAATCCCAGCAAAAACCACCCCCCACCCAAAAACTCAAACCCCTCACCCAAATCAAAATCAACACCCACCAAACAAAACCACACCTACAAAAAACACTTCCCCCACTCCCTCCAACACAAACGACCTTTGACCCGTCCACCATCGCCCTCAAACCTAAACAACTCTAAACACGCCTCCAAAAAACCACACTCAATCCTCAATCCGCGATACCAAAAACACGCCCGACACCCACTTGCGACCACACCCTACCACAAACCCCACATCACCCAACCACCTCGCCACCCTCCCAAGCCTAAAAACACGCACACCCCACACAATAAAACCAACAACCACCCCCTCCACCACCACCATACAACCACCACAATTCACCATTCAGCACTACACCAAACCCAACCCAACCACACACACGTAACCAAAACCTTTCACCACGCCCAACCAACAAGCCTCAAAACCCGATACATCCCCAACACAACCACCCAAGCGATCTCCACAACACATCACCGCACCCAACCTAAACTCACGCAACCCACACCACCAACACCCTAACCACCGCCAACTCAACAACACTACTGCACATCAACACCAACCAAATCCTCACCCCACCCTCCAATCCTCATCCAACATCAAACCTCAACAAAAAGAAAACTCTCACAACCTCCACTCTCGATCAAAACCACTTCCTCACTCCAAAAAAACTCCTCAAACACTCGACCTCGAATGAACATGCCCCCTACTCAAACCCCCATCCACTCCCAACAAAACAACCTCCTCCACACCCCCCACACCAGATTCCATCCTCTTCTCCCCACCCATCCACATCCCAAAAAAACCGTCCATAACCACATGAATCACAACCAAATCACACCCACCACAAACCCCCAAATATCACCTCAAATAAAACCCGGTCAAAAAACAAAACCTCAAATCGAACCCGCAACTCCCGGAAACGAAAAACAATCAAACCAAATTCCAAAACACCAAACACATAATCACAACACCATCACCCTAATGCCACCAACGAACACCATAATCCATCCTTCTCCCTCACACTTAACACACTAACCCCAAATCCACCAGCAAACTCAAAAAACCCAACTCGACGCCCAATAACATCACTTCTCTCTCCGTCCATCAACCTCACACACAACTCAAACCACCAAATCAACCTACCCCCCATCAAACTACCAAACCATTTCACTCACCGATCGACAACACTGCCAAATCATCCAATACCCATAAAACACCCCCCACACCACTCACCAAGCCCAAAACTTCACAATTCCTTCCAAAACAAATCAAACCCACCAACCCCATCAGAATTCCGTGTAACCACCACCAATACAAGCCAAGCATCACCTAAAAACAAGAAACATCAAACACGGGACATTGCCATAAAACCCAAAGAAAAACTTATCTCCAATCAACCTCAACCGTTCACATTCCCCAACACGCAAAACCCAAACGAACACTCATCCCAAACCAAACAATACAACCACACAACGAAACCCCACACCTCAAAACTCCCACACAACTACCCTTAAACCAACCACTACCCAACGCCACTCAAACCAAACACTTAAGACATCACCACCCAAACCAAACAAACGTACACAAACAATCCCAAAAAACCCAATACGAACCACCACCAGCAAAAACAACCTAAAACACATCCTCCTCCACTTCATAGGCAAGGCGCCCAAAAACACCAATTCAAACCTCACACCATACAATCCCAACCACACCAAGAAAGCTTCTACATAACTACGATCCCCCGCAACATCAACACCAAATAACCCACACCACCACTCAACCCGACACCAACCAACAATAAGCAAACAAAATGAAATCGCCCCCACCGCCGCCAACAAAAGCACCTGAATCGGAAACAGCAAACCCCCCCAAACACACCACTCACCACAAACACCAAAACTCAAAAACGCAAACAACCATTCCGACAAACACACTAATCCCCACTGCAAAACTCAACGCCACAGAGTCACAACACCAATCCAACAACTCCACATCAACGAACACACAACCAACCAAAATACACCTAGCCCTGCACCACACCTTATTACATACTTAACGAAAAGCTTCACATGATCCACAACGCATCCGGAGCAAAGCAACCATAACTCATCCCTGGAAACCTACACACATCAACCCACACATCCACGCCACAACAACCGCACAACCCCGATCCCAACAACAACAACATAAGAAAAGATGACACCTAAACCTCCAAAAAATCCACCATCAATCAGCCATCACTACAAGATAACCACCCACGCTCCACACAAACTCACACCCCAAATACCCACAACACCCCCACTTCGCAATATCGCCATCCAACAAGCTCCTATCACACCCCAACAAAAAATTAACCCATTACACCTAACATCACCACATGCATTAATCCCTCGATCAATCCCTCAAGCTCCAAAGACTCAGAAGCAAAGCAGGCGCCAAATCCGACCAAAATTTTCGTTTCACCTCTCGCCTTCAAATCAAACCCAATTACGACCAATCTGTCAAACACACCTACAAACTTTCGCCAAACCGAGCCATCATCTCTCCAAATCTACCTGCCACTCACCCCGACACCCCTCTACTGCAAACAACCAAAACGCCCAACACAGCCAAACCAATAACCCAAACCACACCACAACAAACCAACCACCACATCATCCACATCATCAACACCGGCATCAACCCGATAAAACTACAGGCTGACCCTCAACGACCAAGACAGAAACAACACCCACAACCATCAAAACTTCTTCACACGAAACCCTCCGAACGAGCCGTCATCCCCCCTCTTAAATCCCACACCACACTGTCCCTGCACGCAGTCCCAATTGGCAAAACAACCCACCAAACACAACACCAACCCGTATTACGCCCCTTGCCACACGGTACATCCTATTTTCAAAGCAAACAACTTCAAACAGACCAACAAACCTCACCAGCAACCAACTGCCATCCATTCCAATCCGATGCGAAAAACCACATCCAATATCCACACTAACAATCACCCCACAAACAATACCATCAAAGTCAAGACGAAACCAAACTTCCCCGCCTTACCCACCACCTCCATTCTAGATCACTCCTTACCATTATCTCCTCCCATCCTCATACCAAACCTCCACGGACACAACAACAAACACCACCCACAAGAACTTCGAAAAAATCAAACAAAGAACTCTCGCACCCGGTCGCGCTCGTCAATGCCCGAACAAATCTTACCTACATACTGATTACAAAGTCCACAATACAGAAAAACCACCTTCCATCGACCACCATACCCACCCAATCCACGCCAGTCACATCACCAACCACAACAAACCCAACGGCAACTCCACGCCCCACCGCCCTTCCGACACAAAACACTCCTCGACACAAAACAAGCAACAACAACACTCAACCACACCCACATCCACCGCAAGCGCCATCGAACATGCGCAATCACCACACCCCAAAAAATCATTCCACAGCACCCAACCCCCCAGCATCAAACCCCGCATTCCCAAAAAACGCCTCAATTCCACACACACAACCTCCGCAAATAAACGACCAAATATCAACCCCATCACCTATACCCTAACCACCGACATGCCCCTCCCCACAAACCAATCGCCAAAACCAAAAAACAACTGACATTCCACTAAACACAAAATTTACCCACTTCCAAAAAACGACCACATCCCACCCCAACACGAACACACGACATTAAACACACAACCAAACACAACAATTAAATTCATCACGACCATCACACGATCCACTTCCCACACCCAGAAACCAAATAAAAAATCATCTCCCACGCCAATAAACCTCGCACCGACCGCACACACGAACAAGCGGCCACCAACAATCTTGTAAACGACACTGCCCACTAACCGCCGCGCCCCCACACCGACCACACTCCACACTCCCCACGACCAATCACTAAACGCCACGCGCCATATCGAATCCCCACAAACTCACGCAGGACTCCACCCAGCACCCTAAACAACCAACCGAACCCGACTTGCCCGACCCCGCCAACCATTCTCTCAACCATCACTCCAATCGCACAACTCCCCTTTCCAAATACTACCCACCCAAACCCGTATCCGACGAATCCGCACTACGCGCACAACAAAAAGCGACGCTAACACAAACCATCTACCCCCAAACACTCCGCAACCTCAAAAAACCCAGAACAACCACCTCACCTCCCCCCCAAACCACTAACCAACCTCTTTCTACCGCAAATACAATCCTACCAGAAGCACCACTCACTCAAACCAAACCAAACGAACCAATTCCCCACGCAACCAACCACATCCTAACACACCCAACCAACAAAAACTCTTCCATCTAACCTCGGCCCCCTCCTCCCCGAATTCCCGCACCACCGCCACACACGAGCCAAACAACACGTACGGACAACATCCACTCCATCTCCACATCACAATCCATGCCACCACAGAAGAAACAAGACCTCCCCGAACGAAAACTAGCACCCATTCACGAAAACAAAGACCCACCCACTAACCCCAAAAGCCATACACCCTCCCAATCAACGACGCACAACAAACACTCTCCACCGCCCATCACCCAGCACTACCAACCATCAAAACCTCACCCACAACCCCAACTACCAAAAATAAATCAACCAAGAACAATGCTCAGACAACTCCCCACTAAACACCCATATCAACACACTAACAGAC